>Ga0307505_10000902_pt1 | contig 27643 bp, 24 predicted proteins | sample 23_S_MG_FD_202183 | JGI IMG/M metagenome (GOLD analysis project Ga0307505, IMG submission 202183) | Soil microbial communities from Populus trichocarpa stands in riparian zone in the Pacific Northwest, United States - 23_S | ecosystem: Environmental > Terrestrial > Soil > Riparian zone > Trees... | reverse complement strand
CGGGCGATCCTGTACCTCCGGCAGAAGCTGGGCCTGCCCACCAGGGCGTGGCGTGACCTGGTCGGTGCGATGCACGACCGGGCGTTCGTGGTCGCAGGCGCCGTCAAGATGCAGCTCGTCGAGGACCTTCACGCGGCCGTGCTGCGGGCACTCGAGGAGGGACGCACGCTCGAGGACTTCCGTAAAGACTTCGATCGGATCGTCCAGGCCCACGGCTGGAGCTACCGCGGCAGCCGCGGCTGGCGGACCAGCGTGATCTACCGGACCAATCTCCGGACGGCGCACGCGGCGGGTCGTTACGAGCAGATGCGCTCGCCAGAGGTGCTGGCCGCGCGGCCCTACTGGCTCTACCGACACGGCGGCAGCCGCGTCCCGCGTCCGGACCACCTCAGTTGGGACGGGTTGGTCCTGGCCGCCACGGATCCATGGTGGGAGACGCACTATCCCCCGAATGGCTGGGGGTGCTCCTGTCTCGCGTTCTCGCTGTCGGCCAGCGAGGTCAAGCGGCGTGGGCTGAAGATCGCCCGGCGGGCTCCACGCGACGGCACGTACGAGTACACCGTCCCCGAGACTGGCGAGGTCGTGGATCTGCCGGCTGGCGTCGGATACGGCTGGGACCACGCTCCCGGCCGCGCCTGGCTGGAGTCGCTGACGCCCCGGGCACTCGAGTCGTGGCCGGCCGGCGCGGACCGCATCCCGATCGAGCGGCGCTGGCACCACGAGCTCGGGCCCGTGGAGGCGCCGGCGCCCCGCCCACTGGCCAGCGACATCCTCCTCCAGGACGGTCTGCCGCCGGAGGAGTACTTCGCCGCGTTCGCGGGGGAGCTGGGGCTGGGCGCCGACGGCGGCGTGCTACTGGACGTCCTGGGCGAAACCCTGGCGATCACGCGTCGCCTCTTCACGGAGCGCGGCGGCAGGGACAAGACGTTCAAGACCGGCCGTCATCGGTATGTGCGAGCCCTCGCTCGCACGCTCGCAGACCCTGACGAGATCTGGGTGCAGATCGTGCCGCTCGGCGAAACGCCCGGCCAGTACCGGGTCGTCCGGCATTATCTCGCGTGGTGGCGCGTCGGGGACGACGAGCGGAGCGCGCTCGCCGGGTTCACGTGGACCGGCGACCACTGGATCGGGGTCACGGCGTTCCCGCCGACATCCACGGACACGCGCCGGCGCGGGATCCGGATCTACCGCCGGCCAACAGAGAGGCCCTGACGCTCGGAGCGACAGGGCCATCATCCGCGGGTCATCAATTGCCCTCCGAGAACGTAGCCCGCGTGACGGCGGGAATGTAGCAATGCCGGTACACGTCACCTACCGACTGGGCGCGGCGGCCGCGGGGCGCAGTGTCCGGCGGTTCATGGAGACGCTCGACCGGACGACCCTCCATGCGGAGATCGGTGAGCAGCTCCTCCTCTCCACTGACGAGCGCTGGGTGCGGGAGGTGGCGCCGGACGGCACTCCCTGGGCGCCGCTGTCGCCGGCGACGATCGAGAGCGGCGCCAAGCGCCAGCGGCGCGGCCGCCTGCGGCCGGGCGACGTCGCGGCGTACTCGGTGCACAAGCGCATCCTGCAGGAGCTCGGCACGCGCGGAGGCCTCCGTGGCTCGATCGTCTACGAGGCGGGCAACGACGACGTCCGGATCGGCAGCAACAAGGTGTACGCGCGAGCGCACCAGCGCGGACTGGGAGAGCGCTCGAACGTGGCCAGCCGCCGGCGCTTCGGCGCCCTGCCGGCACGGCCGTTCGTGGGAGTGTCAGATGACGACGAGCTCGCGATCGCGGACGTTATCCGCGACTGGCTCGGCAAGCGCGTGCGCTGACCCCGCGTCGCGGCGCGCGGGGGTTTTTGCATTTCCGTTTTAGAGGCTCCGGGGGAGGGTCCCGTAGCGTCCCCCATCTGCCGCGCCGACCCGCCCTCAGAAAATCGCCTCTAAGGCGCGCGACCCCTGTTCCGCACTCCCGGCCGCACGTTCCCCGGGCCTGCCACACGCGAGTTTTTGAACCCTGTTTGAATGAAGTCTCGGCCCGTCCCGCAGTGAGGAGACTCACCGTCCTCCGCGCCGGCGCGCACACCGCCCATTCAGGTGCCTCCGTCGAGTTCGACGAGGCGGCGATCGCGGGCATGGCGTCGACGTACGACCCGGCCGTCCATGAGGCGCCGCTGGTCGTGGGTCATCCCACACTGGACGCGCCGGCCTACGGCTGGGTGCGCTCGCTCTCGGCCGACGCCGGCGTGCTGGCTGCCGTGCCCGACCAGGTCGCGCCGGCGTTTGCGGAGCTCGTCCAGGCCGGGCGGTTCAAGAAGATCTCCGCCGCGGTGTATCTGCCGGGCTCGCGTAGCCACCCACTGGGGCCGGACGCCGCGCACCCGTACCTCAAGCACGTCGGCTTCCTGGGTGCCACGGCGCCGGCCGTGAAGGGCCTGCGCGCCGTGGAGTTCGCGGCCGAGGTCGACGGCGACGTCGTCGAGGTCGAGTTCGCGGACGTGGACGCGCCGGCCTGGACCGTCAAGACCGTGCTCCGGCTCATCCGCCGCTTCCGCGACTATCTGGTCGACGAGAAGGGCGTCGAGGTTGCCGAGCAGATTATGCCGGCCAGCGAGATCGACTGGGCGCTCGACGACCTCGCGCGGGAGGAGGGGCGCGCCTATTCGTCCAACCCGTCTTCATTCGCCGAGCCGGCGCCGCCGGCCGATCGCACCACGCCCACCACGGAGTCCATGACGCCGGAACAGACCGCAGAGCTCGCAGAGCGCGAGCAGACGCTGACCACCCGCGAGAGCGAGATCCAGAAGCGCGAGGCCGCACTGGCCACCGAGGAGGCCACGCGCCAGCACGCGGCCCACGTCGAGTTCGCCGAGGGACTCGCCGACGACAACGCGCGCATCCTGCCGCGCCACGTGCCCGTGGTCGCCGGCGTCCTGGACGCACTCCGCGGCGTGGCCGCGGACGGCGCGACGGTCGCATTCGGCGAGGGCACCGGTGCGGAGCAGCTGGCGCCGGCCGACGCGCTCGAGCGGATGTTCGCTGAGCTGCCGAGCCACGTCGAGTACTCAGAGGTGTCGCGCCCCGACCCCGAGGCCAACCGCGTGGCCACGGTGGAGTTCGCCGCGCCGGACGGGTACTCGGTCGACGACGCGCGCGGCCGGCTCCATGCCAAGGCGCTCGCCTACCAGGCGCAGCACAAGGACGTCGATTACGTCACGGCAGTGCGCGCCGTCGGCGGCTGAGACGTACCCGCGCGGCTTCGTCGACCACCCACATCTCCTTCTCTACCACGGCCACGGCCATGCCTCAGTCCATCCCCGCGCAGACCCTCACCATCGTCGCGACGGGCATCGTCACCAAGCGGCGGTTCGTCACCATGCTGGGCGCGCTGGCCGCCGCCGGCGCCCACGCGTTCGGAGTCGCGCGCTACAACGCCGCCGTCGGCGACGAGCTGCCCGTGGATACGCTCGGAACGACAGAGGTCGAGGCCGGCGGCATCTTCGCGAAGGGCGATCCGCTCACGCCAGACGCGACGGGTCGGGCGGTGCTCAACGCCCAGCCCCAGCCGCTGGTGAAGACGGCCCTCATAGCCGGTGGCGCCGCCGGCGACCACGTGGTTACCGGCATCCTGACCACGGACATCCTGGTCAGCGTGACCGAGGAGGACGGCACCTCCGGCGTGATGACCGACCGGACCGCGGAGTTCGAGATCTCGGCCGCCGACACGATCAACAACACGGGCGGGACGTCCACCGCCACGGACAAGCTCCTCGTCGTCTACCAGCGCCCCGGCAAGCCGACCGTCGCGCGCGCGCTCGAGGCGGCCGCAGCGCCCGGTGACGTGGTCGAGGCCAACCTGATCCCCAACTGAATCTGTCGGCCGCTCGTCCTGAGCTGCCCTGAGCTCGCCCCCCACCTCCTCTACAGCCAGGCGCCATGAACCCGCAAGAGACGCGCGTCATCGACCCCATCCTCACGAACGTTGCCCGCGGCTACAAGCAGGCGTCGTTCGTGGGCAAGTACCTGTTCCCCGCCGTCCCTGTGCGCGTGAGCGGTGGCCAGGTGATCGAGTTCGGGAAGGAAAGCTTCCTGCGCTACAACACGCGCCGCGCCCGTGGCGCCGCCACTCGGCGGGTGCGCTTCGGGTACGAGGGCGCACCGTTCGCGCTCGAGGGGCACCGCCTCGAGGGTCAGGTCGCCATGGAGGACCAGCGCGACGCCTCGATCGTCCCGGGCATCGACCTCGGCCGCGGCGCGGTCCACCAGGTGATGCGCGTGCAGGGCCAGGAGCTGGAGATCCAGCAGGCCACGATCGCCACCAACGCCGCGCTCTACGCCGACGACCACAAGGTGGCGCTCGCCGACGAGGCCCAGTGGTCGCATGACTCCTCGAAGCCGGCTCGGCAGATCGAGGACGCCAAGGAGGTCGTTCGCGGACAGATCGGCATCGAGCCGAACACGCTGCTGCTCTCGGCGAAGGCGTTCAAGGCACTGAAGCAGAACGAGAGCCTGGTCGAGAAGATCAAGTACACGTCGAGGGACTCGATCACGACGGAGATCCTCGCCCAGCTGCTCGACGTCGAGCGCGTGGTGGTCGGCTCGGGGATCTTCGCGGCCGCCGAGGCCGCGCCCTTCGCGGACATCTGGGGCAACAACGCCGTCCTGGCGTACGTGCCCGCAGGCGCCGACGGTCAGACGTACGCGCCCGGCACGGGCGGCCTGAACCGCGAGGAGCCGTCGTACGGCTACACCTACGTCATGGAGGGCCACCCGGCCGTCGAGGCGCCCTACCTCGACCGCAACACCGTCTCGTGGATCTACCCCTGCACGTACGAGCGCGCCCCCGTCCTCTCGGGCATGCTCGCCGGCTTCCTCTTCCAGGACCCCTGGGCCCCGGCTGAGGAGGAGGAGGGCTGATCTGAGAATCCCCCGGACGGCTTCGCCAGGGGTCGTCCAGCGGGTGTCGGCGCCCGGTCTCCGGGCCGGCACCCGCAAACCTTCGCCTCCACATCGATGCCTCGGTATCCCGTCCTCAGCCCCGTTCACACTGGCCGCCGGCGCGTCCGTACGGGCGATACGCTGGAGCTCCCCGCGCGCAAGGCCGAACGGCTAATCGCCATCGGCGCACTGGGCACGGCGATCAAGGAGCGCGCCGCTACGCCCGCGACCGAGGGCGGCAGCGGGGTGTCGGCACAGACCAAGCCGGCGAAGGAAAAGGCGCCGGCCAAGGAGAAGGCGCCGGTCAAGGACAAGGCGCCGGCAAAGGAGAGCGCCGGCGACGGCGACGGTGCCCCCAACCCCCCTGAGTCCTCGCCGGGCTCCTGAGCCCAGCGACCGAAGCATCCTGCCTCGCGATGTACGCCACACGCGCTCGCATGATCGAGATGTTCGGTGAGGAGGACCTGGTCCTGCTCACCGGCGGCAGCGGCGCGATCAACGCGGCCGCGCTCGACAGTGCGATGCGAGCGGCCGAGTCCGAGGTCAATGGCTACCTGGGTGGCGTCGTCTCGCTGCCGATGGACACGGTGCCCGACGTCCTGCGCCTGCACGCGTGCAACATCGCCTACTGGTACCTGGACACGGACAATCCGACTAAGGGCGCGGAGAGTCGCTACAAAGCGGCGGTCCGCTTCCTCGAGCGTGTCCAGGATGGCAAGGCCTCGCTCGGCGTGGCCACCACGGACGAGGGGTCCGTGGCTATCGCCCCGGAGGGTGGCGTGACCATCGACGCCCCGGGCCGCATCTTCACGGACGAGCGACTGAACGGCTATGTCCACTAGCCGCCACGCCGTCCAGGAGCAGGTCCGCCTGCTGCTCGAGCCCCACAAGGGCGCGCGGCAGCTGGACATCTTCCCCGAGGACTCGAGTGTCTACCAGGAGGTTCACCTGCGCAGCAAGACGGGCGCGCTCCTGGTCAGCTACGCCGGCGGCCGGCGGGTCCGCGGAGACGAGCGCACACCCGGGCGCAGCTTCGCCCTCGACGTCGTAGTGCTCGCGCGCAGGCGGGAGGGCGACGCCGGCGCGCTGGCCACTCTCTCGGTGATCGAGGACGCCCTCGACGGCGCGCGCTTCGCTCTGGATGGCGTCAGCTACCAGGTGGTTTACGAGGCGGACCGGTTCGTCGACCATGAGGAGAGTGTCTGGCACTACGTCGTCCGCGTGAGCTGCACCACACTCTGAGCTGCATCTACCCATGAAGCTCACCGGCGCCCCCACATACACGATCGTTGTGCCGGCCGTCGGGCGCGTCACGTTCGTACGCGGAGAGGCCGTGCCGGCGCACTGGCGCTCGCACGTGCCGGCTGCGGACCACCACCTATTCACCGCCGCGCGTGACGACGCTGCGGCGCCCTCCGCGGGCTCGGATGACCCAGCGGAACCCTCATCATCGCCCATCACAAGGGCGCCCGCCGGCGACGCACTCAGCGCGCCGTCATCAGCCGGTGCGTCAGCTGACGCACCGGCACCTACTGCACCCCCCGCAACGGGGGGTGGATCCGAGGCCCCCGCCGGCGCCGTCGCCGGCGGGGCTCCCTCGACTCCGCCTCCCACAGAGCCCGCGCCGGCTGCCGGCGCCGGGCGCCGCCGGCGGCGGGGCTGATCCCTCCACCACGACCTACTCTCCACGGCCATGCCCGTCGTAGACAAGCGCAATACCATTGAGCACCTCCAGACTGGCGGCTCCGACGTCGGCCTTCAGACGTTTCTGACCGAGGAGGAAGCGATCCTCTACTACGGCGCCGGCTCCGTGGAGGGCTGGTACACGTTCGGCACGTTCGAGGGAGGGACGATCTCCTACAGCCCCGACTCGGAGGACGACATTGACGAGGCCGGGCAGCTGACAGGCAAGACGATCGAGCGCACGCGCAACTTCGTCCTGAACAACGTCATCAAGGAGACCGACGACGTCACGCAGGACCTCATCGATGAGTTGCTGACCAAGGCGTTCCGCAAGTACCGGTACGCGCTGCCGTTCGGCGAAATCCAGACCGACGCAGGCCCGCCCGTGGTGATGAGTCCGGCCCACCAGGTCTACGGCATCGAGCGCGGCAAGGTCACGCCCGGGTTCGAGATCACGCTGGGCGACGGTGAGAAGCGCCTGCGCCCGTTCGAGCTGAAGGCGAGCCACTACCAGGGTACGCCGGCGTTCGTCCGTGCCACGGTCTCCCTCGCCCACGAGGACGACTGGCCCGCCAAGCTGGCGCCGTTCAAGGTCGCCGACGAGGAGTAGTCGGATGGTTCGTGTCCAGCCGCTAGGCCCACGCGACGGATACGTCTTCCTGCGTGGGTCTAGCATGTCGGATGGTGACCTGCGGGCCCTGATCGCCGAGCAGCATCCCGGCCCGCCGCAGACTGACGCCATAGCCTTCCGGCCTGGCGCCGCGGTCCCGCTCGTTGGAGGCGGCATGCGCCGAGGCTACACGGTATCGGCAGCCAAGGGAGCCACATGACGCCGACTGCCCCACCCACACCGACCCTCGGCCAGGCGGGCCAGTTCTTCCGGCTACTCCTCGACCTCGGCCTCGTCGACGCGGTCGAGAAGGCGCAGCGCCGCCCCCCGGCGACGCCGCCAAGTGGCCGGCCGTCAACGCTCGCGGAGGCCTCCGGGGCGGCTGCATCAGCGCCCGCGGAGCCGCCGGCCCCACTCCAGATCAACCTGGGCGAGATCTGGTCACAGATCGCCCTCAATGGCGCGTACACCAGGCTCGCCGTCATCATCTGGGGCGTCACCGAAGAAGAGGCCGAGGGCTACCCCCTCGCGGCGGTAAGGGACGCCGTAACCCCTTTCGCGATCGACTGCTGGGGGCCCTCGCTGGAGCTGCTCGAGTTCGTGCGCGGCTGGGAGTGAGGAGTGAGGGGGCGCCGCCCGCGAACCCTCTTCGATTCGAGGCCGACGACCTCGCGCTCTACCTCGCCGACGGTAAGGCCGTGACGTCCGCGACGGACGCGCTGGCGCTGCCGCTCGCGCGTGCCCTGGAGCTGGGCGCGCGTCTCGAGCACCGCTACCAGGTGCAGAGGGATGAGCTAGCCCGGGCGCGGCCGTTACGCCGCAAATAGGTCCTCCAAGGGCATGGGAAGGCGCGGCTCCGACCATCGGGGCCGTGCTCTATCTTCGTTTCTTTCGCCCCCGTCGTGGCCTCCTCACGCCCCGCTTCGCCACGCAACCTGTTCTGCTCCGTTGCCGATCTTGATTCCGAAGCCGATGTAGAGGCCCTGTTCGTGGAGCGGCTTCTGTCGAAGCTCCGCTATCCAGACGGCACCGTGAAGCGGAAGGACGCGCTTCCGCGTCTCGCCGTGGCGAGGGGGGCGAAAAAGGAGAGGTATCGGCCCGACTATGTGCTCCATGACCAGACGGGCGAGCCATTCGTCGTTGTAGATGCGAAGGCTCCGAACGAGAGCCCGGCCGAGTTCGAGTACCAGGTCACGGGCTACGCCTTCGGGATCAACCGGCGCGTTGCTCACAACCCGGTGCAGTATGCCGTCGTGACCAACGGCCTGCTCACGCTCGTCTATGCTTGGGATAACGACGCGCCGCTGCTCACGCTGCGGTTTGAGGACTTCGAGCAGGACAGCCCCAAGTTCGTTGAGTTCCGATCGCTCCTCTCGTACGGAACACGGCTGGTGCGCGAGGCAACGGCCGACGTATTCCGGTTTGAACGTCCCGAGTTGAATGATCTCGTGAGAACGTTCATCGAGTGCCACGACCTCATCTGGAAGAAGGAGAAGATGGGGCCGACAGACGCTTTCTATGAGTTTGCCAAGCTCATGTTCATCAAGCTCCGGGAGGACAACCGGATCACTGAGATGATCCGGGGCGGAGGCCTCCCGGGGCCCTCGGATTTCAACTTCAGCGTTGACTGGATAGAGAAACAGGTCAGAGCCGACCTCAGCGACAACCCTGTCGGCGACATTCTCTTTACCCGGATCAGGGATGAGTTAGAGGCCCAGATTCACCGCAAGGAGAAGAAGCGGATCTTCCTCACCGGGGAGCGGCTAAGGCTCAGGCTGGACACCGTGTTGGAAGTAGTTCGGCGGCTCGAGCATTTCGACCTCCACGGCATTGACGAAGACCTGAACGGGAGGATGTTCGAGACCTTCCTAAACGCGACCGTTCGCGGGAAGGAGTTGGGACAATTCTTCACCCCACGTAGCGTCACGAAGTACATGACGCGCGCTGCCGAGCTAGAGATCATTGGTGAGGACATACCGTATGTCCTCGATGGCTGCTGCGGGAGCGGTGGCTTTCTCATTGAAGCAATGGCGGAGCTCATCCACGGCCTCGACGCGCGTACGGACCTGACACCGCGGGATCGGCGGAGGCTGAAGAAGAAGGTGTTCAAGGACCATCTGTACGGGATAGACGCAAGCGAGACCATCGCGCGGATCGCCCGCCTCAACATGTATCTCCACGGTGACGGGGGGAGCACCATTTTCGTGGCGGACACCCTCGACAAGAACCTTGCGCCAGAGAAGGGGATGTCTGACGAGCTGCGGGACGACAAGGACGAACTGCGAAACCTCCTCTTGGGGAAGGGCCTCCGGTTCGATGTGGTTCTGACGAACCCGCCGTTCAGTATGAGCTACAAGGCGCATGATGCTCACGAGCGGCGGGTCCTGGACCAATACGCCATTGCGGTTAGCAATGGAAAGTCCTCTGCTTCGGAGCGATCAAACGTCCTGTTCCTAGAGAGGTATCACGACCTCCTGTGTGACGGCGGCGAGCTCCTCACGGTGATTGACAATACCGTACTCAACGGGAAGGAGAGTCAGCGGTATCGAGACTATCTCCAGGAGCGATTCATCATCCGGCAGATCGTAGCGCTTCCCTTTAACACGTTCTTTCGCGCTCAGGCAAACGTTCAGACTTCCATCGTACACCTTCGGAAGAAGGAGCCTGGGGAGGATCAGGGGCACGTGTTCATGGCGGCGTTGAACAACGTCGGTCACGATGACCACCAGCGCTACACGCCTGAACGCGACAACATGAAGCGTCTAATCGAGGTCTACCGGGCATGGAGGCGCACGGGCGAGGTGGAGGAGCTCGTGGAGCCGAATGAGGCGACCGACGAGAACCTCGGATGTCCCTTCCAGACGTGGCTTGTCGCGCCCGAGCACTTGGACTGGACGCGTCTGGATGCCTTCTTCTACGCGCCCGACCTCCGGCGCACGTGGGAGACGTTGATCCAGGGTGCAGCGGCGGATCGTCTAGATCTCCTACGTGGGTCGGACCTTGAGCTCATCCAGCCTATGCGGAAGGCTGAAACGGCGCTTGCTGCCGGAAGGGTATTCCGTTATTTCGAGATTGGAGATGTCACTCGAGCCGGCGCGATCACTTCCTCCCGTGAGGACGTGTTCGAGGACCTTCCGAGCCGTGCACGGTTGCAGCTGCGGACGGACGATGTGCTATTCGCCAAGAACAATAGTTCTCGAGGGACGACGGTCATCGTCCCCCCCGAGTTCGACGGCCATCTCGCTACGACCGGTTTCATTGGTATCCGCCCCCGTGATCACGAGGAAGCCTTGCTTCTGTGGAGCGTGATGGAGTCCGAGACCGTGCGGAGGCAGATCTACTACCTCGCGGTCACGGCGGTGCAGCCGGAGGTCAGAGAGGACATCTTCAGGGAGCAATTCTTTCTTCCCATCCCTAAGGATCCGGCCGTTCGAGCCACGCTCATTGAGCACGCCCGGCGCACCCACGAGTTGCACCGCGAGACCCGCGCGGCGCTGGATCAGACGCTGTTACTTACCGAGTCGTTATTCGAGCCGCCTCCTTAATCAGCCCGGGGGCTTGGTGACGAGGCACTCCGCGGGCCTTATTCGCTGTTAGGCCCAATTGCCTATCGCTGTTCGCGCTGCTCCGCGCGATGCGCCTCCTGGGCGCGCCGCTCGATCGCATCCCACATCACCGAAAGCGACGGGTACTCGGAGCGCAACCACGCTACTGGCAGGTACACGTGATTGCGGCTCACGTACATGCCAACGCCGTCGAATCCCGCGCAGAGGAGGACCTCCTTTTCCCGCCCAGCCGCCGCCGCAGGAGCGTAGACCGTGCCGTCGTCAGCGCGGAATGCCGTCAGTAGCCACTGAGGTGTCTTGGGCGCACCCGCGGGCTTGTCGGCGATGATTCGGAGCATGGGCCGTCAATGGAAGTCCGGGACGTCGACCTGAACCTAATCGCGTCATCTTAGTCGGCGCTGTGCGGCCTTTTTGCATTCCCGTTTTAGGGACGCCGGCGCGGGCAGGAGAGCTTCGGCCGCATGGCCGTGCGCGACCCGCTCCTCCAGCTCTCCGTCGACTTCGACGCCGCCGGCGCCGGCGATGGCGTCACGGCTGAGCTGGTCGAGGCCCAGCGCAAGGCCAACCAGATCCTCGCGGTCGAGGAGCGCCGCGCCACGGCCGCGCGTACCGCCAACTCCGAGCGCCAGGCGATGCGCGAGGCTGCTGTGCGGCGGCGGTTCGCGGTGGCCGCGATCCGGGACGAGACGACCAGGCGCACGCGCGCGATCGACCTGGTGCACCAGCGTGAGATCCGCTCGATTCAGGCAGTGCTGCGCGAGCGCCTGCGCACCGGCGAGATCACCGCCCGGCAGGCGCGCGAACACGAGCGTCGCGCGCGGATCCGAGTCGATCGAGAACGCGACGACCGCACGAGCACTGTCCTGCCGACAGCCGTCGGGCGCCGCGCTGGCGCGCTGGGCGGCCTCGGTCGCCTGGGTGCAATCGCGGCGGGCGGAACGGCGGCGATCGCGATGGCAGCCGGCCTCCGGCGCGCCGCTGACGTGGCGGCTACGTTCGAGGAGCGCATGCACGAGGTAGGCCGCGCCACGGGGCTGACCGGCGAGCAACTGGACGTAGTGGGCGAGGGCTTACTCGAGATGGCGGTGCGGCTGGGGATTGGTGATGAGAAGCTGACCGACATTGCCGCGGCTGCCGGTGAGCTGGGAGTCCGCGGCCGCGAGGACCTGTTGGCGTTCACCGAGGCGGCCGCGCAGATGTCGGCCACCACGTCGCTCTCTGGTGCGGAGGCTGCAGCAGCGCTAGCGGAGATCATCCGATCATACCGGCTACAGGCGACCGACGCGGAGAGGCTCGGCTCTACCGTCCTGGAGCTCGCACGATCGACGCGGGCGGGAGCGGCGGACATTCTCTCGATCGTGGCCGAAGTAGGCGTGGCGGGTGACCAGGCGGGCCTCACGGCACAGCAGGTGGCCGCGCTCGGCGCTACGCTCGTCGACGCCGGCGTCGATGCCAGATCGGCCGGCAGTGCGATTCGCGAAATGCTGGAGCGCACGGCCGAGCGTGGCGCAACCGGCCTCGAGGCGGTGACGGACCTATTGGGTCGAGTTCGGCAGGGCCAGGAGGAGGCGTTCGGGGACCGGTACCAGGTGGCAGTGGCCGCGCTAGCGGCCGAGGTCGATGGGTTGAGTGAGAACCTTGGCCGAGCCGACGAGGCGTACGCCTCCAACACGCGGCTGGCCCAGTCATTCGCAGAGGCGCAGGACCGGCTGAGCGTAGAGTGGGCACGGTTTACAGCGACAATCACCCAGGCGGCGATCGCGATTGGCAGTCACGTCCTTCCATTGCTCACCGGGCTACTGCGCGTGGTCAACCGCCTGACAGGTGGGGGTGCGTCCGCAGCCGATGAGTTCCAGCGGCTCTCTGGGGAGCTGCAGGACCTCGGTTCCCTAGAGCAGGCTACTAGGCGCTACCAACAGCTGGAGAGTGACGGTCTCACGCCAGCATCCGACGCAACTGGGGAGATGCGCGCGCTGGTCGACCAGCTCGCGGCCGCGTACCCCCACTTCGCGTCGGAGACGGACGGTGCCGGCCAGGCGATGCGCCTGTATGCCGACGACATCGCGGCCGCGATCGCGCAGCTGCAGGAGCTACGTCGACAGGAGCAACTGCGCGCAGTGGGGGACGTCGGCCGGGAGTTCGTTCGGGCCGGCCAGCGTCGGAGTGCGGCTGGCACGCGCCGGATGGACGTTCGCGGTGAGTGGCCGATCGAAACCGACGCGGAGATGGGCGAGCGAGCGGCTGACGCGGCAGAGGACATGCGGCAGGCAGTTCGCGACATGGCTGACACGTTCAGAACGCTCGCTGGCGACGCGGACCGAACCCAGCAGGCAGTCGCCGCACTGACGGCCGCCGGCGTCGACGAGGCGACAATCGCGCGCGCCCGCGCTGCGGCTGCAGCGCCGGCCGGGCCCGGCCCACGACCTACGGTACCGCCCCCGCCGCGGCGCACACCACGCGACCGCGGCCAGGAGCGCGCCGAGGATGCCGCGGAGAAGCTCTCTGAGCTGCTCGAGCAGCTCAACGCCGAACGCATCGAGGACGAACTGGAGCGACAGCTGGAGGCCCTCAGGGTGCGATTCGATCGCGAGCGCGAGGAGATCCAGGAGACCGCCAAGCTCGCGTTGACGCAGGCGGGCCTGACCGGGGACGAGCGCCGGCAGATCCACGAGCAGGAACGAGACGCGCTCGCGGCTATCGACATCGTCGCTCAGCGTGAGTCTGACGAGCTACGTGAGGAAGCCGCCGAGAAGCGCCAGCGCGAGGAGGCGTCGGCGGCGCAGGACCGCATCCGCGCGGAGCGTGAGATCGTCGACGAGCGCGCACGGGCTGAAGCGCTGGCCCGCGACGACACCCGTGACGAGCATGGCTTCAAGCACCGCCTCGCGCGTATCGACGAGGAGTTCGACGAGCGTCGTGCGGCTGCCGAGCGTGCATTCCAGTACGACGCGGAGCTCCTCGACAACTCGATGGCGGAGGAGGAGGAGAGGATCGCGCGCCGTGAGGGGCTGGAACTGAAGCTGTCCAACGACCTGCGCGAGGCGGAGCTCGAGCGTGTGCGCGCTGTCGCGCGCCTCGAGGAGATCGCGGCCGAGAAGCGCCGGCGCGATGCGGAGGACGCGGAACGCCAGACGGAGGACCTGATCGCACAGGTCAGGCGGTATAGCGACGAGGTCGTGGACACCCTGCTCGACTCAGCCAGTGCGCAGCGGGCCATGACGGAAGCGCAGGTCGGTCTGCAGCGCCTGGCGTATGAGGAGGAGCTGCAGGCCCTGCAGGACAGCCTCCGCGATCGCGAGATCTCGCAGCGCGAGTACGACCTGCGCGTCCGCGCCCTCACGGAGAACCGCGCCGCGTTCGAGCAGGAGGTGGCCGCCGACAGCGCGGGGTTCGTGGAGCGCACCCTCCGCGGCGGCGTCGGCGTCGTCCGAGAGGTCCTACGCGAGGAGATCAAGGAGCGTGTTGCGGCGGGCCTAATGCAACTCCTGGTGCACCAGTCGACGGAGGCAGGGAAGACGACGGCGACGGCGGCCGGCTCAACGATGCGCCAGGCGTTCAACCTGGCCGAGGCGGGTACGTCGCTCTACAACGCTGCCGCGTCGATTGTCGACGCGGTGGCCAGCGTCATCAAGAGCATCGTGAAGGTGGTTCCATTCCCCTTCAACCTCGCCCTGATCCCGTTGGGCGTTGGCGCGGTGTACGGCGCGTACCGAGGCGTCCGCGGCCTTCTCGGCCTCGCCGAGGGTGGCTTTGTCGGGGCGCCCGGCGGCCGCGGCCGCGACACGGTCCCGGCCATGCTCGGCCTCGGCGAGGCGGTGCTCAACCACCACCAGCAGCAGCCTGTCGACGCCGCGCTGCGCGCGACGTACGGATGGGGTCTGGACGACCTGTTCGCCCGCGAACGCAGGCCCCACTACCTGGCTAGCGGCGGGTTCGCTGGCGTGCCGGCGCCGGCTTCGTTCAACCCGCCGTCGACCAGGCTACCGGCCGACATGCCGGTCGCCGTCGACCTCACGCCGCTCCAGGATGAGCTCCGCGCCATGCGTGCCGAGCAGGCGCGCCAGGCGCGCGCGCTCCAGAACGCCGTGGCTGCGAGCGCGGCGCAGATCTCGGGTTCGGTCGGCGAGCCGCAGCGGGCCCGCCGCCTAGTCCAGGCTGCCGAACTGCGCGCTCGCGCCACGGACCCGCGCCGGCCGAAGTAAGCGATGCCGTACGAGCTCCGCGTGACCGTATCGGATGGTGCCGGGGGCACTGAGGAGCACGTATACACCGACGCGCCGGCCGAAGGCGGTGGCGCCGGAATCCTCGAGGACCAGTTCCGGGTGACCCGCGAGGCCACGGATCAGGAGATCCGCGTCGGCGACCTCGAGCTCTCAGTCGCCGCGCCGTTCCTGGGCGCATCGAGCCGCAGTGAACTCCCACCTCCGCTGATACCCGGCGTCAGGCGCGGCCGCGGCATGTACCGCGCCGTGCTCACGCACACGGCGGCGGCGGGAGGGGACCCGGTGGTGATCCTCGACGGCGCGATCGCCATCGTCGATGTCAAGCATGAGTCTCTGGCGAACAATTTCCGGTTCCCGCTCGTGGCTGCGGCCGTGAACGATTTCTGGACCCGGCTGGGGGAGTGGTCGTTCGGGGATTTGACCTCCGGCGAGTACGCCGCACTCGAGACTGTCGAGATGCCGTATGCCTACGAGCGGACGACGCAGTGGGGGCCCTACAGCACGACCCGCTGGTTCTATTCCGATGTAGACGGGAGCCCCGTCTCGCGGACGATGCCGGTGTTCCCGTTGCCCGCGCTGCTGGCTGACGTGCTCCCTCTGGCGGCCGAGCCGGCCGGACTCGGTGACATCGAGTTGGTAGGCGAGCTGCCGGCCCTGTCGTATTCGGTGAGCTACGTCGACAGCAACACCGACCCGCAGACGATCACGCGAGAATCCACGCCTCACGTGTTCGGAATGGGGTTGCGCAAGGGGTCCTCGACGATCGGTCACGAGAACCCGACCCTGCCGGCGTGGACCGCACGGATGCTGTGGGAGGCCGCGCTGGCGGCCTTCGGGTGGCGCGCCCGGGCGGAGTACGCGGCCTACCCGTCGACGGCGATCAACATCCGCGTATTCGCGGACACGCTGCCCACGTCGACGGACGGAGCGCCGGACCTCGCGCCGCGCCTCGCGAAGAGCGGCTACACTCGCGGGGCGGAGCCCGGGTCGACCGGCGGGTTCGGCATCGTGCACGCCGGCGAGTTCGCCCCGGTGCCTCCGCTTCCCACGTACGCACGGCTGGTGGGCCTCGGCCTGACCGGGGTGCCGGCAGGGCATGGCCTGATCGGGACGCCCCCGCCGGCGCCGGCGAACATCGCCCTCGACCAATGGACATTCGTCAAGGAGCGCCGCGGCGTGGCGCGACGAAGCGACCCCGAGCCGACAGCGGACGACGTTCGTGAGACGCGCTTCACGTTGCCCATGATTGCGCCCCCAGAGGAGGAGGGCTTTGAGCTCGAGACGGACGACGTCGAACCCGACCTGACGAACCATCCGGACTACATCGAGCGCGTCATTTACGGCGCTCCGCTCCTACCGGCGGAGGACGCCGATGCAGGATTCCTCTGCGCTGTCCACGCAAAGGATTCGGTGCACTGGCTGTTGCATGCGCGCCGCGTGCTCGCCGTGCCTGGCGACGGCCAGCACACGCTTGTAAACGAGGTCTGGGCCCGGGAGCTGTATGCGCTGCGTGGCGCCTCAGTGGCCCCTCTGGAGGCGGCCGAGGGCGAGTTCAACGTGCAGGGCCTGGTGTATGAGCCGGGCAACCCTAACGCGTGCGTCGCACTCGAAGGCGTGGCATGGGAGGTGAGGCGAGAGGAGCGCGAGGCGAGCGCGGATGTCGCGACGCTGGCACTGGTGCGCCCGGTGGAGGGAGCAGAGCTGCGGCCGGCCCTGCCGCCCGCTCCTGGTGCAGTCAGCGACCTGCGCGCCCGCTTCCACAGGGTCGTCAACTTTCCGCCGTCCGAACACCATTACACGGTCGTTTCATGGTCACCGCCCTCGGTGATCGCACCGGCGTCCTACTACGCAGCAACGCTCGCCCAGGTGGATGGCCCGACAAAGAACATCATCTCCTATGGCCCCGCCCTGCTCTTCGACCAGGCGACGGTGCCCCCAGACGAGGAGTTCAGCCTGGACGTCACGGCCGTGGGCGAGAACGCCCTGGCCGGCCCCACCGTCAGCATCGCGTTCACGACGACCGAGGACGACATCGTAAACCCGTGAACGGATGCTGACCGGCCCGCCGCGCCTGGGAGGAGAGCTCCAGCCCTACGCCTCGTTGGAAGGGCCGATGGAGTGCGCCTGGGACGCCTCCGAATCGATCATCCGTGAGTATGCCGACGGCACGATCGAGGTCGTGCAACGTCGTGAGCGCCTCCTCGGGCGATTCTCGATCACGGGCTGGGACGAGGACGACGCAGAGGCTTTGCTGGAGCTTATCCGAGAGCCGTTTCTGGTCTGCCCGAGGACGTGGGTTGAGGGCGATCCAGGCAGCGACACGGACGAGCTCGAGGTGCTCTGCCGTTTGACGAACCCGCGAGTCGCGACGAGCCCATTGTTCCGCCGCGACCACGCGACGGGCCGGCCGCTGTGGCTCATAGAGGTCGAATTCGAGAGCCTGACGCTGGACCAGGGCGCGTACGCGCCACCGGGTGGGGGCGGGGGTTCGTGTGTGTCCCCCGACGCCCCGGAGGAGGTGGTGCTTACGCTGGAGGGCACGATCCTGACCGCCTCGTTTAACCCGGTGACGACGCCGGTCGACGACGTTGTGCTGTACCTGGTGTGGTGGGGGTCGGAGAGCGGCGTCTACCCCAATGTGTTCCCGGTGGTGGTCGCGGACCTCGGCGATCCCGACGAGTCGCCAGTTGTCGTGACGCTTACGGGTGCGGCCAATCCAGAGGGCACCTACTACGGGGTCGCGTCCCGGGAGCTGCGAGAGCAACCCCAGCGCCGAGGTGACGTCCGGGCCTCCCGCGCCGGTGCCGCCGCACGACGCCCTGCTCATCTTCGCAGACGGCTTCGGCACCCTGGAGACGCCGGGTCTCTACCGGCTGGCGATAGCAGACGACGTTGCGACGCCGTCGCTGATTCTGGAGGAGACCGGCGACCCAGACACGGGGATTGGGATGTGGTTCTCATCCGCGGCGGCGCAGCATTACACGGCCGGGAGCAAGCTCTACTTCACGGACCGTGACCTCACTGCCTCGATGCCCTTCCCGATCATGCTGCGCCGGGTCAACATCGACGGTACGGGGCTGGAGACGCTCGACGCAAACCTCGTAGCGACTCTGCCTGACAGCCAGGTTCAGGTGGGGCCACTCGCCCTCGCCGCGGACTCCCTGACGGGGGACGTGTACCTGATCGCACGCTGTGAATCCGATCAGACGTTCTCGAAGCTCTGGCACCGGGATGGTGGCACGGGAGATTGGACACTACTGAGGACGTTCTCACAGTTCGACTACCACTTCCGTGACATGCAGGTGGACGAGTCCGGGGGAAAGCTGCTGATCTCGCGTCGGCCTGGCGGCGGCAGCGAGGAGGGGGTCTATGTGTTCGATCTAGCGGACGTGAGCACAGTGGAGGAGGCGGCAATCGTAGTCAGTGACGGTGCTGCGCCCCCGTTCTGCGCCACGCCGTCACACATGCTCATCGAGCAGCACGTGGGGTCACCCTCGCCGTTCTGGGAGCTGCGAGAGTGGCGCCGGTCGGACTATCTGCCCGCGGCGGCCCCGCTCGCCGTGGCTGATGATGGATTCGGGGGGATCGCGCGCGTCGGGTCGACGTGGTACGCACGCGAATACGACGACGATAGCGGCATGTACGGCCTCGTGCGGGTGACGGTCGGCGGTTCGCCCGGGATCACGCAGGCAGGCGTGTTGGAGTGGCCCTGGGGCCTGATCGGCCCCAACCCTACGTCGGCGATGCCGTGAGGCCCGTGCCTTAATTCACCGCCGGCTGCGGCCATCGGTAGACTCCGAAGAGGCCCGCCGCCAACCCCCTACGCGGCGTACGGTCATAGTCAAGCATGTTGGTCACTTTAACATAATGAGTTGTTTCGGTGTTATGAATCAGGTTCATACGCTGAGCTTCTGCATTGGCACCCCGTTACCGGCGCCCTCCGCCAGCGGCTAAGGCGGGAGCTGTTTGGCTGGTGGATCATCGAGCCGCGGTACTGATCCGGCCGCGTTATTCTCAATCCAGCGCCCCTCTCCAGACCGCATGCAACAAGCGTTTAGAATCGCCTCAGCCACCTGGCGTCCGCACGGCGACGGGGCGCCCTATGAGGTGCTCCCAATCCTGCGCGGAATGCTCCACATTCGGCCGGACGCCAAGCCCGCTGAGGCGGTCATTATCCTCGCGCCCGGCCCGCACGTCGCGGCACTCGTATGGCTGTGGAAGAGGGACGAGATGGTGGACGTCCGCCTCGTCCTCGACGGGGAGATCGTCGACGATCAGGAGATGGTTGCGGTGTTGCCCGAGCTGCGGCACGGGTCGCCACCGAGGCTCGTCCTGCAGGGCGACACGGCGCTCACCCGACAGCTGTCCGGACAGGGCTGATTGGCGAGCCGCCATGCCAAGCGAAGGTCGGCGCCCACGCACACGTTTACGCGCATTCAAACCACCACCGAACGAGCGTTCAACGAGGCGTTGAAGACGGACGCAGGCGCCTCTCAACGGGCCCACCGTGGCCCCGTCAGTGGGTCAAACTGATGGCCACTGGGTCAAACTGATGGCCACTGGGTCAAACCACGTGTCCGGTTACAAACGGGCGTTCAACGCCCACTCACTAGGCTGCTGGCGAGTGCTCAGCAAGAGCCGTACCGTGCCGGCTGTGTCAAACCACGTGGCCGGCTGTGTCAAACCACGTGGCCGGCTACAGCGCGCATCCCACGTCATCCATCACCCACACTGACTAGTGACTCTGCCTACCGGCGACTGACAGCCTAGTACGCCCCACTTCGCGCTAGCACCGCGCGCACGGTGCGAACGACGATCACGACGTCTAGCCAGAGGCTCCAGTTGCGGACGTAGTACGGGTCCCACCGCTCCATGCCGGCGGTGCCAGCGTCGCTGCGGCCGGAGACCTGCCACAGCCCGGTAATGCCCGGGCGGACGCGCTCACGGAGCTCCCTCACGTCGACCGCCAGCTCGCCGTGGTGGTACGCCGGCAGCGGCCGCGGCCCAACGACGCTCATCTCGCCACGGAGCACGTTCATCAACTGCGGCAGCTCATCCAGGCTCGCGGCGCGGATCCATCGGCCGGCGCGCGTGACGCGGGGGTCGGCGGCGAGCTTGAACGTGGCGTCCCATTCGGACTGCAACACCGGGTTATCCGCGAGCGCCCGGGCCAGGACGCGGTCTGCGTCGGGGTGCATCGTGCGGAGCTTCCACACGCCGAAGCGCCGCCCGCCCAGGCCGAGGCGCTCCTGGCGATAGAACGGGTTGGCACCGTCCCCGGCGGCGATGACCGCGGCCAGCAGCGCGACCGCCGGTACCCACAGAGGCGCGGTGACGAGCGTAACCGTGAGATCCAGGGCCCTCTTGGCCAGTCGCGGTAGCGGCCGTGTGAGGTTCGACGATATCTCGAGACCCAGCAGGCCCGCCATGTCGCGCGGCCGGACCCACAGGCTCGGGGCATCGACAAGGTCGGGCACGATGACGACGGTCCGGTAGCACGACAGCGGACCCTCGAGCATCGCCAGGCGCTTCTCCGGCTCGGCGTCGGGCATCGCGAGGAATGCGGCGCCGCACGCGTGCAGCACACGGTCGGTGCCCCCGACGATGGGCACTGTGTCGAGATGGTCGCCCCAGCGATCGGCGTCGTCGTCGAACACAGCGATGGGGGTGTAGCCCATGCCGCACTCCTCCTGCAGCCGACGCACCACGAGCGCGCCGGCGCGGCCGGCGCCGTAGACCGCGACGGGGACGCCCCACAACCCGCGCTCGACGAGAGCGCGCTTCGCGATCATCCGCGCCAGCGGGACGAGGGCGACGGAGAGGGCGCCGGCCAGGACCAGGGTCAGGCGGCTGCTGCCGGCAAGCGCCGGCGCGGCCGGGCCCGCGAGGTACACCACCAGCGCGGCGGAGGCGTAGACGCCAACGAGCACGAGCACCGTGCGCCGGAGCTCCTCGACCGCGCCGAGGCCCCATCCCGGCAGAAGGCGTGCCGCGCCCGCAGCGAACAGGTGGAGCGGTATCACCATCCACGCCCCACCCTGCACGCCGGCGCTCTCACCGAGAGCCCACGCGCGCAACCACCCCGCGATCGCCAGCGCGGCTGCGAGACCGGCCGTTTGCGCGAACGCAACCGCCGCCGCATTCATCCCCGCCCGCCGCGCAAAGCTCGTCGCTCCGACCCGCGCTATCGCGAGGCGCTGTGCGAATGGCCGGCCGGGGGAGAGGACGTGGGTGGTCATTGGGTATATGGTATATGGTATATGGTATATGGTATAGTAGGCGGCAGGTAACTGCCGACTCCTGCCGATACGGTATTAACGAGTATTAACCATTCACCATACCCCGTATACCATTTACAACACTACATCACCATATCATCTTTCTACAGTAGAAACCCTCCGCGAAGGTGGCTCCGGCCTCCACGCCGCGGAGGCGGGCGAGGCCGCGGAACGTGTCGGGGGTGAACCACGGCTTCGCAGTCTGACCGGGGAAGTGCTCCATCAACAGGGCCACCTTGCGCCCGAAGGTCTCCCCGTCGAGCCGGACGTAGGAGTTGGGCCGGCCCAGATCGCCATCCCACTTGGGGATCTCGTACTCCGCGATCGTCGCGCCGGCGCGGAAGGTGTTCCACGCCAGGTCGGACATCGCGCGGTGGTCCTGGTGCCTGTCGTCCCGCGCGTGGGTGAGGACTACGTGAGGGGCGAAGCCGGCGAGGTCGCTCTCGAAGCGCTCCTTCACGCCGGCGTCGTAGGGAAGGAACCCGTCGCGGAAGTCCCACACGGCCACGTCAGCGCCGGCCGCGCCGGCGAGGAACGCGCCGGCGGAAGCTCGTGCCTCGGCCTCGCGCGCTGTGCCGGCGCCGGTGGCGACGACCCACATGACGCGTGTCCGCGGACGCTCACGCAGCAGGCGGAGGACCGTCCCGCCGGCGCCGATCTCGGCGTCGTCGGCGTGGGCGCCGAGTACCAGGAGGCGGAGCTCTTCCGAGCGCCCGAGACTGTCGGGGAGTGCGAACACGGGCGGCTCAGGTACCGACCAGACGCGGGAGCCTGGCCATCGCGCCGTCGCCGGCGTGCCGCGGCCGCCACACCTCCCACGGAGCCGCGCCGCCGGACTGCAAGTCCTCCAGCATCCGCTTCTCCTTGAACGTATCCATGCACGCCCAGAAGCCGTCGTGCTTCCATGCCGCGACGTCGCCGGCAGCGATCATGCGCTGCAGCGGCTCCTCGACGAGTTCCTCGCCCTCACGCATGTAGTCGAAAACGCGGGCGTGCAACACGAAGAACCCGCCGTTGATACGGAGGCCGGCGCGGGTGGCGTGGCGGAAGGCACTCACGTTGCCGTCGGCATCCGACTCGAACACGTGGCTCGTGTAGTTGGGCGGCACGCCTACGAAAACGCATGCGCGGTCCAGCGCGTCGCGGTACTCGATCATCCGGTGGAGCGGCGCGTCGGACAGTCCGTCGGCGTAGTTGGCCAGGAAGACCTCCTCGCCATCCAGGTACGGGCGCACGGCCATGAGACGCTCGCCGACGCTGGCTTCCAGTCCGGTGTGGACGAACGTGATGCGCCAGTCCTCGATGTCGCTCTGTAGCAGGTCGACTCGCCCGTGTTCGAGGACGAAGTCGTTGGACCCGTGGCCGGCGTAGTTGACGAAGTAGTCCTTGATGTACTCGGCGCCGTTCCCCAGGCACAGGATGAAGTCGCGATGCCCGTAGTGCGCGTAGTAGCGCATGATGTGCCACAGGATCGGCCGGTGGCCGATCTGGACCATCGGCTTGGGGATGGGACCGGCGTGCTCGCGGATCCGCATGCCTTCGCCGCCGCAGAAGAGGACGACCTTCATAGGACCGGGGTTCAACCGAAGGACCGGATGGCGGGCTGAACGGGCCGGCTGTGGAGGTACCGGTCGAGCCCTTCTTCCAGCGCGGCCCGATAGACTTCTAGCGCCTCGCCAACGGCCTCGATCGTGTCGTCTATCGCGCCGTCGTCGTGCGCGGCCGAGACCACGAAAGACGGCGCCAGCAGTCCGCGCCGGACGAACTCCTGAAGGACCAGCGTGCGGTAGGCCTGGCTGGGCTGACCCTCGGCGTCGCGGGCGACGTACACCAGGTTGCAATTGCGGCCGGCGAGCTGGAAGTGATCCGCGACGCCGGCGGACTCGGCCGCCGCCTCGACGCCGGCGCGGAGCCGGGCACCCTGCCGGTGGAGCGTATCGCACACGCCGCCCTCACGGTAGACGCGCATCGTCTCGGCGGCTGCGGCCAGCGCATGCACCTCACCGCCATTTGTCGCGGAGAGAAGAAACACGCGCTCGTGGGGTCCCGTGCCGCCGCGCTCCATGTGCCGGCGCAGCCCGGTTAGGGCCGATACCGCGAATCCGTTGGCCATCCCCTTGCCGAAGGCCGACAGGTCCGGCGTGACGTCGCACAGCGTCTGGACGCCGCCCTCGTGCCAGCGGAAGCCGGTGACGATCTCGTCGAACACCAGGAGCGCGCCCTCGCGGTCGCACAGCTCGCGCACGCCGCGGAGGTATACGGTGGGATCCTCATCGCCGCGCGCCGGCTCGAGCACCACGCAGGCGATGCTGCCAGGGTGCGCCGCGAAGAGCTCCTCGAGGGCCGGCAGGTCGCCGCCGGCGAAGGATTGCGTAAGCGCCCGGGTAGCGCGCGGCACGCCGGCGCGCATCGGCGTGGTACCGATGAACCAGTCGCCCTGGCTGAGGAACGGGTGGTCGCTGCAGATGGCCACGTCGGGACGGCCCGTCACAGCGCGAGCGAGGCGCACGGCGGCCGACGTGGCGTCGGATCCGTGCTTCCCGAACTTGACCATCTCGGCACCGGGCACGAGCGATAGCAGGACCTCGGCGGCCTCGAGCTCGATCGCGTGGGGGCGCGAGAAGGAGGAGCCCAGATCGAGGGCCTCGCGCGCTGCGGCCGTCACGCGCTCGTTCGCGTGACCTAGCGTGACGGACCGGAGGCCCATGCCGTACTCGATGAACGGATTGCCGTCGACATCCCACACCCGGCAGCCGTGGCCCCGGTCGATCACAACGGGGGCGGCGTCCGGCATCTGATCGTCGCCCCGCGCATAGGTGTGTGCACCACCGGGTATGAGGCGGCGCGCGCGGCGCTGGTGAGCCCGGCTCAGCAGGAACCGGCCCGGGTCGAGCGGCTGGACGCCGGCGTCGGATACCTCGAGGGCAGGCAGATCAAGTAGGGTGGCCATCTTCAGTCCAGAGGCTCGAGTAGGCCGGCCTCGAGCAGTCGCTCAGCCGCGCGGCGGATGGTGTGGAACGGCAGCTCGGAACGCTCAGCTGAGTCGATGAGCGAGTGATGGCCGTCGGCGAGGTTGAGGACCCAAAGCATCGCCGCACGGTCGTCCGGCGCGGCGTCGGACAGGCCCCGCGGTCGGAGGTGCGGCTCGCCGAAGGGAGCCAGCGAGCGATATCGGCGGTCGCCTTCGATCACGTCGGCGATGTCGCGAATGGCGTCCAGCGACGCGGCCAGAGCGGCGGGGGTGACCAGCGAGAGGTCGTCGTCCGAGGTGTGGTACTCCGCGTACTCCCCGTGCGGTGTGCGCGTCAGCCTGCCGACGGGCAGGTCGAAACCGGGGCTGCAGAACTGGCGCTCGTCGTAGCCCGTCGGCTCGAAGGGGCGCACGTCGACGCGGCCGCGAAGGGCGATGGATACGGCGCGGTCGATGAGCGCCGGCTGGCCGAGTGTCCCGCGGCGCGAGCGCTGGTAGACGAGTCCGCCGGGGTCACCGAGGTTGGCGAGCACGAGGCCGGCGCGGACCGTGGGGTTGCGGTTGGCCGCGAGCCATGCGACGGCGCCGACGGTGGCCGGCGCGAAGAGGAACCGCCACGTGAAGCGGCGGCGCCGGCGCACCATGACTTCGCCCGCGAGTGCTGTCGCTACCGCCAGGGCGGAGCAGTTGTCGTTGGCCAGCGCCGGGTGGCAGGCGTGGGCGGAGATAAGGATCTCGTCCGTCGAGTCACCCGGCAGCACGCACTCGCCGTAGGTGAGCGCACCGTCGAAGAGTCGGCTTTCGATTACGACCTCGAAAGAGGCATCCTCCCCGAAGCGCTCCTTGGCGTCCCGCAGGCGCTCATCGGGAAGACACAGTCCCCATGTATCGCCGGCGTAGGCCGTCCGGTAGGGAATCGCAGCGGGCCGCTCCGGGAGTGTGTGCAGGTGCCGGCGGAGATCCCGCAACGGCGCGGTGAGGCGCACGGGCCGGCTGTACTGCACCACGGCGAGGGATCCATCGCGCCGCAAGTCGACGAGGCGCGTGCCGTCGGGGGCCGCGAGCCAGGCCTCGTGGACGGCCCACTCCATCGGCGCCGTCCAGTCGAGCAGTCGCGTGCCGGTCGGCACCTCCCTGATGGCGAGCGGGACGCGCTCGCCGATCTCGTGCAGTGTCGCGCGCAGGCCGTCGCCGGTGATGCTGCGGTGCAGGGGCAGGATCGCCCGCACGAACGCGTGCAGGTCCTCGCCGCGGCCGGTGTCGGCCAGCGCGGCCGGGTCGGCGGTCGCGATCGTGAGGGGGCCGGGGGAAGGCATGCCGGCGCGGCAGTCAACCCCCGCGCCCGCGCCGGCGCCGGCGCAAATGGTCGCCCGGGGCGTAACGATTTGGGACCACTGACCCCTGCGCGGGCCCCCCCACCCCCTGCACGCGCCCCGCTCGTGCGGTCTCCAGGGCGAGGGCACGACAGGGTAGTGGCGCGGAACCCGGCGCCCCGTCGCACACTCCCACGCCCCACCGCTCCAGGCCATGTCAGTCCCCGAGATCACGATCCGCACGGGCAACGAAGGCATCACCCCGGCGCGCGTCGCGACGCTCTACCGCCGCGCGCCATTGCTCCGGCCCACCGACGAGCCGGACCGCCTGCGTCAGGCCTTCGACGCGTCCAGTCTCGTCGTCTCCGCGTGGGACGGCGACCACCTGGTGGGACTCGCCCGCGTGCTGACCGACGGCGTGCAGGTGTCGTACCTCTGCGACCTCGCCGTGGAGCCGGACGTCCAGGGCCTCGGCGTCGGCAAGCGCCTCGTCGAGCGCGTCCTGGAGCTATGCGCCGGCACCGAGCTGATCCTCCGCGACTCGTCGCTTTCGGCCGGCTTCTACGAGAAGCTGGGATTCGTGCGGGTGGAGAACGCGTGGGCGAAGGGAGGGTGATAGGGACACGTGGCCCACCCCGGATTCGTGATTCGCGATCGGTGATTCGGGGCGGTGTAGCGGATTCGAGGATCGAGCGCTGCCCGGGGCCTGCGCTCGGGTACGACGACCCCGAATCAACCCACCGCCGGCCCGCGCGGACTCCGCGCCTCGCACCCCCGCCATCACCAGTCACCGGCAAGTGCGTCACCCATCCTCCACCCACCGCCACGCCCGCGCCCGCACCGCCTCCGGCGCCGGCGCGTCGGGGGCGGACCACAGGCGGAGCTCGACAGGGGCGTGGTCGGGACCGACCTCGACGGTCCACTCCGAATGGGTGCCCTGGAACAGCCGGCCGCGCGCCCGCGCCGGCACGCCGGCGTCGTCCGCCACGAGCGCATCTGGCGCCACGGCCAGCGCCATCCCATCCGGCGCCGGCTCGCCGGCGAGGCCGGCCGCCAGCACAGGGTCGGCTACCACGTTCGCGCCGGAGAGGAAGCGGGCGGCGAAGGCTGTCGCTGGCTCGGCGTACAGCGCGGCCGGCTCGCCCTCCTCGACGACGCTACCGTCTCGCATGACGGCGATCCGGTCTCCCATCGCGAGCGCCTCTCCGCGGTCGTGCGTTACCCATATCGCCGTGGCCCCGATCTCGCGAAGCAGATCGCGGACCTCCACGCGGGTCGCGTCGCGCAGCTCGGGGTCCAGGTTCGAGAGGGGCTCGTCGAGCAGCAGCACGCGAGGCTCCGCGGCGAGAGCCCGCGCCAGCGCGACGCGCTGCTGCTGCCCGCCTGAGAGCGCCGCCACGGGCCGCGCCTCCAGGCCCGACATGCCCACGCGCTGCAGCGCCGTGGCGACGCGCCGCGCAACCTCCGCCCGCGGCCGGCGCCGCACACGCAGCGCGTAGCCCACGTTCTGACCGACCGTCATCGACGGGAAAAGCGCATAGCTCTGGAAGACGGTCGCCGTCGGCCGGCTCTGCGGCGGCCACTGGGTGACGTCGGCGTCGCCGATCCGGATCGTGCCGGCGTCCGGCTGCTCGAAGCCACCCACGAGGCGCAGCAGGGTCGTCTTCCCGCAACCCGACGGGCCGACGAGCACCGTTACGGCGCCGGCCGCGACGTCCAGTGTCACATCACGGACGGCCACCACCGGACCGAACCGCCGGCTGACGCCGGCGATGGCGACGGCGGTGGGGCGCAGTGGCGTGGTCAGGGTGATGGGTGATGTTTGGGGTGATGGGTGATGGGTGATGGGTGATTCCGGGTCGCTCGTGGTGCCGACCAGCGCCGACGCCGGGCGGCCGCTCGTCTCCATCCCCCATCGCTGTCACGTTCGCCCCGCCGACACGCCACCATCACGCATCACAACACCTGATCACCCGTCACCAATCACTACCCTATCGCCGACCTGGGCACGCCCGTACGCCGCCCTCACCACCACCGCCGACGCGCCGCCAGCACGCATCACTCCTCACTCAACA
>Ga0307505_10000901_pt1 | contig 27667 bp, 17 predicted proteins | sample 23_S_MG_FD_202183 | JGI IMG/M metagenome (GOLD analysis project Ga0307505, IMG submission 202183) | Soil microbial communities from Populus trichocarpa stands in riparian zone in the Pacific Northwest, United States - 23_S | ecosystem: Environmental > Terrestrial > Soil > Riparian zone > Trees... | reverse complement strand
ATAACCAAAACCGAAATCCGTCAGTAAGGAAAGATACGTTGTCTCCACCCCAACATCTCTCCGTCAATACACCTCTATCTAACTCAACAAACAAAACCACTTACCCCAGTTGACCTTTTCATGAATAACTGTAACCTTGACCGCCTGAAAACCTATTATGCGAAGTGCTTATCGTAGGGTTGAAAACATCGGGGTCGAAACTCTCCGGCAGTGTTGTTGTGTTGTTGCTTTCGGTATTGAATCGCCTATTTCCAAAGCGATCATAGCTGAAAGTTTGTTTCCATGTTTCAGTTTCGTCAATCTCTTCCGTTGCAGACTGCAACCTATTAAGACCGTCGTATGTGTAACTCTGAATCGCCAGAAAGCCATTTGTTTCTCCGACATCGGGAACGGTTATTTTCTGCTCAAGCAGGTTGCCGTTATTTTGTGTTGAACTTCCGTGATTGAACTCGAGTTTGAGAAGATTTTGCGTGTTGCTTGTAACGCCGAGACCAATCTGAGTTGTTTGCATCCGGCTATTGTACGAAGCTGTTTCCCAACGACCGTTTCCCAACTGCAATTTGGCTATCGCTCCCGATGCGTTATAACTCGGGCTGTTAGCGTATGTAAAGAACCCGTGGTTTGAGTTCTTCTTGCTTTTGACTTGTGAGAATCTGCCGCCTTGGTCAAAGGTGTGCTGGACAACACGACCTGACGGGTAAGTTTCTTCAACCAATGCACCTGACAGATTGTATTTGTATTCGGTGGCGTAAGTTTCGCCGTTGGTATATTGCTCGTGATTTGAAACTCGCCCAAGAAGATCAAAGCCGGTGTATCTCGTTTCCGAAATGCTTGTCGAAACCTTATTCAATTTGCCGAACGCATGTTCTTCTTCGTCATAAGTAAATGTGACATCTGGCATCGAAGTGTCGGAATAATCTCTCAACGTAATTCTTCCAAGCTCATCGTAGGTTGCGGTAACGGTCTTATTCAAGGCATCGGTTGTCGAGGTTATATTTCCGTTGTTGTCATAGAGATATTTCACAGACCATGCGGTATTGCTCGTCACGGGATCAGTAGCTGTCAAATTGCTGTTCGTGTCCTGTTCAGGCTGTTTTGCAAAGAGCAACCTGCCGAGCGAACTGTACATGAAATATCGGTTCTGATCGCCTTGCGTGGTCTTGCGAAGATTGCCTAAAGTATCGAAGAGATAAGTCGTCGAAAGATTTTGGCCCGCCGGGTCTTCGATAACTTCAACCATTTGACCTAACGCATTCGATACGCCTTTTCGTTTTTTCCCCGACTGGTCGGTTATCGTCTTCGCGTTCGCGTCGATGTCGGTTCGGACGATTCCGGTTGAGTTGTCATTCTCTCCACCAAAGGCTACGGGCAATCCGGCACCGGTAAATGTTTGAACTTCCGAGCGAATTCCCGAACTCCATGCCGTCGATAGCGTCCAACCCATGGTCGCATCCGTTTCTTCTGATGAGACATCTGCGCGATAGGGATTCGAGGTCAATTGGTATGTATAGCCCGACGCAACCTTGTACCGAGTCTGCACCTTTATGCCGTCTTCTTCATCGGTTGGATCTTGGCTTGCTGAGTCTTCGAGAGTCCGAGAAAGGCGCACTCGTCCTAGTTGATCGTAATGCTGGATCGCGACCTTTTTGTCGTCACCGACGGTTTCGAGATCGGATTTGACGATGACGCGCCGTGCAGCATCGTCATAGATCGTTTGAGTCCACGATTCGAATCCTGTTTCACCTTGAGCAGTAATGGCTTTAACCGGACGACCAAGATCGTCATACACCATCGCATTGGTCACGTCGTTATCTTCGTCTGTCGTCGAAGTAGTAAGGCCCGTATAACAGTCATAAGTCGCTGAGGAAGTTCTTTCTATTGCCGTTCCATCGGCAACTACCGTTTGAGTCGGATAAAGGTCGTTCACCGTTCCGCTCGGACAAGTTATGTTCCCGTAGGTTATCGTGGTTTGATATCCCCTCGCGTCGGTTTTCGTTTCCGGCATTCCGTAGTCGTTGTAGGTAGCCTCGGTTTTGATCGAATTGCCGTCAGTTAATGGCGAAGTAATGGTCCCGCTTTTTTCAGAATCCCAAACGCGCGTTCGGGTTAGATTCGCAGTCGTCGAAACATTGTCGTACGTAAACTCTGTTTTTGAAACAACGGCGTTCGATCCATTCTTAATCTCACTTGTAGCCGCGACCCCTTTAATCGCGCCAAAGTTCCAATAGCCGTATGCGGCATTACTCGTGTCGGTCGAATCGGGGGTCGAATTGTTATAGGTCGTTGTCGTCGTTCGGACGGGACAAAGTTTCGAGCTACATGAGCCGCTCGGAAGGCCCGTAGGAAAACTATTTGTTCTCGGCACGTCACCATAAGGAACAAATCCATATTCCTTAACCAATGTTGTGTTGCCGTTCTTGTCCTGTGCAAACTCCTTGATCGCAGTTTGTACGTAGCTTCCGGCAGCGTTCTTTATCGAAGTGAACTCCATTTTCGCAAATGGATTACCTCCACCCCACGGCGTGGCATTTGTTGCCCAGATTCTTTCTACTTTCGTACCGTTTGAATTCTCAATCGTCTTAACACTGCCATTCAACGGATTAGGCGAACCGGTGTCGATTCGCTTTTGGGTCATTTGACTGCCGTCCGGCGATGTAACCGTTGTGAGGTCGTCGCCCGAATTAAAGGTATAGCCCCATGAGTCCGTAACCTCGGTACTTGAGCCGTCATATTCGGCGTTGTAGGTAAGCGACTTGGAGGAAACATGTCCTTCAAGAACTTTATCTGTATTTTCCCAGCCGTGCGTGAAACTGTATTCTGCTAACGCCCCTGATGGAAGCCTGATCGATTCGATCTCGCCCCAGCCATCTGAGTACTCAGTCGGACCAGGTTCAGTGTCGCTTCCCGTGTATGTAAATACATAGGATTGACCGCCGAGTTGCTCGGGGAGAACGATCTCGTCGAGCACATTGATGGTTGCTGCAATTACCTGCGTGGACGTTCCTCCGCGCAGCGTTCCTGCATGAGCCGTAGTTTGATATTGGCGACGAACGTATATGTCTTTTGTTCGAACAGTCCATTTCAGCGCTGCTCCATTCACACCCAGTTGATAATAAAACTTCTCATTAGGTTCGTCACCGGCAGTACCAAAGATCTTTCGTCCCGAGTTGTCGACTAAGCCACCAGCCGGCTTCCCGCCATAGGTAAAGAATGTTGCCTGAACATAGTCTCCATATCGATCCGTCATCCTTCCGATATCGGACTCAAAATAACTTCCGTCAGGAAAGTACAATACGAAGCTGCTGTCAGTTGGGTCTACGACGAGCCTAAGACGGCTTCCGTCAGCGCTGTAATAAGTGATCGGGCTGGTTGTCACCTGACCAACCGCTCCATCGCAGGTAGGATACGGACTAACAGATCGGTTATAGCCGTCAGGACTAAAGCTGAAATATCCATCGCCGTAATGGTCGGTATATCCAGTCGGCCGAAACTCTATATCAGCGCCGTCCGGCATTGTCACCTGAAATTTCCATCGATACGCATTCTTATAAATGTCGACAGTTGTCCCGGAGTTACATTCGATTAGCTCAATTCCTTCAAAACGGTCAGTTAGTTTTAATTGATAACTCAGCGAACCGGTCGCTCGCCATCCGCCCTCATCGCTTTGGGCAAGTAAATTCTGATCCGTAGTCTCAATACCGACAATTACTTCCTGAGTGATCGGTTTGTACAATTTGCTGTTGTACACATAACCGGACCAACCGCCGGGACCGCGTCCTTTGGGCAGACTAATTAACGGCATATTGAGCGAAAGGTTGCCGTTCGCAAGGTTGATGTTCTCGATATCCGAAATAGAGTACGATCCGCCCGGCTGCATTCCGCGCTTTGGATCCTGCGGATCGCTAGCCTGTGAAAATGCCGCCATCGTCATCAGGCAGATAGCGAAGACCAACACAACAAACTCACGCATTCCTTTCACAAATGCCACATGCGTTTCAGTATTGTTCCTTTTCATCGTTTTCCTTTCGATATTGTTTGTGCTGAACCAAGAGCTTCTATCTTAGGTTCGGGTTGGTGCGTATCGTGAAAATCATCGCACATCGCGCAAATCGTGCCAATTGATATTCTCAGGTTCAAACCATATCTGTGCGCCGTGAGTGCGCCACCTGCACCATGTGCGCCGGCGCACCTGGTGGCTCACCGCTCATCAAAGGACTTTATCAGGCCGGGCTTGGGCGTCGTAAGAAATCCGTGTGCGACACTTAACGCACAAAAAAGCCGCGACACTCTCGCCGCGGCAATTTCGGTATGTATTTTCGCTACCGCAGTTGGGTATCGTAGGACGACCGGACGCGAAGTTGTTGGTTCGTGTTCAGCCGTATGTGCTTGCCCCGGTCTGAGACGGCGGCTCCGATGCCAAGCGCGGCACCGATACCGGCTCCCACTGCTGCTCCGACAGGTCCGCCGACAAGAGCACCAACACCTGCACCCGCTCCGGTGGCGCCGCCGATTTTGATGACCTCGCCCTTGATCGAGCTTTGTCCGATGGCAGTTCCTTCGTCGTTCACGCGGCGAATGTTGTCACCACTGACAGCCGTGATGTCCACGAGAATTGCGTTGAAATTTGCCCAACGGCCATCGCTCATGACGATCCGATCGAACGTCAACTGTAGTTCCGCAGCGCCCTTGATGCGTCCCGGAACTTTGACCTTTTCAACGTGCCCTTCGACGATAGCTCCGTCGAGCTCTCTCGGCGAAATGACCTTTGCCGTGAACCGTTCGCCCGCACGCGTGATCTGCGTATTGAGGTCTTCCTGGAGCTCGAGCATTATCTCAGCGTCCTTCGGGATCACAAGCGACCCGTCGTTGGTGGTGTAATTCACCTTTCGCATAACGGGCTGCGGGTCGATGTTTGACGAGTCGGTATTCGCCGACGCGGTATTGTCGTCCGACGTCTTTGATTGAACAGCTACCGGTGCCGGTTCCTCTTGAATTGCCGTGCTCTGCTGGACCGGCTCGGGAATGCTTGCGGCTGGCGGTGAAACCGGCTGTGTGGTATTCGCCTCGCGTCGGCCGAGATCCGCGGGGACAGTTGATTCAAAGGTCTTCTTATCAAATCCTGTCTCGTAACCGCTCGTAAAACCCTGGCGATATCCCGTCCGGTAATCCTCAAACGAACCGTAGTCCTTGCTATACGCACGATCCGCGGAATCATATTCGCGATGCCGCGACATATCCTTAGCAAGGCTGTCGATCGAATCGCGATAGCCAGCCATATAACCGTCCGAATATCCCGTTCGGTAGCCGCGCTGAATAGCAGGGTTGAGATCCTGAGCCGAAACCGCATGAGACGAAATTAGTACAAATGCCGGAAGTAAGAGTGAGAATTTGAGCGTTAGAGCTAATAAACCTCGTGTTAGCTTCATTTAGCCTCCTGTTTGGTGAAAACAATTTTTGATGCAGACAAACTGCTTAGAATCATAAGCGAACGCTTAAGACATTGCAAGAACTTTCTTAAGCATAAAAAATGGCAGCGAATCTCGCAATTCGCTGCCTAGTGCTATCAGGAGGAAGAATTTCACTTGAAACTCTTACGGAATAGATACGACGCCCGGATGAAAAATGTTCGCGAATCCCTGGCAAATCCGGGCTGGAAATTTCCGGTGAACGGATTAATTCCGTTGTATGAAAAGTTATCGTTATATCCGATATACAGAGCCTTACCCGGGCTCGGATTCCAGCCAAACAATATCTGGCCGGCATATCCATTTTCAAACCCGTCCGACTGGTAATCCAGGCGCGCCCTGATATAAACAAAACGGGAGAATTGGTAGGTAGATTTGATACTCAAAACATCAGAATCAAATGCCCGCTTATTCGTGTCATTTCGATTCAAGCGGGCCTTCTGGTAGTCGGACGAGAATCGTAGATCGTTCGTCGGCTTCAATTCCATCCACGCGCCGCCGGAAAACGACTTGCCGGGACCCGGATCTTGTTGGAACCACGACGACTGAGGCAAATCTTTCGGATTCTTCGGATCAAAACTTGGATTCAGATGAAACACCGAAAAATAATCGAATGCGTTTCGCGTTAAATTCACCCAGGCCCCGTAAGACAAATATTTATTGAAAGTCTGGCTCAGCTCTGAATAAAGTCCCTGCTTCCACGACTGCCGGGTTGGATCGCCAAAAAACTGTCCTGTATCGGGCCGACTCGGTTGCCTCTTCAACCCGAACTCTTCCTCATAGATCTTTTCAAACGCGGTAATGCCTTCCATAAAAAAGAACATACTTCGTTGAAGGTTAAGCCCCGTATTGACCCCCGCGCGCCAACCCTGAAGCCTGCCAGACCAGTCGTAGTCGATACCGGTGAACTGATTGAAGTTTGCTCGAATTACCTTTCCCTTTGGGTTCGATTTTGTACTGAAGCGATTAACAAAGAACGCAAAGTTCGTGTCGCGCCGACGCGTAAAACCGACGTCTGCGCGGTAGTCGCGCGTTCGCCCGCCAACCTCGGCATACCAGCCGTGTGTGTCGGTGGAATAGTCCATGTTCGCGAAATATCCGAACGCATTACCCGTCCTGAACTGGTTGTACGTCCCGTTTCTTTGGGGATCAAGCGATTGACTACCTGTGCCGCAAATGTCGCGGTTTCGCTGTGCCTGGAGCGGATTGACCTCAGGCTCGAATTCATACTGGAAGAAGCATCTGCGGGCATAGGTCCCGACAACCTGAAAGGTCGCAACCGTTTTCGGATTGATCTTTATCCGGCCATCAATGCTGTTCATCATGTTGTCTTGTTCCGGGAACTTCCTAAAGGTGCTAAAAAAGCCAATATGATTCTCCGCCCCGATATCGCGCTTTACGCGAACCACCGAAACAAAAGCGTTCTTATCCAGGAATTCATCGATACGCGGCCTGAAAAGCGGGTCGTTTCGCTCGTCGAGGCTATAGTTCCCCGGAGCCTTGTCGGAAGCCAACATAATGCCAAACGAATTCTTTCCGATCTTGCCGGTCAGTTTGGCGGCGTAATCGGGATCGACGATCGAACGCGAATCGTAAATGGACATCGGCGTTTGAAAGATCTCCGAGCCTTCCAGAAAGAATGGCCGTTTCTCCTGAAAGAATATCGGAAATCTCTGGTTCGCCATCACAACGGGAGCGTCCGCCTCGATCTCTGCGAAATCGGGGTTGAATGCAGCGTCCAGCGTAATGTTAGGCGTCAACGTGTATTTGAGATTCAACCCAATCTCCGACTTCATAGGGTGATTCACCATACGTCCGGTCGCAATATCAAAGGAAGCGACGCGGTTTCCGGTCTCGCTTAAAGTGACGCTTGGGATCAATTCGAGGGTGCGTTCGTATTTGATCTCATCGATACCGGTGATCTTTCCATGCTGGATAAGAAAACCGGAGATATTTCGATCCTCCGGGAGCCATTGATCGAATTCATCATTGAATCGGTCGATATTTCGAGCGACATTAAAGCCCCATTGTTTTCCTTTGCCGGAAAAAAAACGGAGAGATTTGAATGGTATCTTTGCCTCTACCGACCAGCCCCAATCTTCGATCACGCCCTTTGATTCGAAAACGAGATCGACGGAAAAGTCCGCTCCTCGGCCCTCTGTGAAGATCCCGTCCGCTTGAACTCCGTATGGGTTGAAGCCAAAAACATATGCTCGCCGCTGGTCGTTATAGGTGTCGAGCCAAACGCGCACATTGTCCTCGCCAAATATATCGTCACGCTTGGCGGTACTTGCCCTGATCTTGTCCTTTTCATCCCAACACTTGAAGGCAATATATAGATGAAACTCGTCGTACATCACATACACTTCGGTCGGTTTCGACGGCGCAGTGTTATTTCCGGGATAGGTTTGATAAAAGTCCTTAAAAACGGCTGCCGTCTTCCAAAGCTCTTCGTCCGGCTTGCCGTCGATGATAACGGGAACACCGATCTTCGGAATATTGATCGGGTTTCGTTTCTCAACGGGAATTTCGATGCCGGATTTTTTGGAGTCTTTCTTAGGATCGTCTTTCTTGTCTGACGAGGTGGCTATTGCGGTACTGTTTGCTGCAGCCTGTGCGGATATTGAGTATGAAAGCACAAGAATGCTGAGCAATATCAAAAACGTCTTCATTATTACACCTTAGGAAACAGGATGAATTGATATATTAAAACGAAAAGAATTCCGTACTGACTAGAACGCATTCCGGGTCAAAAAGTTTCGGACGCATAAAGTCTCCGGCTCTTTCACCGAAGACTCGAATGTTCAATTTGTTTCGATCAGCGAGCGGCTTCGCACCCGAAGCGTTCCGTCGGAAAACTCAAAATCGTATTTCGAACCGCCATTACCCAGCTTCCACGTCCGGCCATTCTCGCGAACTATGTTCAATCCTTCCGATTCGATGGCGGCGTTCGTCGAGATGCTGGCGTTCTTATTTGGAGGCAGAGTTAACGTAATGTTGCCGTCAACGGCGTGCGAGTCTATCTTATCGAAATCGCCTTCGAGATAAACTTCGGAGTCGCCGGTCTCAAGATCTAGCTTGCCTTTGAAACCTACCACACGGACAAGGCCATCTGTGGATGTGAGCCTAAGATTTCCCTCGGAGTCACGAATGCTGACGGGTTCGTCGGCACCTTTCAATTCCAGGTCTCCTGAAACGCCTTGAAGCCTGATCTCTTGTTCGGTGTGAACCGTAAGATCAGACTTCTTTGGAACAAAAACTTCGAGGCGAATGACATTCTCGTCGCCCCAGCGACTCGGAAGTCTCGCCGTGGACGATTCCGCTACGACCAGCGACACCGACTTCTCGCCTACATCTTCGTTAACCGATAAAGGCTGCGACCGGTCAACCCGCGATTCCGTCAGGATGTACTTCACCGTCGGCTGGTCCCATCCACGGACAAGAACCTTGCACTTCGGTGCGTCTATCGTTACCTTCGGCGTTCCTTTGACCGGAAAAGAGTTCGTCTTTTGGTCGATCGCGGTCGGGGTCGAACGCCAAACCGCGTTGTTCATAACCCGAATCGCTTCACGCTGACCGCGAAGGTTGTCGGTAGCGATCTTCTGAGCGGCCTTTTCATTGATCTCAAGTTTTACGTCCGGCATCTCCGGAACCCCGGCTTTCGGGTAATCCGCCGGTTTGATCTTTTCAACGGCTTTGTGCGTTTCCTTCGCAGCCTTTTGGCTCGCTTTCGCACCCGATCTTACTGCCTCAGCAATTGCCCTATCGGCGGATGCGGCCTGAGAAAGATATTCCTCGTTCGAATCCTCATCCTCACTCTCGGCTTTGACTAGATTTGTCACCTGGCTGGGTGTGCGACCGTCCTTTCTTCGACTGATCGAGAGGCCGCCGTTGATGGAACTCAGCTTAACCTGCACCTCGCCGGTTCCGAGCCGGCCGTGGAGATCCCGACCGACGTATTTGCCTTTCCTAACCGTCAGTCCAAGATCGTTCGTAATTCCGCCATTTAACGAATCGGCTTTCACGGTTGCGTTTACGTCCGATGGCAGCTCAAGATTTACGCGACCGTTGACCGTATCAAGCGAGACCGAAGTGCCACGTTCCAGTCGTTCAAAGTTGGTCTTAACCTCGCCATTCACTGTCGAGAGCTTGATCGTGCCGCGAAGGTTATTCGCGATCACTGTGCCGTTAACAGCCGAGACCTTTATTAAATTGGTAAAGTTGGACACTTCGACAGTACCGTTGACTGTCTCGATCTCATTTAGGATAGCGCCGCGAGGCACCTGCAAACGATACTGAACCTCGGCACGACGGCGTCGATTCTTGTCGTTCGAGTTGTAAGTCCAATGTTTGTATTCCGTCTCGATCTCAAGAAAATCCTGGCGTGCATTCACCACAATTTCCATCAACGCCATCGACTCCTGACTGTCGGCAATTTTGGTGGCTTCGAGCCTGACCTCATTGCGATCCCACGCTTCGACAATGATCGAACCGTTGACGTTCGACACACGAACACGCCCGTTCGGATTCAGCGGATAGGTCTGCTCGAATTTCTCGGTAACGTCGTCGGTCTGTTGCGAAACAACCTTTGCGTCCTGAAACAGGAACACCTTCGAGCGATCGGCTTCGTTGCTGTTCGAGATCAGTAATCCTGCAAAAACTAATGTATAAAGCCAACTCATTATAAAGTCTCCTTTCGGCGTTGAATGGAATTTCCTTGCTTTCTAGAATTGAAAACACCAAGCGCCAACCCTTTGTGACAGCATTTGTGTCATAGAATCCATTTTTTTGAACAATATGCGTGACCCGTCCAAAGATTTACTTACCTCGCCATTCGTGCTAGGTTTAGATGTCCCTGCAAAGCAATCCCATCGATAATTAGTAATGGCACACACGCGCACACGATTGCATCATCTGCACGATGGAGAAACGCTCGATTCGAAAGCGAAGACGGGTATCTCGCTGCATTGCCATACACAGTTTTCCAAAGAGAATCTGGATTTCCTGCCGCATTATGCGGACCGTGTCCCTCTGATCGCGTATTTCTGGCGACGCGAATACAATCTCTACCGCGAACGAGAACAGCGTGATATTGATTTTGACACCGCATATTGGACTCCGCCGTTAACGCCTCAGATAGTTTATTCGTCCGAGAAACAGCAGATCGAGAACGCCGGATTAAAGCCGATCGTTTCTATAACCGACCACGATTGCATTGACGCAAATCTGGACGTGAATGCGGCCCATCCGTCGGAAGAGGCTCCAATATCGATGGAATGGACAGTTCCCTTCGATCGCGGCTTTTTCCATATCGGCGTTCATAACCTGCCGCCGCAGAGTGCCCATGCCATTACGGCACAGCTTCTCGAATACACCTTTGACCCAACACTGCATTCGACGCAGAAGCTCAACGAGTTGTTCCAAATTCTTGAGGAAATTCCCGATGTGCTTGTCGTTCTCAATCATCCGCTGTGGGACATTGAGATGGTCGGCCAGACATTGCACGATGCCCTACTCACCGATTTTCTTAAGATCCACGGACGCTGGATCCACGCCCTCGAGGTGAATGGGTTCCGCAAATGGTCGGAGAATAAGGCAACGATAAACCTGGCCGAATCGATCGGAAAACCGGTAGTTGCAGGCGGCGACCGACATGGGTGTCGGCCTAACACCGTGATCAACATTTCCAAATGTTCGACATTCGGTGAATATGCGGACGAGATCCGTACGTCCGACCGTAACGAGATCGCGTTGATGCCGCAGTACGAGCGACCGCTATGTTCGCGGCAACTCGAATCGGCATCCGAGATCCTGCGTGAATACACAAACCTCCCTGAAGGCCGACAATGCTGGATGCAGCGAATGTTCTTCGATACAGGCGAAGGATATGGACTGAGGTCGATATCCGAGATCGGAATGATCAACGGGCCCATCTGGATGCGGGCGGCAATTCGCACTTTTGCGATTTTGGGAAGCCCGCCATTGGCAGTATTATTTAGGTTTGTTCGACGAAAGGCGGACCGCGTGCCTTTTGAGTTCGAAGATCCGCATCTCGAATTGACAGAGGTTGAGGAAATTCCAGGAAAGCTCTCGTCGGAAACAGCTTTGTAACGGATGTCCCGCAAAACGCGAGATCGCCCATCCGGTTTCGCTAAGAATATTCGTTAAATGATCGAGAGCATAATCACACCCGAGAATTCGCGCACTATCCGCGGCGTTACATGGGATATCCTTACCCATCCGTTTCGCACGCTGATCCTTAACTGGAATTGGAAGTCTGCGATCATCAGTTCTGTTTTGCGTGCTCCTATATTCTTCGGAGCTTATCTCGCCCAAAAACAAGGTCTGAAAATGGCTTTCGGAGCTATGGCCGTTCAATTCATTTTCCGCGCCGTCACGGGTGGAACCAATGGATCCATCATCCAGGCCTTTAGCAAGATCCAACCCGTTTGGCATGCGGTAGTAACGATCCCGATCGTACTTACGGTTTTCATGCACATCGGCGAGTGGTTCCTGCAATCTGCGTTCGACTCGGTAACGGGTACTACGGGGAAAACGACCGCCGTGCTTGTTTCAGTTTTTGCGTCGGTGGTCTCAGCCGGATTTAATTTACTCGCGATGCGTCGCGGCTTGCTTCTCGTAAGAGACGAAAGCCAGCAATCCTTCTGGCACGACATCAAACAGATGCCGTGGATCGTTTTGGAACTCGTATCATTTCCGCTTGTTTGGACGCTGAAACGCCGACGTCGCGAGGACGTTGACGCGGTCGAAGAATCGGCAGTTTCACAGACCGCCTGGTAAATGCTCGAACTCATCATCGCCAATCTTACCGTTCGTCCACTGCGCACTCTGATCAGCGTGATCGGTGTCGCCATCGGCGTCGTACTCGTCGTTCTCTTCACAGGACTTACGGAAGGTATGACGAAGGACATGGCGAAGCGTGCTTCGAACTGGAAGGCAGAGATCGTTTTCACACGTCCGGGGGCGATGACGTTCGACAGTTCGAACGCATCCCTTCCGATCGCGTATGCCGACCGGCTCAAACAGATCGAAGGTGTCGGCAGCGTGGTTCCGGTTATTAGATACGTCACCTCAAATTCTAAAAGTACATTCGGTCTGCAGCAGTTGGACGGACTCGACTGGGAACCATTTGCCGCGATGAACGACATGGAACTCGTGGACGGGCGTGCCCCAAGTGCCAACAACGAGATAGTCATCGACGAAAGGCAGATCATTCAAGACAATCTCAGGGTCGGTGAAGACATGACGTTCTTCGACCGAAAGTACACGGTCGTCGGCGTTTATTCTCCACCATCGGGACCGCGTATCAAGATGACACTTGCGGCTCTGCAAGAGATCCTCGAAGCGCCAAACAAATGCACATACATTTTGGTCAAGGTAAAAGACGGTGCAGACGCCAAAGCGGTAGCCGCCCGCATCAATCAGGAATTGCCCGGTAACACGATCAATCTTACTGAGGAACTGGTGCTTCAGGCACAAGACCGCGTACCCGGCGTAAAGACATTTCTGCGAGTGCTTGTCGGCCTGGGTGGCTTCGTGAGTATGGTCTTCGTTTTGCTGTCGATGTACACGACGATCACCGAACGCAAGAAAGAGATCGGCATCCTGAAATCTCTCGGTGCTTCTACCGGATTCATAATGAAGACCATCGAAGGCGAAGCATTCGTCATCGGCATTCTCGGCATCGTCCTCGGCTTGATCGTGTCGTTCTTCGGCTCCCTAATTATCGAACGCGGTTACGAACTTGGCTTCGAATTCAGCACAGGCTGGATGGCTTGGGCCGTCGCCATCGCCATCGGCGGCAGCCTTATCGGAGCTATCTACCCTGCGTGGCGAGCCGCCTCGATCGACCCTGTCGAAGTAATGGCAAACGAATAGTTCGTCGGCATTTATCTTTTCTTTCCGCCGACCGTAGCGGCGATCCCGCCGAGGATCAAAACTGAAGCGATCACGATCCGCAACTCGGCAACCTCAGACAAGAAAACAATTCCACCAACGGCTGCGATCACCGGAACGGCCAGTTGCAACACGGCTGCGCGCGTCGAAGTGTGATATTTCAGCGCCGCATACCACACCGTATAACCGACGCCCGACGCGACGGCCCCCGACAAGACCGCCAACACGGCCCCGCGGGTCGATAAATGGATTTGGGATAGAAACGGCAACGCTATTATTACGACCATCAACGCGGCCCGAAGGAAATTGCCCGCAGTGTCTCCGAGCGGATCTTCACTTCCTGTTCCGCGCAGCGTGTAGAATCCCCACGCGACTCCGGCGATCGCCATAAGGAGAGCACTTAATAACGGTGGTGAAGAGAGTCCCGGAAATACCAAATAGATCAATCCGCTGAAAGCAAGGATCAACCCCATCCATTCCAACATCGCCGAACGCTCGCCGCGAAAAACCGACATACCGATCATCGTGAACTGCACACACCCGAACAAGATCAGCGCACCGGTCGCGGTCGTCAATCCCAGATAGGCGAATGAAAAACAGATGGCGTAAGCAAACAGAAAAAGCGCGGAAGGCCAGCTTCCGGTGTCAATAGCCCGCACGTCAGTAAGGGCTCGGCGACCACGTTTCACAACGTAATTTATGGCAATCAACGCCACCGCTCCCGACACGAGCCTTACCAGCGTAAATCCCGCCGCATCAGCCTCTTCGCCCCGCAACGCTAACCGGCACAGGATCGAGTTGAACGCGAACGCAACCAGAGCGAAGGTTGTGTAGAGAAATATTTTCAAAGCCTTTTTAACGCAAAGACGCTAAGGCTCAAAGACGCAAAACAAATAAGAAAATCTTCGCGGCTTTGCGGCTTCGCGTCTTTGCGTTAAGTTTCTTTTTCTTTGCTTTGTGTCTCCTCTTCTCCTCCACTCCCCTTCTCCGCTTCTCTCTTCTCCGGTCGGAGGTGCGGAAACAGGATCACGTCGCGGATGGAATGTTTGTTGGTTAGCAGCATTACGAGGCGGTCGATGCCGATGCCGATGCCGGCGGCCGGCGGCATCCCGTAGCTGAGCGCCCGCACGTAGTCCTCGTCCAGCACCATCGCCTCCTCATCGCCCCGCTCCCGCTCCGACATCTGATCGACAAACCGTTCGTACTGTTCCTTCGGATCATTTAGCTCGCTAAAACCGTTCGCAACCTCCATTCCGTTGATAAAAAGCTCGAAACGCTCAGCAAGGTTCGGATTCAAAGGATCAGCCTTCGAAAGCGGGGAGATGGATTTTGGGTAATCGATGATGAATGTTGGTTGGATTAGATTCGGCTCAACAAAATTGTCGAAAAGACTAAGAACAGATTGGTTAAAGCATCTTTCCTCGAAAGTGACTGTCAGAAAACCGTCCTTGAGTTTACGAATTCTTTCATCTATAAGATCTTGACGCTCAACTTCTGAACGCTTATGCAGAACTGTGTTCCCCGATTCGTGCAAAATCTCAGATTCAACGGGAAGATAATTCACATACCAGTCCCAAAATTCAAGAACTTCATTGTAATTTTGGACAGAACCGAGCCAACTTCTCAGATCGTCCTGAACAATTGAGGACAACTGTTCGGGCATTTGTCGATACATAGCATCTTCCATCGAGATGCGATCAAAACTCTCAAAATTGATCTCTAGAATCTCTTTGCCGAATCGAAATCGCTGCTCGAGCGTGGCAGTTACCTTAACAACCAAACTACCACCGTTAGCACTCGCAACGGCTTTTTTCAACATCGCCTCCGCAAAATCCATCATTCCGTTTACATCCATGTAAGCGATGTAGAATTCGAGCATGGTGAATTCGGGGTTGTGACGCTGGGAGAGGCCTTCGTTGCGGAAGTTGCGGTTGAGCTCGTAAACCTTTTCAAAGCCGCCGACGACCAGACGTTTGAGATAAAGCTCAGGAGCAACGCGTGCATAAAGCGGAATGTCGAGCGCGTTATGATGCGTTTTAAATGGCTTTGCCGCCGCTCCCGTCGCTTTCGGCGTGAGCATCGGAGTTTCTACTTCGATAAATCCGGCGTCATCGAGAAATCGGCGTAGTCCCGAAACCAGCTTCGCACGGCGCTCGAAAACTTCGCGCGTCGTCAGGCCTTCGTGTTCGATCTGCAGCGTCGATGCGATCAGATCGGCGTAACGAAAACGCCTTTGCAGCTCAGGATCGGCGATACCGTGCATCTTGTCCGGCATGGGAACCATTGCCTTAGCAAGAAACTGCAGCTTTTCGACGTGAACCGAAACTTCGCCGGTGTTTGTGACAAAAAGATATCCTTCGACCCCGATAAAATCGCCGTGATCGATAAGCTGCCAAACAGTCCAGGAGTCTGGAAAGTCTAGTGCGTCTTGGAAGTCATTTGGAATTACATTGAATGCACCCTTTTTGCAGTAGATCTGCAGTTTCGCAATGCCGTCGGTCAGATGAACAAAATTTCCGCGCGGAGGCGTCGTAACGCGGCCTGCGATGCGAACCGTACCGAGAGCCTTTAGGCGCTCGTTGATCGCATCTTTGAACTCAGCAGGCGGGCGTTCGCCTTCTTTCAGACCGGCTTTCAGCAACGCCATTTCGGTCTCAACGGTGACGACCGTCTCGAAGTTCTTAATGGCTGAGGTCGTGTCTTCGCCGCCCGTTATCGCCGAACGCTCAAACTTATTCGGATACACGTTGCCGACCAATTCACGCAGCTTGTCCAAATGCTCAAGCCGAGCCTCGGTTTGGTCGTTGGGTTCGACGATCTCTTCAAATTCAGGAATACTCATAAAAAAATGCAGAGGCCCGCACGGAGTAAGGGCGAGTCGCTTCCGCAGAATCCTCGATTATAGTTAACCTTTGCAGACACGGCAAACTAGATTCATTTATGGCACAATATATCTAACCGTACGGAAAGGCATTTTGGGCGACACCGCCCCGAGTGTGTTTTCTGCGGCTAGGTGCGTTTGTGGCAGATGAACTTGAACAATTAAAACGGGCCATCGCGTCGGGAACACGAGTCGTCAACATCAGCGGACTCACGTCGATCGCGGCGAAGTCTTTCGTTCTCGCGCAGGCGGCGACCGCTAAGCAGACGACGGTGATCATTACCGAATCGAACACTTCACTCGACGAGTGGGAAGCCGACCTGCGGTTCTGGTTTCGAAACGAAGATACATCGATCTTGAGTTTGCCTTCGTTCGAAACGGATGTTTATTCCGGAGGCTCGCCTCACGCCGAAACAATGGAACGGCGTGCATTGACACTTTGGAACCTCGCCCGATCCGCGCCGGATTTTCTGATCACGACCGGACGATCGTTGATAACGAAAACCGTAGCCGCAAGCGAGATCAAAAAGCTCGGGGCGGAACTGAAGCTTGATGACGAATTCCCTCTCGACGAACTCGTCACGCGACTCGCTTCGGCAGGCTATGTTCGCGAAGACCCGGTGGCAAGCATCGGCCAGTTCTCAATTCGCGGCGGCATCTTGGATGTTTGGCCGCCCGAACGTACTCTGCCCGTACGCATCGAGTTCTTCGGCGACACCGTCGATTCGATCCGCGAGTTCGACCCCGAATCGCAGCTTTCGGTCGAGAAACTAAAAGAGATCGTGCTGCCGCCGATGCGGGAATTTTCCGTTTCACCGCAAGATCTCAAGGATTGGGCATTCTTCGCACGCGACAGATTCGCCGGCGGTCACTTTGCGAGAAGCCTGCGCGACAGGACGGACTTCGCCGCCGCCGGTGAGACATTTTCCGGCTGGGAATTTCTCTTGCCGCTTGTAAAACCGTTCGCGGCAACGGCGTTTCACTATTTGAAAAACGCGACATTCGTTATCGACGAACCGTCGCCCGTCGAGCAAACACTCGCTTCCGGTTACGACAATTTGCATCGTCGTTACACCTCGCTGGCTGAAACAGGTGACATCGGCTTACCACCATCCGAACTTTTTCTTGACGCAGGTGAACTCGGAAAAGAGCTTGAACCGCTGCAACGAATAGAACTGCGCTCACTTGGCAAGACCGCAGCTAAAACAGACGAGGAATTCGCACTTAGTACCGACGCGACGGAGCCTTTACCTCCCATCAAGCAACCGAAAAACTCGAACGTCCCGCTCTTCCTCTTCCCATCCGTTGCAGCATCAACTGAGATCTCTATCCAGTCACGCTCGACGCCGAAGTTCCACGGTGATATTGAGAAATTCATCGCGACGTGGGAGAAAGCCGATGACTCGAACATCGTGCTTGATTCCCTTGGCATCGCCGAACGTACCGAAGATATCTTTCGCGAAAGGGATGTACGGTTCGATCACGATCATCTGATCGTTGGTCCGCTGTCCGCAGGTTTCGAGATCCCAATGCTCTCGGCAACCTACTTCACCGAAAGCGACGTATTCGGCGTGTCGTCTGCGGCGGAAGGCCAGCCGTCCGCAAGTCGTCCGGCCAGGCAGCGTAGGTCCAAACTCGGTGCTTTCATCTCGGATTTCCGCGACCTGAAACCGGGTGACTACGTCGTTCATGTCGATCACGGCATCGGGCGATTCGAAGGTTTGCAGACGATCACGGCACAGGGTTCGGAACGCGAGTTCATGCTTTTGTTCTACGCGGAAGACGCGAAGCTTTTCGTTCCGGTCGAGCGGATGGATCTGGTTTCGCGGTATTCGTCGGGCGAAGTTGCGAGCGTTTCTATCGACAGGCTCGGCGGACTTGGCTGGCAGAAAACAAAAGCGAAGGCAAAACGCGCGATGCGTGATATGGCCGACGAGCTTTTGCGCCTATACGCCGAGCGCAAACTCGTTCAGGGATACGCATTCTCGGCAGACGCACCGTGGCAGCACGAATTTGAAGATGCGTTTCCTTACGATCTGACAGTCGATCAGGCGAAGGCGATCGACGACGTTAAGGAAGATATGGAGACGGCCCGTCCGATGGACAGGCTGATCATCGGCGACGTTGGCTACGGCAAGACCGAAGTCGCTATGCGCGCTGCGTTCAAAGCTGTAATGGACGGGAAACAAGTTGCGATCCTTGCTCCGACGACAATTCTCGCTTATCAACATTTTGAATCGTTCCGAAAACGCTTTGCCGCGTTCCCTGCAAAGATCGATCTGCTTTCGCGTTTCCGCAGCAAGGCGGAACAAAAGACTGTTGTCGAAACAACGAAGAATGGCGATGTTGATGTCTTGATCGGGACGCATCGCATCCTGTCAAACGATATCGATCTGCCAAAACTCGGCCTGCTCGTCGTGGACGAAGAACAACGATTCGGCGTGGCTCACAAAGAGAAGCTGAAGCAATTGAAGAAGAAAGTTGATGTGCTGACTCTTTCGGCTACGCCTATTCCGCGAACGCTGAATATGTCTCTGATCGGGATGCGCGACCTCTCGGTTATCGAAACGCCGCCGCGTGACCGCCTAGCGATCAACACTCAGGTCGTGCAGTTTTCTGAGAACGTGATCCGTTCGGCGATAGAACTAGAGTTGTCACGGAACGGACAGATATTTTTCATCCACAACCGCGTCGAAACTATCGAAGCCATCGCGGCCCTTGTGCAAAAGATCGTTCCAACGGCGCGCGTCGCCATCGGCCACGGGCAGATGAACGAAAAAGAAATGGAGCAGGTGATGCTCGATTTTATCGATTTCAAATACGACATCCTGGTCGCGACAACGATCATCGAAAACGGAATCGACATCCCGCGAGCGAACACGATCATCATCAATCGTGCAGACAACTACGGCCTGTCACAGCTTTATCAACTTCGCGGACGGGTCGGACGTTCGAACCGTCGTGCTTATGCGTATTTGTTGATACCGAGCGAATTAGAGCTTACGCCGATAGCTCGCAGACGTTTATCTGCAATACGAGAGTTCTCCGATCTCGGTGCAGGATTTCGCCTTGCCGCTCTCGATCTCGAATTGCGCGGAGCCGGAAACATTCTGGGCGGCCAGCAATCCGGTCATCTCGATGCACTCGGTTTCGATCTCTATACAAAGATGCTCGAACGCACGATCGCCGAGCTTCGCGGTGACGAGATCGCGGACGAGATCAATGTTTCGATAAACCTCGGCGTCGATGTGTCGATACCGAAAGAATATATTGTCGAGGCAAGTCAGCGCCTTAGAACGTACAAACGCATCGCTTCCGCCGAAAGCGACGATGCACTTTCAACGATCCATCGCGAGATCGAAGACCGCTACGGACGAATTCCACGTTCGGTCGAGAATTTGTTCCTGTACGGGAAATTGCGAAAACTTGCGGAGCGTGTGGGAATCTTGTCGATCGACCGAGCGGGAAATGGACTGGCACTTAAATTAAGCGAGAATGCCAAAGTGCTGCCGGACAAATTAATGAAAACTCTTGAAGCATATCCTGAGGCGACATTTTCGCCTGCGGGAATTTTGCGCGTTAATGACCTTGAGAGTGAACCACTGCAGTTTGCAATAGATCTTGTCGAGAATATCCGCACCTAATGCGTGCAGTCGTTGTATGGGTTGAAATCGCACACAAATAGATTTGGCGCAAATTCCTTTGTCTGCCGGCGTATGTTTTGCCACGTCAACGAACCAGAGTATTTTTCTTCGGTCCAGCCAAGATATCTTCGGTTTCGCCAAACGAATTCATACGCATCATCCTCACCATACCCTTTAAGGTGGCGGGCCTCGTGCAGTAGTATTGCAGATCGCTCAGTGTCGTCGATCGGATAGTCAAAAAAATCCGGATAAAGAGTTATTATTGCAAAAGGATAATTGGTGGCCGCAAAAGCATCCTCTTTTGGGACCGATGCATTTAACCAATTGTCGTTGTTTCGAAATGTTGCAACTTTACGCAGCAGGAACGCTTCGTTGACGAAACCGCGTTTTTCCAGGACCGTTATGGCGGCTTTTACCGCCTCGTTTTCCGGCGACGTCAATGGGGTCGCGGTAAATATTAGGGAAAGATAGAAAATACATAATGTGGCCGCACAAACGACCAAAAGCATCACCATCCTGTCGAAGAATCGTCCGAACTGTTTCTGGTTAACCATAGTCATGTCTTCGATCTAACGCTTTCGTGTAGAAAACCTGCTAATATGTATAAAATTAGAATGCAGGTCGATTTTCAGCATTTCTTGCATTTATTCGCCAACGTCGAACCAAACTCGCCATTTAGGCATCAAAAAAGTCTGAATTGCCGCAGAGTATTTGAATTGGAGTCCTTTAACGTGAAATATACATTTTTTGTTTTTGCTGTCGCATTTGTCTCTATTTTTTCATTCCCGGTCGCCGCTCAGGAAACCGAAACAAAGGTTGTGGACGAGGTCGTCGCTCAGGTTAACGACGGGGTTATTACCCTTTCAAAGGTAAAGCGCGAGATCAAAAACATAATTGACGCTGAGGTTCAGCAAGGTAAGGATCGCGCAACCATTCAAAAACAGGTCGATGAAAAACAGGGTGAACTTATTGCAAACCTTATTAACGAAGAGTTGATGGTGCAAAAGGCGAAGGAAGCAGGTTTGGACAAAGACGCCGATATCGAAGTTAATCAGCGATTTGCTCAGATCATGAAAGAGAATGGCATTAAGACGATCGAGGCCCTTTATAAACAAATGGAGGGAACGGGCGTGAACCCGCAGGACATTCGCGAAGTTTGGCGTAAACAAGCTATCAGGGAGTTGGTAATTCAGCGAGAGGTTCAAAGTAAGCTCTACTGGGAACCTACTCCTGCTCAGGTTAAGACGTATTTCGATGCAAACAAAGCTAAGTTCACCAAGCCTGAGACCGTTGCTCTCAGCGAGATCTTTCTTTCATTCGCCGGGCGTGACGAAGCCGCCGTTCGTGCAAAGGCAAAGCAGCTTGTAATTCAACTTCGTACTGGCGGCGATTTCGAGAAGCTTGCGGTCGAGAATTCCGATCGAGAAAACGTAGCTTCAACGAAAGGAAAAGTGGACACGTTCGATATCAAGCAACTGGATCCGAAGTTTGTAACCGCGATCAAAGGCATGAAAAAAGGCGGGATTACAGAACCGATCGACATTGATACTGTTGGCGTCACGATCTTGCGCGTCGATGACCGAACGGACGCAAGTGCCGAATCTTACTTTGACGAACGAAACGTACGGGTTGCGATGATGAGCGAAAAAATGCCCGCACGCCAAAAAGAATTCTTTGCCAAACTCCGCGAAGATGCGTACATCAAGATCAGCGATTCATACCGGCCGCTGGTTGCTCCGGCTCTTTTTGAGGACGAACGCAAGGTTAAGTCCAACGATAAATAGTAGAAAGAGAAGGTTGGCAGCGATCTAACCAAGTATCTGCTTGATCGCCGCCTCATAAATCTCGACCTTTTTTCGTTGCCGCTTCACCGATGGATGCTCATCGGCGTATTGCAGGCGTAACTGCCGCAAGGTTGTCTGATTCGACACCTTTCCAAGAATCAGCTTCCCAAGGGCTTGCGTGAGCTTACCAATATCGTTCGGCTTTACCGCCAACAATCTGTCCATCTCAGAACTCAATAATTCAAGCTCGAACCGCATCTCTTTAACTTTTGGATAGTCTTCCGTGTAATCCAGCAAAATACTCTCGATCTCCGCTTTCAATTCAGTTTCACGAAGCAGGACTTCCGCATAAGCCGGAGTTGCTCGAATTCCGTTCGATTCGGCGACAACAGGCTTAGGTTGTTTTGTCGCGGATTGCGGCTGGACCGAGAACGGACATAACAAGGCGAGGCTGCTGAGGCAAATTACCGGTACTAACATTCGCATACTAGAAACTCCGAATCTATCCGGAAAAGGCGGAGACGCCGAGTTCGGAAGCTTTTGAGACGATAGGAAGCGTTTCACATGAACTCATTTCAAGATCGGCATCCGCTTCAACCATACCGTCACCGAACGTAGTGCTTTCCACCAGCGACTCAAAATATACCGTAATGTTCTCAAGTATCTCGGCAACCGAATGTGAATGGTACAAAGTTTGTCGAAACTGGGCACCACCGACCAGACCTTTTGTGAATTGCCCAGCCAGTTGTTTCATTTTACCTAATGCGACAAGTTCGGGCATTTCGTCCAGGCACATTTCGAAAAATTCGAGCAACACCGCTTTCTTTTCCGGGAGGTCCGGCTGAAATGCGGGACGGCCATTCAGCACGTCGTTAAACTGGCGGAATATCCACGGGTTCTGCATCGCACCGCGTCCGATCAAGATGCCGTCAACGCCCGTCTCGCTCCATCGTTTCATTCCATATTCAAGGCTAGTAATGTCGCCGTTGCCGGAAACAGGAATACCGACCGCTTTCTTTACCTGCCCGATCAGATCCCAATTGGCGAGTCCTTTATAGCCCTGTTCGCGGGTTCGGCCGTGAACCTGAATATGCTCGACGCCGCACTGTTCAGCCATTTTCGCAACATCGACAACATTGATGGTCGAATCGGTAAACCCGGTTCGCAGTTTCAATGTAAGCGGTATCGAGATCGTTTTTTTGATCTCTTTCAATATAGTTTCGAGTCTGCCTGGTTCCTTTAAGAGTCCGGAACCGCCGCCATTCTTCACGACTTTTGGTGCCGGACAGCCGCAATTTACATCCAGGATATCTGCACCGATCTCTTCGGCCATTTCGGCGCCCATAGCCATTCGCTCGGGCTGCCCGCCGAATATCTGCACGGCATAGGGACGTTCTTCTTCATCAAAACGCATCTGCCGTTTTGATTTCGGATTGCCGCGCGTTAGTCCTTCAACTGAAATAAACTCCGATACGACCAGGCCAACTCCGCCGCGGCGTTTGATCAAACGGCGAAAGGTGTAGTCGGTCACGCCTGCCATTGGTGACAGAATGAGCGGCGGGTCTATTTCGATATTTCTGATGAAAAAGGGCTTCATTTACTGCTCAAGTAAGGCTATCACAAACCTCAATAGAATTGTCATCGCGTTGCCCGATCCACGCCAATTGACTCGAACCGGCCGGCGGTCAAAAATTAACACAACGCAATTTGTAATCGTTCAAACACAGGACTATAATTCGCTCGTTTTCATTTATGTAACATCACTGAGACTGGTTGGTTTGGATCAATAGCTAGAACCATCAAATCATGATCGTTATCGTGCAATTCAAATGCCCTCATCCTCAATCGAAACGAAAGCGTTCGATTCGTTTATCATGTCCCATTTTTCTTGTTCAAAACAAAGGAGAACGATAATGTCACGTCCCGAAAACAAAACTTGGCGTCTGCCGTTTCTGTTGGGCGCGTTTTTGATCGCGCTGTTTGCCGTAAGCATTCCAGCCCAGGACATAACCTCAGGATCAATCCAGGGCACCGTAGTCGATGAACAGGGTGCCGTGGTTCCAGGTGCTGTCGTCGAAGCTCGAAATACTGCGACCAACTTCACGCGTTCCTTCACTACAGATGCAAGCGGTCGCTTCACGCTGCTTTCGCTCCAGCCCGGCCGTTACACTGTTTCGATAACAAAGCAAGGCTTTGCGAAATTGAATCAAGAGAATGTCGATGTGACCGTTGGACGGCTTCTCACGCTTGGCGTTTCGCTAAAAGTTTCTGGCGTCAGCGGTGAGGTAACGATCACGTCCACGGCGACAATAGATACAAGTAAGACCGAAGCGAGCACGACTCTAAATGAGGCGACCATCAGCAACACGCCTATCCTCGGCCGCAAATTTGAAGACCTTCTAACCCTGACACCGGGCGTGAGCATCACTCAAGGGCCTGATGGCGACGAAATAAACTTCGCCGGTCAGCGCGGCATTTTCAATAACGTCAGCCTCGATGGCGGCGATTACAACAACGGCTTCTTTGGCGAGCAGGCTGGCGGCCAACGTGCCGCGATCGATATTGCACTTGACGCTGTTAAAGAGTTTCAGGTGATCGCAACGGGTGCGAATGCCGAATACGGAAGAACCGCCGGAGGCATCATCAACGTCATAACGAAATCCGGGACAAATAGACTTAGTGGAAGTGCGTTTTGGAATCAACGATCGGAAGGCCTGTCATCCAAAACCTCAGACGGCAAGGAACTCACGGACTTCAACCGCTCGCAGTTTGGTGCCACGATCGGCGGGCCGATCATAAAAGATAAGGTGTTCTATTTTTTCGCTATAGAGCATATACGCGAAAACCTGACTCGTCCCAACCTGAGCGAACAGGTCGGACCTGACCCGTGTCCGATTGCAACCCCGACAATAGGCGCCAATGAAACACTTATCAATGACAACTCAGACTGTCAGCGTCTTGCATTGATCAATTTTATCGATGCCACGCGCAATCAGGACGAAAGTCTTCCAATTGATCGCACTGTTCGAAACACCGCATTGCTCGGAAAGCTTGATTGGGACGTGAACGACAGCAACAAGCTCGGAGCATCCTTCAATTATGATCATTCGAAAAACACCAATCAGACGTTTGACGTTCCGACCTACGGTGCATCTGCGAACGGGACCGAGGGTCCGTCGAAGATCAATGTTTTCAATCTAAATCTTTACAGCACGATCTCTCCGACAAAGCTCAACGATTTTCATTTCACATACTCGCGCGAAGACCGTCCGCGCTCCGCAAATCCATCGAATATTCTTGCCGACACCGCGATGGGATTCGGAACGACCTTTAGATTCGGAAATCCGTTTTTCCTACAACCGGGCGTCGATGAGCTTTTCTGGCGAACGCAGTTCCGGGACCATTTCTCGATAGTATCGGGAGCACATACCGTCAAATTTGGCGGAGAATGGATCCACAGCAAGAACGATCAGGTCTTCCGCGGGTTCTTCTCGGGTCGATATATTTTTGACAGCGTTTCTGGATTCCTTCGATACGCATCGCCTACAGCTCCGGGCGGTTTCGGGCCAAACACGGTCGGCTGCTCTGACGGCTCGTACGTCACGCTTCCCTCGACGTGTCCTGTGGGTACAACAACTTCCGGCGGCCCGCTTCTGCTTTATCTACAAGGTGCCGGACCAACAGGGCCGGCTACCGATGCCGCAGGTGCATCGAGCATCGACAATGAAGATCTTGCATTGTTCGTGCAAGATAAATGGCAGATCGCCCCAAACTTCACGCTAAATTTCGGTTTGCGTTGGGAGGCACAGATATTCCCCGAACCGACCGTCGCTCCTGAAGACACGGCGTACGGCATTTTCTTGAGCGATCCGAGGTTCCCGTCGGACGGCACGTTGCCGAGCGACAAAGCGATGTTCCAACCGCGAGTAGGATTTGCGTGGGATATTTCTAAAGTTGGTAAATCAGTGCTGCGTGCCAGCTTTGGCGTTTACAACGCGCGCCAGAATATGCTCTCGCAGGTTGGTTCGATCACGACGAACGGTGTTCAGCAGCAGACGTTGTTTGCCAGCACGGACAATATTCGTCAGGGTTTTACGACCGCCCCGACATGGCCGAACCTTTTGACACCCGCAGCGAGCACATGCTCCGGTCCACTGGGTGTCAATCCATTCCCGTGTTTCAGCGGTGTCCGCGTGTTTGACCGCGATTATAAAAATCCCCGGATCTACACGTTCAACACGGCGTTCGAGCAAGAGGTTGCGACGGACTGGGCGATCTATTTCGATTTCACCTATTCGAAAGGAACCCAGCTTACGCGTTTTCTGAACTACGGTCGAATGGGGTGGGTCCAACCATACCTCGACGAAACGATGGTTACGACATCGATCGGCAGGTCGCAGTATTACGGCTTTACGGCGGGTGTCCGAAAGCGTTTCAGCAAACGTATCCAGCTTGAGGCTAACTATGTGTGGTCGCGTGATAAGGACGACGACTCAAACGAACGCGATCCGTTCACCGACCGCTCGTTTGACGTAAATAATCCGGGCTTGGATTACGCACTTTCGGATCGTGACATCACAAATAAGTTCAATATGTTCGCACATATGGAACTTGGTTGGGGTTTTGAATTCACTCCGCGCGTTCAGGCACGATCCGCTCAACCGGCAACACCGTTTCCGCGGACCGCGACGAACCGAAATACGCTGCGGAAAGACAACGAATACTTTTCGTTCGATTGGCGGCTGTCCCGGCCATTCAAGATCGGCGAAACATTCGAGATAATTCCGCAGATAGAAATGTTCAATACCTTTAACAACGACAACTTCATAAATTCGCTGTCAGGAGCGGGCAATCAGTTCTCGGTGACGGCACCGAGCCTGTTCAACTTTGACGGCTATTTACGGCAAGGGATCGGCGATCCACGGCAGGTTCAACTGTCTGTGAGAGTACGGTTCTAACGGAGCGGGGACACTCCTGTCCCCAACAACGCAAAGCGTTCGAGGCTATTCACAACGATGCCCGCGAAGTGGCGGAATGTGGCGATTTATCATTCGCGTACTTTCGTACATTTCGCGGGCAATATTATTTCTTTCGGTTCTTCATTACGAAGATAAATCCGAGAAGTGCGACAAAAAAGGAAAAGATCAAAACCACTGCTCCGATAACGATCCCAATTGCGGCTTCTTCCCAGCTTGTGGCCGGTCCATTCACAATAGGTAGTGCCACGGAAATGCCTGTTACAAGCAGACCCAACAGCACGCCAAGAATCCCGAGAACCAGAATTATTTTCCAGAGCATAGGTGATCTCCTCTAAACTATTTGCTTTTGGTCAACTCAACACCGCTCGCGTCAAATGAAACTTCGGTAACTGTACCATCAGCGTTGCGATTGTCGAACTTTGCACCGTCGTCGTTGATAAGGTGATCGACGTGCTCTTTTGTGAGCGTCTTTGTTTTGAAAACGCCTTCGGCTTTTACTTTCATTCCTGCCGAATTCAGCGGGATGAAAAATGCGTGGTCGCCGAATGTCACACGAACGGATTTGCCGCCTTCTTTGGCCGCCATTTCCATCCAACAGCCTTCCTTTTTGCACGAACGAACGATTACGCCTTCGACAGCAACTTTCTTATCCGCAAACTTATCGGGCGAAAGCAGAACCTTTTCAAAGGAAACCTTTTTCGTCGATTTCGACAAAGCCTCGCCACGAATGATCGTCTCACCCGCTTTCAACTCAACCGGTGAATTCTGCGAGCTACGGTGAACCGGATCACCTTTACTGTTCATCTCGCCTTGCGCAAACGCATTTGCGGAAAGCAAAACGACAACGGCCATCAACAAACTCAATTTGATTTTCATAATTCTCTCCTATGATGAATTTCTACTCCATTAGCAAAGTTTTCACTCTGCCAACTCGAAATTGTTAAAGTCTGCAAACACCCAATTGTTGGTGAGGGTGCTGTAGATTATTTTCAAATAC
>Ga0307505_10000900_pt1 | contig 27725 bp, 21 predicted proteins | sample 23_S_MG_FD_202183 | JGI IMG/M metagenome (GOLD analysis project Ga0307505, IMG submission 202183) | Soil microbial communities from Populus trichocarpa stands in riparian zone in the Pacific Northwest, United States - 23_S | ecosystem: Environmental > Terrestrial > Soil > Riparian zone > Trees... | reverse complement strand
CCGCGACGATATTCAGGAGCGTCGATTTTCCGCAGCCGGAGTGACCGATGATCGAGACATATTCGCCCTGCTCGATTGTGAGCGTGATCTCCTTCAGCACTTCCGTCTGCGCAGAGCCGCGGGAGAAAACCTTGTCGACGTGATCGATCTTGAGATAGCCGGACATTCCCCTCTCCTCAGTTTGCCGCTGTGCCGCGGGTGACAACCGACGCAATGAAGGCGATGAGGCGGTCGAGGATGAAGCCGACGACGCCGATATAGACGAGCGCCACGACGATGTCGGGGATACGCGACGAATTCCACGCGTCCCAGATGAAGAAGCCGATGCCGACGCCGCCTGTGAGCATCTCAGCGGCGACGATCGCGAGCCACGACAGGCCGATGCCGATGCGCAGCCCCGTGAAGATATAGGGCGCGGCGGACGGGATCATGATCTTCCAGAAAAACTCGAACGGGTTGAGCCGCAGGACGGCGGCGACGTTGCGGTAATCCTGCGGAATGTTGCGGATGCCGACCGCGGTGTTGATGATGATCGGCCAGACCGCCGTGATGAAGATGACGAAGATCGCGGACGGCTGGCTGTCGCGGAAAGCGGCGAGTGAAATCGGCAGCCAGGCGAGCGGCGAGATCGTGCGCAGCACCTGGAAGATCGGGTCGAGCCCGCGCATAGCCCAGACCGACTGGCCGACGATCGTGCCGAGCATAATGCCGATCAAGCCCGCGAGGCCGTAGCCGACCGCGACACGCTCGAGCGACGTCAGCACGCGCAGGCCAAGACCGATGTCCTGCGGGCCGGCGACGAAGAATGGATCGAGGATGAGGTCGCTCGCCTCCGCCCAGATCTTCGACGGCGCGGGCAGGGTCGCGCCGGGCCGATCGCACAAAAACTGCCACACCAGCAGGATGAGCGCGATTGTCACGAGCGGCGGCAGCACGCGCGCCGCCAGTGCGCTGAGGTGCGGGACAAGCTTCGTCGCGAGATAGCCCGGCTTGGGTGGATCGATACGCAGCACCTTGGCCACAGCGCCGGACGCGGGAACGGAGGCGCTGTGCTCGGTCTTCAGGAGAGGCATGGTCATTCGGTTCTGCTCCGGCAGGGGAAGAAGGCGGCCGCGTCCGGCCGCCGCCCGTATTGGTTCAGACCTCGAGGCGTTTGATGGAGAGGCTCTTGAGGTAGCCCTGCGGGTCCGCCGGATCGAACACCTTGCCGTCGAAGAAGGTCTCCTTGCCGCGCGAAGACGTGGGCGGAATGTCGGCTGCCGCCACGCCGAGCGTCTTCGCCGCCGTCCGCCAGAGGTCTTCGCGGTTCACCTTGTCGACGAGCGCCTTGATGTCCGTCGTCGGCTCGAACTTGCCCCAGCGGATGTCTTCGGTGACGAACCAGGCGTCGTGACTCTTGAACGGATAGGAGGCGTGCTCGCTCCAGAATTTCATGAACTGCTTGGAGCCCTTCTCGACGCGGCCGTGCCCGTAATCGATATTGCCCTTCAGGCGGCCGATCATGTCGGTGACCGGCACGTTGAACCATTGCCGCTTGCCGGTGATCGCCGCGAGCTCGTCCTTGTTCTCGAGCTTCTCGCACCACTGCTGCGCTTCCATCACCGCCATCAGGAGCGCCTGCGTCGCCTTCGGATGCTTGTCGACCCATTCGGCGCGCATGCCGAGCGCCTTCTCGGGATGCTTGAACCAGAGCTCGCCCGTCGTGCAGGCGGTGTAGCCGATGCCCTGGTTGACGAGTTGCTCGTGCCACGGATCGCCGACGCAGAATGCGTCCATATTGCCGACCTTCATGTTCGCCACCATCTGCGGCGGCGGAACGGTGATCAGCGAGATGTCCTTGTCGGGGTCGATGCCGGCGGCGGCGAGCCAGTAGCGGATCCAGACGTCGTGCGTGCCGCCGGGGAAGGTCATCGCGACCTTCACTTCCTTGCCCGCTGCCTTCTTGGCGGCCCATGCCGCCTTGAGCGGCGTCGCGTCGATGCCGACCTTGAGGTCCTTGAATTCGTTCGAGACCGAAATCGCCTGTGCGTCGAGATTGAGACGCAGCAGGAGATACATCGGCGTCGGCACGTTGTTCTGCGTGATCTTGCCGGTCGAGATCAGATAGGGCATCGGCGAAAGAATGTGTGCGCCGTCGATGCCGTTATTCCCCGAGCCCAGCACGATGTTGTCGCGCGTCGCGCCCCAGGAGGCCTGCTTGGCGACCTCGACGTCGGGCATGCCGTGCTTGGCGAAGAGCCCCTTCTCCTTCGCGATCACCAGCGAGGATGCGTCGGTCAGGGCGATGTAGCCGAGGATTGCCTTGGTAGTTTCCGGCGCCGACGCATGCGCGATCGGCTGCCCGAAGGGGAACTGTGTCTTCACCGCGGCGAGCAGCGCAGCGGTGCCGGCGCTTGTCTTGAGAAATTTACGGCGATTGATGCCGGCGGATTTCGCCGGCCCCTTCTTGTCCTGGACGGTCATGACGCCTGTCGTTCCTTTTCAGCGTTCGGTTGGGCCCGCGTTCACCCTCTCCCGCTGCATGTGCGTCTCCCCGTCGATTCCGTTGCCTTGCCGGCAACGTCTTTGATCCCTTCCAATTCAAGAGGCATGCCAAGACGGTTGAACGCACAATGTGCGTGCTGGCGCGGGTTTTTGGACGCAGGAGGAACGAGGGTTCCGCCTAATTTGTAGGCGTGCCCAAGCGTGCGGCGGCGGCTGCGAAATAAATGTGCAGCGACAAAGCGTTAACGATTTGAGCTCAGAGCAGTCCGCCGATCGCGTTGCTGCACTCGTTCAGCGTCTCGGCGCGCACGTTTGCGTCCACCGACTCCGCACATCCATCAGCGACCGGGCGTCGTCTCCATCGCCCGTCATTCACCGAGGAGCAGCTTTTCGAGCGTGAAGGGCTGGGCGTTCTTAGGCGGCTCGCGCAACTCCACGTCGCGAAAGTGCGAAGCCTCCTGGTACCACTTCTGCCGCGGCGGAAATCCCCACGGGCGATTGCGCATGTAGGACAACTCCCAGCGCAGAGGCTCGTTCTCAACGTCCATCATCTGATAATGCGTAGTGAAGACCTCGATCCGGTGGCCGTCGGGATCGCGGAAATAGGCGAACAGCGCGTGGCCTGGACCGTGCCGGCCGGGTCCGTGTTCGAGATTGGCGCCGAAACCGTGCGCGCCGAGCACGTCGCATGCCTGGATGATGTGCTGTGCGTCCGGCACCGTGAACGCCGCATGGTGCAGCCGCGGCCCGGGACCGCCGGCGAAGACGATGTCGTGCGGATTGCCCTTGCGCTGCAGGAAGACGAACAGGAGATCGTCGGTGCCGTCGACCGCAATGTATTCGGAAAGACGGAAGCCAAGCTCCGAGTAGAACTCGCACGCAAGTCGCGCGTCCGGCGCGATCACCTGGAAGTGGTCGATCCGTTGCGGGCAGGCTCCCCTGAACTGGTCGAACTGCACGATCATGCGCGGCCGCGTCTCCATGCTGGCGCAGAATTCCAGCGGCGTACCCACCGCGTCCGCCACATGCAGCGTGCGGCCTTGATGCGGCGCCTCGGCCCAGGCCGCCGGCAGTCCGGCCCGCTCGAAATGGTCCTTGGCGCGCTCAAGATCGTCGTCAGTGAAGACGCGCAGGCCGATGCGCTCGCACGCGGGCTCGTCGTCCGTCTGCTTCAGCACGAGGCTGTGGTGGCATGCCTCTTCCAGCCCGCGCAGATAGAGCACGCCCGGCTCCTCGTCGCTCACAACGAAGCCAAGGGCATCCACATAGAAGGCGCGGCTCGCGCCGAGATCGCTCACGGTCAGCACGACGTGGCTCGTGCGCGTCGTGTTGAACGGGGCGGGAAAAGCGGCGCGCGGGATGCTCATGGCTTTTCTCCTCTGGAGGGGCGTCGTGGCATCTTCACGGACGCAAGCTGCGATAGCGGTGCTTCCCGTTCAAATGAGGCCGGGATAAGAGCCGCCGTCGAGGTGGACGTTCTGCCCGGAAATATAGCCGGCCCAAACGCTGCACAGGAACGCGCACGCAGCGCCCAGTTCGCGCGGATCGCCAAGTCGCCGTGCCGCGATCGATTCAACCTGACGCGCGCGGGCTTCCTCATAGGAGATGTTGTCGCGCTCCATCGCGACCCTCGCCATCTGCTCCTGGCGGTCCGTGTCGAACCGCTCCGGCAGCAGATTGTTGATCGTCACGTTGCTGCGCGCCACCTCGATGGATAGGCCCTTGAGCGCGGCGGTGAGGCCGGCGCGCGCGCCGGCCGACAACATCATGTGCGGTCGCGGAGCCGTGACCATCGCCGAGGTGATGTTGACCACGCGACCGAAGCGCCGCTCCTTCATGCCCGGCAGGAGCGCACGGATCATCATGAGTGGTGCAACCATATTGGCTTCCACCGCCGCGAGCCATTTCTCGCGGTCGATCTGCTCGAACTTGCCCGGATCGGGGCCGGCATTGTTGTTGACGAGGATGTCCGCCACCGGGCAGACGGCGAGGAGCTTTGCCTGCCCTTCAGTCGTCGTGATGTCGGCTGCGATTGAGCAAACCTTGCCGCGGGCGGTCCGGCGCAACTCGGCGGCGGCCGCTTCGAGTGCCTCGGCGTTGCGACCGTTCATGACCACGTTCACGCCTTCCTGCGCCAGCGCCTCGGCGCAGGCGCGCCCGAGGCCACGGCTCGAAGCGCATACGATGGCCGTCCGACCTTCAATACCGAGATTCATGGGCTCCGTCCCCTGAACAGCGATTAATGCCGTTGTCCTTTCCCGCTTCCGCTCAGGCCCGGCACATTCGCCATCACGTTCTCAATAGTGCTCTGGATATGCCGTTCGGCGAATTGGCAGGCGCTTGGGATGTCGCGCGCCAGCGCCGCGCGTGCGAGCTGTTCGTGCTCGGCGATCACGTCGCGTGGCGTGCGGCGATAGATGCGGCCAAGATTGCGGTAGCGTTCCGCCTGGTCGAACAGCACGCCGCGGAAATGCAGGAGCCACGGCGAGCGGCAGCCCGCGACGAGTGCCTGGTGGAAGCGCCGGTGGCGCGCCGGCCATTCGGCGGAACGGGCGCCCTGCGAGCCTGAATTGGTGAGCTTCAGCAGAAGGTGCAGCGATGTCACGATCTCCGCTTCCCAGGCGTCGTCGCCATGCGCGATCGCGTCGGAGAGCGCCTGAGTCTCGAACTGCACGCGGAGCGCGGTAATGTCGAGAAGATCAGCCACCGAGACCGGCGCGACGGTAAAGCCGCGGTTCAATTCGCTGCGCACCAGACCTTCCGACAAAAGATGGAGCAGGGCTTCACGCAGGGTGCCGACGCTCGCATCGTAGCGCGCGCGCAGTTCCTCGGACTTGAGCCGCTGGTTCGGCTCGAACAAACCGGCGAGAATATCCTCGCGCATCCGCCGCAGCACGTCGAACGAAGCGGGATCCTGTCCCGACACGTTCCTCGGCGCGCTGGAAATCAGGACCACTCCGTTTTCGCCTATCCCCTCGGCCAGCGCCGCTGCCCGGTGCGCAGATGTCTTATGCCGTGCCATGTGCCTCTCTCATCGCAGTCGCCGCCCGTCACGGCACGACGACATAATTGCTGAACCCACCGTTGCGGTCCTTGAGGCCGGAGATCGCCTCGTTGACCTTGTCGAGTGGGAAACGGTTGTGCTCGAACACCGACAGGTCGAGTGTGCCAGCGCGCGCCATCTCCGCCATCTCCTGGCCTTGCGCGGCGGTGAACCAGTTCGAGCCGATGAGCTGAATCTGCTCGTCCATGAGCCAATGGATATCCACCGGCAAGGCCTCGGCGACCGCGCCGACATTGACCGCCTTGCCGCCTCGTCGCAGCGCCTGCAGCGAATCGAGCATGGTGCTCGCGGGCGAGCCCGGTCCGAGCGCGCTCAGCATAATGTCCACGCCGTCGCCGCCGGTGAGCGACTTGGCCCACTGGTGCGTCGGTTGCTCACCCAGCGCGAGTACCTCGATGCGGTCCGGCGCGAGCGCCTTCACGCGGTCGAGCAGTTCGGCGTTGCGGCCGGTGCCGAGAATTCGCGTGAGCCCCATGGCGAGCGCGAGCAGCGCCGCGCCGAGGCCAAGCGTGCCGCTGATGCCGTCGATCAGGATCGACTGTCCGGGCACCGCGTTCACCTTCTTTAGTGCACCGTAGGAGGTGCCGAGATAGCCGAACCGCGCCGCCTGCTCGAAGGACACATTATCCGGCAATTCGACCAGTGCGTATTGCGGGGCGGTCATGTATTCGCAGAAGCCACCATAGGGATAGAGGTCGTAGATCTTCTGTGAATCTGGCCCGAAGCCGAAATAGCCGTTGAAGGTGAAGTAGCGACAGCGGCTGGGCTGTCCCGAGCGGCACATGGCGCAGGCCGTGCAGGAGCGAAGCGGATTCACATAGACACGCGTGCCGGGTCTAACCGCGATCACCTGCTTGCCGACTTCAACCACGATGCCCGCCGGATCGAGGCCGAAGATCGCCGGCAGTTTGGGCAGCGGCAGATGCGGAAACCATTTGGTCCAGTTCGCGAGTACATTGCCGAGATTGGGGACCATGCCGCACGCCTTGACCTGCACCAGTACGTCGGTCGAGCCCGGGGTTGGCGTCGGAATCTTATCGATCGACATGGACTTGCCCACCTCATGCATGCGGGCGGCGCGCATCGTCTGCTGAGCGGCCATCAACGGCTTCCTTTTTTATGGTCGCATATTCGACAAACGATACTAGTTTCGAAAATGTTGCGCAATCACGAAACTTAGCATAGAATTTTGAAATGCCCGCAAAGGGCGCGCCGTCGCAAACGCGCCTGCCAAGGTGGCGGCGGGAGAACGGGGAGCCAGAGGCTCCAATCATGAGGTGCCATCATGTGGACGAGCTTGAGGAAGGCGCGCGTGCCGGCGTTGGCCGCCGCGGGAATGATCGCCGCTGCATTCGGCGCGGCTTTGCCGGCCGCCGCGGCGGACTTCACGATGAAGCTCGGCTTCATCACGATGAACGACCAGAATCACCAGTGGGCGAACTGGTACAAGGAGGCCGTTGAGAAAGGCAGCAACGGGCGGATCGAAGTGCAGATTTTCCCAGCGAGCCAGCTCGGCTCCGCGCCGCGCATGCTCGAAGGAGTGCAGCTCGGCACCATCGAAGCCGTGCTGATGCCCACCGACTTCTTCGTTGGGCTCGAACCGCGCTATGGCATTTTCGCTATTCCCGGCCTGTTCCGCGACATGGAGCACGCGGCCAAGGCAATCGCCGATCCTGAGCTAAACCGGCTGCTGCTCACGCTCGGTGAGGATAAGGGCCTCGTAGGCATCAGCGGTTTCGTCTATTCGGCGGCCGACTATCTCGGCAAGATGCCGATCCGCAGTCTCGCCGATTTCAAGGGCAAGACCTTCCGCATTAACGCGACGCCAGCCGAGCGTGAGCGCATGCGGCTGCTCGGGGCGACGGCAGTAGCGATGCCGCTGCCCGAGGTCATTCCGGCCCTGCAACGCGGCCAGATCGACGGCACCCAGAGCGCGATCGCGGTGTTCGTGAACTTCAAGTTCGTCGACATCGCCAAGGTCATCACCCGCACCGACGACACTATGCTGGTGCCCGTGGCCGTGGCGAGCCGGCCCTGGCTCGACAAGCTGCCCAAGGACCTTCAGGAATTCGTGGTCAATGAGGGCCTGAAGCTGCAGGAGCGCGTTCAGAGGGCTTCCTTCGACTCGACGGAAGCGATGCGGAAGCGATGGACAAGCGCGGGCGGCGAGATCATCACGTTTGCGCCGGCCGAGCAGGCGAAACTCATGGATTTATTGAAGAGCGTGGGACCGACCGTCACCGCATCAGATCCGCAGCTCAGCGCCTTCTACCGGAAGGTCAAGGCGATCGCGGACAAGCACTGAGCGCGACGTCCCGCAGGCGTAGACACTATCAGGCGACGTAATGACACGTCCTGCCGCAAAATGGCGTCCTCGGGCGGTCGGCCGGGGACGGCACTGATGGGCGCCATGCAGAAACCTTCTCCGGCACCGACCGACTGGAAGCGCTTCGTCTTCGACGACCTACCGCGGGCGATCGCCTCCATGCTGCTGTTGATCGCCGTTGCGATCAATTTCGCGAATGTCATCGGGCGCTACGTGTTCCGTTCGTCGATCTTCTGGGCCGACGAAATCCTCGTGTACCTGATCATCTGGTGCGTTTTTCTTTGCCTCGCCGCGATCACCTATAACGGCGCTCACCTCAAGATGGATCTTTTCTCAACCGGGCTGCGCGGAGTGCCGCGCAGAATCGTCAACGCCGCTATCACTGCGGGCATGGTGGCGTGCGGCATCGTCATGGTCTGGCAGTCGACAAGCGTCATCCTGCTACTCGCCCGCACGGGCCAGGTCAGCGTAAACGCGGGCGTGCCGATGACGCTGGTGCAAGCGGCGATTCCGGTCGGCTTCGCCTTGATGGTGATTGTGATTCTGGTGCGAGTTCGCGCCTATCTCGCCGACAAATTCGACTGACGGCGGCAGGGAACTCTGCGATGGCCTGGATGATGCTGTTCCTGCCTCTAGCGCTCCTGACGTTCGGCTTTCCGTTTTTCGTCGTTCTACTCGCCACTTCAGCGACCGTGTTGCTGTTTTTTTCCAATATTCCCGCGAGCGCCCTGCACCAAGTCATGTTCGGGACTCTCGACCAGTTCGCGCTCCTGGCGGTCCCCTTCTTCATCTTCGCCGGCGAGTTGATGGCGCGCGGAAACATTTCGGCGCCGCTCGTGCGCTGGGCGATGTCCGTCGTCGGCGGTTGGCGCGGCAGTCTCGCGATGACGACGCTCGGCGCCGGCACGGTGTTCGGCGCGATCTCGGGTGCGACGACCGCTTCGGTGGCGGCCGTGGGCTCGCTCACCTATCAGCCGCTCAAGGAGGCCGGCTATGGAGAGCGTTTCTCCGCCGGCCTACTGACCTCGACCGGCGCGATCGCCAACATCATACCGCCCTCGATCGGGATGATCCTGTATGGCGCCGTCTCACACACATCAATCGTCGCACTGTTCGCGGCCGGCATCATCCCGGGCCTGCTGCTCGCCGCCTTCTTCGCGCTCTATATCTACTATTACGCCGTGCGCCGCGGCCTGCGCGAAGGCGCCGGCTTCGCTTGGTCGGAATTCATCGCCGCGACGCGCGACGCCGCTTGGGCGTTCGGCGCGCCGGTCGTCATTCTCGGCGGCATCTATGGCGGCATTTTCACTCCGACCGAGGCTGCGGGCGTCGCCTGTGTCTATGCGATGTTCGTCACGATGCTGGTCTCTCGCAGCCTCAGCTTGCGCGAGGTGTTTCAGATCGCTGGCTCGTCCATGTACCTGACGGCTCAGATCTTCATCATTGTGGCGGCAGCCGGCGCCTATTCTTGGCTCCTGACGATCAGCGGCGCGGCGAACGCCGCCGTCGGCTTCGTCGGGGCGCTCGACCTGCCGCCATGGGCGGTGCTGCTCGCCATCAACCTGCTCCTGCTGTTCGTCGGCTGCGTACTCGACACGGCGTCGGCGATCCTCGTGCTGACGCCGCTCCTCGGTGCGATCGCGACGCAGATCGGCGTGGATCCGGTGCATTTCGGCATTATCATGGTGTTCAATCTCAGCATCGGAACCTTCACGCCGCCATTCGGGCTGAACATCTTCGTCGCCCAAGCAGTCTTCAAAGTGCCGCTCGCGGAGCTCTATGCCGGGCTCGCGCCGTTCATCGCCATTAGCGTCGCCGCGCTGTTGATCGTCACCTACGTGCCGGCCCTTTCCCTTTGGATCCTGCGTTTTTTGTAGCCGGAGACTTCCATGGACAACAAAATCCGCCGCGTAGTCACCGGACATGATGGGAACGGAAAGTCTGTCTTCTGCAGCGACGGTGCACCGCCGCGGACCGCGGACTTCGTCCACCTGCCGGGACTGGTATCGCGGCTCGTGTGGTCGACGCCGCCGGTGCCAACGCTTCCCGTCGCAGAAGACCCGACACCCGCAGTCGCGAGCTTCGTGCCGCCGCCAGGGGAAACGCGCTTCGTGGTGGTGACGTTGCCGCCCGACGCGATCTTCGGGCACCCTGATTTCGATCCGACGATGGCGCGCGAGGAGCACTTGCGGGCGGAGCCAGGGCTCGCCGAAACTTTCGAGGCCGACAGTCCGGGCATGCACACGACGCCAACCGTCGATTGCGGGGTCGTGCTCGAAGGCGAGATCTGGCTGGAATTGGACGACGGGAAAACCGTACATCTCAAGCGCCACGACACCTTCGTCCAGAACGGCACGCGTCACGCGTGGCGTAACAAGACAAACGCGCCCGCCACGCTTGCCGTCGTCGCCATCGGCGCCGACCATAGCAAGAAATTGGCGGCATCATGAACGTGCGGGTTGCTCCCACCGTAGGATTGGGTCGCGCCTTCGGCCACGCCTCTGAAATCTAGACCAGTGGAAGTTACGATTGCCGGGACTGCTGTTCGCTCAATACAAGCAGAGATAGAACGTCTGTAACTCCAAGACTTCAATTCATTAGAGCAACCCCGCGACGGCGTTGCTGCATTCGTTCAGTGTCTCAAGCACCGATTTGCGGAAGGCCTCGGACTTGAAACGCACCGAGCGCGCGGAGACGCCAAGTGCTGCGACTTCCGCGCCACGCGAACGCACCGGCACGGCCAGCGCTGCGACGCCGGCTTCGAACTCGCCGTCGGCGAACGCGTATCCACGCTCGACCACGCGCGAGATTTCTTTGCGGAGCTGAACGCGGTCGGAAAGCGTCGTGGGCGTGATCTTCTCAAGCGGCGCCTGCGCGAGAATGTCCTTCGATTGCGACGGCTCGCTGAAGGCGGCGAGCGCGCGGCCGATCGCCGTCGACAGGAGCGGCACGCGACTCCCGACCGTGAGTCCGATACTCACCATTCCCTTGTCGCTGCCGGCATGCGCGACATAGACCGCTTCATGCCCGTCGATCATCGCCATTGAAATGCCTTCGCCGATCCGGTGCGCGAAGGCGCGCAGCACGGGCTCAATCGACTTGCCGAACTGGCGGCCCTGCAAAAAGCCGCCCGCAAGAACGAGAATGCGCGGGGTGAGCGAGTACACCCGCTCCTTCTGCTGCACATAGCCGAGCTGTACGAGCGTGAGCACAAGACGGCGCGTGATTGCGCGGTCGAGGCCGGTGATGCGCGCAATCTGCGGCAACGTGAGATGCGTGTGCGCGGAGTCGAACGCCTTCAGCACCGCCATGCCCTTGATGAAGGTGAGCGAGACGTCACGCGTCGCGATCTGCGGGTCTGCGTTTTCCACTTCGCCCTCACCGCGGTTTTGGAGTTGTTCTTGACAGGCCGCCGGAATCTGGAACGATCGTAAATATCGACCGTATGTGCGATTATCGCACGAACAACAAAAATCGGCAACGGCTTCGGATTTTCGCGCGGGCTGTCACAATGTCCGCCGACGCCCGGCCGGTGACGCAGGAATGAGAAGGAGCGCCACGCCATGATGAGCCAGGAGCAGAACGATCTCTTGACCCGCATCGGTCCCGGCACCGGCGCGGGCGCGGTGATGCGGCTCTACTGGCAGCCGGCGGCGCTCAGCGAAGAACTGATGTCGGTGCGTCCGGTTGTGGCCGTGAACCTGCTCGGCGAGAAGCTCGTGCTCTTCCGCGACAACGAAGGCGAGCTTGGCCTCATCGGCCGTCATTGTCCGCATCGCGGCGCCGATCTCTGCTACGGGCGGCGCGAGGACAACGGCCTGCGTTGCCCGTTCCACGGCTGGCACTTCGACCGCACCGGGCAATGCGTCGAGCAGCCGGCGGAGCCGGAAGGCAGCCACATGCACAAGCACATCAAGGCTGTCTCCTATCCCGTGGTTGAACGAAACGGAATCATTTTCGCGTACATGGGGCCGGGCGATCCGCCGCCCTTCCCCGCGCTCGACTGCTTTACCGCGCCGGAGAACCACGTCTTCGCGTTCAAGGGTTTGTGGGAGTGCAACTGGCTGCAGGCGATGGAAGTCGGCATCGATCCCGCGCACGCCTCGTTCCTGCACCGCTTTTTGCAGGACGAAGATCCGAACGAAGGTTACGGCAAGCAATTCCGCGACCGCGCGGCCAACACCGATATTCCGATGACGCAGTTGCTGCGCGAGTATCCGCGACCCGAGATCAAGGCCGAGGAGACGCCCTACGGCCTGCGCCTCATCTCGCTGCGGCACATGAAGGACGGCCGCAGCCATGTGCGCGTCACCAACCAGATTTTTCCGGGCGCGATCTGCATCCCAATGTCGAACGAGATGACGATCACGCAGTGGCATGTGCCGGTCGACGACACGAATTGCTACTGGTACTCGATGTTCACGAGCTTCAAGAATCCGGTCGACAAGACGACCATGCGCGAGCAGCGCATGAAGGAGCATCGCCTGCCCGACTACGCGCCGATCAAAAACAAGCGCAACAATTACGGCTTCAACCCGGAAGAACAGGCAAAGCTCACCTATACGGGCATGGGCCTCGACATCAACGTACACGACCAATGGGCGGTCGAAGGGCTCGGCCCGATCCAGGACCGCACGCAGGAGCATCTCGGCAAATCCGACGCCGGCATTTCGCGCTACCGGCGGCTCCTGCTCGACGCCATCGGCAAGGTAAAGAAAGGCGAGACCGGCGCGCTGCCGATGCGCGGCGACGCGCAAGCGACGGCATCGATCCGCGGCCCGATCTCCATTGACGCCATCGGCAAGACCGACGAATGGGAGAAGGTATGGCAACAGGCCGACGCGGGGCGCCGCGCCGCCTGCCCGTGGGATGCGCGGGTATAGAGGGCAGAGATGTTGAACGCGCGCGGCAATCTTGAAAGCGGCATCGTCGGCGGCAAGGGACTGCTGACCGACGAGCAGTTCGCACGGGCGCACGCGGTCATCGACGAGGTCAAGCGGCTCGGGCTCGAAACCATCCGCCTTTCCTTCGCCGACCAGCATGGCGTGCTGCGCGGCAAGACCATCGTCGCGGACGGCATCGAAGGCGCGTTCCGGAACGGCATGGCGATGGTGTCGACGCTGCTGCTGAAGGACACCGCTCACCGCACGGTCTTCCCCGTGTGGAGCGCCGACATCGGCTTCGGCGCGGGCAAGCTCACGGGCGCGGGCGACATCCTGATCGTGCCCGATCCGACGACCTTCCGCGTGCTGCCGTGGTCGCCGCACAGCGGCTGGCTTTTATGCGACGTCTATTACAAGGACGGCGAGGCCATGCCGTTCTGCTCGCGCTCGATCCTGCAACGCGCGGTCTCCTCGCTCGCGGCGGCGAACAAGGCGATGGTGTGCGGTCTCGAGGTCGAATTCTACGTCTTCAAGATCGAAAACGAGCGGCTGGCGCACAGCGACGGCACCTGGCCGGCGACGCCGCCCGAGACGAGCCTGCTTGCGCATGGCTTTCAGTACATGACGGAGTCCCGTTACGACGCGCTGGAAGACGTGATGGACGATCTGCGGCGCACAGCACAGGCGCTGCATCTGCCGGTGAGGACGCTCGAAGCGGAGCTTGGCGGCAGCCAGTTCGAGATGACGTTCGAACCCGCCGGGCCGCTGGCGCATGCCGACAACATGATGATCTTCCGCTCGATGGCGAAGCAGGTGGCGCGGCGCAAGGGCCTGCATGCCACCTTCATGTGCCGGCCGAAAGTCGAGAACGCGATCGCAAGCGGCTGGCACCTGCACCAGTCGGTGGTGGACATGAAGAGCGGTGCCAATCTTTTCATGCCGCGTGACGGCGGCGCGCTCACACCCGACGCGGACGGATGGATCGCGGGGCTGCTCGCGCATGCCGAGGAAAGCTGCCTGCTCACGACGCCGACCATCAACGGCTACAAGCGCTATCAGCCGTTCCAGCTCGCGCCCGACCGCATCCAGTGGGGCCGCGACAACAAGGGCGCGATGATCCGCGGCCTGATGATTCCGGGCGACCGCGCGAGCCGCGTCGAGAACCGCGTCGCCGAGCCCACCGCCAATCCGTATCTTTTCTTCGCATCGCAAATTCTGTCGGGGCTCGATGGTATTGAGCGCGGGCTGAAGGCGCCCGCCCCGATCGAAGACCCTTATTCGAGCGGCGCAAAGGCCCTGCCCAAGAACCTCGCTGCCGCCATCGAAGCGTTCGCCGCGAGCGACTTCTACAAGCAGAAGCTCGGCGCCGACTTCGTGCAGTATCTGACGCACATCAAGCGCGCCGAATGGGAGCGCTATCTTTCGACCGTCTCCGAGTGGGAGCAGCGCGAGTATTTCTCGCTTTATTGACGTTCGCCGTTCGGCAGTTGCGAATAAGACGCAGCTTCAAAGACTCCGCTCGACGGCAACGCGTGTCCGTTCTAAGTCCGCCTCCGAAAAGGGCTGGACGTTCGACTCATGCAAGCCATCAAAGAGCGCGTTGCACTGTCCTCAATCGCGATCTCGGCGGGCCTCACGCTCGCCAAGGGCGCGGTCGGCCTTGCGTCGGGTTCGCTTGCGGTGCTGTCGGAAGCCGGCCACTCGCTGATCGACCTCGTCGCCACCGTCATCACCTATTTCGCCGTGCGCGCGTCGGGGAAGCCCGCCGACGCCGAGCATCATTTTGGGCATGGCAAGATCGAGAGCGTGGCGGCGCTGGCCGCGACATCGCTCCTCTTTGTGCTGGCGGTATACGTCTTTTGGGAAGCGGGTCTGCGGCTGTCCGGTTATGAATCGCACTCGGTTGTGGCCGGCCCCTGGGCCTTCGCGGTGATCGCGGGCTCCGTCGTCGTCGATTTTTTCCGGGCGCGGCTGCTCTATCGCGTGGCGAACGAGACTTCGAGCCAGGCGTTAGAGGCCGACGCACTGCATTTCGGCTCGGACATGTGGTCGTCGCTCGCGGTGCTGGTCGGCCTCGGCGGAGTAGCGGCGGGATTTGCATGGGCGGACTCGTTGGCCGCCGCTGTCGTGGCGGTCTTTATTTGCGTCGCCGGCTTCAGGCTCGGCCGCCGCACCATCGAAACGCTGACAGACACGGCGCCGGCGGGCGCCGCAGAAAAGATTGAAGCGACCGTGAGGCGTGTCAGCGGCGTGGTCGCGGTCGAGCGCGTGCGAGTGCGGCCGGCGGGCGCGAATTTATTCGCGGAAATTTCGGTCGGCGTGAACCGGACGCTGCCGCTCGATCGCGTGGCTGCGGTGGAGCAAGGCGTGATCGACGCCATCCGTGCCGAAATGCCGAACACCGAAGTTACGGTCGTCACCGTGCCGCGTGCGCTCGACGATGAGTCCGCGATGGAGCGCGTGATGGTGATCGCGCGCAACCGCGCGCTGGCGGTGCATCACGTCACCGTTCACCGCCTGCAAAACAAACTTGCGGTCAGCCTCGACCTTGAAGTGGATGGCAAGCTGCCGCTCGGGCGAGCGCATGAGATCGCCGACACACTTGAAAAGGCAATAGCGGAAGAATTTGGCGGCGAAGTCGAGGTCGAGACGCATATCGAGCCGTTGCAGAGCGACGCCATCTCGGGGCGCGACGCGAGCGCTTCCCTGCAAGCGGAAATCGCCGACACGCTGAAAGCCCTCACCCCGCCGGACGGCTCCGTTCGTGACGTCCATAACGTTCGCGTGCGGGAAACTGCCGAGGGACTGATTGTGAACTTCCACTGCCGCGCGCCTGCTTCCCTGTCGGTCGAAGACGTTCATCAGGCGGTCGACCGGCTGGAGCGCGATCTGCGCGAGCAGCGGCCCGGCATTCACCGCGTGATCGGCCACGCGGAACCGGCCTGACCGCGCCGCAAAAATTTTTGCATCCGCGCGGACTCTCTTTGTTCTAACGATTTACGATTTTTTCACGCGTCGACTCTGGACAAATCACCCCCACATCGATTCTTATCAAGGTGATTCGGAGAGATGCGGCACATCCTTCCGGGGACGTTAGGACTCTAAATCGAGGAGGCCAGCGATGGGGCATACCCGCGCTGCCAACGCGTTATTGCGCGTGCATGCCCGCGGATTGGCCCGCCTCGTCAGCCGTCCCGCCTATTTGCGTCTCGTCGATGCCGAGCCGCATTTCCGCCGTGCCGTCCCCATTCTGATCGTCGCATTTCTGGCCGCCGTTGCGCTTGGTGCCGCGGTGCAGATCATCGACCACCGCCGCCAGGCGCTTTCCGACAACGGGCAGGAAATCGCGTTGCTTGCCTTCGCAGCGAGCGAAGCGCTGGCGCGCAAGCTCGGAGAGGAAACGGACACGGCTAAAGTCCGTACGGCGCTGGTTGAGGCCTTCCCGGCGCGCAGCCTGCGCGCAGACCGCAGCGTGCTTGTTACGGACGCGGGCGGCCGCATCGTGGCGGCGGAGCCCGCCGGCGCCGTGCCGCTCAACCAGCGCCTCGCCGATCTCCTCGGCGAAAGCCGCGCGCTTGCCGCCTTCGCGAGCGGCGGCGACGCGTTTCAGTTTATTCTGCCGGGCGGCGAGGAGTCGCTGGCGGCGGTGCGCGATCTGGACGGCCCGCTCGGACAGATCGCGGTCCTGCAGCCGAAGCCGTCGGCACTCGCGCGCTGGGCCGCCGACTCCACGCTCACGGTGACGCTCGTCGCGACCACGGGATTTGTGCTGCTGATGCTCGGTTTTGCCTTCCACTGGCAGGCCGCGCGGGCGCGCGAGGCCGACGACATCTTCGCGCTCGAGCGCGCTCGCATGGACACCGCGCTCAACCGCGGGCGCAGCGGCATGTGGGACTGGGATCTGGCAAGCGGCCGGATCTACTGGTCCGACTCGATGTTTTCCATCCTTGCCTTTACGCCGCGCGACGAACTGCTCTCGTTCGGCGAGGTCGATGCTCTCGTTCATCCGGATGACGGCAGCCTCTACGCCATCGCAACGCAACTTGCGGAAACGGCGGACGGGAGCATCGACCGCTCTTTCCGGATGCGCGGCGCGAGCGGCGAGTGGGTGTGGCTTCGGACGCGCGCCGAGCTCGTGCATCGTGGCGACGGCGCGCATGTCATCGGCATCGCGGTCGATATCTCCGAAGAAAAACGGTTTGCCGAGCGCACCGCGACGGCGGACGTCCGGTTGCGGGATGCGGTGGAGTCGATTTCCGAGGCCTTCGTGCTCTGGGATGCCGACGACCGCATGGTGTTGTGCAATTCGAAATTCCAGCAGCTCTACGCCCTGCCCGACTCGCTGACGCAGCCCGGTACGACCTTCGCGGATGTGACCGCGGCCGGCCGCAAGCCGCTGATGCTGACACCGTTGCGTTCGGAAGAAAATCCGGAAGAAGGCGCGCGCTCCTACGAGGCGCAAATTTCAGACGGCGGCTGGCTGAAGATCAGCGAGCGCCGCACCAAGGATGGCGGCTTCGTCTCGGTCGGCACCGACATCACAGAGCTCAAGCGCCATGAAGAGCGGCTGATGGAAAGCGAGAAGCGGCAGATGGCGACCATCGTCGATCTGCGCCACTCGCAGCAGGCGCTGGAAATCCAGGCGCAGCAGCTCGCGGAGCTTGCGCAGAAATATTCCGACGAGCGCAACCGCGCCGAAGACGCAAATCGGGCGAAATCCGAATTCCTCGCCAATATGAGCCACGAACTGCGCACGCCGCTCAACGCCATCATCGGTTTCTCCGAAATCATGGAGTCGGGCATGTTCGGCGAGCTGGGCGCCGAAAAATATCACGAATACTGCCGCGACATCATGGACAGCGGCCGCTACCTGCTCGACGTCATCAACGATATTCTCGATATGTCGAAGATCGAGGCCGGACGCCTTCGCCTCGACCTCGAAGACATGCATCTCGACTCGATCGTCACCGAGGCGATGCGCGTCATGTCCGTGAAGGCCGGCGAAAAATGCATCCGGATCGATTCCGACGTGGCCGCCAGCCTGTCGCTGCGTTGCGACCGGCGCGCGCTCAAACAAATCTTGCTGAACCTCCTGTCGAACTCGGTGAAGTTCACGCAGGACGGCGGCCGCGTCGCGGTGCGCGCGAAGGAGTCGCGCGGTCACGCGATGATCATGATCGAGGACTCAGGCATCGGCATTTCGCGCCAAGCCCTGCGGCGGCTCGGCCGGCCCTTCGAGCAGGTCGAGAGCCATGTCACGAAGACGCAAACGGGCTCGGGTCTCGGGCTCGCGATCGCGAAGTCGCTCGTCGAGCTTCACCGCGGCCAAATCCGCATCCGCTCGGTCGAGAATGTCGGCACGAGCGTGATCATCCGGCTGCCGCTCGACGGCCCCGCGCCGGCCGTGCAGGACGCTGCCTGATCAGGCTTCGGCTGCCCCGCCTACGATTTTCAGGAACAGCGCCCGGACCTTGTCCTGTGTCTCGAACAGATGCGCCTCGAGAGTCGCAAAATCCGGCAATTCGCCCGCGCGCGCGAGCAGCGTCAGCAGGCGCGGCCCCGCCGTCTTCGCATCCAGTGTCGAGGTCAGGCAAAGCCGCAGGACCTGCGTCAGATCGTGATAGAGCGTAAAGGCCGCGCGCAGCGTGTCGGCGTCTTCCTTCGCGATCAGCTTCAAGGTTTGCGCGGCCTCCAGCACCCGGCCGGTGTGCGTGTCGAGGATCTCGGGCGTCACTGTCGCGTGGACGAGCTGGAGAAATTGCGCGATGAATTCAAGATCGACGAGACCGCCCGCGGCGTATTTCAGGTCCCAGCGTTCGTCCTCGCCTTTCTCCTCCGCAATCGCGCCGCGCATCTCGACCACGTCGCGCGCAACAATCCCGGCATCGCGTTCGGTGCAGAGGATATCGCGGATCTCGTCTTCGACCTTTGCGCGGAAAGCGGCCGGCGCCGAAACCACGCGCGCGCGGGTCAGCGCCATGTGCTCCCAGGTCCACGCCTCCTCGCGCTGATAAATGTGGAAGCTTTCGAGCGAGGTCGCGACGGGGCCGGAGCGCCCGGACGGACGTAACCGCAGGTCGACATCGTACAGCTTGCCCGCGTTGGTGGGCGTCGTGAGCGCACTGATCAGCCGCTGCGTCAGGCGCGCGTAATATTGGGTCGCGTGCAGCGGTCGCGCTCCGGCGGATTCCGGCCTGCCGGATTCGTATTCATACAAGAGCAGCAGGTCGAGGTCTGAGCCCGCCGTCATTTCGCTGCCGCCCAGTTTGCCCATCGCCAGCACGGCGGATTCCGAAGCCGGCAGTTCGCCATGCACGAGCGCAAAGCGCTTGCCGACCCAGCGGTGAACGGCCCGGATCAGTACATCGGCCAGCCGCGCGTAAAATTCGCCGGCGCGGTTGGCCGAGATTGTGCCGGACAACAGGCGGACGCCAATGAGCACCTGATGCTCGCGGCCGAAGCGGCGCGCAAGATCGAGGAATTCCTCGTCGTTCATCGCCTGTTTGAGCAGGATGTCGAGCCGCTCGGCGAGCACGGTCTCGCCGGGCAATGCGCCGAAGAAGGCGGGATCGAGAAGCCCGTCGAGCACGGTCGGCGATTGCGCCACGATTTCGCCGAGCCGCGGCGCGGTGCCGAGGATCGTCGCCAGCAACTGCACAAGCGCCGGATGCGTGCGCAGCGCCGCGAGCAACCGTACCGCGGACGGCAGCGTCGAAAAGAAACGGTCGGCCGCAACGAACGCGGCGTCGGGATTGCCCGTGCGCGCCAGCGCCGTGACAAATGCCGGGACGATGGCTTCCAGGTCCGCACGCGCGGCTTCCACCCGTAACGGACGATGCGTGCCTTTGAGCCACTCGCGCACAAAGCTGCTGGCCGTCAGCGGCTCCTTGAAGCCGAGGCGCTTCAATGTATCGAGCGTCTCGCGGTCGTCCGCGTCGGGCGGAAACGCCAGCTTGCCTTCGATTGTCGCGAGCGGTGGGGCATCCTCGAACAAACTGGCGTAATGCGCCTGCACGCAGCGGAGATGCCGGGTCAACTCCGCCGCGAACGAGTCGCGGCCTTCGTAGCCAAAGAACTTCGCGAAGCGATCGAGCGCTTCGGGATCGTCGGGCAACGTATGGGCCTGCTCGTCAGCGACCTCCTGGATGCGGTGCTCGACGCGCCGCAAAAAGAGATAGGCCTCCTTCAGTTCGTCCCTCGCCTCCGCCGTGATCCACTGTTCGGAGGCGAGCGTATCGAGGGTGGCGAGCGTCCCGCGTCCGCGCAGACTCGGATTGCGCCCGCCGGCGATCAGTTGCTGGGTTTGGACGAAGAATTCGATCTCGCGGATACCGCCGCGGCCGAGCTTGATGTTGTGGCCCTCGACCGCGATCTCGTCATGGCCGCGGAAGGCATGCATCTGCCGCTTCATGTCGTGGACGTCGGCAATGGCGGCGTGATCGAGATAACGGCGCCAGACAAAGGGCGCGATGTCCTTGAGGTAACGCTCGCCCGCGGCACGGTCGCCGGCGATGACACGCGCCTTGATCATGGCGGCGCGTTCCCAAGTCTGGCCGACATGTTCGTAGTAGGTGAGTGCGGCGTCAACCGAAACCGCGATCTGGGTCGAGCCTGGGTCTGGTCGCAAGCGCAAATCGACGCGGAAGACATAGCCATCGGCCGTGCGGTCCTGGAGAAAGCGGGCGAGGTCGCGCGTCAGTCGAACGAAGAACTTTGAGGGCTCGGTCCCTTCATCGAGCGGCGCTTCGCGGTCGTAGAGGACGATCAGGTCGATGTCGCTCGAGTAATTCAGCTCGTTCGCGCCGAGCTTTCCCATGCCGAGCACGAAATAACCCGAACTTTCGCCGGGCACGTCCGGGTTGAAGAGCTTGATCTTGCCGTCGGCTGCCGCGGCGCGCAGCAGATAGTCGATGGAGGAATTGATCGCGGAGTCGGCAAGCCGCGTCAGCGCGTGCGTCACCTCAGCCACCGACCACACGCCGCCGATGTCGCAGAGTGCGATCAGGAGTGCTGCCTCGCGCCGCATCTGGCGCAAGGCGTGCATCACTTCGTCGTCGTCCTTCGCGGCGAACACAGCGGCGGTCGCGGCACCGACGATGCGGTCGAGGCTGGTTTGGGGAGATTGTTCAAGCAGCGTCGCCAGAGCGGCAGGGTCCGCACGCACGATGTCCCACAGGAAGGGCGAGCCATCCGCGACGCCTTCGATCAGAGCGCGGGCGGGAGAGTCCGGCGGCAGCAGCGCCGTCAGGCGCGCTCGAGCGGTCTCCGCGACGAGACCGTCCAGCCGCTCCCGCGCCGCCTTGGCATCGTTCAGGAACGGCGACTCGCGCACGCGTGCCGCAAGCGTTCCGCCAGCCGGTTCGGCTGTGAAGTCCTTCGCCATGCCTTTGCCTTGAGCAAACCCGAGCCGGATGCTTAGCGCGGCTGGCCCGGAATCGCGAGGGTAACGCGAAGACCCGGCGCGTTGTCCTCGAGCAGGAGCTCGCCGCCATGCAGGCGGGCGACGGCGGCGGCCAACGAAAGGCCAAGTCCCGCGCCCGGTTTTGAGCGGCTCGCTTCAAGGCGCACGAAACGTTCAAGCACGCGGGCGCGGTCTTCCGCGGGAATGCCGGGGCCACGGTCCGACACGATGAAGAGCACACGACCCTTGTCGGCTTTCGCTTCCACGGTAACGTCGCCTGACGCGCCACCGGCGGGCTCGCCATGCTTGATCGCGTTGTCGAGCAGGTTGGCGAGCGCCTGCCCGACGAGTTCACGATTGGCATGGGTGGGGATCGGCGGTGCCGCGTTCACGACCAGCGACAGGCCCTTCTCCTCGGCCAGCGGTTCATAAAGTTCGGCCACACTCTGCGCAGTCTCGGTTGCGTCGAAATCGACCATGTGCGAGCGCACTTCGCCCGCCTCCGCGCGGGAGATCATCAGAAGGGCGTCAAAGGTGCGGATGAGCGCGTCCGACTCCTCAATCGTCGCTTCAAGCGCGGCGCGATAGTCCCCTTCGCTTTTCGCGCCGCGCAGCGCCTCCTCGGCCTGATTGCGCAGGCGCGTCAGCGGTGTCTTGAGGTCGTGCGCGATGTTGTCCGAGACGTGCTTCACGCCGGTCATCAGCCCTTCGATGCGCTCTAGCATCGTGTTGAGACTGAAGCCGAGCCGGTCAAATTCGTCGCCCGAGCCCGAGATCGGCAGACGGCCGGATAAATCGCCCATCATGATGCGCTCGCTCGTCGCGGTCATGCCGTCGATGCGCTTGAGCACACGGCGCGCGATGAAGAGCGCGCCCGCGACACCCATCAGCACAATCACGAGCAACGCCCAGCGCGCGGGAGCGGCGAGAATCTGGCGGAGCCGGTCGCGCTCCTCGAAGTCACGGCCGACGACCAGCCGGAAGCCGCCCGGCAGCACGGACACGCGCACCAGCGCCCGGCTTTCATGCGTGACGTCGGGGTCTTCGGCGCGGCGATAGGAAATCTCCGACCAGCCGGGTTTATCGAGCACGCGCGAGGGCACCTGCACGTTGCCGACGATCGAGGCGCCGGCAAAGGTTGTGAGCAGATAAAGATTGGAGCCTGGCTGCTGTGCGCGCGCTTCGACGACATCGACCAGCCGGTTGATGCCGCCGATGCGGTACTGCTCCTGCAGGCTGTTCATCTCGCTGTCGACGGTCTCGGTGATCTGCGCGACCACGAGATTCTGCGTATGGCGCGCGAGATAGGCGATGACGCCCGCCGAGAAGATCGCAAAGATGATGAGATAGACGGCGACAATCTTGAACGCCGTCGTGCGGACAAGCTTACCGAGCGCCGTCACGGATCATGTATCCCGCGCCGCGTACGGTGTGGAGCAACGCGCTGTCAAAGCCCTTGTCGACCTTGGCGCGCAGCCGCGAGACATGGACGTCGATCACGTTCGTCTGCGGGTCGAAGTGATAATCCCAGACGTTTTCGAGCAGCATGGTGCGCGTCACCACCTGCCCGGCATGCCGCATGAGATATTCGAGCAGGCGGAACTCGCGAGGCTGGAGCGGAATGTCCTTGCCCGCCCGCGTGACGCGATGCGAGAGCCGGTCGAGTTCGAGATCGCCGACGCGATAGACCGTGTCGCCCGACTGCTGGGTCGTGCGGCGGGTGAGCGCTTCGATGCGCGCAAGCAGTTCTGAAAACGCGTAAGGCTTGGCGAGATAGTCGTCGCCGCCGGCGCGCAGGCCCGTCACGCGGTCATCGACCTGACCGAGCGCAGACAGGATCAGGACCGGCGTCTTGTCGCCGCGCGCGCGCAGCTCGGAAATGACCGAAAGACCGTCGCGTTTGGGGAGCATGCGGTCCACGACCAGCACGTCGAAATCGCCGCCCTGGGCAAGCGCCAGCCCTTCTTCGCCGTCCTTCGCGAGCTCGGCCATGTGGCCGGCTTCGCGCAGGGCCTTGCGCAGATACTCGGCGGCCTCACGGTCGTCCTCGACGATCAGGAGTCGCATTTCGCCTCGCCCGGCGGGGATGGGATTCGCGGCTGCACTATCGCGCATGAAAGGCTCTCGGTCCAAGAAATGGGCGGGAGGTTTTTACACCTCCCGCCCTGGGATACCGGCGACGGCAGGGGGCGACGGGGCCGCCACCAGATCCCTAGCTCTGCATCAGCCCTTCGCGACCGGCAGCGTGATGAAGCGGCTGTTGTTCTCCCGCTTCATGCGCACGAGCACGTTGGACTTGCTGTCCTTGCGCGCGGCGTTGACCGCGTCGCGGACGTCGGCGGGTGAAGCAACCTTCTTGCCGCCGATTTCGAGAATGACGTCGCCGTTCTGCATGCCGCGTTCGGCGGCCGGGCCATTCGGCGTAACTTCGGTCACGACGACACCTTCGGAGCCCGCCCCGGCAACAGACGCGGCTGGCGCCAGAGTCAGCCCGAGTTGCTGCTGACTCTGTCCGTCTTCGGGCTTGTCGCCGCCGCGGCGCGGCTGGTTGGCAGCCGCCACCTGATCGGGGAGCTTCGCGAGTTCGACGCTCACGGTGCGCTCCTTGCCGTCACGCATGACCTGAAGCTGGACCTTGGCGCCGGGCTGCTTCGAGGCGATGCGGCGCGACAGGTCGCGGGCATCCTTGAGCTTCTCGCCGTCGACCGAGAGGATCGCATCGCCGGCCTGGACACCGGCCTTGGCCGCGGGCGTTCCTTCCTGGACTTCAGCAACAAGCGCGCCAGTCTGTTCCTTGAGGCCGAGGCTGTCCGCGATCTCCTTGGTGATCGGCTGAATCTGCACGCCGACATAGCCGCGGGTCACGGTACCCGTTTCGCGCAGCTCGTTGACGACGCGGTTGACGTTCTCCGCCGGGATCGCGAAGGCGATGCCGACATTGCCGCCGGACGGCGAGACGATCGCCGTGTTCACGCCGATGACTTCACCGGCGAGGTTAAAGGTCGGGCCGCCGGAGTTGCCGCGGTTCACGGCCGCGTCGATCTGGAGGAAGTCGTCATAGACATTCGCGCCGATGTCGCGGCCGCGGGCCGAGACGATGCCGGCGGTCACGGTGCCGCCGAGGCCGAACGGATTGCCGACCGCGAGCACCCAGTCGCCGACGCGTGGAGCGTTGGCGCCGAACTTGACCCACGGGAAGTCGTTCTTGCCCTCGACCTTCAGAAGCGCAAGGTCGGTGCGCGGATCGGTGCCGACCACCTTGGCCGCGAAATTCTTGCCGTCGTTCGTGGTGATCTCAACCTCGGTCGACTTGTCGACGACGTGGTTGTTCGTGACGACATAGCCGTCAGCCGAGATGAAGAAGCCGGAGCCCTGTCCCTGCGCGCGGCGCGGGCCGGGACCTTGACGCGGACCGGGACCCGGACGCGCGCCCGGACCTTCGCGATCGCCGAAGAAGCGCTTGAAGAACTCTTCCATCTGCGGCGGAATGTTCTCGCGGCCGAAGCGCTCGAGGCCTTCGAGGTTCGAGGAGGAGCGCGGCTCTTCCATTTTCACGCGAACGCTGACGACGGCCGGGCTCACGCGCTCGACGACGTCGGCAAAGGACATCTGGGTCGCGGAACGCTCGGTCGTGATCTGCGCGAACGCAGGCGTCAGCGCCTGCGGAACGATCTGGCCGGCGGCAAAGCCGGCAATCGCCACGCCGACGACGCCGGCGAGCAATGCGGTCTTGCGGCGGCGGAGAAAGCTGCCGGTCCGGCTGGTGTTGTCCTCGAGATTCATCGTGGTCTCCGATCTGGAATTCGATTGCCTGTGTTGCAGGCTCGCGGAGACATATAGGAGGGGGTGCCTTACAGCGCCCTCTCCGCTCAATTACAAGTTCGTAAGGTGTGGAGTTCTCACGCTTTGTTGTTCCGATCGAGAAGCGCCGATAAACGGCGCTTTTCCTCGTCGGTCAGGGCCGCCGGTACCGGGGGCCGGCGGCGCAGGGCCAGCAATATGCCCCCCACTCCCGCCAGCAGAGTCACCAGCGGGATGCTCCAGAGCAGCCAGGTGCGGGCTGACAGGCGCGGTTCGAGCAAAATGAATTCGCCATAGCGCGCCACCAGAAACTCGCGCACCTGCGTGTCGCTGTCGCCTTTTTGAATTCTTTCCCGAACAAGAAGGCGCAGGTCGCGGGCGAGCGGCGCGTTCGATTCGTCGATCGACTCGTTCTGGCAGACCATGCAACGCAGGCCCTGCGACAGCGAGCGGGCGCGCGCTTCGAGCGCGGGGTCTTTCAGGATTTCGTCCGGCTCGACGGCAAGCGCTGGCGCCATGAGCGCGAAGGTAAGTACAATTGCAGCACAGAGATGCCGCCTCATGGTTCGAGACGCGCCGCTTCGCGGCGCTCCTCACCATGAGGCAGGAAAAAAGCGTCCTCATCCTGAGGAGCCGCGCGAAGCGCGGCGTCTCGAAGGATGGGGACGCGTTCGATCTGCATCGCCCTACTCCGCCGGTATGACGCGCGCCGCGCGGCGCGGCGCGCCGATGCGCAGGCGGCGGTCGGAGAGCGACAGCAAACCGCCGAGCGCCATCAGGACCGGACCCAGCCAGATCAGCAATACCAGCGGCTTCCAGTAGACGCGCGTCGACACGGCATCCTGCGCGCCCGCGTCGCCGATGCTGAGATAAAGCTGGCCCAGGCCGAAGGTGACGATGCCGGCTTCCGTCGTTGACGTGCCGCTCGCGATATAGGTGCGGCGCGCGGGCTCCGCGGCCGCAACCAGCACACCGTCGCGGCGGATCTCGAAGCGGCCGACGTCGTCGCGCCAGTTCGGGCCGTTGCGCCGGGCGCTGCCGCCAAAACGGACGTCAAACGACGCAATCGACAGACGGTCGCCGGGCTTCATCATCGCGATGCGCTCGACGCTCCAACCGCTTTCGGCCACGACCCCGAGCAGCGCGATTCCGATGCCCGCATGCGCGAAGGCGCTCCCCCACGCGGCGCGCGGCAGGCCGCGCGCTCGGCCGAACGAATAGGACAACGGCTCGCGGAACAGCGCGAGGCGCTCGGCCAGTTCGGCCAAAGCTCCGGCGATTGCGAAAATTGCAATGAAGAGGCCAACACCCGCGAGCAACCGGCCGCCGCCCATGACATAGATCGTCAGCGCGGCGAGGACCAGGGCGATAACGGCGGCGAGCGTCAGGCGTTGCGCCGCGCCGAGGAGATCGCCGCGCTTCCACGCGAGGAACGGGCCGAACGGCATTGCAAGCAGCAGGAACAGGAACAGCGGCCCGACGGTGCGGTTGAAGAATGGCGGGCCGACCGAAATCTTGTCGCCAGTGAACGCTTCGAGGGCCAGGGGATAGAGTGTGCCGGTCAGCACGGTCGCGGCGGCGGCCGTGAGCAGCAGATTGTTCAGGACGAGCGCACCCTCACGCGACACCGGCGCGAAGATGCCGCCGGGCTTCAGCGCGGACGCGCGCCACGCAAAGAGCGCGAGCGAACCACCGATAAAGAAAACAAGAATGCCGAGAATAAAGACGCCGCGCGTCGGATCGGTCGCGAAGGCATGGACCGAGGTGAGGACGCCGGAGCGGACGAGAAAGGTACCGAGCAGCGACATCGCGAACGCAAGAATCGCGAGCAGCACGGTCCAGATTTTCAACGCGTCGCGCTTTTCGACGACCAGCGCCGAATGCAGGAGCGCCGTGCCCGCGAGCCACGGCAGGACAGAGGCGTTCTCCACCGGGTCCCAGAACCAGAACCCGCCCCAGCCGAGTTCGTAATAGGCCCAGTACGAACCCATCGCGATCCCGAGCGTGAGAAACACCCATGCCGCCAGCGTCCACGGCCTGACCCAGCGCGCCCAGGCAGCGTCGATGCGCCCTTCGAGTAGTGCGGCGATTGCAAACGCAAACGAGACGGAGAAGCCGACATAGCCGAGATAAAGCAGCGGCGGATGGATCGCGAGGCCGAGATCCTGCAAGACCGGATTGAGGTCGCGGCCTTCGGCAGGCGCGGGATCGAGGCGCCAGAACGGGTTCGACGTTGCCAGTATAAAGACGAGGAAGGCGGCCGCGATCAGCGCCTGCACGCCCAGCACATTCGCGCGCAGCTTCTCCGGCAGGTTGCCGCCGAATAGTGCAACCAGCGCCGAGCAGAGCGCCAGCACAAGAACCCAGAGGAGCATCGAGCCCTCATGATTCCCCCACACGCCGGAGATTTTGTAGATCAGCGGCTTCGCGGAATGCGAGTTCTCGTAGACATTCATCACCGAGAAATCGGAGCTGAGATACAGCGCGGTCAGTCCCGCGAAGGACGCCGCGACAAACGCAAAACAGACCAATGCCACCGGCGCGCCGACGCCCATCAGCGCCGCGTCGTTCCTCGCTGCTCCCCACACCGGCACCGCCGCCTGCACCAGCGCCAGCGCCAGCGCGAGCACCAATGCATAGTGCGAGAGTTCGGCGATCATCGAGAATTTCTCCCGTTCGCCGCTCTCTTTTTCCCTCCCCCCTTGCGGGGGAGGGCGGCGCGACTTGCATTTAGACAATCTCGAACGAGCAGAGCGAGATCGAGAT
>Ga0307505_10000899_pt1 | contig 27790 bp, 29 predicted proteins | sample 23_S_MG_FD_202183 | JGI IMG/M metagenome (GOLD analysis project Ga0307505, IMG submission 202183) | Soil microbial communities from Populus trichocarpa stands in riparian zone in the Pacific Northwest, United States - 23_S | ecosystem: Environmental > Terrestrial > Soil > Riparian zone > Trees... | reverse complement strand
CTCGGCAACGCCGCACGCCGCCGGCGGCTATTCCAACTCGCCCGACAGGTAGCGCTGCAAGGTCGCGCCGATAGTTCGCACGGCGACATCCTGCGGCAAGGCATCGTCGGCCAGCCCCAGCACGTAGCGGCAATAGGCAAGGCCCAGTATTTGCGTGGCGATGAGGACCGCGCGGCGGCGGGCATCGGCCCTGCCTGAAACGCGCTCGACCATGACCGCCACCTGACCCTCGAACACCGCGCGCGCCCGGGCGGCTGCCTCCTCATTGGTAGCGGCGGTGCGGATAAGCACGCGCAACAGGTCGTCGACAGGGTCGCCCTCCCAGCGGCGGAAGAAGTGGCGCACCAGCGCCTCGCCGATCGCATCCGGCGAGGTCCCCGACAGATCGGGAAAGGCGAGATCGATCGACACGGCTTCGGCGAAAAGCTGCTCCTTGCCGCCGAAATAGCGGCTGATGAGCGCCGGGTTGACCTCGGCCTCGGCCGCAATGGCGCGAACGGTCGCCCCGTCGTAGCCGTTGCGGGCGAAATGCTGGCGCGCGGCGGCGACCAGCCTGCTTCGTGTCCTGTCGGCGTCGCGCGCCATGTCTGCTCCGTAAGTAAACGCATGTTGACTTATGACGGCATGCACCATAAGTAAACGTATGTTTACATCGGATGCACGGAGAAGGACAATGGAAAAGCGACGTACGGACGTAGCCATTGTGGGCGCCGGCCCGACAGGCATGGCGCTGGCCATCGGGCTGGCGCAGCGTGGCGTCGACTTCATCATCGTCGATGCCTTGCCCGAGGCGAAGAACACCTCGCGCGCGGCGGTCATCCACGCCGCGACGCTCGACGCGCTCGGCGCCATCGACGTTGCCGAGCGGATGATCGCGCAGGGCCGCAAGCTGCGCCAGTTTCGCGTGCGCGACCGGGACCGGGTGCTTCTGCATGCCGAGTTTGCGATGCTCGACGGCCCGACGAGGCATGCGCTGATGATCCCGCAGGACGAGACCGAGGCGATCCTGGCGGAGCGGCTGCGAGAGCTGGGGCATTCGATCGTCCGGCCGGTGACGGTGTCTTCGGTCGAGCGGGTGCCGGGCGGCGCGCGCGTCAACGCGTCGGGCGAGGGCGGCGGGCTGGAGATCGAGGCCCGCTACGTCGTCGGCGCCGACGGGGCGAAGAGTGCGGTGCGGACGGGCATCGGCATCGACTTCCCCGGCCATACCTACGGTTCGTTCATGCTGGCCGACGTGCGCATGGACTGGCCGGTGCAGGGCGAGGAGGTGTCGCTGTTCTTTTCGCAGCAGGGCACGCTCGTGGTCGGGCCGATGTCGCACGGACGCTACCGCGTGGTCGCGCAGATGCCCGATGCACCCTCGGAGCCCGCGGCCGCCGATGTCGAGGCGATGCTCAAGGAGCGTGGGCTCACGGCGGGCACCAAGGTAAGCGAGCTCTTGTGGGGATCGCGCTTCCAGGTCCATCACAAGCTTGCAGATGCGTTCCGCGACGGGCCGGTCCTGCTGCTGGGCGATGCGGCCCACATCCACAGCCCGGCGGGCGGGCAGGGGATGAACCTAGGCCTGCGCGATGCCGTGGCGCTGGCCGAGGCGCTCGGCCACGCGCTGCGCGACGGCGACGACTCGGCGCTCGACGCATGGGCGGGGGCGAGGCGCGAGGCGGCGAAGGAGGTGATGCGCATGACCGACCGGCTGACCCGGGTGGCGGCGATGAAGAGCCCGGTCGCCCGCTGGCTGCGCAATCGCGCCATCTCGCTGGCCGCCATGTTTCCGGGTGTTCGGCGGCATATCGTCAGGACGCTTTCGGGCTATGGCTGAGCGCGTTGCGCGTCTTGAAGCATGCACCGGAGGGCGGTTCTGCCCATAGGCCCTTGCCTGAAAGCCGCGCCGTCGCCATATAGGCGACGCGAGGCTTGCCGCGCGACACGACAAGGTTGTGAAAAGCCGCATTTCGCGCGAGCGACGTGCGGCTGATTCGCTTTTTTCGCGCGAATCAGCTTTGTCGGCTTGACCTTCGTCGGGAATGGCGGAATCAGAACTTCAGCAATCGCTGTCAGGCGGACTGTGCCTGCATCTCGATCAGGGAATGTGCCGCCGATTGGACGGGCAGGGCTGCCCGCCTACATATGAAGCGATGATGTCAGGGTTAATCGGGAATTAAGTCAGTTGCAGCTATCGCGGTCGGAACGCGGATGATTGGACGCTGATCGGCGTTCGTAGCGGTGACCCCACGCGCGGCACGCGCGGCTTGGAGAAAGAACACTATGGCGACAAAAGAGAAGGAAGAGGTCGAGAACGAACGCGAGGGCACGACCGACGGCCCCCTCCTCGACCTTTCCGACGACGCTGTCAAGAAGATGATCAAGCTCGCCAAGAAGCGCGGGTTTGTGACCATGGACGAGCTGAACGCGGTGCTGCCTTCCGAGGAAGTCACCTCGGAGCAGATCGAGGATACGATGGCGATGCTCAGCGATATGGGCATCAACGTCGTCGAGGATGACGAGGCGAGCGAGGACGGCGAGCCCGACAACGCCGACGCCGAGGAAGACGCAAACGAGCTGGCCGAGCGGACGGGCACGGCCGTCGCCGCGACCACGACCAAGAAAGAGCCGACCGATCGCACCGACGATCCGGTGCGCATGTACCTGCGCGAGATGGGCTCGGTCGAGCTCCTGTCGCGCGAGGGCGAAATCGCCATCGCCAAGCGCATCGAGGCCGGCCGCGAGACGATGATCGCGGGCCTGTGCGAGAGCCCGCTGACCTTCCAGGCCATCATCATCTGGCGCGACGAGCTCAACGAAGCAAAGATCCTGCTGCGCGAGATCATCGATCTCGAGGCGACCTATGCCGGGCCGGAGGCCAAGCAGGCGCCGGTGGTGGAACGCACCGACGACGACGACAAGCCGAAGGCCGACGAGGCGCGGGGCGGACGTCGCGGATCGCGCGACGACGACGACATCACCAATGTCGGCGGCGAGTCCAATGTCGAGGAAGAGGACGACGAGGAGGACGAGGCCAACCTGTCGCTCGCCGCGATGGAGGCGGAGCTTCGCCCGCAGGTCATGGAGACGCTCGACGTCATCGCCTCGACCTACAAGAAGCTGCGCAAGCTGCAGGACCAGCAGGTCGAGCAGCGACTGGCGGCGGCAGGCAACCTGTCGTCCAGCCAGGAGCGCGCCTACAAGAAGCTGAAGGAAGAGCTGGTGACGGCGGTGAAGTCGCTGTCGCTCAACCAGAACCGCATCGAATCGCTGGTCGAGCAGCTCTACGACATCAACAAGCGCCTCGTGCAGAACGAGGGCCGCCTGCTGCGCCTAGCCGAGAGCTACGGCGTGCGTCGCGAGGAATTCCTGCGGGAATACCAGGGTTCGGAACTCGACCCGAACTGGATGAAGTCGATTGCCAACCTGACCTCGCGCGGATGGAAGGAATTCCACCGCAACGAGAAGGAGACGATCAAGGATCTGCGTTCCGAGATCCAGAACCTCGCCACCGAGACGGCGATCTCGATCCTCGAGTTCCGCAAGATCGTGAACCAGGTACAGAAGGGCGAGCGCGAGGCGGCGATCGCCAAGAAGGAGATGGTGGAGGCAAACCTGCGCCTCGTCATCTCCATCGCGAAGAAGTACACGAACCGCGGCCTGCAATTCCTTGATCTGATTCAGGAAGGCAACATCGGCCTGATGAAGGCGGTGGACAAGTTCGAGTATCGCCGCGGCTACAAGTTCTCCACCTATGCAACGTGGTGGATCCGGCAGGCGATCACCCGCTCGATCGCCGACCAGGCCCGCACGATCCGCATCCCGGTGCACATGATCGAGACGATCAACAAGATCGTGCGCACCTCGCGCCAGATGCTGCACGAGATCGGCCGCGAGCCGACTCCGGAGGAGCTGGCCGAGAAGCTGGCCATGCCGCTGGAGAAGGTGCGCAAGGTCCTCAAGATCGCCAAGGAGCCCATCTCTCTCGAAACTCCGGTGGGCGACGAGGAAGATTCGCATCTCGGCGATTTCATCGAGGACAAGATGGCGATCCTGCCGATCGACGCGGCGATCCAGGCGAACCTGCGCGAGACGACCACGCGCGTGCTCGCCTCGCTGACCCCGCGCGAGGAGCGCGTGCTGCGCATGCGCTTCGGCATCGGCATGAACACCGACCACACGCTGGAAGAAGTCGGCCAGCAGTTCTCGGTGACGCGCGAGCGCATCCGCCAGATCGAGGCCAAGGCGCTTCGCAAGCTGAAGCACCCGTCGCGCAGCCGCAAGCTTAGGAGCTTCCTGGATAGCTGATCGCGACCCGACGGTCACGGAAATCACGAGAAGCGGCCCGGCCTCAACGCCGGGCCGTTTTCGTCTGCGCCAGGCGCGCCCTTGCCACCTTCAGGCGGCAGGCGCATACTCCCTCCGTTGCAAACAGAGATCCGGTGCCGGACATGCTTCTCCGCTGCGTTGCGGCGCCGGAGAGAGGTGTGACGTGACAACTTACGTGCTTCTGATCAACTGGACCGAGCAGGGCATCAAGGCGCTGCGCGACTCGCCCAAGCGGCTCGACGCGGCCAAGAAAGAACTCGCGGACATGGGCGGATCGTTTCGCGAATTCTACATGACCATGGGCGATTGCGACATGGTGGCGATCTGCGAGGCGCCTGACGACACGGTGATCGCGCGGCTCGCCCTGCGGCTCGGCATGGGCGGCAATGTGCGAACGCGGACAATGAAGGCGTTTCCCGAGGCCGCCTATCGCGAACTGATCAAGACGACCGCGGCCTGACGCATCGCTTTCCGGACGCCCCGGCGCGGGATATGGTCGCGCGCATGGGTAGCCGCCGACATGCCTTCGGCCCGTTCGTGATCGACCCGGCCCGCGGCCTGCTGCGGGACGGGGCGCCTGTCGCGCTCGGCCAGCGTGGACTTGCGCTGCTTTCGGCGCTTGCCGATGCCGAAGGGCAGGCGGTTTCCAAGGCCGAACTTATGGAGAGCGCCTGGCCCGGCACGATCGTTGAGGAAGGTAACCTCACGGTGCAGATCGCGGCGCTTCGCAAAGCGCTCGGAAACGCGCCGAACGGAGACGACTGGATCGCCACGGTGCCTCGGCTCGGCTATCGGCTGCCGAGAACGGACATTGCGGGCGAAACGGCACTGCCGGAGCGTCCGGCGCTCGCCGTGCTGCCGTTCCAGAATCTCGGCGGAGACACCGAGCAGGACTGGTTTGCCGACGGCGTGGTCGCTGAGATCATCGGTGCGCTGGCGCGGTTTCATTCCTTCGCCGTGGTGTCTCGCGTTTCGTCGTTCGTCTACAAGGGCCGCGCCATCGACGTGCGGCAGGCAGCGCGTGAGCTTGACGTGCGCTATGTGGTGGAGGGCAGCGTCAGGCGGGCCGGCGACCGGCTGCGCATCACCTCACAGCTCGTGGACGGGGAGACCGGCGCGCATATCTGGGCCGATCAGTTCGACGGTGCGGCCGAGGGCGTCTTCGACTTTCAGGACCGGATCACCGAAACTGTTGCCACGATGGTCGCTCCGGCGATCAGCAATGCCGAACTAGCGCGCTCGCGACGCGAGCGGCCAGGCAGCCTCGCGGCCTACGACATCTTCCTGAAGGCGCATGCGCACATCTCGGCTGAATCGCAGGAGGACAATACGATCGCGTACCGGCTGCTGGGTGAGGCGCTGGCCATCGAACCCGGCAATCCGCTGATACTGGCCCATGCCGCCTGGGTGCTGGAGCACCGCAATGCTATGGGCTGGCCGTCGGCAGAGCCGGACGATCCGCAACGCTGCGTGGCCTATGCTCGGCGCGCGCTCAACCAGGCGACCGGCGATCCCCGGGTCACGACGCTGTGCGGCATGGCGATCCTGCAGACGGGGAAGGAATATGAGTGGGGGCTGGAAGTGGTGCGCGCCGCAGCGGCGACCAATCCCAACGATGTGCTTGCCGTTTCCGCCGCCGGCATCGCGACCATGCACTGCGGCGATCTCGACGACGCGGCACGCCTGCTGCAACGGGCGATCCGCCTGTCGGGCGGCGGCATCGCTGCGCGGCTGCCGCTCACCGGCATGGCCCATCTGGAAAACATCCGCGGCAACCATCGCGAGGCGCTGGATTGGGCGACGCGCTCGCTGGCGATCAATGTCAATTTCGACCCCACCTACTGGAGCCTCATCGCAGCCAACGCCCATCTCGGCCGCCTGCCGGAAGCCCGCCGCATCCTCGACGAATATCGGCGGGTGGCGCCCGGCGTGACGATGGCCGGCATCCGCGCCGGGCAGCCCGGCAAATATCCCGAACGGATTGAGCCGATACTGGCCGGGCTGAGGATCGCCGGGATGGCTGAAGCGTAAACGCCCGGCGGGCTTTGCAACAATTAGGAATTTTTGAGCGACCGCTTAATGACGCCGGCCGGCGGTTCGGTCGAAATTGCTCCCTCACTGCAGCAGCAAGTGCCTGCAAGAGGAGGCCGGGACCATGCTCACCACTTTGTCGATCCTGTCGCTCGACCAAGGAAAGAACATTGTCCCGGACGCCCGTCCGATCGAGAGCGCGCGCTCGACCAACAATCGGCCGATGCCGCTCCCGATCCGCGCGTTGGCGGCCCTCGGCGGCGCCGGCGAACTCCTCATAAAAGCCTTCCCCGGTCGCGGCCGGCCGGTCGATAAGCCGATTTCCATCGGACCGCCGCCGCGGGAGTGAGCTGACAAGAGCCCACTTCGGGTGCGTGTCTATTTCGCGTCCCGGCAACGCCGCCGATGATGGCTGCCGCGCCGGTATCGGCGGCGAGCCTGATGCCGCGCCGGTGCTGCGGATATCCGAGGCGACGAACAAGACGCAACCGCTGCGCGTGTTCGCCAAGACCGGCGCCTTACCGGGCAGGCAGACATCGCGCACCAAATGTCACGCGCGGCGCGGGCTCGTTGGCTGTTGGGCGCGGGTCTCTCAAAAGCCGGAAAAGACCGATTCCACCTGTTCGAATCCCAGCGGCATCAACCGATAGGATGACGTTTTATCCCGCGGCGGCGCGTTAGCATCGCCCATACGCTTTGCGCCGGCCGTTCGACGATGTTCCGGCAGTGCGCGAGAGCATGCGTCGAACGCGGGGAGGATTACATGGGAATGGGCATGGTGAAGGCGGCCGGATGGAGAGTCGCCGGCGCGCTGTTGATGCTGATGCTGGCTTCTGGCGTCGCCCAGGCAACGTGCTCCGTCTTCGAGCACCACCATTTTGGCGGCTGGAGGCTCGACCTGCACGGCGGCTCGCAGTGGAACTATGTCGGCAACCGCTACAACGACAAGATTTCGTCGATCCGGGTCAGCAGGGGCTGCACTTTCACGGCCTATGAGCACAGGGATTTCCATGGCTGGAGCCAGACCTACCGCACGGATACGCCAACGTTGGGACGCGGGATAAACGACCAGATCTCTTCGGGTCGGTGCACGTGCGAGGTCGTGGTGGCGCCAAGCGCTTCGGTTGGGCAACTGGTCTCGAACGTCCTCAACGCCGTCGTTCACGCCAACCGAGGACGCTTCCAGGCCGTTCTGCGTCAGGAACTCAACGGATTCCAGCTGTCCAGGGGGTACAATCTGCGCGAAGTCAGCGTGAACCTCGGAACGCTCGATGTCCGCATGACGGGCGGGACCTCGTTCACGGCGACCATCAACAACAACGGCATCAGGGCGAAGAGCACGACGCCGACCATATTCGGATCCTATGCCGATCCGGGCTTCGCGGTCTCCTTCGACCTCGTGGTGAACGGGCAGATGGTGCGGCCCGGCGGTGGCAAGATGCGCATGCGGAGCCTGAACGCCCAGGTGACGCGCATCAATGTCCGCGGCACCAATTTCCCAGGAACCGTCATCACCGCCGCGGTCGCCATTTTCCAGTCGACGGCAGCCGGAGGACGGATGATCCAGAATGCCGCGCAGAACGCTCTGTGGTTCGACCTGACCAACCGGGTGAACGCGGAGCTGGCGAAGCTTTGAGGGACAGGCCAGAGGTGCGACCGGGCGGCGCGATCCCTATCTCGCGGGCCCGGCAAGGCCGCCGATGATGGCCGCGAGCACCTTCCTGTGATCGTCGGCGTCGGCGCCGGCCTCGATCGCAAGCGCGGCGCGGTCGAATACGGCCGATAGCTGGGCGGTCACCGCGTCGAGCGGCAGGCGGGCAAACGCGCCCGCGTCCATGGCCGCAGCGATCCCCTCCTTCAAGGTGCGGGCGGCATGGCGGGCGTCGATCTCGTCCATTGCCGCGCGGCCCAGTACGGCCGGCCCGTCGAGCAGGAGCAGGCGGGTGCGGCCCGGCCGCGCCATCGCCTCGATGAAGGCGGCGCCGCCCTCGGTCAGCGCCTCCACCGCGGGCAGGTCCGGGGGGGCGGCCGTTTCGATCTCCGTCGCCACCGCAGCCGCCTCGGCCTCGACCACGGCGCGGAACAGCGCCTGCTTGTCGGCGAAGTGGTGATAGAGCGCGCCGCGCGTGACGCCTGCTGCCGCCACGATCTCGGGCGTCGCGGTCTCGGCATAGGACTTCTCGACGAACAGATGCCGGGCAGCGGCGACAAGCGCGGCACGCGTCGTCTCGGCCCTCTCGCGGTTGGAGCGGCGGCCGGAATCCTGTTGCATACATGCAGCCTGTATGTTAGTTGAAAGATACATGCAGATTGTATGTTAATGAGACAGGAAAGGAAAGCGCGATGAAGGCGACAAGCTACTATCCCGTGATCATGACCGGCGACGTCGCCGCAACCACCGCGTTCTACGTGGCGCATTTCGGCTTCGAGAAGGCCTTCGAGGCCGATTGGTATGTCCATCTCGTCTCGGCAGACGACGCCTCGATCAACCTTGCCGTGCTGCAAGGCGACCACGAGACCATACCGGCCGAGGGCAGGGGGCGCGTCAGCGGACTTCTCTTGAATTTCGAGGTGGAGGATGTGGACGCCGTGCACGACCGCCTCGTGGCGGAGGGCCTGCCGATCCTGCGTTCGCTACGCGACGAGGAGTTCGGCCAGCGCCACTTCATCACCGCCGACCCCAACGGCGTGCTGATCGACATCATCAAGCCGATCCCGCCCTCGGCCGCGTTCGCCCAGCAATATGCGCCGGACGCGCTGCCGGGGTGAATTGCGACAGGCGTTTGGCGAGGATTCCAGGCGAGCAGGTGGGAGATGGACAGAGGCTGAGGAAACGCCTTTCGGGTATTTGCCAGCCGCCTGGCCCATTGCAAACTGCGGTTGCACGGTCCAGCATGCGCCCCTTGCCGACTATCGTGGGACTTCACATGCTGACGCTCTTCTACGCCCCGAGCACCTGCGCGCTCGCTGCTCATATCGCGCTGGAGGAAGTGGGCGCCCGCTACAGCCTGCGGCGTCTGGACTTTTCGAAGGGCGAGCAGCAGTTGCCCGACTATCTGGCGGTCAACCCGAAGGGCCGGGTGCCGGCGCTGGTGACCGAGCGCGGGACGCTGACCGAGACGCCGGCGATCCTCGCCTTTATTGCGCAGAGCTTTCCCGAAAGGCGGTTGGCGCCGATCTACGACCCGTTCGCCTTTGCCGAGCTTCAGGCCTTCAACGCCTATCTGTGCGCCACGCTTCACGTCGCCCATGCGCATAAGCTGCGCGGCAGCCGCTGGGTCGACGACCCGGCCGCAATGGAGGCGATGAAGAAGAAGGTGCCGCAATCGGTCGGCGCGTGCTTCGACCTGATCGAGCGCGAGATGCTGCGCGGCCCATGGGTGATGGGCGACACCTATTCGGTAGCCGACGCCTATCTCTTTACCGTGGCGCAATGGATCGAGGGTGACGGCATCGACCCAGCGCGGCTGCCGCGGGTGATCGACCACCGCAACCGCATGATGGAGCGCCCGGCAGTGGCCAAGGCCGTTGCCGACGAGGCGGCGGAGTAGCGTCGCGCCGGCCGCACCGCGAATTTGCCGACATCCGGAGGGCCGGTTGGATAAGGTCGACTTCAAGAAGGCGATGAAGGCGTTGTGGCTGCCGCCCACCGGCCGCTTCACGGTGGTCGAGGTGCCGGCCATGCAGTTCCTGATGGTCGACGGCAAGGGCGACCCCAACACCTCGCCTGACTATGCGCGCGCGGTGGAGTGGCTCTATGCGGTCAGCTACCCGGTCAAGTTCATGTCGAAGAAGGAGCTGTCGCGCGACTACGCGGTCGCTCCGCTGGAAGGGCTGTGGTGGGCCGACGACATGACTACCTTTGCCGCGCGTGACAAGTCGGCCTGGTCGTGGACGATGATGATCATGCAGCCGGACTGGGTCACGCCGGACATGATCGGACGCGGCATCGACAAGGCCGCCGGAAAGCTTGGCGCGGTGCGCGGCAGCCTGCGGCTCGAGCGTTTCGAGGAAGGCCTTTCGGTGCAGACAATGCACATCGGCTCCTACGACGACGAAGCGCCGGTGATCCGGCGGCTGCACGAGGAATTCCTGCCGCAGAACGGCTTCGTCGAAACCGGGCACCACCATGAGATCTACATCTCGGACCCGCGCAAGACGCCGGCCGAGAAGCTGAAGACCGTGCTGCGCCAGCCGGTGCGCCGGGGCTGAAAGACCGCAATGCCGCAGACGACGCTGACCATCACCACCACCGGCCCCGGCCTCTACGAATTCACCGACCAGGCGGTGGCTTTCGTGCGCAATGCAGCCGTCGGCGACGGGCTGCTGACGGCATTCGTACGGCATACTTCGTGTTCGCTGCTGATCCAGGAAAATGCCGATCCGGACGTGCGCACCGACCTCGACCGGTTCTTCCGCCGGCTGGTGCCGCCGTCAGACGATCCGTCGATGCGCTGGATCGTCCACACCACGGAAGGGCCGGACGACATGCCGGCCCATATCAAGGCGGCGCTGACAACGGTGTCGGTATCGATACCGGTGACGGCCGGGCGGCTGGCGCTCGGCATCTGGCAGGGGCTGTACCTGTTCGAACACCGCGACCAGCCGCACCGCCGCGAAATCGTGCTGCATCTGGGCGGCTGAGGGAGGGGAATTTGGGTTTCAACTATGCCGGCGTCGAAGACGCGATCGCGCGGGACGGCCTGCGCATGGTCGTTGTGGGCGGCATTCCGAGCCCATGGGGCGAGGCCGCCAAGGGAATCCTGCACGTCAAGGGCATCGACTGGACGGCGGTGCGGCTTGCCTATGACAGCGAGGCGCTGAAGGACTGGGCCGGCGCGCGCAACGCGCCAGTCGCCATCTTGGGCAACGAACCGCCGCGTGGCCGCTGGGACGAGATATTGCTGCTGGCGGAGCGGCTGGCGCCCGAACCGCCGCTCCTGCCGCGCGACGCGGCGGAGCGCGCGCTGGTTTTCGGCCTCGGCCATGAGCTACTGGGCGAGGAAGGCCTGTGCTGGGCGCGGCGCAACCAGCTCATCCATGCCGGGCTTTCAGGCGAGGGCGGCTTTCCCGAGCGGGTCGCCGGCTATCTCGGCCGCAAATACGGCTATCGCGCGGAGGTGGCGGAGGCCACAACCAGCCGCGTGGCCGACCTGCTCGGCATGCTTTCCGCGCGGCTGAAGGCGCAGGCCGAAGGCGGCAGCCGATATCTCGTCGGCAATGCGCTGACGGCGGCCGACATCTATCTGGCCACGGCGATGGCGATGTTCGTGCCGCTCGGCCCCGACCTGTGCGCCATGGACGAGACGATGCGCGCCGTCTTCGCCGCCCGAGACGCCCAAACCGAAGCCGCGCTTGACCCCGTGCTGTTTTCCTATCGCGATGCGATCTACCAACGGCACCTGGCGCTGCCGCTTTCCCTTTAGGCGTGCCGATCCGCCCGCAACTGTTTCCATTGGCCGCCCGGCGCGACTATAGAAGGGCATGAGCGTTGAGCCGCGCCATGCGCGGCGGGAACAAGGAGCAGCATCATGTCGTTCTGGAAAAGGCTGTTCGGCGGTGGCGGCTCGGCGGCGGAGGAGACCGCGGGCGAGCCGGTCGAGTACAAGGGCTTCACCATCAGGCCGACGCCCTTCACCGAAGGCGGCCAGTACCAGACCTGCGGCGTGATCTCCAAGGAGGTCGGCGGCGAGGTGAAGGAACACCGCCTGATCCGTGCCGACCGCTTCGCCTCGAAGGAGGACGCCGTGGAGACGACGCTGCGCAAGGCAAGGCAGGTGATCGATGAACAGGGCGATCGGATATTCAGCTAGGCTGACGCGCGCCGCCGCGATTGTGGCGATCGCCATCCTGACGGCAGGCTGCACCGCGTTCGGCGGGGCCGGCATGGCAAGCCTGGACGGCCAGCGTCTGGAGACATCGTCCGCCGGCGCCAGCGTGGGCACCGGAGGCGTGACGACGCGCACCAGCCACTCGGTGAGTGAGTTGAGGCGGATGGAATAGAGGCGGCCAAGTCCGTTCGGGCGAGGTTTTCGCCGGTCGCGGCGGGCTTTCATGACTTCCGTCATCTCCATACTTGCGTGCTGCGCCGCCCCCACCCATGTTGCTACGGGAAAGGGAGGGCGTGGTGGCGGACAGGGAGCCTGAATTCTCCGACCGTGAATCGTTCGAGCAATGGCTTGCGGACAAGCCGATCGAATGGGCGCAGGCTCTCGCCGCGCGGTCGGCGCTGCGGGTGCTGCCGCTGGTAGGCAGATTTCTCGACCTGTCCGCTGAGCAATTCTCAACTGAGAAAAAGCTAGAACTAACGTTGGCCGTGTTTCGTGCGGGCTTCATCTCGTGGGCCGCCTCCAAGGACCCGGCCAACAATATGACCAACGCCGCCGCTGCCGCCACACGGGCTGGCTTCGGCGCTTCTGCCGCCGCTTATGCTGTTGCCTCCGCCCGCGCCGCCGACGCTGCAGCGGCTTCCGCCTATGCTGCCTCGGCCGCCGCCGAGGCGAGGTCCTCGGGCGCCACCTCCGCTCGCGCTGCTGATGCTGCTAGCGGCGCTGCCTCTGTCGCTGCTGTTTATGTATGGCAAAGTGTTAGCGGCGATTCTTCATGGCTGATGAACCATCAGGACGGGAACGCCCCTGCATCCCAAGTCCGATTGTTGATGGCGCAGCCGCTCTGGCTTGCGGATGTGCGCGGCTACACAAACTACAAGGCCAACATCCCGCCGTGGGTGCGGAAGCCGCTGGACCGGATGGCCGACGATCCGACCCTTGCGGAAGCTGGCTTCGGGCACTGGATTGCTTGGTACCGCAAGATTATCCCGCACCGCCGGGACGGAAAGCCGGAAAGCCATTTTGGAGAGGAACTGGACATCAGCATCGCCACCCAGCCGGACGAATGGTGGAACCGCGATCCGACTGAGGTAAACGCGGACATCGCGAGATGGCTGGATGAGCGGCAGGAAGAACCTTTGGCGCGACAGGAGCCGACCGTTCGGCAATTTATTCTCGATTTTCTGAAGGCAAGAGGAGTGCCGACCCGCATCGAAGACATAGCTGACGCATTCGATGCAGTAGGTTTCAAGGTCATTCCCAAGACCATGCGCGGCGAGTTGAGTCGGTTGGCCAGCAGCGGGCGGATCAGTAGGCTCGAGCGCGGCCTGTATGAGCATGCATCGCAGGCTACTCCGACCGCCGCTACTCCGCCGCCTCTGCCTTCTCAATCGCCGGGGCTGCGCTTCGCTCTGGTCGAGCGCCTGATCAAGTTTGTACACGGTGATAGTCCCGGCAAGGCGGGCGACGATCTCGTTCGAGTTCGAGATCAACTGCCATTGCTTAGGACGCTTGCCGGCAAGCTCCTGAGATCGCTTGAGCGAAGCGAGGTTCCTCGCGAATCCTTGATCGAGGCCTTGACCGACTATCGCGATTTGGTCGCGCGTGAGGTGGATGACGTATCCATCAACCAGCTTTACGCCCTCTCGATCATCTTCCGGAATGAGCTTCACGAGGTTCAGAACCCCGAGCCGGGGGCGAATATTCACTCATTAAGTGGAAGCGAACTCGCCACGGCAAACAGCCTGATGGACATCAATGATGTCTTTCTGCTTGGCACTGTCGAAGGACGATCACTGTTCGAGGATGCGGAGACCAGCGATCTGCTTCCCGGCGAAGGGAGCAGCTACCGTGCTTTGGAACTGAAACTGCTGGACAGGCTGGCGGAGCATGGGTCAGTCATGGATGCCGCCGACCTGGAGCTGCTGCGAAAGGCGGTTCTGGCGGGCGGCAAAGGACCGAGGCCCGATCGTTCCGGTCCGCTGGCGATATCATCGTTCCGAAACGCCGTTGTCGTTGTCGCCGGAACCGCCGTGCTGGGCGGCATCGGATACGGCGTTTATCTGGCGCCGCTGGCTGCCGCGATCATCTCGTTCGCGGCAGGCGTCATCGGGACTCAAGGAATGAGAAACTCCAAGGCCGGTGAGGCATTGAGCAAGAAACTCACCGAGTTGGTCGATCGCTCAACGGTGGACTTTCTAAGCGATAATGAGGAATTGCTGCGCCAGATTGCCGGGGAACGGAAGCACTACAGATGGTTGCACAGCCTGCTGGACTGGGCGGCGACCAACAGGAAGAATTCAGGCGATTAGCAGGAGGAGCAGGGCCAGGCTGGCAACGGTCAGAAACGCGCCGTGAGCGTGCTCATGACCGTGTGCTGGCTGGATGAGCGGCTGAACGTCGCCCCGTAGGTGGCCGAGACGCTGACACGCTCCGTAAAGCGTGCGGCCACACCCGTCTCCACCTGGCCAAAGACGTCCTTGCCGTTCTCAAGGACGTTGAGGTAGGTGGTCGGAGAGGTGGTGTAGGACGTCACCACCGTGTCGTTACCCAGCAGGTTGCCGCCTACGCCGCCGCGCACGAAGCCTTTCAGGACCGTGCCGTTGGAGGCCGTCCAGTCCTTCGAGAAGCCGATGCCGGCGAATGCTTCCAGCGAGTTCAGCGAGTAGGAAGCGACGTTGAGATTGGCGTTGCCGGCTCCCGTCTCCTGATAGCCTTTCACAAAGGAATGGAGGTGGGAAAGGCTGGCATAGGGGGCAATCGTCGCCAGCTCCGTTTCGAAAGGCTGCGAGACCGCGAGCTTCGCGCCGAGGCTGTGCCCGCGCGTCTTCGCGGACGCCGTGTCGACGCCCGCCGTGCGCAGATATTCGAAGCCATCCACGGATGCCATAAGCCGCGCGTCAAGGATCGTGCCTGTCGGCGCGGTCCAGCGGGCATAGGGCGAAAGGACATACTGGCTGCTGTCGAGGTCCGGATAGACGGTAGCCATCGAGCCCGAGCCGAATGCATAGCCGCCGGCTACGCCGAGCGTGAGCGACGTGGCCGGCGAATATTCCAGCCCCGCGCCGATCGCGTAGCCGGCATAGTTGAACGTGCCGGCGGTGAAGCGATCAAAACCGGTGGTATAGCCGCCGAACAGGTATGCCTGGGAGTCGTAGGTACGGTGGGTGGCGACCCTGCCACCGGCGTCACCAAGCGCTCGGGCCAGCGCGGCGCTGCCCGGCGAGCGTGCGTCGACGTCGCTCTGCGCATTGTACGCCAGAGCGCCTACGACGAGATCAGACGTGGTGAACGTGGACGTGTCGATGGCCATCGCGCGGTCGATGATGCCGGCGAAGGCGCCAAGCATGCTCTGCCCGAACCCGGCCGCTGAGCTGGCCGCCGGCAACGTGCCGTCGACGACGATGTTGCCCCAGTTGATGATGGTCTCGATCTGGGCCGCTGTGAGGCCGGCGAAAATGGGGTCGTTGACGAAGAGCTTCGCGGCATTGATCGCCTCCGCGACGTCCTGCGCGTACAAAACGCCGCCCGCATCAGTATGTCGGCCAACCGCTCCGAACAGGATGTTCAGATGCATGAGAGACACGGTTTCGCCGGGCGCGACCGTCAACGGATGGAAGAACAGGACGTTGTCGTTGCCCGCAGCGAATAGAACGGAGGTGTTCTGGGCTGCGTAATCGTTGTTTCCATACAGGTGGACGATCACCGGGTCGCCCGACAAGTTCCCTGGTGCACTGTCGCCAGTGACCAAATAGCCGTCGCCCTGCGCGTGAATGTAGGTGCCGCTGTCGGAGCCAAGATTACCGCCGAAGCCGATATTCGCGACAATGGACGAAGCGGTGTTGTTGGTGAAGCTATCGAACCAGCGAATCGAGTTCGCCGGCAGGCCGGCTTCCGTGGCATAGGTCTCGGTTCGCCGGTTGGCCGTCAGTCCGTTGAACTGCGTTGCATATCGGTCGCCTATGAGTGAATTGATGAACGCGGTGTCGTTCGGTATCGCGCTGGCACCGAAAATATAGCCGTAATTGTCATACGCATCCCATACCGAGGCAGACTGTGCTTCGAGGGCCACGCCGTGTCTGCCGTCGCCGAAGAAATCGAACAGCGCGTCGCTGCCCACGCCGAAATAAGTTCCGTTCTCGGTAGGCCATGGGCAACCCGTCTGATCGCAGATGGAAAATTCGATCGCTGACTGCTGCGCGAACGAAGGCGGCGCGATCAGCGCCCCGGCTATGGTCGCCGCGGATGCAGCTATGATGATGTTCCAATTTTTCGTCCGCATTTCGTCCCCGCGTCGCATGCACTGCAAATCAATCGCGGACAGTCATAGCAATCGAAGGGCCTGCGTCTACCCGATTTCCACAACTTATGATTGGCATGGTGGCGAATTAGCTATCTCTGATATATTCCCGCCGATGTTATGTTGAACCGCATCGCCCCCCGGTTTCCGTCGGGTTTCCGATGCGATAGCCTACGGACAAAAAGGGGAGACATGGATGTCACTTTCCGGAAAAACGCTGTTCATCTCGGGCGGGTCGCGCGGGATCGGGCTCGCAATCGCCCTGCGGGCGGCACGCGACGGTGCCAACGTCACCATCGCGGCCAAGACGGCCGAGCCGCATCCCAAGCTGCCGGGCACGATCTATACGGCGGCCGAGAAGATCGAGCAGGCCGGCGGCAAGGCGCTGCCTGTGCTGTGCGACATCCGCGAGGAGGAGCAGGTCGCCGACGCGGTGGCGAAGACGGTGGAGCGCTTCGGCGGCATCGACATCTGCGTCAACAACGCCAGCGCGATCAACCTGACCGGCACGCTTGCGACCGACATGAAGCGCTACGACCTGATGCACCAGATCAACACGCGCGGCACGTTCCTGGTGTCGAAAATGTGCATTCCTCACCTGAAGTCGGCCGCAAACCCTCACATCCTTAACCTGGCGCCGCCGCTGGACATGCAGGCCAAATGGTTCAAGGGCCATGTCGCCTACACGATGGCAAAGTTCGGCATGTCGATGTGCACGCTGGGCATGAGCGCCGAGTTCGCCGGTGACGGCATCGCGGTCAACTCGCTATGGCCGCTGACCGCGATAGACACGGCCGCCGTGCGCAACCTGCTGGGCGGGGCGACGGTGGCAGAGATGAGCCGCCTGCCCGACATCATGGCGGATGCGGCACATGCGATCCTGTCGCGGCCGTCGCGCGAGACGACGGGCAACTTCTTCATCGACGAGGAAGTGCTGCGCGAGGAGGGCGTGACCGACTTCTCGATCTATTCGCCCGGCGCGAAGGGTCCACTCGCCGGCGATTTCTTCGTGCCCGACGCGGTGTTCGAGCGCTCGCCCACGAAGGTCATGCGCGCGTTCGGCTAGGACGGCTGGTCCGGAAACGGAAAGGCCCGGCCGGATCGCTCCGGCCGGGCCTCTGCATCTGGCGGACAGCGCGCGCTAGCGGCTGGCCATCGGCGCGACAAGCGGCGTGATGCGGCGCATGACGACGCGGCGGTTAGCGCGCTCGGCCTCCTCGGTGTTGATCTTCAGGTAGCGCTCGCCATAGCCCTGCGTGACCAGATTCTCCGGCGGGATGCCGAAAACGTCGGTAAGGGCGGTGGCGATCGACTCCGCACGCCTGTCCGACAGCGCCAGATTGGCCTGGTCGGAGCCGACGGCGTCGGTATGGCCTTCGATCAGGAAGGTCTCGGCAGGATTCTCGTCCAGCATGCGCTCCATGGCGCCGGCCACACCCTGAAGCTGCGGGATGGCCGATTCCGAGATCGACGCTGAGCCGAAGTCGAACGTGATCGTGTCCATCTCGACGCGGCGCGCAATGTCGCGGACGCGGGCCGAGTAACGCACCTCGTCGACCGTGTAGAGACGCTGGATGCGCTCCACGGGCGGCTGCTCGAAGAAGTCGTAGTAGACGTTCGGATCCTGCACGCGGCCTGCCTCGAGAATGTACTCGTCGCGCGGAATGCGCAGGCGCAGCGGCGGCAGGTCCTGCCCCGGATCGCGCCAGCTCCGGCGTTCCTCGCGGTCGTCGCGCTCGGCATAGACCAGCACGTATTCGCGCCCGTCCGGCATGATGCGCGAGCGGCGGACGACGTCGCCGTAACGATCGTAGATCGTCACCACCTGCACGCCGTTGGGCCGCACGATCGTTTCGCGGGTCCTGCCGCGCGGCAGTTCCTCGTAATAGACTTCCTCGGCATTGCTTTCTATGCGGCCGCGGTCGTCACTCTGCACGACGATCTGGTTGTTGAGCTGGATGACGAAGCGGTCACCGATCTCGCGAAGCACGTCGACGCCTTCGGGCCGCTCACGGCGAACCCGCTCGCGGTCTGGCCGCTCGACCCGACGGCCTTCTTCCGCTCGCAACGACTGGACCTCGGCAGGCTGGGCCTCCTCACGAGCTTCCTCGTCGCTGGTGGGCGGCGGGGGCGCCTCGGCAGGGGCAGGGGCCGCCTGCTGGTCCTGGGCGGGCTGCTCGCCTTCCGTGGCATCCTCCTTCTCGCTGTCGAGCAGCGGAGCCTCGCGCACCGGCTCGGCCGCGCCACCACCGTCAGCGGGCGGCTGCGGAGGCGTGGCACCCTGAGCCGGAGGCGGCGGGGGCGTCTGACCCTGAGGCGGCTGGCCGGGGATGGGCTCGGCACCGCCACTGGCGGGCGGCGGCGGAGGAGGTGGCGTCGCGCCCTGCGCCGGCGGGGGAGTAGCACCCTGCGCGGGAGGTGGCGGCGGCGTCTGACCCTGGGGCGGCTGGCCGGGAATCGGCTCGGCACCGCCACCGGCGGGCGGCGGGGGAGGTGGCGTCGCGCCCTGCGCCGGCGGGGGAGTAGCACCCTGCGCGGGTGGCGGAGGCGGCGGCGCGGGCTGGCCAGGAATGGGCTCGGCAGCGGTCGGCTGATCGGCCGGAGCCTCGTCCACCGCGCGATCTTCTTCGGCGGGAGCTTCTTCCTGGGCAGGGGTTTCCTCTGCCGCCGGCTCCTCGGGGGCGGGTTCTTCGGCGGCTGGTTCTTCCGCTGCCGGCTGTTCTGCCGCGGGCTGCTCAGGGGCAGGCTGCTCGGCTGCTGGCTCGTCGGCCGGCGCTTCGTCGGCTGGAGCTTCCTCGGCGGCGGGCTCGTCGGCCGGCGCTTCTTCCGAAGTGCCTTCCTCTTCCTGCTTCTGCCGCTCGCGCAGGCGCCGCAGTTCCTCTTCGGTCAGGCCTTCCTCATCGGTTTCGGCCTGCACCAGAAGAAGGGCAGGGTGCCCCGCGGATTCCGGCGCGGCAGCGCCGGCGAGATGCCCGCGAGGGACGAATGTCGAGGCTGCCAGTGGCGCGGCGGTCGCATAGGTTGCGGCCATGACCAGGGCAAGGGCGGTTCCCGCCAGGGCGGGGGCTCTCATTTTCATGCAATTCACTCCTGTGCGGACGTCCCAACTCGACGGGAACTATGATAACAGCAGTTTGTTCCGTGTCGGCAGCCAAGTGGGCCATAGCGGGGCAGGCACATGGCAAAATGGTGGCGGTCCCCCGAAGGGCTTGACCCTGGCTCGGCCAGCGCCCAAACCGATGCGATGCAGAACGGCTTCTGGACCGGAAAGAGCCTTGATGAACTGTCGCCCGCCCAGTGGGAGGCGCTGTGCGACGGCTGCGGCAAATGCTGCCTGGCGAAGCTGGAGGACGAGGACACCGGCGAAATCTACTGGACGAGCGTCGGTTGCCGGCTGTTCGACGCGGATAGCTGTCGCTGCCGCGACTACGAGAACCGCCTGGCGCAGGTGCCGGACTGCATCGGCCTGACGCCGCAGAACGTCGCCACCATCGCCTGGTTGCCGCAAACCTGCGCCTACAGGCTGGTGGCCGAGGGACGAGACCTCTACTGGTGGCATCACCTGGTTTCCGGAAGCCGCGAGACCGTGCACGAGGCAGGCATCTCGGTGCGCGACCTGGTGGCGGCCAGCGAGGACGACCTGCCCGAACCGGAAGCCTACTTTCCCTACATTCTTGCCGAAGAGCCGTGATCTCGGCCATTCCGGCGCCAGACTGGCCGAAACCATCGAAAAGGACCGAAAGACCCATGAGCGAAGCTGAAGCCCGGGCCCTCGTCGAGCGCTATGTCGCCGCCTTCAACGCCGGAGACAGCGAGGCCATGCTGGCCTGCCTCGCCGACGACGTCGCGCACGACATCAACCAGGGCGGTCGGGAGATCGGCAAGGACAAGTTCCGCTGGTTCCTCGGCATGATGGATCGCCACTACAAGGAGAAGCTGGCCGATGTCGCGGTGATGGTGGCGTCGGGCGGCGTGCGCGCGGCGGCAGAGTTCACCGTGCACGGCACCTACCTTTCGACCGCCGAAGGGCTGCCCGAGGCCAATGGCCAGACCTATTCGCTGCCGGCCGGCATCTTCTTCGACATCGACGATGGCCTGATCTCGCGGGTGACGACCTATTACAATTTGACGGACTGGATCGCCCAGGTATCGAAAGGCTGACGGGATGCAGGTGCGGCGACTGTCGCGCGGCGAGGCGGAGGCCGCCTTCGACGAGCTGGCGCGACTGCGCATCGAGGTGTTCCGCGACTTCCCCTATCTCTACGACGGCGACATCGACTACGAGCGTCGGTATCTGGCGACCTACATGTCGTCGCCTGGCGCCGTTGTCATCGGCGCGCTCGACGGTACCCGACTGGCGGGCGCCGCCACGGCATCGCCGCTGGCCGACCATTTCGACGAGTTCGGCAGGCCCTTCGCCGAGCGCGGCATCGCGGCCGACGGCATCTTCTATTTCGGCGAATCGGTACTGGAAAAGGAATGGCGCGGCCGCGGCGTGGGGGTGCGCTTCTTCGACGAGCGGGAGGCGGCGGCGCGCGAGTCGGGCTTTGTGCGATGCGTGTTTTCGGCGGTACTCAGGCCGGACGACCACGCGCTGCGACCGGCCGGATACCGGCCGCTCGACGCCTTCTGGCGCAGGCGCGGCTATGAGCGGATGGATGGGCTGGCTACGACATTTTCCTGGCGGGACATCGGCGAGGAGCGGGAAACCGAGAAGCCAATGGAGTTCTGGGCGAAGACGCTTGCCTGACGCGACTGAGCCGGCCGCGAAGCTGAACGCCCGATGAACGGCCGGTTGGCAACCCGTTCAGCTTGACGGTGGCATTGTGAGCCCAATCGCTTCAGCGAGGAAGCCAAACCCGCCACTGGAGAAAAACAATGATCAAGCTCATCAAATCCGCGGCCCTTTCCGCCCTCATCGGCCTCGGCGCCATCGCCGCCATGCCCGCCGCCGCCCAGGCGCAGAGCGGCGGCTTTTACCTGGGGTTCGGCTCGGGCCATGGCCCCAGCGTGGGCTTCCATTTCGACGACCGCGGCCGTCAGTACGATCGGGGCGGCCGCCATGACCGTGGCCGCAACTACGATCGCGGCGGCTATCGCAACCATGGTCACGTTCGCGGCTGCTCGGTTCGTGAAGCGCTGAACAAGGCGTCGCGCATGGGCCTGCGCCATCCGCGCGTGGTCGGCGAGAACCGCCGCGTCATCCATGTGCAGGGCCGCGCCCACGGCTATCGCTTTGCCGAGGTGGCATTCGGCCGCGCGCCGCACTGCCCGGTGCTGCGCTAGCACAATCGGGTGATTTCAGCAGGAACGCCGGCGGGAAACCGCCGGCGTTCCTTTGCGCGCGAAGGGGCTGGTTACCTTCCCCGCTCGATGCGCCTTGGTCTTCGGTCCCGCGCATGTCGTTGCCGGGCAACGAATTCCCCACGGTCCGGCGACACGGATGAAACGAAAACCCGCCGGGGACATCGCTCCGCCGGCGGGCTATTTCCGTTTGGACCGGCGGATCAGCGGCCGATCTCGAAGGTGACGTTCACCTGCACGCGGTAGGTGTTTTCGCCCGCCTCGACGGGAACCGCATCGGCCTGAGCCTCCATCCGGAAAGCCTTGGCGCCCAGCGGCATGGGCGGGGGGACTTGCGCGCTCTCCGACATCTCGATGATCGAGCCAAGTTCCACCCCGGCGGCCTCCGCCAATGTACGGGCGCGGTCGACCGCGTCGGCGACGGCGCGCTTGCGCGCTTCGGTCAGCGCGGCCGAGGGATCGTCATTGGTGAAGGAGATGCCGCCGCCCTGATTGACGCCGAGCGTCACCGAGCGGTCGATGATCTGGCCGAGACTGGCGAGGTCGCGCACGCGCACGGTGAGCGTGTTCGACACCTGGTAGCCGGTGATGCGCGGCTCGCCGCCGCCGTTCTGCGGATAGACGTAGCGCGGATTGATCTGCAGGCCGGCGGTCTGCAGGTCGCGGGGTTCGATCCCGGCCTCCTTCATCGCGGCCAGCACGGCGGCCATCGCCTCGTTGTTGGCGTCGAGGGCCTCGCGGGCCGTGTCCGCCTCCTGCATGACCGCCAGGGTCAGGATCGCCATGTCGGGGGCGACCGCCGCCTCGCCTTCGCCGGCGACCATGATGCGGGGCTGTGTGCGGCCCTGTTCCTGTGCCTGCGCGGCCAGCGGCATGACGAGCGCGGCGCCGAGAAGGAGCGGGGCGAAAAAGCGGTTCATTGCAGTCTCCACGATTGAAGTCCCTCGTAGAGATCTGGGTAGGCGGGGAATATGTGTGGATTGCGGCGGCTCTCTTGTGCCGATCCGAAAAAGCCACTAGGTCAGCGGCGTGGGGCCTGTAGCTCAATGGTTAGAGCCGGCGGCTCATAACCGCTTGGTTGGGGGTTCGAGTCCCTCCGGGCCCACCAAATCATACTTTCCCGGTGAAAGCGCCGCTAACGCCTTGAAGGGTAAGGCGGTTTCGGCGGTTCGATAGCCCTCATTCCTGAGGTATGGCAATCGGCTTGCAAAGGCGAGCCGGAGCACCAATCTCTTGTCGCCAAGGTGCTCGGATGCCCATAATTTCCAAGGGTTTGCAAGAAACTCCATCGCGGTTCGATAAGTTTCGCGGAACCCCCCAGCGGGTTTGCCGTATCGAACGATATCTTCGCTAAGACATATCTTTCTCCTTTCAAGTTTTTTGATTTCGGTTTCGTACGCGGCGATCAGCATCTCGCTGTCGGTGGCGATGATCCTGTCCGTCAACTGAGAAGTCTTCTGCTCAATCTGGCGGATTTCCCGTTTCGCATCCGACGCGTTCTGATCCGCGAGGCTGCGCAGATGGTCCCAGAACTCTTCGAGCATCTGGTAGATCATGAGGAACAGGTCGCGCTCGGGCACCATCCTGGTAAGGAGCGCTTCGAAGTCGCCCTCGATTCGTTCCTTACGAACCGACTTGCGATATTCGGGGCAACCCTTGGTATCGCACATGTAGTACGGATACTTGCGGCTACGGCCGGTCGACCAACAAGAGGTCATGGGTTCATCGCAGCACGCACAGGTAACAAATCCCCGCAACGGGAAGTCCGCGTTAATGTCTTTACGGGTTGGCGCCTTCGTTTGATCGTTCAGACGATCCTGCACCCTGCTCCAGGTCGCAAAGTCGACGAGAGCTTCGTGCTTGGCGGGCTGCAGCGTAATTCCCCACTTTGGAACGTCTATGTAGCCCGCGTATAGGGAGCGTGTCAGAAGATCGTTGACCCGCTGAAAGTGTACCTCGGCTTTTCGGTCTTTCGGGAAGGCGGCCTGGCTTTCGAGGAAGCGCTTGACTTCGGCGATGCCGGACAGCCGGCCCGACGCGAAGCCAGTGAGCGCCTCTGCGACGATGGTCGCAAGCGGCTCATCGCGGACGAGCATCTTTCCGTGGCCGGCCGCGCTTTCATATTTGTAACCCACCGCAGGCGAGAAGCACCAATAACCACTGGCCACCCGTGCCTTCATTTTCTGTTTGACCTGGCGTCCGTTCTGCTCGCGCTCAAGCTCGCCTTGCGCGGCGAGAATGGTCTCGATGAACTTTCCCTCGGGCGTATCCTCCAGTTTGAAGTTCAGACACTCGATAAGCGCTCCCCGAGACTTAAAGGCCCGACGGAGCTGAATATGGAATTCTGTGTCGCGCGCGAACCGCTTCAGGTCGTCGAAAATGACGATGAATTGCTTGTCTGGTTGAGCATCCAGGTAGCTGAGAAGCGCAACCATGCCCGGTCGCTTCATAAAGTCGCCTCCACCAGACACGTCATCAGGGAAGACTGCCTCGACCTGATATCCCATACTTCCAGCGTATTGGCGGCAACGCGCTTCTTGTGATTCGAGACCGTGGCCCTCGGTCGCCTGCTTCGCGCTGGAAACACGGCAGTAGATTACCGCTTTGGGGACGTGGGGCTCAGTCATAGTTTTCTTACTTTCTTTTCCCACGCTTCCGCACTTTCATGCGGAACGTGTTTGTCAGCGATTTGTCGGGATTGGGTACTTTCTCGAATTCTAACACAGCGGCAACGCGTGATGCACTTTTTGCGGCGCTAGGCCTCGCCACCTGCTGCACCGGATCCAGGCCAAAGGCTCGATAGGCAAACCCTTCCACGACCTGCCAAACGGCAAGTATAACTTCGATCTTTTGCTCCTCAGTTAGGTCGAAGCGGTCGACGAAGCGGCGGTATTTCTTGATATCAGGGGTCATAGATAAACGTCATCCTCTGGCCTGCATCGAGCAGACCAAATCTTTGGGTTAGAAAGTGTGGAATGGTGCGGTCGCGCCCAAGCGCCGTGCACGATAAAGCCAGCGCAGGGGGCGATACGATCAAATGGCGACGCTTACGGCGATTTGGAGATCGTTGTTCTTAATCGCAAGTACAATACGTAAAATAAAATTAGACGCTTCCGCGCCTGATCGAAGAATATATTCCTACTATCGTGGCTCGATGTCAATCTTTTTCTTCCACAGCCCGGTGCAGCAAAGCCGTTGGGGCTTGCATGTACCCAGATGGCAGTTTGGCGCCTCCTTTTTTGACCGCTCTGGCAGTCTCTACGACTTCCCAGAAGCTGCCGCTGCGTATCGGTGCCGGCAAACGACTAGGTTGGAGTTGTCGCCGCCAGTTCGCTGATAGCCGAGGCCGATACAGATTGATGGGCTTCGCCGCGCTGCTGCACGCGCACTATCGTGCACTCGACGAGCGCGTGAGCGCGGTGAAGGCTGTGTTTGATGTCAATTCCGACGTCATCATCTGACAGAGCGCCGTAGTTGCTTCGAATGCGGAATCCTGTTCGACGTTCGAGCGCCAGTGGACATATTCCTTAAGTCTCACCACGCTTCCCTGTGAGCGCCCTTTATTGTAGAGGAAAAGTCTTTTCACTTGTTGCATTGATTCAGGCAGAATGGTCGTGGAACGGTCGCCGAGTATGGTCATGTTCTCAGGAGGGCGGGACTCCACCCTCGCTGCGATTCGACTTGCGGAAGCCGGAACTCCAATCACTCTCGTAACAATCACGTCATCCCACCTTGCAGGGATCTCAAGAGTATTGACGCGGCTCCGGGAGTTGGCTGACTACCTGCCGACTAGCACAAGATGGATGCAGGTCGTGCAACCGACCGAGCTTCGTACCGACACGTCTTTCTACGCTCAGACCTGTTTGTCATGTCACCACGCATATGTCGTGGCATGCGCTGCAATCGCTAGGCAACTGGCGGCTAGGGAGGTGGTCTTCGGCTACGTGGGTTACCAATCTCACTGGCCCGAGCAGACTCGGCTGGCGATTGACGCGTTGCGTGAGACACTTACCCGGCACGGATTTTCGCTTTCGTTGCCCGTCTACGACATAGCGGATCGCGAAACAGCCATTTCCGAGTTGACCCGACGGGGCCTGAGCGCAGATTCGCTTGAGCAGAAATGCCTTCGACAGGTCACAAACATTGAACTGGCTCCCGCGCTCTTGGTCGAACAGGTCAGTAAGTGGCAAATGGCGATCGACCATTCAATGTCAGCGCTGGCCGAGATCAAAGTACACGTCGAAACGGAGATCGCCCTAGGTGCGCTGGCGAAGGAGCTGTCATGAACTCCTCTGCTTTGCTTGCTGCAACTGCGGGGCTGATCGCGTTTCACATTGGGCTTTTTACGCTTGTAGGGAGGGAGCGGAAGTCGCCTTATGTTATAAATGCGGTGTTTCAGATATTTCTAATTTGCCTTGTAGTCGCAACTCTTGCTGTGCTTTCGCCGCTGATACCGGCATTGAAGGACCAACTCAGCCTCGCCGCGACGTGGGCATTCTTCCTGGCACTTGTGGTTTCTTTGGCGACCGTATCTCGGATGGCGATCCGATTTATCTACTTCGTTGACAGCGTTAACCCAAAGCACCTCGGTTTCGTCAGATCTGTTAGGCGCCGCCTGACCCGAAAGAACGTTACCTACGAACACAGTTCGGTGGCGGTGCCCCCCACTCTTCGGACTAAGGTGCTGGCAGCAACTGAGGAAATGGCCGGTCAGAGCGTTGCCTTTCGAGAAAACGTCGACCCGGCTTCGATGGCAGTCAGCGTTAAGCATCAAGGTCAATCTAATGTGCTACTGCTTGAACTTGCCTTTGAGTTTTTGGCGACGGGGTTCTCCGTTCAGTACTTGTCAGCCTCGCGCCATCCTCTTGAGCTCGTGCGGCAACTTAAGGATCGGATCGAGAAAGGAGGTCTCGACTGGGTTGATGCCCGGCAACGAGTTGTGGTGATTGACGCGTACACACCGCATTTCGCCTTCACGGACTCCTGGGCTCCCAAGAAGACAGCGGAGTTGGAAAGTTGGGGGATTACATATGTGCTGGCCGCCATGACCTATGCAGGAATTCACTCTGCTGCTGCCCGCGCGTTCAATAAGATCAAGGCACAGGTAGGAAAAGAGGGTCCGCGCAAGCCTACCTTGGTGATCTACGAGGACACATCAGCACTGGCTGACTTAGAGTCTCGTGAGCAATACCGAATATTCGTCCGCCATGTGATGCCGTCTGAGAGGATGTGGGGCGGTATGTTCACAGTCTTCATCGAATGTAACCCTTCTTCCGAGGATTGGAACCTTCTCCAGGCCGGCGCCAGCCTGGCGATTGACATCTCGAAGCCCGTAGAAGAGGCGAGGAAAACTGTCCAGTCGGCGACTTTAGAGAGAAAAGCTAAGGTGCCCAGTGGCGAATAGGATCTCATACATCGATCCCTTGTATGGGGAACTTGTCTTCCCGAGCGAGATCAATCTTCTTATCGCCACCCCCGTGGTGCAGCGTCTGCGACATGTGCGTCTATCCAACATCGACTCAATCGACCTCCCGTCAATCGCAAACATATCGCGATTTGAGCACGTCCTAGGAGTTGCACATCTCGCCGGCTATGTTGGCTTTCGCACCAGACTTTCCGACTACGATGCGCTCGTTCTCTCCAGTTCAGCGCTTCTTCACGATTGGGCCATCACGTCTTTCGGGCATCTGGTCGAGGAAGCGCTTCAATATGTGGGGGAGAGCTTTGACCATGAGCAGCGACTCTACCAACTGCTTACCGGCGACGTGGAAGAACTCCTCGGAGCGGACCTCCAAATCCTAAGAGGTCAAGAAACAAGGTTGTCTCGTTGGGCATCGCAAGTTGCCCCTGGTGCGCCTCTGATCAGGGATATCCGTGATCACGTAAGGGGTAGCGGTGCGTATGGGCGAGCAATTGCCGGTGACATCGACATCGACAACATCGACAACCTCTTCAGGATGCACTTTCATCTGGGGGGTGCTTCGGACCGTGGCATCCCCAAACAGTTGGCGGAGGC
>Ga0307505_10000898_pt1 | contig 27801 bp, 20 predicted proteins | sample 23_S_MG_FD_202183 | JGI IMG/M metagenome (GOLD analysis project Ga0307505, IMG submission 202183) | Soil microbial communities from Populus trichocarpa stands in riparian zone in the Pacific Northwest, United States - 23_S | ecosystem: Environmental > Terrestrial > Soil > Riparian zone > Trees... | reverse complement strand
CGCCGCCATCGCCTCGAGCACGGCGAGCGGCGACGCCTCCCGATCGGAGCAGTGAACGAAGACGTCCAACCCCGCGAGTACCGACGCCACGTCGTCACGGCGCCCGACGAAGTGCACTCGATCGCGCAGCCCCAACCGTTCTCGCTGTTCGCATAGCGCCGCGGCGCAGTCGCGATCCAGCGAGTCGTCGCCGATGATCCAGAACTCGAGCTCGGGTCGGCGGTCGACGAGGACTCGCGCCATCGACAGGAAGTCTTCATGGCGCTTCACCGGCAGGATGTTTCCCACGCATCCGATGCGACGCCAGGCGGCGCCGTCGGAGGTCGGCACGGCCGTATCGACGCCGTTGCGCAGCAGCGCGTGTCGGCTATGCGCGTAGCGGCTCGTCAGGCGCGCCGCGTTCTGCTCCGACACCGCCGGCGAGACGTCGATGAACGCCAACGGCGCGGGAAGGCGTCGAAACGCCCAGGACACCTCGTCATCCGACAGCGCGTCCCTGTGCAGATGGCAGACCAGCGCAACCCCTTGCATGCGGCAGGCGATCGCGACACCGCGCGCCGCGTCGATGTCGTTGGCGTGGACGACATGCGGCCGCGCCCGGCGCAGGAGTTGCCGAGCGCGCAGTAGCCCCGCGCCGCTGCGCAGCGGATGCGACAGGTCTGGCGAAGCTATCGGCCACACCTCCGCGTCCAGTCCCAGCCGCCTTGCGGCGACTACCGCGGGACCGTCGCTCAGAAACGCGATCCGGACACGGATTCCGCGCCGCTCGAGTTCCACGCCCGTCGCGGCGACGAATCGGTTGCCTCCGCCCAGGCGAGCGCTGCTGGTGACGAAGAGAACACGTCCGACCGCGCCGTTGGCGGCACGCCCGCCGTCATCCCCTCCCCCGTAGTCGTACTCTCCCCCCGTCATCGACGCTCGATCGCCGCGGTCGAAGATTCGTCGAGCGCGGCGCCGGTGAGGATGGCCATCTCGTCGCGCAGGGTTCCGGCCAGCAGCAACGCCGCGGCGACCCACACCGAACTCTTGACGAGCACCGTCGCCGCCACCGCCATGTCGCGCGTCAACCATTGGGTGACGGCGAAGGCGGCGACCATGCCGCCGATCGTCGCCCCACAGGCGGCGAATGGGTACGGGTATCTTTCGAGACGCGAGTAGCGCCACAGGCCGATCGCGGAAAAGGCGGAATACGACGCGAGCGACGCGAGCGCCGCGCCATACGCTCCCAGACTCGGGATCAGCGCCAGGTTGGCGAGGACGTTGACGCCGACACCGGCGGCGAATACCACCGTCGTCCGTTGCGGCACCTTGTGCAGAAGAGCCGGGACGCTGAAGTGGAGGTGCATCGAGAATGCCAGATAGGCCAACGACAGGATCGGAACCAGACGCGCCGCGGGCTCGTAGGAAATCGGCGCCAGTACGGCGAGGATCTCATCGGCGAACAACGCCAGGGCGAACGACATCAACGCCAAGGCGGAGACGAAGCCGTGGAACACTCGCGCGTAGATCGCCGGCGCGTCCGGCTGCAGCGCGATCTCGTAGCGCACGGCCTCCCATGCGGCCGCGAACGGCACCATGAGAAGAGACGCCATGCCCTGGGCCAACATGTAGGCGAGCGAGTAGATGCCCACCTCTTCGAGGTCGCGAAAGACGCGGAGGAAGTAACGATCGACCTGATGCATCGCCGTGGCCAGCAAAGCACCCACCACCAGCGGAGCGCCGAAGCGGAGGATCGACGGGACCGCGGCCATCGCCGGGCGGGCCCAGTCGATCTCGCGCAAGACGACGACGGCGCGACCCACCGCTGTCGAACCCGTCGCGATCAGGTTGCCGAGCAGGACTCCCGTCACCCCCATGCCCGCGACGACGAGCAGGAAGAGGTTGAGCGCGATGTTGAAGCCCAGGCCGGTGAGATCGAGCAAGACGCTGGTCGCGGAATGCTTGCGGATGCGAAGATAGCCGTCCGCGGCCTGGTTCAGGGCGGTACACCACACCATCGGCAGGACCAGCGAGTAGAGATCGCCAACTCCCACCGCGTCGGAGCCGTGGGTCAGGAGCGCGAGAGGCTCGCGACACCACCACAGCAGCGCCAGCGGCGCGGTCCATGGCACGGCGACCAGCAGGAGGGTCGCCGACCACATCCGCGACCGCGCGCGCTCGTCCTCGATGTCGAAGTGGTAGCGCTGCGCGGCGGTGGCGAGCCCGAAGCCGAATACGATGACCAGGAGAGCGGAGACCAGATCGAGAATCGCGATGGTCCCATAGTCGGACGGAGTGAGATAGCGCGTGTAGACGGGAAGCAGCAGAACCGATCCGGTCCGCGCCAGCAGTTGGCCGACGCTGTACACGGCGGTGTGGCGAAGCAGGCTGGAGTACACGGAGGGCATGGCTACGAACTCAGCTCGCGGTAGAGCGACGCGTGGGCCCGCAGGAACTCGTCGAAGGAGTAGAGCCGGCGCACCCGCTCCCGCCCGCGCTCGCCGTGCGACCGGGCCATGGCCGGATCGCTCACGTACGCCTCGATGGCGGCCGCCAGCGCGTCCGGATCGCCGGGCGGAACCAGCGTGCCGCCGACGCCCGCCTCGACCACCTCGGCGTTGCCTCCCGTGTCGGTCGCGACCACGGGCAGCCCACGCCAGCTGGCTTCGAGAAGCGCCAGGCTCGTGCCTTCGCGGTGACTCGGCAGGACGAAGAGATCCATCGCGCCGAGCCACTCGGTGGCCGCATCCTGCCGGCCGAGCAGGCGCACCCGGTCGGCGAGCCGGAGTCGAGCGACGTCCGCTTCGATCCGCGGTCGCTCAGGGCCGTCGCCGATGAGCAACAGATGGAGGCGCGGCTGCCGGCCGGCGCAGCGCGCGAACGCCTCGATCAGGCCGCGATGGTTCTTGACCGGCCGCATCGTCCCGACCGTGCCGACGACGAACGCGTCGTCAGGCAGCCCGAGCCGCGCTCGGATCCCGATCCGCTCGGCCTCGGCCGGGACAGCGATCTCCGCCACGGCATTGCGAATCAATCGGATGCGGTCCCGCGGGACCCACAGGTCGCGCCGCAGATACACCGCGATCTCGTCCGAAACGGCGACGACGCGGCGCGCGGCGCGCAAGAGGATGCGCCGCATCCACAGGCGGCGTCGGGAGTTCGCCGCGGACGACCAGCCGTGCTCGGTGAACACCGTCGCGCCGATCCCGGCGAGGCGGGCGGCGACGATGCCGTCGACCGCGCCGTCCGAGTGCGCGTGCACGATGCGCGGCTCCAGTCGCCGCAGCAAGACCACCATCCGCGGAACGACCGTGCGATCGGCACCCTCGGAACGACCGAGGAGATGGATCGGCACACCGCGCCGGCGCATCCACTCGCCGATCCCGCCGATCTCGCGAATCGCGCAGACCTGGTGACCATCGTTCGCCGCCAGCGCCTCTACGACGCGCTCGAGACCGCCACTGTCGAGGTTGTCGACGACGTGCAGCACCTCCGGTCGCGTACCGCTCATCAGGCTCTCTCGCGGGCTTCGCCGCTCATCTGAGATATCCCGCGGCTTCGCCGCTCATCTGAAATCTCCCGCGGCTTCGCCGCTCATCCGGTCTCTATCGCGGCCTTCGCCGCTCATGGAATCCCCCGCGCGATGAACGGCCCGATGGCGTTGCTCAGCCACAGCGGCAGACGTTTCCACAGGGCGACGCGCCTGGCGTGACGCGGGTCGTCGCTGCGCAACGCGGCGATGTCGCCGCGGCGGACGCTGTATTGCCAGCAGGTTGGAATATCGGTGCACTGCCACTGTCGTTTGAAGCGATGGGCGCCGCTGCCGCGCGTCGAGCGGCCGAAGTCGAACTCGACGCTCCCCCGCTCCATCGCCCTCACCATCAAGCGGTGGTACATCCACATGTTGACGTTGTTCGGTCGCTCGGCGCGTCGACTGCTCGCGGCGGGGACCGTGGTCGCCCACCCTCCCCCCTGACCGCGCACGCCGTGAATCAGCATCGCCACGGCCGCGGGCCGACCGTCGCGGTCGACGACCGCCAACTCGGCGCGGTCCACGAAACCATTCAACACCTCGGAAAAGAACCGGCGCGGATACGCCGGTGTTCCCAGGTCGCGCATGTTCTCCGACCACACGCGGTGGAAGTCGCGCAACAGCTCGTGGCGGCCGATCCGCAACTCGAGATCGCCGCGCCCTCCCTTGCGAATCTGGTTGCGCACCTTCGCGCTCAGCTCCTGCCAGAGCGCGGCGGGCGACGGCGGCAGCCGTTTGGTCATCCGCACCTTGTCGGTGCGCGTCGTCGCGAAGCGGTCGTCCACGCTCGGACCCGACTCGCGCAGTTGCAGATGGTCGACGTCGAGATCGCGCGCCAGATCGACGGCCGTGTCGCGCAGACGAGCGTCGGCACTCGCGTCCGCGGCGACGACGCCAGCGTGGGTGACGTACGGGAGGCTGACGAGGAAACGTCCGAACAGTCGGCTGCTCACCAGCGCCAACGGCAGATAGCCGTCGATGTCACCCGACTGCCGGCGCGACAATAGGAGAAAGGGTTCGTGCCCAAAGGAGGAGCGCAGGATTCCCAACCACGATGGATCGCTGTCGCCGTATCGGCCCTCGCGCGTCTCCACCGCTGCGAGAAACGAGCGCGCGGCCGCCACCTTCGCGGCGTCGGGGTCTCGGTGAACCTCGATCATCTCGAGGCGGAGCCGGCGACCGCGCGGGCGGGAGCCGATCCGCAGAGCGACGACAGGATCGCGTCAATCGAGGCGTAGGTGTCGTCCCAGCGGTGGCGACGACTGACGAAGCGGAGCGCGGCAGCCGCCATGCGCTCGGCGCGCGCGTCGTCCGTCAGCAGCGCGACACAGGCGTCGGCGAATTCGCCCGGCGTGCCCGCGCACGAGGCGATCTCCTCGTGCCAGGGCGCATGGCCGACGAGAGCGCGCGGCGTGGCGACGACCGGCACCCCGCTCGCCATCGCTTCGAGGATCTTGTTGAGGACACCGCGGCTGAGTCGCATGGGCGCGACGAACACCCGCGCCGCCGCGAAGTGTGGTCGGATGTCATCGACGTCGGCCACGACCTCGAATCGGTAGTCGCGAGCGGCTCGCAGCAGTCGCCGCGGCGGCCTCCCGCCGGCGGCGACGAATCGCGCGCCGGTGACTCGCGACCGCACCAGGGGAAGGATATCGGCGGCGAAGTGCAGCACGGCGTCGATGTTCGGCGCGTAGTCCAGTACCCCGGTGAAGAGGATCGTCGGCTCGCGGGTGAGCGGGTTCGCCGGGAACGACGCGAGATCGACGCCGTTGCCGACGACGTGAAGGGAATCCGCGCAGGCCCTGCCCTGATTCAATACCCGAGACTCCTCCGCCGACACCACGATACAGGCGTCGGCGGCGCCAAGGGCGAAATCTTCCTGCGCCCGGGTCGCCCGCGCCTCGCGATGATACAGCGCGGCGCGCAGCGGATCCGCGGCCGCGGCCATCTGGAGCCACTTGTCGGAGTCGACATCAACCAGGTCGACGACCGTCCGAAGCGCTGGGATCCCCGTCAGGTTCGGATACAGCGCGCCGTTGTAGATCCACAGGACATCCGTGTCGTTGGCGCACACCTCGCGCACGGTCCGTCGCAGCCGTGGCGCCGCGAACAGCGCGGCGACCATCGGATCGCCGCGCGATAGAGACCTCAGGGCGCGGCCGGCGCCGGCGATCCGATCGATGCGGCGCAACGAGACCGACGCGCACATCTCCTCGAGGGTCTCGGACCATCGCAGGTCCTGCGCGCGGTCGACCAGGCTGACGACATGCACCTCATGGTCACGGCACAAATGGCGGAGGATGTGGTACGAGCGGATCTTGTCGCCGCGGTTTGGCGGATACGGAACCCGCGGGGTGACGTACACGATCTTCATCCGGCAGCTTCCATCGCATAGAGCGCGGGCGACGCCTCGCGCGCGGCGAACACCGTGCCCAGCGGCGCGAAATGAAACTCCGATAACAGCCGGCGCAGCTTCTCCTCGGTCGTCGCAAGGCGGCTGTAGTGGCGAAGGCGCGTGCGCATGCCCACCGGAAGCCGGGGCTGGTCCGCGTCGAGCTCCCACGGGTGCGTGTACACGATGGCAGGCTCTCCGTCGACGCGATTGATTCTGCGAATCGCCCAGCGCGTCAGCGCATACGGCGCGATCCGCAGGTACCCGCCGCCGGCGATCGGGAGATTGGTGCCGGCGACGCGCAGCGTCGACGGCGGAATCTCGATGATGCTGCCCCCCGGCCGATCGATGCGCACCAGAAAGCGGTCGAAGTTCGGGATGCCGTAGAGGTCGTGATGGACGGGAAAGATGCTCGAATCGTACGCGAACCCGGCGTCGATCAGGACGTCGATCGCCCACATCGCCGTCGCCACGATCGAGTAGCTCGCCGCGCGAAATCCGTCGACCGCCCGGCCGGCCTGGTCTTGCAAGACGGCACGGGCGCGTTCGACATCGCGGCGGAACGCTACGGGGCCGAGCTCGTACACCAGGCGGTGCAGATAACCGTGACAGGCGAGTTCGTGGCCGCGGCCGACGATCTCGCCGACCAGCCGCGGGTGACGCTCCGCGACCCAGCCGAGAACGAAGAAGGTCGCCTTGGTCTCGTGCTCGTCCAGCAGATCGAGCATGCGGAGCGTGTTCCTCTCGACCCGCTGCGGCAGCGACGTCCACTGCTCCGGGGCCACCGCCGCATCCATCGCGTTGGGATGAAAGTAATCCTCCACGTCGACGGTCAGACAATTACATTGGACACTCGCGAGGGGAGATCTCGTGGGCTCCTGCGGTACGGGCGGGCTTGGCCTTTCAGGCGGCATCGATTCGGCGGGCGTCTGCCGACAACCGGCCGCCACCACGATTCAGTATGCTTTCGCGCTCGGGGGCCGCGGTGTCGCCGTCGTGGGGAGCGCGCTCGAGTCCGAGGGCGCGGGTTGCGACGCCGAAGGGAATGCCCGCCAGACGCGCGCAGCTCCAGAGCAGCATGCGCAGGTCCAGACCGAGGCTCGCCGTGCGGATGTACTCGAGATCGAGCGCGAGCTTGGCGCGGACGCTGTCGATGCTGGTATCGGGCGGTAGGTTGATCTGCGCCAAGCCGACGATTCCCGGCGCCACCTGCAGCCGATCGTCGTATCCCGGGACGACTTCTCGCAAGCGCCGGGCGATTTCCGGGCGCTCCGGGCGAGGGCCGACGAGGGCCATCTCGCCGCGAACGACGTTGACCAGCTGCGGCAGTTCGTCGAGATGCCACCTGCGCAAACGCCAACCGAGCGGTGTGATGCGCGCATCGTCGACACCCGTCCAGGAGCCGGGCCGCATGGTTTCGGCGCCGACGACCATCGTCCGCAGCTTGAGCATTTCAAACGGGCGACCGCCACGACCGAGGCGGGTCTGCCGAAACAGCGCGGGTCCGCGCGATGTCGATCGGATCAAGAGCGCCAGGACGGCGACGATCGGCGCGGCGAGGAGCAGAATAGACGCTGCGGCGATGCGGTTGCCGACGCGGCGGCTGGTCAGATAAGGGGTCGGGCAATGCGCGCCCTCCGATATCGCCGACGAAACGACGGTTGTTTCGCGATCTCTCTCCGTCATCACATCACTGGCGATGGACGAGCCCTTCACGATCCGTTCCCTCTCCACTGACGCCGCATCCCGTGCCACCTGTTAGCGATCCCCACGACACCGCGCAATCCGAGGGCGATTCCGCGGCGTCAGGGTGGACGCGGCCCGGTCGGACCGCGCCGCCGCTTTCGCTCGTATTCATGGCCGATCAATGGGGCGGCCATCCGTCCAGCGCGCAACACATCGCGCGGCGCCTACCGCGTTCGATGGACATCCTCTGGGTGGAGACCACCGGCTTGATCGCGCCGCGATTCGATCGCGATACCGTGCGCGTGGGATTGCGACATCTCGCGCGAAACCTCGGTCCGTCACTTTCCTCGGCCCGAGACAGCAGCCGGGTTCGCGTGATCGCGCCGTGGACGCTGCCACTCTGGCGACGGGCCTGGCAGCAAGGATGGAACGCGCGCATGCTGGCGCGGCGCATCGAGGCCTGCACCCCGGCGCCGCGGGAGCGGGTCCTCGTCACCACGCTTCCTCTCGCGGCGCCGCTGATCGACCGCGTGCGATTCGATCGCGTCGTCTACTATTGCGTCGACGATTTCACCTGCTGGCCCGGCGCCGAACCCGTATCGCTGGCGCGCATGGAGCGCGCCCTGATCGAACGCGCCGACGTGTTCATCGCCGCGTCGCGCGTGCTTCAGCAGCGACTCGCCGCCATGGGACGGGCGGCGCACTACCTTCCACACGGGGTCGATCCGGATCTGTGGGCGACGCCGGATGCGGCTCGTCGCGACAGCGCCGTCGAGGCCCGGCTTCGGCACCTGCCGCGGCCGATCCTCCTCTACTTCGGTCTCGTAGACGAGCGCACCGACGCGCAGTGGGTGCGCGCCGCTCAGGAGGCGACCGGCGGCTCGGTGCTGCTCGTCGGGCCGCACCGCTCGCCCGATCCGGCCCTGCTGCGATTGCCGGGAGTGCGCCAGCTCGGTCCGGTGCCGGTCGAAAGCCTACCCGGCTATGCGTGCGCCAGCGATGCCTTGATCCTGCCCTATGCCGATCTGCCTGTGACGCGCGCCTCACAGCCCTTGAAACTCCTCGAGTACCTCTGTACCGACCGGCCGGTGGTGACGAGCGCACTCCCGGCCTGCCAGGAATGGGCCGACGCGATCGATATCGCGACGAACCCGCGGGATTTCGGGGCGGCGCTGGCTCAGCGCATCCGCGAGGGCGTGCCGGCGCGACAGATTTCCGCCCGCGCACGCGCTCGCTGCCACACCTGGCAGCGCGTTGCGGACCGCTTCGCTGAACTCATCGACCACCCCCCCGACCTTCGCACCGCGGTGTGGATCGCGTCGTGACCGGCCGCCAGCTCTACGCGGCGCCGCCGACCGACGAGAACGACGGCGTCGTCGTTCTCCATACGCGCACCCTCGCCGACCGCGGCGGCGGTCCCGAGAAGACGATCCTCGCCAGTCCCGCGCATTACCGCGCGACGCCGTACCGCCTGATTGCCGCGTACATGCACCCACCTGGATCACCAGGCTTCGCGGATCTCGCCCGCGCGGCGCGAGAGCGCGACTGCGAGATCATCGGCATCCCCGACCGCGGCCCACTCGACCCGCGCCCCGTCGCGGCGCTGTTGCGGTTGTGCCGCGAACGCCGCGTCGCCGTCTGGCATGCGCACGACTACAAGTCGAACGCCATAGGCATCCTGCTCCGCCGCTTTCATCCGATGCGGCTGATCACGACCCTGCACGGCTGGAGCGATGTCACGACACGGACGCGGCTGTACTTCGCGATCGACCGGTTGTGTCTGCGCGGTTACGACCACGTCTTCGCGGTGTCCGACGACCTCGCCGACGCGGCCCGTCGATCGGCGGTGCCGCCGCACCGATTGTCGATGTTGCGCAACGGCGTCGACCCGTCGCACTTCCGGCGGCGAGGGCCGGCGGCGCAGGCGGCGATGCGCCGCGATCTGTCGGTCGCCGAGAGGCGGTACGTCGTGGCAACGGTCGGCCGACTTGCCGCGTCGAAGGGACTGGACACGGTGCTCGAAGCGTTCGCGTCGGCAGCGCGTGGCGGCCGCGAGGTCGAGCTCTGGGTGACCGGCGACGGACCCGAACGCGCGCCCCTGGAGGCGCGCGCCGCCCAACTCGGCATCGCCGCTAGCGTCCGCTTCCTCGGCTTCCAGGAAGACGTCCGCCCGGTCCTCGAGGCGAGCGACCTCCTCGTCTCCGCGAGCCTGCGCGAGGGGACACCGAACACCATCCTGGAGGCGCTGGCCATGGAGGTCCCGGTCGTCGTCACCGATATCGCCGGCGTTCGAGAGCTGATCCGCGACGGGCACAACGGCCTGATGTACGCGCTGGGGAATGCGCGCGCGCTCGCCGCGGCGATGTCGCGTCTGCTCGACGACGACGCGTTGCGGCAGCGGCTGCGACACGCCGGTCGGCGACAGGTCGAGAGCGACCTGACCCTCGCCTCCCGGATGCGCGGCGAGCGCGCCGTTTACGATCGACTGCTGGCCAGCTCGCAACCGTGACCCGCAGGTTCGCACCGCTGGCCTTGCTGCTCGGGTCGATGGCGATCGTCGCCTGGGTGCGCATGCTGCCGGCGCAGCTCCCCGGACTGCCGGCGCGACCGCCGGTCGCGAATCGATCCGCCGCGCCGCGGGCGTCGGATGCGCGCGCCGTCGAGCGGTGGCGAGACGATTACCGATTCGTCGCGCCCGACGGCGCCGAGTACACGTACCTCGGCGGCTTCGATCCGTATGCCTGGGTGATCGCTGCGCGCGAGCTGATCGCCACCGGGTCGGTGTGCGATGAGGTCGTCAACGGCGAATGCCGCGATCTGTCCGGCCTGGCCCCGATCGGGCGAACCGTGCGCTATCCCCACTCGCTACACGTCTGGTCGATCGCAACCCTGCATCGAGCGCTGATCCGCGTCTGGCCGAGCCGCCCGCTCACGGCCACGGCTTTCCTGGTGCCCGTGATCGTCGGTGTCATCGCCGTCGTGCCCGCCTTCGCCCTCGGCTACCGCCTCGCCGGTTGGCTCGGCGGCACCATCACCGCGCTACTCTCCGGGTTGAACCCATTCCTTCTCGTCCGCACGATCGGTGGCGACAACGACATCTGGAGCGTGTTCTTTCCGCTCGTGCTGGGCTGGCTGGTGGTCGAAGCGATCGTGCGCCCCAGACAACCGGGCGTCGGAATCGGCTGCGCCGCACTGGCGGGCGTCGTGGTCGGCCCGTACGCGGCGACATGGAACGGTTGGCCGTTCGCTTGGGTGATGGCCTTCGCCGGCCTGCTCGCCAACGCGACACTTCTGCTCGCGGCGCGTGTCCTGCGGCGCGACGACACCACGGCGAGCGACGTCGTACAAAGCTCGTTTCTGGTCGTCGCATTCGTCGCGGCCGCTGGCGTGGCGACTTCGTTGGTCGGCGCGTCGCCCTCGTATCTGGACGCGCTGCCGGCGATTCTCGATTCTCCCCTGTTCAGCGCTCCGGCGGTCGCCGACGTGGCCCCGGCGCTGGTCTGGCCGAATGCCTTCGCCGGGGTATCCGAACTGCGCGCCGCCACGCTCGCCGATGTAGCCGCATGGATGGGCGGTTCGGCTTCCCTCTTCATCGGGTGCATCGGCCTCGGCCTCATGCTGATGCCGCGCCGCGACTGGAGCACGCTACATTTCGCGGTGTTCCTCGGCACCGTGTTGCTGTACCGGCTGGTGTTCGCGGTTCCCGACCTCTCGCGCGCACCGACAATACTGCTGCTGGCAACGCCCTTGGCGGCGGCCCTCGTCCTGTACGTCATCGACCCCCGCGACGGGGCGCACCGCCGCGCGTCGATCGCGATGCTGGTGTGGTTCCTCGCCGCGCTCTTTCTCGGCCTCGGCGCCGTCCGCTACCTCGTCCTCCTGGTTCCTCCCTTCGCCGTCGCGGTCGCCGTCGCCGCCGACCGGTTCTGCGACATCATCGCGCGTGAAACGCGGAGCGCCTCTCCCGGTTGGCGTATCGCCGCCTCTGCCGCGGCGACCGGCCTCGTGTTGACGGCCCTCTACGTACCACTGCAGGCAGGCTGGGCGGCGGCGCACAACTACATGCCGCGCTTCAACGACGCGTGGTACGGCACGCTCGGCGACATTCGCGCCGGCGCCGCCGACGACGCGATCGTCACGACGTGGTGGCCCAGTGGCTACGCCGCGAGCTACGTCTCGGAGCGGAGGGTCAGCGGTGACGGGGGATCGCTCCACACGCGCGTCCCGTATTGGACATCGCGGGCGCTGATGACTGCGCGCGAGCGTCAGAGTGCCGGGCTATTGCGGATGATCCACTGCGGCGCCGCCGTCGCGACCGGTGTGTCAGGCTTCGGTCCGCGTTTCGAACCGCTGGCGGCGGTCGAACCCCGTCCCTACCGGGTGCTGCATGAAATCGGCCGGTTGGCGGAGCTCGACCGACGCGCGGCCGTCGCGGAGTTGAGTGAACTGGGCCTGGATGCGGCGGCGGTCGAACGCGTCCTGGCCGGCACCCACTGTGCCGCGCCCGAATCCTATCTCGTGTTGAGCAGCGCCGATGCTTGGGATCGGTCCTGGCAGGACAGCGCCGTCTGGGACTTTCCCTCGGCGTTTGCCGGCACCGAGATTGCGCGGCGCGGCGCCGGCGCGATCGCCGTCGAGTTGCAGTCCGTGTACGGTCTCGACGAGACCGCCGCTCGCGCAACCGTCGATCGCGTTGAAGACGCGCGATCGCGACAACCTCGAAGGGATGCCACCGTGCCGCTGAGTAGATGGGCCGACTGTACCGGCGACGGACCGGCGTTCGAGTGCGCCGTGCGCGGCGGTTCCCTCGGCGGCGTCGCGATTCGCCTGGACGACCCCGCGGCGAGCCGGCTTCACGCGGCGGCCGATTGGGGTGAGCCGGGGGCGGTGCTGGTCGCTGGCCCCGGGGGGATCGAGGATCGACTCGGCGCCGCGACGCCGGCGCGATGGGGCGTCCTCCTCGATCTCGAGACGCGGCGCGCCGTCGTCGGCCCGCCGCAGCTGTTGCGGTCGACCTACGCGCAGCTCATGCTCCTCGGCGGTCGCTACAGCCGGCTCTTCGAAAAGGTGAGCGAGCACACCGCGGCGGGCGAACGCGTCACCGCATGGCGCGTTCGGTGGGACGAGCTGGACGGCGATCCGTCTTGAGATGGCGAGAGCGGAGTGACTTTCATCCAATTGCTCCTTCTGCCGCTGTCTCTAGCGGCGGGCGCTGCGGCCTGGCGCTGGCCGGTTGCGGGCGTGTGCACGTACCTGTGGTTCGACTTCATGCGGCCGCTCGACTACTTCCCGCTGCTGCGTGCCGGGCGGCCGATGACCGCGATCATGATCGGCCTGTTGGTGGCCGCCGCGGCCACGGCCTGGCGCGAAGGGCCGGCGCGGTCGCTGCGCGGCATGGGGCCGATCGCGCTGCTCGCCATCGCGGTGCTGCCCGGCAGCCTTCTCGCCGGGAGTGCCGCCGAAGCGTTGACCCCGCTGAAGCTCGCGCTGGTCAGTTGGGTGCTTGCGCGCACGCTCACCCGCCGCGAGGACTTCGATCGCGCCTTCTTCATCATCGCCGCGTCGTTGACTGTGCTGGCGATCGACGGGCTTTGGGAAGCGTTGAGTTCCGGCCTCCACCGCGCGTTCGAAGTGGCGAGAGTGATCCAGGGACCGCTCGGCGAAAGCGACGGCTTGCTCAGGGACAACAACGATCTGGCTCGCGGCCTGCTGTTGGCCGTCCCGTTGTGGGTGTCGATCGCGTGGTCGGCGAAGAGTTGGCCGGTGCGTGCCGTTGCCTGTCTGGCGTGGCTGATCGTCGTCGAGGCGGTCGTATTCACCGGTTCGCGCGGCGGCTTCGTCGCCCTCGGATGCGCGGCGACCTACCTGCATTACGCGGCGCTGCGGCCGCTGCCGGCGACAATCGCGACGATCCTCTTCACGGCACTGCTGATTGGCGGCGCGATGCCCGAGCCAATCGTCGAACGCATGTCGACCATCGCCGCACCGGCAGCCGAGTCATCCGTGCAGTCGCGCGTGGACATCTGGAAGCACGGTTTGGCGCGATCCGTGGAGCGACCTCTATTCGGGCACGGCGTCGGAACGTTCGCCGTACCCCACGCCAAGGGACCCGATCACCCACCGCGCACGGCGCACAATATCTTCGTGGAGCTGCTCTACGAGACCGGCGCGCTCGGCCTGGTCGCCTATCTGATCTTCCTGGCGAGTACCGTGATGCGCTTGCGCCGCGCGCGCAGCGACCCGGCATCGGCGAGTTGGCCGCTGCCGCGCGCGATCGCGCTCGAAGCGGCGCTGGTCGGGTTCACCGTCGCCAGTCTCGGATTGAGCAACGCCTTCCAGTCGACGCCGTTTGTCGTGGCCGGTCTGGCCATCGTCTTGGATAGTTTACAACCGCGGACTGCTGCCGATCACCCCGTCCGCCTGTAACTCCTCGATCTCACCGTCCGTGAGGCCCAGCATCCCTTGCAAGATCTCGCGGTTGTGTTGGCCGAGGGTCGGCGCAGGGCTGTGCAGCCACTGGTCCACGCCCGTGAATCGAAAAGGCACGGTCGGCAACTGGACTCTCCCGACCACGGGATGCGCGGGGCTCTCGAAGAAGCCGCGGGCAAGCATCTGCGGATGCGCGTGGATCGATCGCGGATCGGCGACGCAGGCCGCCGGCACACCACCGGCGATCAACTCATCCACCACGGCCTCGCGGTCGCACTGGGCGAAGATGGCACGCAGCCCATCGTCGATTCGGTCGTGCGCCGCGCGACGTCCGGCGGCCGTCGCCAGCTCAGGTGAGCGCGCCCAGGCGGGCGTCCCGCACACATCAACCAGCGACTGCCACTCCGCGTCGCTCGTCACCGACAGCGCGAGCCATCGCTCGGCGCCGGGCGCGCTGTCGCGACAGGTGTACAACCCCTGCGGCGCCGCGACCGGGGAGCGGTTGCCGTCGCGCTGCGGCAGGCGGCCGTAGGCACTGAACTCGACCACCTGCTCGGCGGCGGCGTTCAACGCGCCCTCCACCATCGTGCACTCGACGTGAACGCCCTCCCCCTTCGCATCGCGCTCGGCGAGCGCGACCAGGAAGGCGAAAGCCGCGTGCATGCCGGCGAGCGGATCGCACGGCCCGCGCTGGATGCGCGGCTGGTCGTCGCGGTGCCCGGTCACCCAGGCCAGGCCGCTCAGCTGCTCCATCGTTTGCGCGAAGCCCGTGTTGTCGCGCCACGGCCCGTCGAGCCCGAAGGCCGGCATGCGCACCATGATGCAGCGCGGGTTGATCTGATGAATCAACTCCCAGGTCAGACCAAAGCCGTCGAGCACGCGCGGCGTGAAGTTCTCGATCACCGCGTCGGCGCTCGCGACCAGGCGCTTCAGAAGCTCGAGTCCGCGCGCGTCGCCGAGGTGGAGAGTCAGATCGCGTTTGTTGGCGTTGGCGGGGAGAAAGAACTGGCTGCACTCCCACCAGCGCTCGTGCAACCCGGCGAGCATGCCGCCGACCATGCGCATGCCATCGGGCCGGTGCGTCGACTCTATGTGGATCACGTCGGCGCCGAGACATGCCAACATGTGCGTCGCCGCCGGCCCCGCCCACCAATTGGTGAGATCGAGGATGCGCAGACCGGTCAGCGGCAGAGCCGGCGGCGACACGGCGTGCGGCCTGTTCGCCGCGCGCGCTTCGACGGCGCCGGAGTGCTCGCCCAGCGCCGGCGCCCGCCGCCCGTGCGGCGGCTCGCAACCGCCCGTGCGGTACGGCGGCCGCGGGTAGTCGAAGCGCCCGCCCGGATCGCGCCGATACACGCCGCGGGCGACGAGTTGCTCGTGCGACCGCACCCGATCCCCGTCGAGCACGGGCGCGACCGGAATGCGTAGCGCCGACGCCAACTCGATGATCTCGGCCGTGGTCTTGCCGCGCGTCCAGTGCTGGACGATGCCTTGCCATTCGTCGAAGCGCGCCAGGCGGCCGGCGAACTGCGCCAACTCTTCATCGTCGCGCAGATCCGGCCGCTCGATCATGAGCAGGAAATCGGAGAACTGCTGGCGAGTGTTGGTGCAGAACCCGACGAAGCCGTCGGTCGTCGGCTCGACCGACGGCGTCTCGACGGTCGGCATGATCGGACCGTACAGCTCCGGCCCCACGCCGAACATCTGAAACAGCACGGACATAAAGTTGGGCGCGGCGATGGCCATGGTCTCGAGCAGCGAGAAGTCGATCCACTCGCCGTGTCCACTGCCACGGGCGCGCCGCACCGCCGCCAGCGCCGGAACGGCGGCGAACGTACCGCCCACCCACTCGGTGATCCGGCCGCCGGCCATGAACGGCTGTTCTCCGGGCAGGCCGCGGCAGCCGATCGAACCGGACTCCGCCTGGATGGTGAACTCGCTGGCGGGCCGGCCGGCCCAGGGGCCCGTGCGTCCGAAAGGCGAAATGGTCAGCACCACGAGGCCCGGATGCGCCGCGGCGAGGTGCCGGCAGTCGGCGGCGTCGCGGGCGGGGCTCTCGACGACGAGATCGGCGGCGCCGATCAGCGCGCGCACCTCGTCCGAGTCGACCGCGCCGATGATCGAACGCTTGGAGAGATGGAGAAACCCGAACAGCGCGCCGTCCGAACCGCCGAGGTCGGCACCCGTCGCGCTCCATCGACGCAGCGGATCGCCATCGCGCGGTTCGACCTTGATCACATCCGCGCCGGCGTCGGCGAACAGCTTGGTGCAGTAGCCACCGGCGATGCCGGTCGACAGGTCGACGACGCGAACATCGCGCAGCCCGTGCAGGGCCATCAAACGCGCACCCAACGGGGAAAGTGCACTCCGTCGACCTCGGCGAAGGTTGCGCGCACCTCTTGATCAATCGCCAGGTCGCACGGCGAGACACTGTTGATGGGAGCGTCGGCCGCGGCGACGATGTTGCCCACCATGCGCAGCGTCGCGTCCTCCACTAAAGCGACGACGACGACCGGGTACGGCGCCAGCGCGGCGTAGGCCGGCAGCAAGGGCGGATGGACGACGGCGAAGGACCAGATCGCGCCCCGCCCCGAAACGGGACGCCATCCCGTCGCCAGCGATTGGCAATGCGGGCACATCGGGCGCGGCGGGAAGCGGAGTCGATTGCAGTCACCGCACGCCTGGACGCGCAGTTCGCCGCGCGCCGTCCCCGCCCAGAACGGCGCACCGTCCTCATCGTCGACATCCGGCAGCAAGAAGGTCTCGTGCATGTCAGTTCCGCAACAGCAGGGCGCTGGTCGGCACGCCCTCGCCGCTCGTCACCAGGCAGCTCGTCGCGCCGGCGACTTGCGAGGTCGAGTCGCCGCGCATCTGCCGCACCGCTTCGAGGACCAGGTTGAACCCGTGCACGTACGCCTCGGACATGCCGCCACCGGAGGTGTTTGTCGGCAGGCGGCCGTCCGGCCATTCGAGGGCGCCGCCGTCGGTGAACGCCGCCCCCTCGCCGCGACCGCAAAATCCGTATCCCTCGAGCGACAACGGCACCAACGGACTGAAGGCGTCGTAGATCTGCGCGCAGGAGACGTCCGCAGGGCGGATGTCACTGCCCTCCCACAGTCGTCTCGCACACGTCCACGAAGGTCCGCGCAGAGGATCCTCGCAATAGTAGTTCGTCATCACCGCGTGTTGGGCCGGCAGTCCCTGGGCGTAGGCATGAATGTAGGCAGGCCGCCGGCGGAGATCGCGCGCCCGCTCGGCGCTGGTGACGACGATGGCGAGCGCGCCGTCGGTCTCCAGACAGTTGTCGAAGAGGCAGAGCGGCTCCGAGATCCACCGCGCCGCCATGTACTGCTCGCGCGTCAGCGGGCGGTCGTACATGGTCGCGTGGGGATTGCGGTTGGCGTGCTTGCGAAACGCCAGCGCGACATTGGCCAGGTGATCGCGCGTCGCGCCGTACTCGTGCATGTATCGGCGCGCCAGCAGCGCCACCTCGTCGACCGGCCGCAGGAGGCCAAAGGCGCGCGACCACTGCTGGTCACCGGTCAGCTGCTGTTTGGATTGCGCCCAAGGCCGACTCGACTTCGCCGCCCGCTTGCGCGCGCGCCATGCCACCGCGACGCGGCACTGACCGGTAGCCACGGCGAGAGCGGCCTGGCCGACGACGCCGCAACCGGCGCCGCCGCCGTAGCCGACTTCCGAGAAGAAGGTCACGTCGCCGACGCCGACGTTGCGGGCGACGTGTACCTCGCGCCCCTCCTCCATCGAGTACATGCAGAGGCCGTCGACGTCGCTCGGCCGCAGTCCGGCATCGTCGATCGCCGCCGCGATCGCCTGGCAGGCGAGTGAGAGTTCGCTGTCCGCCAAATCCTTGCCGAAGCGCGTCTGGCCGATGCCGACGATCGCCGCGCGGTCGCGAATCGATCCGGTCATAGCGCCCTCTCGACGTCCCTGGGCGGCGGCGCGAACGGGATGTCGTCCGGAAGTTCAGCGACGAGTTCCTCGCTCATCCCGACCTGCTCAATGAGAAAACGGCGCCGCTCGGCCTGCTCCACCGGGCGTTCGGTGAGCACGCCGTCCGCGGCGATCCGCGCCAACTTGCCCAGGGCCGCGCCGATGCGGATGTCCTCGCGCAACACGCTGACGCTGAGGCTGAAGTTGAAGGGACTCCACGAACGGGTCGCCTCGTGGAAGTCCGAGAATTCCACGGCGCTCGCGCCGACGCGGTTGAACGCGCATTCCATAACCGCGCCCGCTGTCAGAAAGTTGCGCCAGCGGACGCGAAACTGTTCGCCGACCCAGACACCCGTAACGCCCCACGCCGGGTGGGCGATCGTCGATTCGCGCCCGGGACGCATCGGCAGCGGTTCGCCGTGCAACATCGAGGCGTCGACCACGTACTCCGCGCCGTCGAGCACGACCACGACCGAACCGTGGTTGGGAGGAAGGTCCGGCGCAATCAACATCGTCGCGATCACCCGCCGCGCGTCGAACCCCAGCCACCGCAAGAGATGGTGCAGCGCGCCGTTGCCCGCCCAGCACGTACCGCCGCAGCCATGCGCCAGCCACCTGGAGAAGAAGGACGCCGGGTCGTCGCCCGGCAGGCGCGCGGAGTCGCCGCGGCGCACATGGATCAACTTGGCGACGTTGTCGAACGGCACACCTCGGCACCATGCGAAATAGAGCGCCGACAAACCCGCCAACGTCACCGGCGGCGGCGCCGAGAACCCGAGCTTCTCCAGCACTTTTTCTTCGAGAGGAGCGGCCATCCGTAGCGGCTTCGTGGCGTAGCGCGCCCGGCCCGACACCGCAAGGCGCAGGCACCGCCCTGGCTACGGATCGCCCGCCGGCGGTCGCAGGAAACGCGGCACGAAGAACGTCAGCCACGCGGCGGTGCCGGCGAGCCATAGCCCCGAGGCCCAACCGAGGTGTTCGAAGTAGGTGTCGCTGGCGTCGGCGGCGACCCGGGCCGTCAGCGACATCGCGAAGGTCACGCCGAGCGCGACGACCGGCCACGGCCTGCCCATCGACAGCTGCTCCATCCCCATGTGGGTGAGGGAGACGTGGGTGGCGACGCCGAACGCCATCATCCCGAAGCCGCCGATGAACATGAGATGCAGCGCCGGCACGCGGTAGTCGGGCCACGCCGCCGACAGCACGAGTCCGGCGGGAATCAACCATGCCGACGTCCAGACGAGGCCGCGATGGAGTCCCGGCTTGCCGGGAGCGTGGCGCACCGGCCGTCCAAGCGCGAGCACGACGACCACGGCGCGGAGCGACGCGCCAACCGCCGGCCATCCGAGTTGCTCGATCAACAAGCTCGCGAAGATCGCTCCGCCGGCCGCCGTGAAGAGAACCGCCTTGCGCGTCTCGGCCGGCGACGACCCGAGGTCGGCCGGCGGTGGCGACCCGGCCATCAGAGGCAACACCAGGCTGCCGACGCCGACGATAAAGCAGAGGAAGACGCCCTGCCCCACCAGTAGCTTGCCGAATCCGGTCATACCTTGCGGCACCACGCCGAGCCCTTCGAGGACGATCGCAGCGGCGCCGATCAAGGCGTGCAGAATGCCGAGTGGGATGAGTACGAACGCCGCCGGCGGGCGGCGACCGGCCGCGGCGCCGAGAAACCTCGTCATCGCGAAGCGCACCAGCACCGCGAACACCACGACATAGCCGAGCTGCGCCGCGGCCCACGACTCCAGCTGACTCGCCACGGTCGTCTCGATCAGCGCCAGGGTGATGACGACCATCTCGAGATCGGTCGGCGGCGGGGACTGCGTGCGACGCGGCAATGCGGTCAACAGAAACCCGACGGCGAATGCCATCAAGAACCCCTGTACCTGGATCAGACCGTGCACCTCACAGGAGTACGTCTCGGTGATGCCGACGGCGTACAGCAACCAGTGCCCGACTCCCACCCACGAAAGGAGAACGCCGAGGACGAAGAAGAACCGAAATGGTTCGACCCGCCAGAGCGATCCCATCCGGCTCGCGTAGGATTGCTCCGTTTCCATGAGCCTCTCCATTGCGCCGATCGAGATACCGGCGCAAGGCGAGCGAGGCGTCCGATCCATCGCTCGCGATTCTCGGCTTTGCAAGGCCTTGGGCCGATCCCCGTCGCGCCCGCGCCACGGGCCCCGACTTCCAGTACGGGTAGCGGTCCAAACCACCGTGGCATGCCCCATGCTCGCACGGACTGACACGACATCGACAGTCGCGAGGGGCGCGATCGCGACTCAGATGGGGTATCGTCGCCGGGGAGGGATGATTCATGACGTACTGCCACTACGAACGCCTGTCGGCCATGGATGCGCTGTTCCTCGACCTCGAGGACCACAATTCCCACATGCACATCGGGTCGGTGTCTCTATTTGAAGCGAAATCACTGCGCAGTGCGGCTGGCGGTATCGATATCGAACGCGTGAGTCGCCACCTGGAGGCAACCCTCCTCAAGCACCCGCGCTTTCGCCAGCGCCTCGCGTACGTCCCGGGCCTCGGCCGCCCGGTCTGGATCGACGACACCAAATTCAACCTCCACTACCACGTGCGCCACACCTGCCTGCCGGCGCCGGGCGACGAGCGCATGCTCAAGCGTCTGGCCGGGCGCGTCATGTCGCAACAGCTCGATCGCGGCAAGCCCCTGTGGGAGACATGGGTGGTCGAAGGTGTGGCCGGGGATCGATTCGCTCTCATCACCAAGCTTCACCACTGTCTGGCCGACGGAATGTCGGGCGTCGATCTCGCCGCCAGCATGCTGTCGCCCGATCCCGACGCGGAGGACGACAAACCGAAATCCTGGATCCCGCGACCCGCGCCGAGCAGCACCCGCCTGCTCGCTGACGAATTGCGTCGCCGCGCGACCGCGCCGCTGGCGCTCATCAGCGGCAGCGGCGGTGGCATCGGCGCGATCGCCGGCGACGTCAAGGACGCCGCGCTCGGCCTCGTCGAGACGTTCGACGGAGGCTCCGGGGCCGCGTCCGAGACCCCGTTCGACACCGACCTCGGCCCCCATCGCCGCTTCGACTGGTTGCGCATGGAGCTGGACGACGTGAAGGTGGTCCGCGACCGCCTCTGCGGCACATTGAACGACGTTGTCCTGGCGGTCGCCGCCGGAGCCCTGCGGCGCTTTCTGCGCGATCGCGGCGTGGCGGTCGACACCCTGACCTTCCGCGTCATGGTCCCGGTGAGCGTCCGGAGCCGCGGCGAGCGCGGTGCCCTCGGCAATCGCGTCGCGATGATGATGGTTCGACTTCCCCTGGACGAGCGCGATCCCGTCGAGCGACTGCGCAAGATCTGCACTGAGACCAGCGAGCGTAAGAGCGGCCACCAATCGGCCGCCACCCAGCTGTTCGCCCGCATGGCCGACGCCCTCGTACCAGAGCTGACCGGTCCGCTGGCGCGGCTCGGGCTGCGCACACACGCCGCCAACCTCGTCATCACCAACGTGCCGGGACCGCCGATTCCCGTGTACCTGCTCGGCGCTCGGTTGGTGGAGTCCTTTCCGGTCGTTCCGCTCGCCACGGGGCAGGCCCTCGGCATCGCGCTGTTGACGTACGCCGGAGGGCTCCACTGGGGTTTCAACTCCGACTGGGATGCGATGCCGGATCTGCACGACCTCGTCGACGGGACCGCCGCGGAGTTCGCCCGGTTGCTCGACGCGGCGCGCGCCGCGGGCGCCCCCGAGAAGGCGGCGCCGGGGGCGAAACGCGCAAGTCGCAGCAAAGCCCGGTCTACGCCATCGCCGGCGGCGAAGCCCGCTCTTCGAAAGAAGACCCGACCCAAATTGAAGCGCGTTCGCTGATCAACTCACCACGGAGGCACGGAGTTCACAGAGACGGCGGTGCCCAAACCTCCCGTTCGTCTCGCGCTTCAACGACCTGGGGATCCGCTGTCGTGATTTTCGTTCACAACCAATCGACTCTTGGCCTCGCGAGCGAACCCGGCGGCCTGTGGTCCTTCACCATATCTCCGTGCACTCCGTGCCTCCGTGGTGAAATTCAAGCCGGATACGCGATGGTCTTGGTCTCGAGGTATTCCCGGAAGCCCTCGACGCCGTGCTCGCGACCGGTTCCGCTCTGCTTGTAACCGCCGAACGGTGTATCGGCGCCGAACCACATGCCGCCGTTCACCGACATGGTCCCGGTGCGGATCCGCCGCGCGACGTTCATGGCGCGCTCCAGCGAGCCGCTGCTGATCGCGCCCGACAGGCCGTATTTGGAATTGTTGGCGATGCGCACGGCGTCGTCCTCGTCCTCGTACGGAATCACCGCAAGGACCGGACCGAAGATCTCCTCCTGCGCGATGGTCGAATTGGCATCGACGTCCGCCAACAGCGTCGGCTCGACGAAGTAGCCGCGTTCGAGGTGCGCCGGACGACCGCCGCCGACGACCAGACGCGCGCCCTCGGCGATGCCTTTCTCGATGTGGGCCAGCACCCGTTCGCGCTGACGGGCGTTGACCAGCGGCCCCATCAGGTTCTCGAAGTTGTTGGGATCGCCGTACTTGGTCGCGCGCATCGCCGCGGCGACGATCTCCAGCCCCTCGTCGTAGCGCGAGCGCGGTAGCAACAGGCGCGTCGTGATCGCGCAACCTTGTCCGGCGTGCGTGCACACCCCCATGACGGCGCCGGGCAGCGCGACGTTGAAGTTCGCATCGTCGAGGACGATGCTCGCCGACTTCCCGCCGAGTTCGAGGAACACCTTCTTCACGGTGTCCGCACCGCGTTTGGCGATGTGTTTGCCGACCGCCGTCGACCCGGTGAAGCTCACCATGTCCACCCGCTCGTCGCCGGTGAGAACGTCACCCACTTCGGCAGGGTGCAGCGCCGTGACGATGTTGAGCACGCCCGACGGCAGGTCGGTCTTCTCAGCTATCATCTTGCCGATGAACGTCGCCGACCAGGGTGTGTCCGGGGCCGGCTTCAGGACCACCGTGTTGCCCGCCATGAGCGCCGGGACGATCTTCGACAGGTTCAACATGAAGGGGAAGTTCCACGGCGTGATCGCCGCCACCACGCCGACCGGTTCGTGCAACACCACTTTGCGACTCTTGATGCCGAAGAACTCACTCACCGGCAGATGGCGTTCCCATTCGAAGGAGGCCGCGACGCCGATGTCCCAGCCCATATCTTCGATGCAGGTGTCCTGCTGCACCGCGTAGGTCAGACCGATCGGTGAGCCGACCTCGGCGATGATCTGCGGTCGCAGCACTTCGCGGTTCTCGCGCAGCGCCGCCTGCAACTGCTCCATGCACTTCTTGCGAAAGGCCAGGTCCGTCGACCAGTCCGTCTCGTCGAACGCCCGGCGCGCGGCGGCGATGGCGCGATCCATGTCGGCGACCGTCGCGTCCGCGCAGCGGCCGATGACTTCCTCGGTCGCCGGATTGATGTTGTCGTACAACCGACCCCCGGTCGCTTCCACCAGGGCACCGTCGATCAGCATTCGCTCTTCCACGCCATTCATTGACATGGTTCCGTCCCTTAGCGATTTCCCCGGGGCGAATAAACCTCCCGTGGCAGCTGTCAGCTGTCAGCTATCAGCTATCAGCGGGCTCCCGGCCACCAGCTGACGGCTGACAGCTGAGAGCTGATAGCCAATCAACGCGGCTGCCAGCGCAGGGTCGCGGCGGCGCCGAATATCGCGCAGACCGCGCCGGCTCCTGTCACCGCCGGCGTCGACCCGACCGCTTTCGCCACCTCGCCGAGGACCAGCGCGCCGACCGGAAACAATCCACCCCAGGCGACGTGGAACAGGCTCATCACCCGACCTCGTACGGATTCGTCGACCACCTCCTGGATGAGGGTCTGCAGGCTCGTCATGACCGCGAAGTAGAAGAACCCGACGACCGCCTCGGCGACGAGTGCCCAGATCAGGTTCGGCGAGAAGGCGAACGCGATCAGCGACAATCCGTAGAGGAACAACCGCACGGTCGAACGGCGCAGCGTCGGCCGGCCCTCGACGCCCGTGACCAGAGCCCCGATCGTCGCGCCGACGCCGGTGCTGGCGAAGATCAGCGGAAACACCTCGCGGCTGCCGAGAACCTCTTCGGCGAAGCTGGGGATCAGCGCGATGTGGGCGACGCCGAAGATCGAAAGCACCGACGCGGTGATCAGCGCCTGCAGCGCGGGGTAGCGCTGCGACGCGTGCGTGAAACCGGTGCGGACGCGATCCCATATGCCGACCACGCCGCTTTCGCGTTCGTAGTCCGGCACGTCGACGGCGTAGATGAATCCAGCCGCCACCAAACTGGCCACCGCGAAGATGGCGAACGACGCCGCGTAGTAACCGGTGGCGATCAGCGGCGCCGCCAATGTCGGGCCGAGTACGCGGGTGAGGTTGTTGGCCGTCGACTGCAGCGAGATGGCGCTGGCGAGGTCTTCGGTCTCGACGATGTTCGCCGCCACCGCGCTCGACGCGGGTCCGCCAAACGCGAAACACACGCCGCAGACGAAGGCCAGGCCCAGAGTCGAGAACGGCCCGAGTCGCCCCGCCGCCGAGAGCACCGCGAGGGCGCCACTGGTCGCGGCTACGACCAGGTAGCAGCCGATCATCATATGGCGGCGGTCGAAGCGATCCGCCGCGACCCCGGCCAGCGGCGAAAACAACAGCGCCGGCGAGAACAGCGCGAAAAACAGACGGCCGATCCAAGACGGATCGTTGTCCGTCAGCCCGACCATCACCCCCTGCAGCGCCAGATTCGCCAACCAGAACCCCATCTGGTTGGCGAAGAACGCATAGAAATAGAGCCGGTACCCGCGATGCCGCAACGCGCGAAACGCCGTCGCAAAGCCGCGCGCCGGATAAACTGCCTCGTCACGCCCCATTTCCCCAGCCATCACCGCCCCAATGCTCCCCGTGCGGCCACAGCGCAATAGGAGCTGATGCGAGCTTGGCTCGCATCAGCGATCCTATCGGAGCGCGTAGCGCTCACGGGGGAGAATCACCAAAGCAGCGCGAAGCGCGCACGGGGGAATATTCACAGTAGGAGCTGATGCGAGCTTCGCTCGCATCAGAGATCCCATCGGAGCGCGAAGCGCGCACGGGGGAATATTCACAACGGCAGGCCGAGAATGGTGATGCCGCAGGCCTGCGGCGCGCCGCCGATGTTGTGGCTGAGCGCCGTCTTCGCGCCCTTCACCTGGCGCGGGCCGGCCTGGCCGCGCAACTGCAGGACGTTCTCGTAGATCATCCGCACGCCGGTGGCGCCGGTCGGGTGTCCGAAGCTCTTGAGGCCGCCGTCGGTGTTGACCGGCAGCGCGCCGGTGAGTTCGAACGTGCCCGCCTCGATGTGGTCCGCCGCCGTTCCCTTCTCGATGAAACCGAGATCCTCATACGAGAGCAACTCGGTCATCGTGAAGCAGTCGTGCAGTTGCGCCACGTCGATCTCTTCGAATGGTTTGGTGATGCCCGCCATCGCGTACGCTTGTCGCGCCGCGTACTCGGTCGCCTTCCAGCGCAGGAAGTCGAAGTCCGGATCGGTCTGCGGGTTTTCGCCCAGGGCGATCGCCACCGCCTTCACCAGCACGTAGTCGTCGCGGAACTCCTTCGCCTTGTCGGCCCGGGTGATGACCGCGGCGGCGGCGCCGTCGGACTGCGCGGCGCAGTCGTACAGTCCGAACGGCCACGAGATCATCCGCGCGTTCAGCACGTCGTCGATCGTGATCTCGCGCTTGAGCATCGAGTTGGGCGCCAGGGTGCCGTTGTGGTGGTTCTTCACCGCGATGCGCGCCAGGTGGCTGCGGTCGGCGCCGAAGGTGTCGAAGTATCGGGCCGCGCAAAGCGAGAACCAACCAGCGGGGGTCGCCGGCAAGCCGCGCACCCGATCGAACGCCACCGACGGCCCGGACACGCCGCGGTCCTTCGGTTTGTCGTAGCCGACGACGAGGACGGTGTCGTACACACCGGCGGCCACCCCGAAGACGCCGAAGCGGAAGGCGTCGGTGCCGGTCGCGCAGTAGTTCTGCACGTGCGAGATCGGTCGATCGTACAGGCGCAGCGCGTCGGCGACCTCACCCGTCGAGAAGTTCGGATACACGACGCCGCAGAAAACCGCCTCGATCTGCTTCTGCGGATTGTCGATGCCGGCGTCCTCGTACGCCTGGTACGCCGCCTCGACCATCATGTCTTCGCGCGACTTGTCCCAGTTCTCGCCGAACTGGCAACAACCGACGCCGACGATTGCGGTTTTATCCTTCATGGCGTCAGGGGCGAGGGACGGGGGGCGAGGGGCGAGGGATTGCGGAAGGTGTCATTTGATTCTCTTTCGCGTTCACGCTTCGGCGGGGACTGCTTTCCAGAAGTAGTTGGGTTTGCCGCCGGCGTCGTGGATCTTGCGGAACATGAACCGCACGGGCAGTTCGAGGCGCACCTGGTCGGGGGCGATGTCGGCCAACTGGATGTGGACGCGGCACTCGCCGATGCCGGCGATGGTCATGATCGCCGGCGGCTCGGGCGTCGGGAAGAAGAAGTCGAAGGTGTACGCCAACACCTCGCCGGTCTTGTCGGACAGCCGGTGCGGACGCCACGGGCCGCGACCGTGGCACTTGTAGCAGACGTGAGGCCGCGGGAAGTGCGCGTGTCCGCACGCCTCACAGGCGGCGCCCAGCAGACTGATGTCGGCGTCTCGCTCGCGCATGCGCACCGTCGCCGAAATTCCCGGCCCGGTACCGGCGTCCCACTCCACGCGGTCGAGGCCGCGCGAGCGCAGGTAGCTGTCGTACGACCGCAACGGCCGGCGCCGGACGAGATGGCCCGTCACGCCCTTGCGCCCCGGCGCGGCGGCGACCGGGTCGGCCACCGCGAGCGAAAACGCCTCGGCGCCGTCGCCGTACGAGGCCACGAGGATCCGCTCGCCGGCCTTCGCCGACTCGAGCGCCGCGCACAACAACAACGGCGCGAACGCGGCGCCGCAGTTGCCGACGCGGCCGAGCAGCGTGTTCTGGATCCGACTCTCCTCGATTCCCAGCGTGCGTGCCACGGTCGCATGGCTACGCGCGTCGTGCGCGTACAGCACCACCCTCTCGAATCGATCGATCGACGACGCGGTCTTGGCGAGGAGCTGTCGCACCGCGTCGATCATCGACGGGACGTAACCCTCCTCGACGACGAAGCGGTCTTCCCAAGAGTGTACGAAGTCATCGCCATCGCTGCGCCAAACGTCTTGCATCTCACTGGCGATCGCGCTCGACGCCTCGAGCGTGGCGATAACGCCGTCACGCCGCACGAGGAAGGCCGCCGCGGCGTCGCCGAGGTTGTGCTCCATCGTCGCTCGCGGAGCCGCCATCCGACAGTCGCTGGCGACAACCAGAACGGTGTCGACGCCGCCCGCCGCGACCGCCCGCAGCGCCGCTTTGAGCGCGTCGGTCCCGGCGCGCAGCGACCCGGTGAAGTCGGCTGTTTCGACGTCGACCCGGAGGTCGAGAGCCTTGGCGATCAGCACCGCCCCCTGCTTCTCGCGCAGCGGATACGTCGTCGACGCGAAGAACACCGCGTCGACCTCGCCCCGTTCGACGCCGCTGAGGCAGTCCACCGCGGCCGCCACCGCCATGGTCGCGCTGTCCTCGTCGTAGTAGGCAACCGCCTTCTCGGGACCGCCTTCCTTCGCCGGCCGGCCGTTGATCAACGCCAGCGGCAGCCGCGTCATCGGAATGTAGGCCCCACACGCGGCGATTCCGGATGGCATGACCGTACTCGCTAGCCCGATCCGGGCCAGACGACAACCTCGTGCGCCGGGGTGCGAGCTTGAAACATCGAACCAATTCCCCCCCAGGAGGGCGAGGCTCCCGCCG
>Ga0307505_10000897_pt1 | contig 27827 bp, 27 predicted proteins | sample 23_S_MG_FD_202183 | JGI IMG/M metagenome (GOLD analysis project Ga0307505, IMG submission 202183) | Soil microbial communities from Populus trichocarpa stands in riparian zone in the Pacific Northwest, United States - 23_S | ecosystem: Environmental > Terrestrial > Soil > Riparian zone > Trees... | reverse complement strand
TCGTCGTGGCATGGAACATGGCCGACGCCGCCCATTTCATCCGGATCACCCGAATCGCACCACGTAGCGACGTGTTGGTGCTCTGGGTCTGCTTCGTCCTGACCGTCGCTTTCGACATGGTGGTGGCGGTGTCTGTGGGCGTGGTTCTCGCCGCCCTGCTCTTCATCCGTCGGATGTCGGAGATATCGGGGGCAACGCTGACCGGAGGGCCCGAGGGCCACATGGCGCTGGGCCTTCCACCGGGGGTGGTCTTCTACGACGTGGCCGGTCCGATGTTCTTCGGGGCCGCCGAGAAGGCGCTCGAGGCGTTGACCGTGGTCAGCGATGGGGTCCACACCGTGATCATGGATCTCGAAGACGTCCCCGCCATCGACGCCACCGGTCTCGTCGCCCTGGAGACGACGGTGCAGAGACTCAACGGCATGGGGATCAAAGTCGTGCTCAGCGGGGTACGCAGTCAGCCTCGTCGCGCCCTTCAGAAAGCGGGATTCGCCGACGCCGACGGTCTACTGGAGATCACCGACAACACCGGCGCCACCCTGGAACGCTGGCTCGGTTGAGCGGCGTCAGAACAGCTCAGACAGGTGACCGGTCCACCTCGACGTCGCCGAGCATGCGGGACCGGGCCCAGAGGGCGACACCGATGGCCGCCACTGCACCCAAGCCGAGGGCGAACCTCGGGCCGAGATGCTCCCCTATGAAGCCGACGATCGGCGCACCAAGGGGACGTGCCCCGAGCACAGCTGTCGCTCGCATCCCGACGACACGGCCTCTCATTTGGGGACCCGCCTCCAGTTGGAGCACCGAGTTGCTGAGAGTCAAGAACGCCGAGGAACCGAGCCCGACACAGAAAAGGGTCAAGTAGGCCACCCACACGTTGGGGGCAATGGCGGTCAGACCGATGGCCGCACCCATGACGAGGGCCGCATAGACGATCGCCCGGGGTGAGGCACGACCCCGGTTGGCGACGAAGAGGCCGCCGAGCACGGCGCCGACGCCCATTGCGGCGAAGAGCGTCCCGAAGGTGTCGGCGTCCCCGCCAAAAGTGAAGCGGGCCAGCAAAGGGAGCACCACCTCGAACTCGTAGGCGAACAGACCGATCACCGCGCTCATCACCAGCGTCGAACGCAGCACCGGATGCCTGGCCACATAGCGGATGGCCTCGCGGACCTGTCCTCGATCCTTTCGCTCTGGCTCGACTCGGTCGAAGTCTTCGGCATGCATCATCTTGATCGCGACGATGAAGAACAGGTAGGTGAAGGCATTGAGGACGAAGCACCACCCGATGCCGACGGTCACGATGAGGATCCCGCCGATCGCCGGCCCAGCGATGCGTGCCGAGTTGACCAACACCTGGTTGAGAGCGACCGCGTTTGCCAGCTTCGACCGACCCACCATCTCCATGACGAACGACTGCCTGGTCGGGTTGTCGACGCTCCCGACCAACCCGAGCGCGAGCGCAAGCACGAAGACCATCCAGATCTCGACGACATCGGTCAGCACCAGCGTCCCGAGGGTGAGGGCGATGGTGGACGCTAGAGACTGGGTGATGTAGAGGAGCTTGCGCTTGTCCATGCGGTCGGCGACCAGCCCACCTGCAGTCGCAAACAGGAGGATGGGGAGGAACTGAACCGCGGTCAGCGCGCCGACGACGGCTCCGCTGTCGGTCATCTCCAGGACGAGCCACGCCTGGGCCACTCGTTGCATCCAGGCTCCGGAGACCGATATGACCTGGCCGCCGAAGTAGAGGCGGAAGTTGCGGATCGAGAAGGCGGCGAAAGTGCGGCGTACGATCTCGGATGGGCTAGTCATCGCTCTTCGGTCATATGCTCGAGGATCTCGACCGCGCGCTCCAGCGTCCGTCTTTCCTCCTTGGTGAGGCCCTCGACCCTCTCGGCCAAGAAGGCCGTGCGCTCCCGTCTCCTCTGAGCAAGCAGGTTGGTGCCGGCGCCAGTGATGGCGACGACCGATGAGCGTCGGTCGGCCGGGTCGACCGATTTGTCCACCAGGCCTTTGTCGACGAGCCGCCCGACGATCCCGGTGGCGGATGGCTTGGCGATCCGTTCCTGCTCGGCGACCTGAGTCATGGTCATCGGGCCGAGTCGGTCGAGGTTGGCCAGGATCGACGACTGCGACGGTGTCAAACCACCCATCGACTGCTGTCGTAGCCGGCGGGCCAGTCGCCCCACCGACACACGGAGCCGGTCCGCCAGCGTCGCAGTAGTTAGCATACCTAACTAACTCTAGACATTCGAGAAGGGAGAAGTCCGAGGAGGTCGTCGATTCAAGATCGACGGTCGGTAATGCCGATGGAGAAGGTGATGCCAACGGTCAGCGTCATGAGTCAAAAGGAGCTGGCCTGCATGAAATGCGGCCGGCGCGCCTCCTTCCTGTCTCCGCTCGGCCCGCTCTGCCCCTCCGACGCCTTGGTGGCGGCCACTTTCAACGATTGGATACCCGAGCAGATCCCTCGGGACCCGGACCAACGCCCACCCCAACCCGTCGGCTGAGACCCAGGATCGCCGTGCGGGCAGCCCGGCTCTACCATTCCCACGATCCGTCGTGCACCCATACGCGCTCAGCGCACTTTCCTGCACAGCGGATATCCCGGCCCTCGTAGCTCAGGGGATAGAGCACCGGTTTCCTAAACCGGGTGTCGGAGGTTCGAGTCCTCCCGGGGGCACCCAAGGTCGTTTTCTGTCGGAGCGCAGGTCTACGGTCACGGGATGACCGAATTGCCCATCGATGTGGTTCGCAGTCAGCGCCGCAGGCGGACGGTCCAGGCGTCGATCAAGGAGGGCCGGCTCGAGGTCCGGGTGCCCACTGGACTCGATCCCGATGAAGAGTCGCGCCTCGTAAGAGAGGTCGCCGAGAAGGTCTACCGCAAGGTGTCCTCGGCCGGAGTCGACCTCACAGAGCGAGCCCGACGGTTGGCGAAGCGATACGGGTTACCCGAACCCGCCGGCATCGAATGGTCGAGCCGTCAGATGCGGCGATGGGGCTCCTGCACACCTGAAAACGGGCGAATCAGGATCTCGAATCGGCTCGCTGGGATGCCGGGGTGGGTTCTCGACTCGGTGATCGTCCACGAACTGGCCCACCTCGAAGAAGCAGACCACGGTCCGCGTTTCAACGCCCTCGCCAACCGCTACGAGCTGGCGGAACGAGCCCGCGGCTACCTGATTGCCAAGAGTGAGGGCCGGGCGCCTTAAGTCCACTTGTGGGGGACGACCCCCACACGCCCTAGACCCGGTCCACGAGGAGATAGGTGGGCATCGACCCGACCCCGCGTAACGTCGAGACCCCGGCGTCCTCGTAACTGAAGACCGTCGACGTCATCTTCATCGTCTCCTCACTCACATGGACCCGCCCGGCGACACCGGCCTCTTCCAACCGCGATGCAATGTTCACGGTGTTCCCCCACACGTCGTACGCGAACTTCTGGGTCCCGATCACACCACCGGCCACCGGCCCGCTGTGGATGCCGATTCGCCAGGTGATCTGCGGAGAGCCCGGCGATGAATCGGCCGTCTCCAGGATGGCAAGGGCCAGATCGACGACACGGACAGCATGATCGTGCATCGGCTCGGGGAGACCTCCCACCGCCATGTACGAGTCGCCGATGGTCTTGATCTTCTCCAGGCCGCGCTCCACGACGAGCTCATCGAGCATCGAGAAGTGGCGGCCGAGCATCGCAATCACCTCATGCGCCGTCATCATCGATGTCATCGGGGTGAACCCGACGATGTCGGCGAAGAGCACGGACACCGACGAGAAGTCGTCGGCAATGGGGCTCTCGCCGTCCTTGAGACGCTGCGACACGGACTCGGGCAAGACATTGAGCAAGAGACGGTCGCTCTGGGCACGTGCGGCATCGATCGCCGCGCTTTGCTCTTCGATCACCAGCCGCTGATGCCACACCTGGCGCCGGTTGCGCTCGATCATCCTCAACCCCATCAGGCTTGCGATGGAGGCGGCGATGTAGATGAAGATGTCGAGCGCCAGCTCCTGTCTCTCCTGGTACTCCACGACAACGACGGCGAGACCCACCGCGATCACCGCGGTTCGCAAGATCGCGAAGACGAACCTCGTCCGCGACACGAAGCCGAACATGAAGAGGAGCAGGATGGCTGCAACCGCGTAGCCACGGATCGCACCTCCCTCCCAGGCGAGAAGGATGAGAACGAGACCATTCGCCGAAGTGAGGATGGTTGCCAACGCGTGCTGACGATTCATCGTCAGCGCCCAGCCCGATGCGGCGAAAGCAAGTGCACCGAGGGCCGCCATCGAACCCGCCACGGCCATCGCCAACCCCCACTCGATCTCGGTACTCAGGGGGAAGACGAACATCGCCATCACCCACAGGATCACGGTGGCGCCGGTGATGATCCGATAGCCGGTCAGGCCCGCCGCCCCTTCGGTCTCCTGGAACCTGGCCTCCAACTCGGCATCACGGAACGGCAGACCGAACGGGTGAAGCCCTCCCCTCTCGATCATCCCACTCATCGTCGGATCGTACGCCCTGCCGAGGTCGAAGAGGTGGCAGGACTCTCTCATAGGGCGATCCGCCGACCAGCAGTCCGACATTCCTGGCAACGACGGATCGAGCAGCCGAATCGTGCAACACTGTCCGGTTGCATGTCTGACGAAAGAGGCGGGTCCAAGTACCTGCTGATCACCTCGCTGGGCGCGTTGGGCGTCGTGTTCGGCGACATCGGGACGAGCCCCCTGTACGCATTCCGGGAGTCGTTCCACGCCGCCGAGGGACTGGCCGTGACCGACGAAGCCGTCCTAGGGATCCTCTCCATGATGTTCTGGGCCCTGATCCTCGTCGTGACCATCAAGTACCTGGTGTTCGTGATGCGAGCCGACAACCACGGAGAAGGCGGGATCCTTGCCCTCACGGCGCTCGCCTCCGAGGGCATCGACAAGTCACGGAAAGGCCGGCGAAGGGCTCTGATCCTGGTCGGGCTGTTCGGGACCGCCCTTCTCTACGGGGACGGAGTGATAACACCGGCGATATCGGTGCTCTCGGCCGTCGAAGGGTTAAGAGTCATCGCACCCGACCTGGGGTCGTACATCGCGCCGATCGCAGCGGTGATCATCGTTGCCCTGTTCCTGATCCAGCGTCAGGGAACCTCCCGGGTGGGAGCCTTCTTCGGGCCGGTCATGATCGTGTGGTTCGCGGTGATATCGCTGCTCGGCATCGCCCAGATCATCAACCATCCGAAAGTGCTGACCGCGGTGAGCCCGACCTATGCGATCGGCTTCATCGCCGAGTCCCCCACCTTCGCCTTCTTCGCCCTCGGAGCGGTGTTCCTGGTCGTCACGGGAAGCGAGGCCCTCTATGCCGACATGGGTCACTTCGGGAGGAGACCGATTCGGCTCGCCTGGATCGTCCTGGTCATGCCCGCCCTGCTGCTCAACTACTTCGGCCAGGGGGCATTGCTGGTGTCCGACCCGTCCGCCATCTCCAACCCTTTCTATGGCCTGGCCCCCGGCTGGGCGCGAATCCCGATGATCCTGCTCGCCACCATGGCGGCGGTGATCGCCTCCCAGGCCCTCATCTCGGGCGCCTTCTCCCTCACCCAGCAGGCGATTCAACTGGGCTATCTCCCCCGGATGACCGTTGATCACACATCTCAACGTGAGATCGGCCAGGTCTACCTGGGTGCGGTCAACTATCTCCTGATGTTCACCTGTGTGGGCGTGGTCTTCGCGTTTGGCTCTTCGTCCGACCTGGCCGGGGCCTATGGCGTGGCCGTCACGACGACCATGGTCATCACCTCGGCGTTGCTCTACGTGGTGATGCGTTATCGATGGGGCTGGAGCGTCGCCACGGCAGGCACGTTGACCGCTGTGTTCCTCGCCATCGACTTTGCCTTCTTCGCCGCCAACATCATCAAGGTCCCCGACGGTGGATGGTTCCCGCTCGCCGTGGGGTTCGCCGTCCTCTTGGTCATGGTCATATGGAAGACAGGGAGGGAGCGGCTCACCAAGAAGATGCGGAGCGGAGAGCTGCCCATCGAACGATTCATCGGATCGATCTCGACCCACCCGCAGAGGAGGGTGCCCGGGACCGCGGTGTACATGTTCTCCGGCCTCGGAGTCACCCCACCACCTCTCCTCGCCAATCTCCGACACAACGAGGTGATCCATGACACCGTGCTGATCGTCACAGTGGAGTGGACCACCAGCCCACGGGTGCCCCGCGCCAAGAGGGTCACGGTCCACGACCTCGGTGAAGGCTTCCATCAGGTCTTGCTGCGTTATGGGTTCATCGAGACACCCGATGTCCCCAGGGCCCTGGCCGACTTCACGACGGCCGAGTTCGGGTTCGACCAATCAGACGCCGTCTACATCATCGGCCATGAGACGGTGCTCCCCCACCCCGGCAGGTCGCTCTACAGCTTCCGCGACCGGCTCTTCAGGGTCATGCACCGAAACGCCACGAGCCCGGTCCGATTCTTCGGGCTACCCCCGGAGCGTGTCATCGAGGTGGGCACTCAGGTGAAGATGTGATCAGGCGTCGCCCACCGACTCAACCGGATCACCGCGTCGTCTCTTCATGAACAGCCAACCGAAGACCGCGCCGACGGTTGTGATGGCCATCAGCATGTGGACGAGACCCGACGTGTTGTTCCACCACTCGGCGGCATAGAAGCCGATGGCGGTGAACACGGCCGCCCAGACCACCGCGCCGACTGCGTTGGCGACTGCGAAGCGAGCCCGGCCCATCGCCACCATGCCGGCCAGGGCGGGGACCACGGCACGGGTGACCTGGTTGAACCGGGCCACCGCCACGAGGGCCCCCGCCTCAGGTCCCACCAACATCGGACGCAGCTCAGTCATCCGTTCTCCGAGACGCCGCGAGATGGGGTCCCACGCCATCAACCGGGACCCGTAACGCCTCCCGATGGCGTAGCCGACAATCCCACCAAGCGCCGCCCCGAGAGCGGCGACGGTCGCGAGTAGAAACGGGTCGACACCGGTGGATAGCCCGAGCGCGGCCGCGGCGACCAGACCGATCTCGCCCGGAAACACCAGGCTGACGAACGCCGCGGACTCACCGAAGGTGAGGAACCCGACGACCACATAGATCAACCACGGGTCGAGTGACCCGAGAAACTCTTGCACACCGGAATCATGCTCCTTCGCGCCACGGCATTGCATGGGGGATGACCCCCAATGCTCCCCGGCCGGGACTCACGATTTGCCAGGGTCCGATGGCACCGTCTGATCAACTCGGCCCGGGATACGCCCGTCGTGCCCGTTCGATGGCGGAGAAGGCCTCTGCTGCGTCCTGCCAGCCCTCGACTGCAGTCTTCTTCCCCTCGAGGTCCTTGTAGATGGTGAAGAAGTGCTCCAGCTCTCGGAGGAGATGGGCAGGGATGTCCTCGAGCGCCTCGGCGTCGCGCCACACCGGGTCGCCAGTGGGGACGCCGAGGATCTTCAGGTCCTCATGGCCTTGGTCGGCCATGACGAACAACCCAACGGGGCGGATGGTCACCCAGCACCCGGGGAAGGTTGGCTCGCTCACCAGTGCCATGGCGTCGAGAGCGTCGCCGTCGTCGGCATAGGTGTCGGGTATGTAGCCGTAGTCGGCGGGGTACCGGGTGGCGGTGAACAGCATCCGGTCGAGGAAGATCCGCCCGGTTTCGTGGTCGATCTCGTACTTGTTACGACTGCCTTTGGGGATCTCGACCAGCATGTCGACCAGCATGACGAGAGCGTACCAAGGCCCACCCCGTCAACTCGAACCCCAGGGCGGCGCCGCTACCCAAGCGCGATCTCTAGCCTTCGCCGCCGTCGCATGACCAACTTCTACTACGAGCCGCTCAGCCATCTCGACGCATCCTTCCTCGCCCTCGAGACGAAGAACTCCCACATGCACGTCACCGGGGTTGCCCTCTTCGACGCGGCGCCACTCGAGGTGGCGGGGGGCGGGATCGACATCGACCGGATCAGAGAACACATCGACTCCAAGCTGCAGTACATCCCCCGATACCGACAGCGTCTCGATTGGGTCCCCTACGACAGACGGCCGGTCTGGGTCGACGATCAGCACTTCAACTTCGACTACCACGTCAGGCATGCCTCCCTGCCCCGCCCCGGCACCGACCAACATCTGCGCGAACTGGCCGGACGCATCGTGTCGACGAAGCTCGATCGCACCAAGCCGCTCTGGGAGCTGTGGGTCGTGGAGGGACTGTCTGATGACCGCTTCGCCATCATCGCCAAGATCCACCACTGCATGATCGATGGCATGAGTGGTGTCGACCTCACCACGATCCTCCTCAACGTGGTGCCCGACTCCACCATCGAAGAGGCCCTCGATTGGGAGCCACGCCCTGCACCGACTCCCACCCAGCTCGCCGTCGCCGAGGCCGCCCGGCTGACTCGCCGGCTCGTCGACGGGTTGACCAACGTCGGGGAGATGGTCAAGGAGGGCCGCGTGGTCACCGACCTGGCCATGGACAAGTCGGCGGCGGCGATGAGCTCGCTTCGCTCCGGCTGGCTGACGACATCGGCCAAGACCCCTCTGAACCCGGAGATCGGATCGAACCGACGCTTCACCTGGACCGAGATGGATCTCGAGGACGTCAAGTCGGTCAAGAACGACCTGGGTGGCTCGGTCAACGACGTCGTGCTGTCGATCACTGCGGGGGCCGTGCGGCGCTTCCTCATAGACAACCGTGGCTACGACCCGTCGCAGGCCGAGTTCCGCGCAATGAACCCCGTCTCGACACGCAGCGGCACTCAGCAGGCGCAGATGGGCAATCAAGTGGCGATGTGGCTCGTCGACCTCCCCATCTCCGAACCCGACCCGGCGGTTCGCTACGAGGCGATCAAAGCAACAACTGCCAACCTGAAGGAGACCAAACAGGCTCTGGGTGCGGCCACGATCGTCGAGCTGAGCGCGGGCACGCCGATCACCCTCCTGTCACTCGCCAGTCGCTATGTCGGCCCCCGGATTCGACCCTTCAACATGACCGTGACGAACATCCCGGGTCCACAGTTCCCGATGTACCTCCTGGGGTCACAGATGCTCGCCAACTACCCGATGGTCCCGCTTTGGGCCCAGCACGGCATCGGGGTCGCCCTGTTCTCCTACAACGGCAAGCTGCTCTGGGGCATCCAGGCCGACTTCGACACCTTGCCCGACTCCGACGACTTCGTCGCCGCCCTCGAGGCTTCCTTCCACGAGTTGCAGACGCTCGCCGGAACTTCATGACCCTCCGACGCCCGGGGAGCCACCTGGTGACATTGGCCGCCGCCTTGGTCGGGGCGGTGTTGATCTCGTTCTCGGCGATCTTCTTCGGGCTCTCCGAGGTCTCGCCCATCACGGGAGCCTTCTTCCGGGTGGCCTATGCGCTCCCCATCCTCTTCGTCCTCTGGCTGATCCGGAGACGTCAGGATCGACGTCCCCTCTCCCGGCATTGGATCGCGATCGGCGCCGGGCTCGCCCTCAGCGCAGACCTTCTCTCCTGGCACACCTCCATCGAATTCATCGGCACCGGCCTGGCGACCCTCATCGCCAACACCTCGGTGGTCTTCGTCGCCCTCGGGGCCTGGATCCTGTTCGGGGAGAAACCGCGACGCACGACAATGATGGCCATCCCGGTGATTCTCTTCGGTGTGACACTCGTGTCCGGTCTCGGGCAAGGGGATGCCTTCGGGTCGAATCCGATCCGGGGAACCGTCCTCGCCCTGATGGCCGCGATCTTCTACGCCTGCTATCTGCTGAGCCTGCGGCACTCCAACCAGGAACAGGTTCCGGCAGCTGGTCCGTTGATGGAGGCGACCCTCGGCGCAACGGTGTCCCTCTTGCTCCTCGGGCTCATCCAGGGAGGTCTCGACCTCGAATTCAGCTGGCCGGCCCACGGCTGGCTGCTGGCCCTGGCGATTGGCTCCCAGGTGGTCGCGTGGCTGATGATCACCTACGCCCTGCCCCGGCTTCCCGCCGTGGAAACGGCGACGATCATCCTCATCCAACCCGCACTGACCATGGTCTGGGGAGCGATCATCTTCGACGAGCGACCCTCGGGCCTTCAGATAGTCGGCGCAACCGTCATCATGATCGGCGTGACGGTCGTCGCGTGGGTCAGGGCCCGGCTCATACCGGCTCCGCTCGGCTGACGTCGTCCGACGTTGCGACGGGTGTGACCTCTCAGGAGCCGAGCACGATCACGATCATGCGCCCGGTTGGGCCGTCGACGACTGCCACGCCGGCTCGGTCGAAGGCCGGAGTCTCGATCGTGGTCCGCCCACCGGCCGAGTCGTAGATGCCGGCGTAGCCCGCCAGGGCCGTTCCGGCGAGGGCGACCGCATTGTCACAGCTGGCCACCTGGTAGGACCTCTCATCGAGGGCGAACGCGCAGTCCTGCATTCGCTCCAACCGCCCTCGGGTGTACGACGACTGGCCATGGGACTCGGCGAGACCGGTTAGCACTTCGACCGGCGTCACCGCCCTCAACCCGACACTGATCCGATCTTCGTTGAGCTGGTCGAGAACGATCTCGGCCTCTGACCTGACTTGTCTGATCTCGTCATCACCGGCCGGGGGAATCTCCAGGATCTGGTCCCCTTCTGGCACGACGCGGGATGACCCGAACAGCTGTTGTATTGATGCGATGGCTGTCATGACGTTGTCTCCGGCTAGCGACTCGACGAACGACCGTGGAATGGCGTCCTCACCCGCGATCAGACCGACGACGTTGGACTCCTCGATTTGGTCTCGCCAACTGTCGGGGATCGGGAACACCGAGACCAGGCTCACGAGGACCAGGACGATCAAGACCCCCCAACCAACGGCGACCCCGGCACCACCGACCCGGTTCACCATGGAGAGCCCCGGCAAGTTCATCATCCGCGACAGGTAATGGGCGGCAACGCTGAGCAGGGCACCGAAGAGCACGAAGAGGACGATCCCGCCACCGACCCTTCCCACCTCCGGGCTCACTCCGAAGCTGTTGGTGAGGAAATCGCCGAATGGGGAGGAAAGACGGAAGGCCACCAAGAGCCCGAGTACCAGGCTCACCAGGTCGAGGGTCTCGCGAACGAAACCACGCATCCAGCCCCGGACGAGCATGGCGGCGAGTGCAAGACCCAAGACGAAGTCGATCATCGTGGGTCTGTGTACCCGGGGTGACGGCCTAGGGGCGGGAATTCGGTCAAATCGACCGAACCGAGGGCGCCGGACTTCGCTGAGCGGGGCTGTGAACCCTGGGTTCGCGGTTTAGGAGGTGAGGCGGATGCGCATGCGTTTGTTGGCCTTGCCCTTCGACTCGGTCTTGACCACTTCGATGTGTCCCACCTCGAGTGTGGATCGGACGTGGGTGCCGCCGTCGGCCTGACGGTCGAGACCCTTGATGTCGACCACCCTGATCTCCTTCACGAACTCGGGGATAAGGTTCACCTTGGTCCGGATCAGGTCGGGATCCTGGAGAGCGATCTCTCGGGCCAACACGACGATCTCGGTCGGATAGCCTTTGACGAGCTCTGCGTTGAGCTTGCGCTCGACCTCGTCACCGAACTCGACCGAGATGCCGTCGAGCTCGAAATCCATCCTGGCCTCCCCGGGCGTCATGTTGCCCCCGGTCACCTTTGCCCCGTAGTCGCGATAGACGATCCCGGACAACGCATGGAGGGCGGTGTGGGTGCGCATGGTCGCGTAGCGACGCTCCCAGTCGATGGCGCCCTCGACCGGTGTGCCCGGGTCGGGGAGCATGGACCCATCGGCCACCACATGGAACGGCTTGCCCGCACGACGGATCGTGTCCACCACATCGGCCGACCCTCCATCCCATGTGATGGTCCCCACGTCACCGGGCTGGCCGCCGCCCTGGGCGTAGAACACGGTCCTGTCGAGAAAGATCCCACCGTCGATGACCTCTGTTACACGACCTTCCGACGACGCCAGGTAGGAGTCCTTTGGTGCAAGCTCTTCGGTGGGTCCGCTTCCGGCCATCGTCGCGATTCTACGAAGCCTGAAGACGGAGCACACCGACCGCCACCGCCGGGTAGGCATCCAACACCCGGTAACCGACAACCGGCTCCTCGAGGTCGATGACCGCCACACCCGACGGTGCGGCGGCGAGCAGAAAACGCGAGTCCGACGACCAAGCCACCGACAGAGAGGTGAAGTCGGAGAGACGGCTGACCTCCTGGGTCTCGACGTCGAGGACCGAGATGCCGGAGGACCCGACCACCGCGATTCGGGAAGCATCCGGTGAGAATGCGGCCCGACGGACAGTGCCGACTTCGAGCGGCGTCTGGATCCGGCGAACCCCGCCACCCGCCGACACCAGCTTGGCCTCATCTTCCTCCATCGCGAACAACCAACCACTGCCGTGGCTGGCGAAGACCACGCCGACTTCGGAGTCCTTGAATGCCCCCTCCGGGTTGAGGAGGACAATCTCATCCGGTGTCTGTTGGATGGCCCACCCCCAGTCCCCCCATCCCGCGACAGAGGCTCCGACGACCGAGAGCTCGCCCACGAGGACTGGATTGAGGTCTGCCCTGACCGTGTACATCCGGGTGAGGTCACCGGCGAACTGTGTGAAGGAGAGGTGTGCCGCCTCGGTGTCGTGCCACGCGTAGCTGATCACCGAAGAAGCCACCGGCTGGATCGAGTTGAAACGACCCATTGAGAGAAGCAACCCGTCGAGACCGGGTACCCGATCCGAGAAGGCGATGAATTGTGAGCTGGTGTCGAGTGCAGCGTGGTCGCCACCGGTCATCGAGCGCACTCTCACCTCCCCTTCTCGTGGCCAAAGCACGTGATCCAGCGAGGTCGACGGGGTACGGGCGATCGCCACGATCGCATCGGGAAACCCCTCGATCGTCCCCGCGACGCCTGAATCCAGGGCTGGCTCCCCGACGGTGGTCTCGGGCGTGTCTGCGACTGCGGTCGTGGTCGGAACCGGTGTCTCCACTGCGGGGTCGGGTGACACGACGAGGACACCCAGACCGAGACCCAGGGCGAAACCGACGGCCCCGAGCATCCAGGTGGGCCGGGTTGGCGGCCTATCCGGAATCGTCGTCAGGCCATCCTCGACGACGTTTTCTCGGTCGCTCATCACCAGCACACGCTACGGGAAATCGGCAATTTGGTGGGCCCCGTAGTGCCGATCCCCCATTTCAGGTCTAAAGTCTTGGCCGCGACAGGTCTTGTGCCTGTCACCTCAATGGAAGGAACTACATGAAGCAAACGAAGTGGAGCTTGAGGCTCATCGCTCTCCTGAGCGTCCTCGTGCTGATCGTCGCTGCTTGCGGCGACGATGGCGGCGAGTCGACAACCACGGCAGGTGATTCGGGTGCCGACACAACCGAAGCACCGGAGACCACAGACGCTCCGGAAACAACCGAGCCCCCCACGGACACGACAGTGCCCGCAGATGGCGAGTTGGGCGCGGTGACGGTGGCGGCTGGTGACCAGATCCAGGTCCGTTCCCTGAACGCGATCAGCGGTGACGCCGCATTCCTGGGTATACCCAACCAAGTTGCCATCGAGATGGCGATCGAGGACTACGGTCAGATCCAGGGATTCGACGTCGCGATCGGGACCGGTCTCGACGACCTGTGCTCGGCAGAGGGTGGACAGGCTGCGGCCCAAACCATCGCTGCCGACGACGAGGTCGTCGGCGTGATCGGCACATCGTGCTCGGGTGCTGCAGTCGCCGCCATGCCGGTGATCAGCAATGCCGGAATGGTGATGATCTCCCCGTCCAACACCTCTCCCGCTCTGACCTCGGACCTCGAGGGCACCGCCGGAACTGACTACCAGCCGGGCTACTACCGCACCGCCCACAACGACCTCTTCCAGGGTCAGGCGGTGGCCAATTTCGTGTTCAACGATCTGGGCCTCACGACGGCAGCAGCCATCCACGATGGTGACGCGTACACCCAGGGTCTCGCCAGCGCCTTCCAGGCAGCCTTCGAGGAGCTTGGTGGCACGATCACGACCTTCGTGGGCGTCAACAAGGGAGACACGGACATGACCCCGGTCCTGTCCGAAGTCGCCACAGGCTCGCCCGAGGCGATCTACTTCCCGATCTTCCAGCCGGAGGGTGACTTCATCGTCCAGCAGATCGGTGGAGTCTCCGGACTCGAGGACGTCACACTCCTCGGTGCTGACGGTCTCCTCATCTCCGACTTCCTGTCGCTGCCCGAGACCGAGGGGATGTACTTCTCGGGACCGAGCCTTCAGTTCGGTGAGAACGTCAACGAGATCACAGGTGTGTCCGCCACGGACTTCCTGACGGCATACGAGGCTCGAGTCGGTGAGGCACCGTCGGCAGCGTTCTGGGCCCATGCCTACGACGCCACCACGATCCTCCTCAACGCCATCAACGAGGTCGCTGTGGTCGGTGACGACGGCAGTCTGACAATCGACCGTCAGGCGCTGCGCGACGCCGTCGCCGCCAGCGCGTTCGCCGGACTGATCGGCAACCTTGACTGTGACGACTTTGGTGACTGCGGTGCGCAGGAGATCCAAATCGTCGAGCATGCCGACGCGTCGGTTTCCGATGCCACCCAACTCCCGGTCGTTTACTCGTACTCGGGACTAGAGGGCGGTTGATCCGGACACGGACTGACAACTAGTAGAGATGAAGGGACCCGGCACTTTCGAGTGCCGGGTCCCTCTCTTTTTGCTATAAAGCCCCCTCACGTGCATGGGCAGACATGACTACAACTGACGAGCGGCCTCCCGCTATCGAGGAGAAGCGCAAACGAGAGCGGAAGGCCCTGAGGCTCAGCTGGGTCGACCTCTTCCTATGGGGCATTCGGGTCGCGGCGATCATCGTGATCCTCTGGGGCCTCATCGGCTCCATTCAGATCTTCGCCTCCGGTGAGGGCCTCACCGCTGCCGGCTGGCGGGACCTGATCGTCTCCAGCCTCGCCCAGGGGGCCATGTACGGGCTCCTCGCCCTCGGCTACTCGATGGTCTACGGCGTCCTCGGGTTCATCAACTTCGCCCACGGCGAGGTCTTCATGTCGGGAACCCTCGTCGGGTTCATCGCCGCCAACTGGTTGTTCGAGAACGGGGTATGGGAGGCCAACCCGTTCCTCTCGATGTTCATCGTCCTCATCGTCGCCATGGTCACTTCGACACTCATCGCAGTGACCATCGAGAAGGTGGCCTACCGACCGTTGCGGGGGGCTCCACGGCTCATCCCACTGATCACGTCGATTGGCATGTCCTTCTTCATCCAGTACTCGTTCGCCGGTCTGTTCGGCGTCGGTTTCAACACCTATCCTCCTCCGCCCGACGTCATCGCCGGCACCGTCGACATCTTCGGGCTCCAGATAAGAACGACCCAGCTCACCGTGATAATCATCGCCATGATCTCGATGATCGGTCTCTGGTATTTCGTGACCAAGACCAAGTCCGGACGGGCGATGCGGGCCGTCGCCGAGGACAAAGAGATCGCCGGGCTCATGGGGATCAACGTCGACCGCACCATCGTGACCGTGTTCGCGGTAGGCGGTGCGATGGCCGGGGTTGCCGCTCTGATGTGGTCACTTCTGTTCCGCTCGGTCAGCTTCTTCACCGGATTCATCCCCGGCATCAAGGCATTCACTGCCGCAGTGCTGGGTGGCATCGGCAACATCGCCGGTGCGATGGGCGGTGGGGTGCTCCTCGGTCTGTTCGAAGGGGTGGGCCCTTTGCTCATCCTGGGTGGCCTCGGCATCCCCGGTGCGTCTCAGTTGAAAGACGCCGTGGCCTTCATCGCATTGGTCCTTGTGCTGGTGTTCCGACCCAGCGGCTTGTTCGGTGAGCGTCTCGGCTCCGAGGATCGGGTATGACCGCCACCGTCGCGCCGGCCGCCACTCCAACCGGAACCACCGGATCCACCGTCGACCTGGCGAGGGTGATCAGGGTGGGCACTTTGGTTGGCGTAGGCATGGTCTACGTCTCCGTCATCGGACTCCTGGCCACCTTCAACAGGCGGCTGGTGATCGACCCATGGCTCAGCCTCGGATACCTCGTGCTCTTTGCGGCGCCGATGTTCGGCGGTCTCCAGTTCATCAAACGAGAGAAACTGGAGGGTCTCGAGCCTGAGCCGGCTTCGATCAACGACGTCGTCCAGGCAGCCATCGTTGGGGTGATCGGAGGGCTGATCGCCGCGCTGTTCGCCACGATCGTGAACACCTTTCCCGACGTCCGTTCGGTCTTCCCCAACTGGAGCCCCGAGTTGGTCGAGCTACTCACCCTCGGGTTAGGTGTGGGACCAGCCTTTCTAGTGCTCCCTGCCATCTCCGCGGTTGTGGCGGCAGCGGCAGCGGGAACCAGCTTCCTGCCCGAACGGATGCGTAAAGCACTTGTCGTCGGTTTGCTCGCAGTAGTCGCCGTCTCGCTCTTCCAGCCTGTCGTGGACGACTTCTTCGACTGGCTGGAGGTAGTCCCCGACTTCTTGTACACACCGACCCGGGCCATCGGTGTCCCCGGTGCGATAGCAGTGTTCGTCTTAGCTGCCGGTCTCTCCTACTTCAGGCCTCGTGGGAAGAACGGGCTGACCCGTCGTCTCGGCTCCGAGGACGAGTCGGTTCGACGCCGTTCCACGATCATCACCGCAGTCATCGTCGGCGTCGCCATGATCGCCCTTCCCCGGTTCCTGGGTGGGATCCTCAACGAACTGCTGGTCAACGTGGGCTTCTTCGCGCTCATGGCCCTCGGCCTGAACGTCGTCATCGGATACGCCGGCCTGCTCGATCTCGGGTACGTCGCCTTCTTCGCCGTTGGCGCCTACACGACCGGGGTACTCACTTCCCCGCTCTCGCCGACGTGGGACCCGATGCTGACCTGGTGGCAGGCCTTCCCGATCGTCCTCGCCATGGCCGCCCTCGCCGGGCTCTTCGTGGGCACACCAGTGCTCAGGATGAGGGGGGATTACCTGGCCATCGTGACACTCGGGTTCGGCGAGATCGTCCGCATCCTCCTCCTCTCCGACTGGCTCGCCCCATACTTCGGAGGAGCCCAGGGCCTACGCAACATCCCGGGGATCCCGATCTTCGGGACAACCGTGAACGTGAACACGCCACAACTCATGGTCTACATGGTGATGGCCTTCGTGCTCATCGCCGCCTTCATCTCTTGGCGCCTGGAGAACTCGCGTATCGGTCGGGCTTGGGCGGCGATGCGTGAAGACGAAGACGTGGCAGAGGCCGTCGGGGTGGACACGGTCAAGGCAAAGCTCACCGCCTTCATCACCGGTGCGGTCATCGCCTCGTTCGCCGGGGCCCTCTTCGCAGCCAAGGTCGGATCGGTGTTCACCAACTCGTTCGAGATCCTGGTCTCCATCGTGATCCTGGTGATCGTGATCGTAGGCGGCATGGGCAACATCCCCGGTGTCCTGGTGGGTGCCGTAGTCCTCATCGGGATTCTCGGTGGGCCCGCCCAACCGGGCCTGCTCCAGGAGTTCGGCGAGTACAAGCTGCTCGCCTACGGGGCCCTGCTCGTGTTCATGATGCTGAAGCGTCCCGAGGGCCTCGTGCCCTCGAAGCGGCGCCAGCGCGAGCTCCATCAGGACGAGTTCTCACAGGACGCTTGGCTCGACCGCACCCCGTCGGCGCCTGGCCCCTCGGTGGCCGAGCCGGGCCGGGAGACTTTCTGATGCCGATCCTCGAGACCAAAGGCCTGGAGAAGGCGTTCGGAGGTGTCCGGGCCATCCAGGGTGTCGACTTCAGCATCGAACCAGGAGAGATCGTCTCCATCATCGGGCCAAACGGCGCAGGCAAGACCTCGTTCTTCAATGTGGTCTCCGGCATCTTCAACCCCGACGGCGGACAGGTCCTGTTCGACGGGCTCGACATCTCGGGTCATACGCCATCACAGATCACCACGGCCGGGATCGCCCGAACCTTCCAGAACGTCCGGCTCTTCCCCAACATGACGGTCCTCGAGAACGTCATGGTCGGCCAGCACTGCCGGACGTCGAGCGGTGTGTTCAAGTCGATCCTGCGAACCCCGAGCCAGAAGCGGGAAGAGGCAGAGATCGAAGAGAACGCCAAGGACATCCTGGCCTTCTTCGGGTCCCGCCTCATCGGCTATCGCCTGGATCAGCCGGCTTTCGTCCTCTCCTATGCGAACCGACGTCGTTTGGAGATAGCACGTGCCATGGCGACAGAGCCCCAAGTCCTCCTATTGGACGAGCCCACCGCCGGGATGAACCCACAGGAAACCGTCGAGTTGACCGAGCTGATCGGGCGTCTCCGCAGCGAACGCGCCTTCACCATCGTCATCATCGAACACGACATGAGGGTCGTGCAAGGGGTTTCCGACCGCGTGGTCGTCCTGGACCACGGGGTCAAGATCGCCGAAGGGTCCTACGGTGAGGTCTCCACGAACGAAGACGTGATCGAGGCCTACCTCGGGCGGCCCGCCGACCTCGAGGGAGCGTCATGACCGATCAGGATGGCAGGATCCCGGTTCTCGAATTCCGTGGTGTCGACACCCATTACGGTCCGGCCCACATCCTGAAGAACGTCGACATCGAGATCTACGCCGGGGAGATGGTTTGTCTCCTTGGTGGCAACGCCTCGGGCAAGACCACCACCCTCAAGACCATCCTCGGGATCGTCGAGCCGACCAACGGGTCGGTCCATCTCGACGGGGTCAACGTCAACGGCTGGACCACCGCCCAGCGTGTCAAAGCCGGCGTCTCGATGGTTCCGGAGAACCGTCGTCTCTTCAAGCGGATGACCGTCAAGGAGAATCTCGAGATCGGCGCCTATCTGCGTGAGGACGAAGAGAATCTCGAGGCCGACATGGAGCACATCTTCGAGCTCTTCCCACGTGTGAAAGAGCGTCTCAACCAGAAGTCGGGCACGCTGTCCGGTGGGGAGCAACAGATGGTTGCCATGGGCCGCGCCTTGATGGCCAAGCCAAAGGTCCTGCTGATGGATGAGCCGTCGATGGGTCTCGCCCCAGTCCTCGTGGCTCAGAACTTCGAGATCATCGATCAGATCAACAAGACGGGGACGACGGTGTTCATGGTGGAACAGAACGCCAACATGGCGCTGTCCATCGCCGACCGCGGATACGTTCTCCAGACAGGCCAGCTGGTCCTCAGTGACACTGCCAAAGGCCTCATGGCAAACCCCCAGATGCGCCAGGCCTACCTCGGCGAGGTGTAGTGGTCTGTCACTTCTCCTCGCCGGATTCGTCGTCTCCGACCCACGTCATCTCCTGAGTGTCGAATAGACGGGTCTGACTCTGAGGGCGTCGGCTGATCCGGGCCAGTCGCTCTGGTGGGTCGGTCACCTCGATCATCGCCTCACTGGCCTCTTCCCAGGACTGTCCGAGCAGCCTGGTCCGCCACAGGTGCCCGATGACGATGCGGATCGCCGCAGTCGCCGGGATAGCCACGAGAACCCCGAGCAACCCGGCCAGGGACCCGCCGATGATGAGTGCGAGCACGATCACGAGTGGGGAGAGGTTTACCCGGGTCCTCTGGATCATCGGCGTGATCAGGTGATTGTCCACCTGTTGCACACCGATCATGATCAGCACCGCCCAAACGGCCTGCCAGGGATCGCCGTTGAGAAGTGCGACCAGGGCGGCCAGGGCACCGCCGACGAACGGTCCCAGGAACGGGATGAGGTTGAGGAAACCGGCAACGATTCCGATCAAGAGCCAGAAGGGGAGGTCGATGGCCCACATGCCGATGCTGGACGCAACACCGACGAGGAAGGCGACCAGGAGTTGGCCCCTCACGAAAGAGCCGAGAGCGGTGCTCACTTCCCCGCTCACGTATGCGACCTCGTTGCGATGACCTGGCGGGGTCAGTTCCAGGCTGTTGCTCTTGAACCGCTCCAGGTCGATGAGGAGGTAGATGGCCAGGACCGGCGCCAGACCGATGACGACGATCGTCTCGGCCACACCGCGCAACACGATTCCGGCCCCGGCACCAAACCCGAACAGGAGGTCCTGGATGGTGGCCTGATTCGCCGGGTCGCGCAACCAGGCCTCGATCGCCTCCTGGGACAGGAACTCGTCGATGTTGAGACCGAGGGTCAGGGCGGCATCCCGCCACCAGTCCACCAGCGACACATAGATGTCGGGTAGCTGCCTGATCAACTCAGCGCCCTGCTCTTGGACCGTCGGCCAGACCAAGGCCCCAACCGCGACCAAGACAGCAAGAAGGACGAGGAAGGCGAGGATCGCCCCGATGGGACGGGGGACGCTGAGCCTGTCGAACACCCGGACGATGGGCTCGAGGAGGAAGACCAGACCGGCCGCGAAAGCCAGTGGAAGCCAGATGACACGGATCGCCTCCCCGATGATGAGGAACACCCACCCGAGCGCCACCAGGCCGACAGTGATCCAGACGATCAGGGCGAATTGTCGGAGCCGGTCGCTGGACACGCCGGCGGAGTGTAACTAGCGCTGTGGCCATGATCGTTGGCGATGGTCAGGACGAGCCAGGGGCGCCGGTGGCCAGGAGAAGAGCGGAGTCGCAGCCGTAGCTGCGGCGAGCATTTTCGACGCCGCCAACGATGTCAACTGGCCGGACTGACCGCGGCGAACCTTTGTGGTCGCTAGTGGTCAGGGCACGGAAGGTTCGGTCGACTCAGGGGCGACGACGTTGACCGTCGCCCCGGAGTGGACCGCGATCACCCATCCACCCTCACCGGCCGGTGAGGTCGCCCCCTGGGCGTCAGGCACCCACGTGGCTGGGACGGAGGCGGTCCCGACGACCCGGGCCGGGACGTCGTCCGGGATGACGATCCGGAACGACCCGTCGACCGTGACTGGTACTTCTCCCCCGGCCTCACCGAGGGTGACCACGCCACCGCCGCCGAGAGACAGCTCGGTGACGGCCAATGAGCTCAAATCGGCCTCGACTGCACCATCGAGGGTGAGCCGCCACCGGGGACTCTCGGCGAGGGAGATCTCCCAACCAGCGAACGTGTAGAGACTGGCGTCAGCCGGTGGCTCGAGGACGATCGTCACCGCCGAGTCGGTCACCTGCTCGCTGGCACCGGGAATCCCGAAGCCGCCCCCCCGCATCACCGGCTCCACGACATACAGGAACTCCGCACCCCCTGTGACCTCGAGCACGCCATCGATCTCGGCTCGAAGGGTGGCATCGGTCACGTCGGCGCTGGGCGGGCCGACCAGTCGTTGCGCCGCGGACGGCATGAGCGCCCACCCAGCGAGATGGCCCCAGGCAAACAGAACGACGAAGAAGAGGGCGACCAGGGGGATGATCCCGGCGACACGCACAGCGCCGACCTTTCGGTCCCTGAAGAGGTAGGCCGAGACACCGAGACCGATCCAAACCGGCCACCAGGCGATCAGGTCGGCGACGATCGACCTGCTGAGACGTCCACTTGCCGCGATCCCGAGCAGGATCGTCAGCCCACCGATGGGCAACAGCCAAATTGGGGGGAATCGGCGGCCGAACCCGACCCCGAGATGGGTCATTCGGTGAATCCGGTACCCAGCACCAGCAAGACGTCGGCGCCTTCCTGCAGCGTTTCGTCGGGCAACGGCTCCACTGTGGCACCGGGCACGAACTCGACCAACACGTTGGCCTCGGCTGCGAAGCCCTCCCGATACCAGATACGGGACGGATCCTGCTCCGGCGAGAAGTTGTCGGGGGTGAGCGTCTGGTATCCGGCGTCTGCCAACTCGGTGTTCAGACGACCCGCGGCACCGTCGAGACCCATCGAGTTGAGGACGACGACCGTCACCTCAGCCGGTGGCCGCAGAGACACTGTCGTCGAGGTGGGCCCTGGGGTCGTCGTCGTCGACTGGTTCTCACCGGTGGTGGAAGTGGCGTCGTCTCCGGTCGTGGAGGTCTCGGCGATAGTGGTAGTCGTCGTGGTGGGACCGGTCTCGGGCTGGTCGGCAAAGAGATAGAGGAGGAAGAAGACGGCCGCACCCACCAGGATGATCCCGATGATCATGATGGCGAGATCCCGGTAGAAGGTTCCAGGGGTCTGCGACGAGTGTTTGCCTTTGTTTGTCATCCGACGGCCAGCTCTGATCGGGTTGGCTCTTCGATGATCATCAGGACACGTTTAGTGGTGAGTGGATCGTAGGCCGATGCAGCGGCACCCAGCACCAACGACCGGAGACGGTCGTAGTAGTCCGCGGCCGTCAGGCCGAGGGTCATCTCTATCGCTTGATCTTTGGGTCCGGGCTCACGCCATGCGGCGCGCTCGAAGTCGAGGATCGCCCTGTCCTCTGCTTGCAGCATCGAGCAAAGAGTAAGTCTGGATACGCTACAGAAGGAGGATTTGGCTATCTCCGGCCTGGACGGGCACTACGGGAGCCGTCCCGACCACCGCAACGATCCGACGCCGGCGAGGACCAAGATCGCCAACCCGGCTCCGGCGAAGAGATCGGCCACTTCTACCTCTTCGGTCTCGACTGTCACCGAACGTCCCAGCTCCTCGTACACATCCGCCAGCTGGTCTGCCGTCTGCGCCGTGAGGGCCCGGCCTTTGGTTTGATGCGCCAGCTGCTCGAGAGCGGCCTCGTTGACCGGCACCGGGATGGCGCCCCCACCCCAGGGATCCTGGATCGTCCCGGCGTCGGTGCCGAAAGCGATGGTGTGGACGGGGATGCCGGCGGCACGTGCCGCCGAGGCGGCCTCGTCGTTCGGGCGACCCATGGTGGTATCGCCATCGGACATCAGAACGATGGTCCCGGGGCTGAGTGGTTCGTCGGTCGGCGAGGAGACCTGTCCCGAGCTCAATGCGGAGACCCCAAGGTAGACGGCCTCACCGATGGCGGTCCCTTCGCCGAGGGTGTCGGCGTTGATCGTCGATTCGATCACGCCCCGAACCGCCCCTAAACGGCTGGTGGGGGCGATCAGCTCGCGAGCGCGCCCGTCGAAGGCCACGACCCCAACCGCCACACCTTCAGGGACCGAGTCGAGAAAGGCGATCGCGGCATCGCGGGCCGCATCGACACGGGAGGGGGAGACATCCTCGGCCTCCATCGAGATCGACGTGTCGATTGCGAGCACCACCAGCTTGGTCGACTCCTCGACCTCGCCGGCCACCACCGGCTTGGCGAACGCCAGCGTGATGATCGATACCGCCAGGACCAGGGCGAGAGCAGTGACGTGCCTCCGCCAACCGGGTCGGTCCGGCGCCACGCGTTCCAGCATCTCGACACTGGTGAAACGAAGTGCGTATCGACGTCGCTGCGCCGCCAACACTGCATAGGCGAAGATGAGCGCGCCGGGTACGGCGAGCAACAAGAGTCGGGCTGGTTCGAGAAACCCGAAGTCGTTCATGGTCTCGACCTCCTGGCAGAGACGAGCCGGGATTTCCGGCTCGAGACGAATCTGACGAAATCGACCACCCAGTCACTGTCTGTCCCCAGGACCAGGTGATCGGCACCCGCCGCCTTGAGCGCGGCGGCGACTTCCGCCCGGTGCTCCAGAGCGAGGGTGTGGTACTTGTCCCTCACGGAGGGCCGAGAGGTGTCCACCAGACGCCGGCCACCGGTTTCGGGGTCCACGACGGCGATGAGACCCACGTCGGGAATGGACATCTCTCTGGGGTCGACGACTTCGATGGCGATGACATCGTGGGTTCTCCCCAAGGCACGAAGCGGCCTCTCCCAGCCTCTTTCGCCCAAGAAGTCGGAGGCGACCACGACCATGCCTCTACGCCGGGCGAGCCGCCGCACCGACCCGATAGCTCCCGCGAGGTCGCCGATCTGTCCATCGACCGGCTCGGGTCGAAGCGCGGCCAGGATCGCCGAGACGTGGTCGGCGCCGCCCCTCGCTGGAAGCATCAGCGGGCGGCCGACCGTCTTGGGGGTGTGGGTGGTGACCGCACCAACCCTGTTGCCACCCGTCGCGGCGAGAAGGGCCATCGCACCGACCGCCGACCAAGCAACCTCGAACTTGGTTGCCAGACCCGTTCCGTAGGCGAGGCTCGCCGACGTGTCGAAGACGAGCCAGACGTCGAGCTCGCGGTCGGCGATGGTCTCACGGACATGTGGCTCGTATTGCCGGGCCGTCACCGCCCAGTCCATGCGCCGCGGGTCGTCACCGGGAACATAGGGGCGGGCCTCCCCCATCTCGGTGCCGTGCCCCGGGAACAGGCCACCATGGTCACCGGCGAGAAGCCCGTCGATGCGTCGCATGACGGTCAGGCGGAGCCGTTCCACCGGCACCTGAGAGGGCGCACTCGAACGTTTCCTCGAAGGCAACGGTTGGACCCCGGGTGGTGGGCCACCGCGACGGAATCTCATCACCTGGTCGTGCTGCTGAAGGCGAAGTGCGACGACGCCATCTTCGGGGCGACCACCGTCGTCAGGAGCTCGACGAGCAGGTCGTCCACAGTCACACCGTCGGCGACCGCATCGAAGGAAAGGACGAGGCGATGGTTGAGCACGTCGTAGGCGATGTCGTACACGTCCTGAGCAAGAACGTGGTCCCGACCCCGCAGGAAGGCCAGGGCCCTTCCGGCACTGATCAACCCGATGCTGGCGCGGGGGCTGGCACCGTAGGAGAGCAGACCCTCGATCTTCACACCGTGCTCCTCGGGATGACGTGTGGCGAGCACGAGTCGAACGGCATAGTCCTGTACGGCCTCGTCGACCCTGATGCCTGCAGCGGCGGTTTGGAGGGCGACCACGTCATCTGCCGCCAACACCGGCGACGAGTCGACTGGTTGGACAGCCTTCGAACGGGCCACGATCTCGTGCTCCTCACGCTCGGTCGGGTAGTCGACCGGGATCCTCATGAGGAAGCGGTCCCGCTGGGCCTCGGGGAGGGGATAGACGCCCTCGGACTCGATCGGGTTCTGGGTGGCGAGTACGAGAAACGGCGCAGGCAACTTGTACGTAGTCCCGCCGAGTGAGATCTGGCGTTCCCCCATCACCTCGAGGAGGGCCGATTGCACCTTGGCCGGCGCCCGGTTGATCTCGTCAGCCAGCACGAAGTTGGCGAACACAGGCCCCAACTCGACATCGAAGCTCTCGGTCGAGGGGCGATAGATCCTGGTGCCCACGATGTCGGAAGGCAGCAGATCGGGGGTGAACTGAATGCGGGTGAAAGACCCGCCGAGAGTGCGGGCCAGGGTGGAGACGGTCAGTGTCTTCCCCAGGCCCGGCACCCCCTCGAGGAGACAGTGGCCGCCCGAGATCAGTGCCACGAGCACCCGCTCGAGAACACGTTCCTGACCAACCACGACCCTTTGCATCTGGGTTACGACCTCACGAAGCTGGGTTGCGCGCTGGTCGAGGTCTGTCCCGGCCAGCATCGGTTCGAATGTGTTCACGCTGAATCTCCTTGTTCCTGTGCAGCACCGGGTGTCTGGAGCAACCCCTCGAGAAGGTCTTGTAGCTCCGGTGGCAGATCGCTCATGCCAAACAACTCGTCGAGCATCTCTTCGAGACCGGGCAGGCCACCCTGGCCGAACGGGTCGTCGAGGTTGAAGAGGTCATCGAGACCGGGTAAGAGGTCGTCGAGCCCGGGGATGAGCTGGTCCAGCCCGAAGGCGTCCTCGGGGGCGGGGATTGTCGGGGCGTCGACGCCACCGGCCTGCGCCACCTCGTCGATCAGCCCTGCGAAATCCTCGACGGGCACTGCGAAACCGACCCCGTCGTTGCCGCCGGACATCGAGGCGATGGCCGTGTTGATACCGATCACCTCCGCTTCGGCGTTGGCGAGTGGGCCACCTGAGTTGCCCGGGTTGATCGGAGCATCGGTCTGGATGAGCCCGGTGAGAAGGCCAACGGGCGTCTCGAGCTCCCTATCGAGACCTGAGATGATCCCGGCTGTCACCGACTGCTGGAATCCGAAAGGGCTGCCCAAGGCGATCGCCGGCTCCCCGACTTCGACCGTTCCCGGCTCGGCGATCGTCGCCGCCACCAGGTCGTCGGCATCGTCGAGTGCGATGACCGCAAGGTCGCGCTCGGGGGCTCTACCCACGACCCGGCCGGAGAACGTGCGGTCGTCGGCGGTCATCACGGTCACTTCGTCGGAGAACGACACCACGTGGTGGGCGGTTAGAACCAGCCCGGTGTCGTCGTAGATGACTCCGGAGCCGACCCCGCCTCCTGCTTCGAGCCCTCCGAGGATCTCGATGTGGACGACGGCCGGGCCGAGCGCTTCGGCCACCGCTGTCGGGCTTCCTGCTTCAGCCTCTGAGGCGGACACAGTGGGGGTAGTAGAGGTTCCTGTTTGCTGCTGCATGTACCAGGCGGCCGCACCGAGCAGAGCGACCACGAGGAAGACAATTGCGAAAGTTCGCATGCCGCGCCCACGCGGGCCGGGAGTGGGCTCACCGACGTCGGTGGTGGTCGGAGCCGGGGGCAGCACCCGTGTGTCATGTGCCTCAGGCACGTCACCGATGGGGGGCGACGGCGGCAGGTCACGCCAAGACCGACGCTTACGACGCGTGAGACCGGGTCCGGGATCGAGTTGAGTCAAGAGAGAAACCTCCACTTGGGCTGTGAAGGCATGAAGTTACGAAAAGGGCTCTAAAAGAACCGTCAAAGGTCGACGGTGACGCGGTGCCAAGGTCGGATACGTGGGTGAACCGAGTCGCCGTCGAGGATGTCGATTTGATCGGCTTCCGTTCCGAGTGGGAGCCATAAGGCGAAAACGGCGCCTCCTCCCTCCTCCGACTCGACGGTGATCGCACCGCCCTGAGCCTCGGCGAACTGGCGGGCGATGGTAAGCCCAAGCCCGGAGCCCTGATTGCGGTCACGACCATGTCTCCCCCTCCAGCCTCGCTCGAAGACACGACCATGGAGATGGGCGGGGAGACCAGCCCCTTCGTCGCTGACCGCCAGCCAGGCCCAATCCTCGTGGGACCCCCAGTCGAGCGTGATCGTCGACCCCCGAGGCGACGATCGCACCGCGTTGCTCATGAAGTTGGACACAACAGTCCGCACCGCGTCGACATCAGCCTCGACCTCGACCGGCTCGTGACCGGACAATGTCAGCGCCACACCGATTCCAAGGACCCGCCCTTCGTTCTCGGCGACCACCGATCCGGCAACCGACCCGAGGTCCACTCGATCGGCCCTCTCGTCGCCCATGGCGTCGTCGTGACCCGACAATTCGTCCACGGTTCTAGCCATGCGAGCCACTGCGCGACGTGCCGCATCGACATACTTGGCTGATCTGTCGGTGAGCCCAATGACCGCGAGTTCGAGGTTCGTTCCCATGACGGCGAGAGGGGTTCTCAACTCGTGCAGCACTTCCTGGAGGCGGTGCTCCCGCACCCGGTCGGAGTCGACGATCGATTGGCGGGCCAGGTTCAGCGAGGTCTCCACCCGTCCGGCCATCCCCCAGGCGACGAACGAGGACAGGACCAACACGACCGCAGGTGCTGCCATCCCCCATCTCGAGATCAGATCCCGGGTTTCTGCAACCGACGCACTGCCATCGGTGACGATGACCAGTGCGAGGTCTTCGCCAACGCGGGCCAGACCCGCATCGGCCACGGCCTCCGATGGCGCTCCAAGACCCTCCAGAGCGATCAGAGAGACCACGAGTGAGATCAGAACCATCGCCAGCACCGGTGACAGCAGGAGAAGGGCCAGTCGGGCCCTCGCGAACGGCTTTCGGGCTTCGATCACGACGAGGCTCTCAGGGCGTAGCCGCGGCGGGCGAGGGTCACGATCGGCTGATGGCCGCCTCCGGCGTCAGCGATCTTGCGGCGGAGGTTGGACAGGGTCTGGCGCACGGTGTTCGTAAACGGGTCGGCGTGCTCGTCCCAGACGTGCTCGAGGAGCCGCTCGGAGCTATGAACCTCTTCGGGATGGAGCATGAACCAGCGGAGGAGGGCGAACTCCTTGCTGCTCAACGCGACATCGACGCCCCCATAGGTCACCT
>Ga0307505_10000896_pt1 | contig 27828 bp, 29 predicted proteins | sample 23_S_MG_FD_202183 | JGI IMG/M metagenome (GOLD analysis project Ga0307505, IMG submission 202183) | Soil microbial communities from Populus trichocarpa stands in riparian zone in the Pacific Northwest, United States - 23_S | ecosystem: Environmental > Terrestrial > Soil > Riparian zone > Trees... | reverse complement strand
CTTCGCGCGGCGCTAGTGGGGTGGGCGGTATGGCGGGCGGGCTGTGGCGTGGTGCAGGGGTGGGGGAAACCGGAGTGGCGGCCGGTGGCAGACCGGGTGGGCGGCGGCGGTGGGCTCGCTTACGGTGTGCCCATGCTCGACGGTCAGATCACCGCGAACGCGCTCGCCCGCAGCTGGCGCGAGCTCGTCTACGTGGCGCTCTGCCTGCCGCTTGGCCTGTTCTGGGCCTTCTGGCTGGTGCTCGCGATCTCGGTCGGGCTGGCGCTCAGCTTCGTGCTGATCGGCATCCCGATGCTGTTCATAACGATGCTGATCTGGCGGCGGGTGGCCGCCTGGGAGCGCGAGCGCGCGGCGCTGGTGCTGGGCGCGCCGATAGCGCCGTCCTACGCGCCGCTGCCGCGTGAGGGTGCCTGGCGGCGGCTCTGGGCCCGCCTGACCGACCGCGCGACCTGGAAGGACCTCGGCTGGTTCGGCGTGCTCGCCACCGCCGGAGCGGCTGCCGGGCTCGCCGTCGTCGTGCTCTGGGCGCTCGCGCTGCTGTTGATCACCCTGCCGCTGACCGCATCCACCTTCCCGGCCGACACCACCGTCGGCGACGTCTCGCTGGCGCTGGCGATCGCGCTGGCGCTCGCCGGCGTCGCGGTCGCGGCCGCCACCGTCGCCGGCACGCGGCCGCTGGCGACCGGGATCGCCGCGCTCGCCCGCGCCCTGCTCGGACCCGATCCCGAGGAGCGCGTCGCGCGGCTCGAGCACAGTCGCGCCAGCGCCGTCGGCGCGACCGACGCGACGCTGCGGCGGATCGAGCGCGACCTCCACGACGGCGCCCAGCACCGGCTCGTCGCGATCGCGCTCGACCTCGGCCGGGCGCGCGAGAAGATGGCCCACTGCGACAACGCGGGCGCGGCGCCGCTGATCGAGCAGGCCCACGACGAGACCAAGCGGGCGATGGCCGAGCTGCGCGACCTGGTGCGCGGCATCCATCCGTCGATCCTCACCGACCGCGGCCTCGACGCCGCCGTCTCGGCGCTCGCCGGCCGCTCGCCGGTCCCGGTCGCCGTCGCCGTCGGCCTCGACGCGCGGCCGCCGGCGGCGGTCGAGACCGCCGCCTACTACGTCGTCGCCGAGGCGCTGACGAACGTCGCAAAGCACGCCGGCGCGGGCGAGGCGACGGTGCGGATCCAGCATGACGGCGGCGACCTCGTCGTCGAGGTCGACGACGACGGCGGCGGCGGCGCGGTCCGGGCGCCGGGCTCGGGCCTGGAGGGCATCGGCCAGCGCGTCGACGCGCTCGGGGGCAGCCTGGAGATCGACAGCCCCTCCGGGGGACCCACGAAGCTGAGGGCGGTGATCCCGTGCGAGTTGTGATCGCGGAGGACCTGGCGCTGCTGCGCGAGGGGCTGGTCGGCCTGCTGACCGAGGCCCGTTACGAAGTCGTGGCGGCCGTTGGCGACGCCCCGGCGCTGATGGACGCGGTGCGCGAGCACCGTCCGCAGCTGGCGATCGTCGACGTGCGGATGCCGCCGTCCCAGCGCGACGAGGGGCTGCGCGCGGCGATCGCGATCCGCCGCGCCCACCCCGACGTGGCGATCCTGATCCTCTCCCAGTACGTCGAGGAGCGCTACGCCACCGAGCTGCTCTCCGGCGGCAGCCAGGGCGTCGGCTACCTGCTCAAGGACCGGGTCGCCGACGTCGCCGAGTTCCTCGCGGCCGCGCGCCGCGTCGCGGCCGGCGGCACCGCGATCGACCCCGAGGTGATCGAGCAGCTGCTCTCACGCCGCCAGCGCGAGGACCTGCTCGACGAGCTGACCCCGCGCGAGCGCGAGGTGCTGGGGCTGATGGCCGAGGGCCACACCAACGCTGCGATCGCCGAGCGGCTCGTCGTCACCGACGGCGCGATCGAGAAGCACGTCCGCGGCATCTTCCAGAAGCTCGGCCTGCCGGCCAGCGATACCCACAACCGCCGCGTGCTCGCGGCGCTCACCTACCTGGGGGTCTGACCGGTGGCCGCCCCGACCCCGTACCGAACCTCGCGCCCGGTCCGCCTGGCGCTCTACGCCTGCGCCAGCGTGGTCGCTGTCGCGATGGTCCTCTGGGGGACCGCTCACGCGCTCGACCGCCTCTCGATCCAGGAGGAGCGGACCGTCACCGCCTACCGAGGCGTCGCCACGCTCGACCTCCGTCACGCCAGCGGCGACGTCGTGCTGGTCCGCTCGTCCGACCGCAGGGTGCGCGTCGCGGTCGCCTCGCGCCACGGCTTCCTCGCCGGGCACGACCGCGTCGCCGAGCAGACCGGCGGCGAGCTGCGCCTGCGCGGCGCCTGCAACTTCCTCAACCTCGGCACCTGCGAGGACGACTACCGGATCGAGGTGCCGGCGGGTGTGGCGGTCGCCGTGCGCACCTCCGCCGGCGAGGCGACCGCGATCGGCCTGCGCGGCGACCTCGAGCTGCGCTCCAGCGCGGGCCCGGTGCGCGCCCGCGACGTGCGCGGCGACACCGTGACGCTGCGGTCGGCCGCCGGGCCGGTGACCGCGGAGGCCGTGCGCGCACGGCGGCTGGAGCTGCGATCCAATGCCGGCGACGTGCGCGCCGCGGAGTCGGTCGCCTCGATCGTCCTCGCCCGCACCGCGGCCGGCCCGGTCGACGTCGAGCTGCTGGGCCCTCCGCGCAGCGTCGAGGCGCGCTCGAACGCCGGACCGGTGACCGTCGTGGTGCCCGACGTCGGCTACGACGTCGAGGCCGACACCTCCGCTGGGCCGGAGGAGGTGCTCGTCGGCCAGCGGCCGGACGCCGAGCGGACGATCGTCGCGCGCTCGAACGCGGGCCCGGTGACGGTTCTGCCGCTGCCCGCCGGTCGGGCGGTCAGCGAGCGGCGCGCGCGACCGCGTGGGTCCGGGCCCGCCAGGTCACCGGGGCGGGATCGCGAGCGAGCAGCGCCCGCCAGGTCGCGGGACTGACCCAGCCGCCGCCCCCGAGCCGGTTGCGGCGGTTGAAGGAGGCCACCGCCGCGACCGTGCGGGCGTCCAGCCGGGCGGTGACGCGCAGCTTCGCCCCGGCGGTGATCAGCAGCTGCTGGAGCTGGGCGACGATGTCGCCGCGCGAGTAGGAGCCGAGCGTGGGGTAGCCGGGGTCGGGCGGCGCGCGGCGCAGCGTTGGGACCGGCGCGGCGATGTTGAGGAAGTCGCGCGCGGTGGTCTCCTGCCACGACCACCAGCTCACGCCGGTCGCGCCGTAAGCCTGCGCGAGGGCGCGGAAGCGGACCACCTGGCGGCGCGGCGGCTGCATCCAGGTCTGGCCGAGCGGGTAGATCGGCTTGCGGTAGATCCGGTTGTGGCGGTAGGTGGTCTGAAAGATCTGGTCGACCGACGTGCCGATCGCCCGCCAGTACATCTGCGGCACGTTGAAGTCGGCGGCGCCCGGCGCCAGGAACACCGAGTAGGGCACCGTCGCGTGGTAGTGGACGTAGGGGAAGCTCGTGAAGCCGATCGGGTAGTCCGGCCCGACCATCCGCCGCAGCGCCCGCATGTAGCGCTCGGCCTCCCAGTAGCGGCCCTTGTAGTCGCTCTCGGCGTCGATCACCAGGCAGTCGGCGCCGGTGCGCGCGATCCGGGCGCTGACCCTCGCCTCGGCGATCGGATGACGGCCGAAGATGAAGTGGTAGCCGCAGACCCGCAGGCCGGCGCCACGCAGCGTGGCGATCAGCTGGGGGTTGAGCTGCGTCCACTGGACCCGCTCGCCGCCGGCCTTGAGGATCACCAGCTCGAGGCCGTGGCGGCGGGCGCGGGCGGCGATCCGCTCGGCGCTGCCGCCCTCGGTCCGGTCCATCAGCCAGATCCAGAGCGCGTCGCCGTCGAAGGCGGGGACCGATTCCGGCGCCGCCGGTGCGGGGGTGGGCGTCGACGCCTGCGCCCGCGCGACCGCCGTGGGAAGCGCGAACGTCAGCAGACCGACCGCGAGGGCGAGCGCCGTCAGGGCGTATCGGAGCACGGTCGGGAGTCTCCCACGTCGCTGATCGCCAGGGTGAGAGTTGCGGCCGCGGGCGGTGAGAGTTGCGGCCGGCGCTTCGACCGGGTGAGAGTTGCGGCCAAACTTTGGCCGCAACTCTCACCGGAGTCTCAGACGCGGCGCGGCCCGCCGCGCAGGGGTCGGTCAGTCGACGAAGCCGCTCTCGCGCAGGTACTCGGTGGCGACCTGCTTGGGGGTCTTCTTGTCGAGGTCGACGCGGGCGTTCAGCTCGGCCATGACCGGGCCGGTGAGGCCCTCCTCGACCTTGACGACGGTCTCCTCGAGGTCGGGACCCGCCTGCTCGACGGTCTGGTCGCGCACGACCAGCGTCGAGTTGTAGGGCGGGAAGATGCCCTGATCGTCCTCGAGCAGGACGAGGTTCTCGCGCTCGTTCTGCGGGTCGGTGGTGAAGACGATCGAGAGGTCGGCGTCGCCGTCGGTGAGCACCGTGTGACGGAGGCCGAGGTCGACCGGCACGAACTCCGCGAACTCGAGGCCGTAGACCTGCTGGAGGCCGAGCAGGCAGTCCTGGCGCTGGCGGCACTCGGGCGAGCCGTAGAGGGTCAGCTCGCCCGCCACGTCCTCGAGGTCGGAGATCGTCTCGACGCCGAGCTCCTCGGCCTTCTCAGACGTCAGGCCGACCTCGTTGGAGTTGGTGAACGGCGTCGGCGGCAGCGCGGTCAGGTCCAGCTCCGCGAAGCCGTCCCGGGCCTGCTCGAAGGCCTCGTCGGGGTCGCTGGGGATATCGGCCGAGGCGACGTCGAAGAACGAGCCGAGCGCGGTGCCGGTGTACTCCGGGTAGGCGTCGATGTCGCCGCGGCGGACAGCCCTGAGCGCGGTCTGCTCGTCGCCGAGGTTCAGCTCGGTCGAGATGTCGTAGCCGGCGGCGGCGAGCGCCTGGGCATAGATCTCGCCGAGCACCTTCTGCTCGGTGAAGTTCTTCGAGCCGACGACGATCTCCACCCCGGCGTTGTCGGGGTTGCTCTCGATCAGGTCGCCCTGGGCGGTGGTGGACGTGTCGCCGTCGGTGCTGCCGGAGCCGCCGTCGTCGTCGCTGCCGCAGGCGGCGAGCGTGAGCGAGGCGAGCAGCAGCGCGGCGAGTGTGCCGAGCCAGCGTCGGTGCTTCATGGAGATGCGGTCCTCCCGATTTTCGTTGACACGTTCGAACGCCACGACCGGGCGCGGCCCCCGCGCTCGAGCTTGATCCCGCGCGGGGTCACAGCTCGCTGCACGGCCCCGAGCGCCAGCTCGGTCACGACGGCGAGCACGGCAACCGAGATCGCCGCCGCGAGGCGGCCGACGTCGCCGTAGCCCGACACGTTGATTATCGCGTCTCCGAGGGTCGTGACCCCGGCGAGCGGCGCGATCGTGGCGGTGGCGATCACGTTGACCGCCGAGATCCGGATGCCGCCGAAGATCAGCGGCAGCGCGAGCGGCAGCTCGACGCGCAGCGCGATCCGCGCCTCGGTCATCCCCATCCCGCGCGCGGCGTCGACGGTCTCGCGGTGGACCTGGGTGACGCCGACGTAGGCGTTGGTGAGGATCGGCGGGATCGCCAGCAGCACGAGCGCCAGCGTCACGTTGGTGAAGCCGACGCCGAGGTAGGCGACGAAGAAGGCGATCAGCGCCAGGCTCGGCACCGCGCGGCCGACGTTCGAGGCGCTGATCGCTAGGAAGCTGCCGCGGCGGATGTGGCCGAGCCAGATTCCGAGCGGGATCGCCAGCGCGCAGGCGATCACCATCGCGACCACCGACAGCTTGACGTGGTCGACCGTCAGCTCGAGGAACTGGGAGCCGCCGACCTGGGTGCCCTCGCGGGTGGTCTGGCCCTCGAAGATGAACTGGATCGCTTCGCCGAACTGGCCGAGGAACGCGAGCGGCGTCATGTCGCCCGCGCCCGCGTCCAGGGCGTGATCGCCCGCTGCGCCAGCAGGATCGCGGCGTCGAGCACGGCGGCGAGCAGAACCGCGAGGCCCCCGGCGACGACCACGTTGGACTTGAAGTTGATGTCGGCGAAGATCTGCTCGCCCAGGCCGCCCGCCCCCGCGAAGAAGGCCAGCGTCGCGAGCCCGACGGTCGTCGTGGTGGCGATCCGCAGCCCGGCCATGATCTCCGGCAGCGCCAGCGGCAGCTCGACCCGCCAGAGCAGCTGGCGGTCGGTCAGGCCCATCCCGCGGCCGGCATCGCGGGCCTCCTCGGGCACGTTGTCGAGGCCGGTGGTGATGTTGCGGAAGATGATCAGCAGCGAGTAGGCGACCAGCGCGATGATCGCCGTCAGGCTGCCGCGGCCGGTCAGCGGCAGCAGCAGGAAGAAGACCGCGATGCTCGGCAGCGTGTAGAGGATGCCGGTGACCTGGACGATCGGGGCGATCAGCCAGCGGTGGCGGTGGGCATACAGCGCCAGCGCGAAGGAGATCGCGAAGCCGACCGCGACCGACGCCAGCACCAGATAGACGTGCTGGAGCAGCGGGTCGACGTAGCGGTCGAGGTTCTCGGCGATCCAGCCGGGGCAGAAGCCGTCGTCGGCGACGCAGCCGGCGTCGCCGGCGGACCGGTCGCGCAACTGCACCTGGGCCAGCGGCGCGGCGAGCGCCGCGACCGTCGCGGAGACCACGGCGTCAACCCTCCACGACCGCGTCGGCGGCCTTCGGCACCGCGTCGCTGTGCTGAAGCGCGTGCCCGATCGCCTCGATCGACAGCACTCCCGCGACCGCGCCGCGCGCGTCGACGACCGGCCCGTACTGCGTCTCGTGCTGGAGCAGGTCCGAGAGGGCGTCGCGCAGCACGTCGTCGAGCTCGACGACCGGCTGGGCGTCGGAGCGCAGGTCGGCGGTCACCGTCTCGCCGGCCAGCGCCGCCTCCGACAGCCAGCCCAGCGGCCGGCGGTCGCCGTCGACGAGCAGCGGGTAGGGGAGGTCGCAGTCGGCGGTCTGGGCCCGAACCGCGGCGACCGGGTCTCCCGCCTGGGCGATCGGCGCACGCCAGAGGTCGATGTCGCGCACTCGCTGGAGCGCGAGCCGCTTGAGCGCTCGGTCGGCGCCGACGAAGTCCTCGACGAAGCGGCCCGCTGGCGCCATCAGCAGCTCCGCCGGCGGCGCGTACTGGGCGAGGTGGCCGCCCTGGCGCAGGACCGCGATCCGGTCGCCCATCTTGATCGCCTCGTCGATGTCGTGGGTGACGAAGACGATCGTCTTGCGGATCTCGTGCTGGAGGCGCAGGAACTCGTTCTGGAGCTTCTCGCGGTTGATCGGGTCGATCGCCCCGAACGGCTCGTCCATCAGCATCAGCGGCGGGTCGACGGCGAGCGCGCGGGCGACCCCGACGCGCTGGCGCTGGCCGCCCGACAGCTGGGCGGGGTAGCGGTCGCGCGTCTCGTCGGGATCGAGCTGGACGAGCGCCAGCAGCTCGTCGACGCGGGTGCGGATCCGGTCGCGGTCCCAGCGCAGCAGCTTCGGCACGGTCGCGACGTTCTCGGCGATCGTGAGGTGGGGGAAGAGGCCGATCTGCTGGATCGCGTAGCCGATCTGGCGGCGCAGCTCGGCCGGCGCGCGCTCGGTAACGCTCGCCCCGTCGAGCAGGATGTCGCCGGAGGTGATGTCGATCATCCGGTTGACCATCCGCATCGCGGTCGTCTTGCCGCAGCCGGAGGGGCCGACCAGCACGCAGATCTCACCGGCGCCGACCTCCAGCGAGAGTCGGTCGACCGCGGGCTCGGACTGCCCGGGATAGGTCTTGGTCGCCTCGTCGAAGACCAGCGTCGCGGCGTCCATCTCGACGGCCTTACCCGCTGCGCGCGCTTCTCAGGCGCGCGCGTCCGGCGCGGGCGACCCCGCGGCCCGCTCGTCGGGGCCGTCGGGCTGGTCGCCCTCACCGCGCGAGGCGGCGATGTCCGCGCCTGCCAGGCGGTCGAGCTCGCGAGCGAGCTCGGCGCGCAGGTCGCGCACGTCGACGTCGCTGACGTCCGAGTCGGCCGCCGCGGCGACCATCGCGTCGGCGCTGGACGGCCCGGCGGCGGACGGGCTCGGCGCGGCCGCGGCGGGCGGGCCCTGCGCCCGCTCCTGCGCGGCCGGGGAAGGCGGCGCGAGCCGCCCGCGCGACTGGGCCGGCGCTCCCCGCCAGCGGTCGTACAGCCTGCGGGCGGCACGGACCCCGCCGTCGGCGGTGCGGCCGAGAGCGTCGAGCGCCCGGGCCGCAGCCTCGCGCTGGCCGATGCGCGTTCGCGTCGGTGCCATGGCGTGCATGGTCCCGATCGCGGTGGACGGATCGGCCCAGCGGGCGCCTGCGCGCCACGCCGCCGCTACGACGAGTAGTCGTAGAAGCCGCGGCCGGTCTTGCGGCCGAGCCGCCCGGAGACGACCATCCGCTTGAGTAGCGGCGGCGGGGCGTAGGCCGGCTGCTTGAACTCCTCGTAGAGGGAGTCGCAGACCGAGTAGAGGACGTCGAGGCCGATGAAGTCGCAGAGCGTCAGCGGCCCCATCGGGTGGCCACAGCCGAGGCGCATGCCCTCGTCGATCGACCCGGCGTCGGCGAAGCCCTCCTCGTACATCCGCACCGCCGCCATCAGGTACGGCACCAGCAGCATGTTGACGATGAAGCCCGAGCGGTCCTTGGTGTGGATCGGCGTCTTGGCGATCTTGGTGACGAACCACTCGGCGCTCGCGACGGTGGCGTCGCTGCTGTCGAGCGCGCGGACGATCTCGACCAACGGCATCACCGGCACGGGGGAGAAGAAGTGCAGGCCGACGACGCGGTCGGGACGGCCGGTCGCCGAGGCGAGCTGGGCGATCGGGATGCTCGAGGTGTTGGAGGCCAGGAGCGTAGCCGCCGGCGCGAGCTCGTCGAGGCGGGCGAACAGCTCGCTCTTGGCCGCGACATCCTCGACGATCGCCTCGACGACCAGATCGGCCTGGGCAAGCTGGTCGAGGTCGCTGGTGTAGTCGATCCGCCCGATCAGCTCGTCGCGCTCGCCGCTGGACAGCTTGCCGCGCTCGGCGGCGCGTGCGGTCGAGGTCGCGATCGCCTCGCGGGAGCGGTCGAGCGCGGCCCGCTGGGGCTCGTAGGCGATCACGTAGAGTCCGGCCGATGCGGCGGACTCCGCGATTCCCGAGCCCATGAACCCGGCGCCCGCGACGCCGATGGTGGTGAGCTCGCCGTTGGACTGCGCGCCTGTCGCGGCCACGTTGCTCCTTACGGTCGTGGCGCCTCCCAGGGCCAATGTCCGACTACCGATTGTCGGTAATCAGAGCACATCGTGAGCACGTCCGGCCAACTGAGGGTGTTGGTGGTCGACGACCACGAGGTGGTGCGCTGGGGCTTCCGGGTGCTGCTCGAGCGCCAGCGCTGGGTCGAGCGCTGCCTGATCGCCGCGACCGCCGACGAGGCGATCGAGCAGGCGCGCGTCCACCAGCCCGAGGTCGCGCTCGTCGACCTGTTCGTCGGGGCCGAGTCGGGCGCCGAGCTGTGCCTGTCGCTCGCCGAGGTCTCGCCAGGCACGCGGCCGCTGCTGATGTCCGGCGCGGGTCGGATCTCGGCGGCGGCCGCCCGCGCCACCGGCGCCCACGGCTTCGTGCCCAAGGACTGGCCCGCCGCCGACGTCGTGATGGCGGTGCGGATGGTCGCCAACGGGATGACCGTCTTCGGCGCGCCCGACGAGGAGCCCGACGCCGCGCCGCTGTCCGAGCGCGAGCTGGAGGTCCTCGGGCTGATCGCCCAGGGCTCCACCAACGGCGAGATCGCCATCGCGCTCGCACTCTCGCCGCACACCGTCAAGGACCACGCCAGCGCGATCTACCGCAAGCTCGGGGTGCGCAACCGCAGCGACGCCGTCCGTCGCGCCGAGCGGCTCGGCCTGACCCGCTGAGGCTGGCCACCCCCCGCCCGCGCGCCGTCGGTCCCCCGGTCGGGGGGTAGCTGGCCCGAGCGCTGTACCCGGCCGCCTTCGACGGTGCAAGGTCCGGTGACGATGGTCCCGCCGCCCTCCTCCCCGACGGCCACCGCGGTGCTCTTCCCCGGCCAGGGAAGTCAGCGCGAAGGCATGCGCGACACGGTCGCCGAGCTGCGGCCTGAGCTGCTCGACTGGGTGATCGAGGAGTGCGGCTGCGACCCCTTCGAGCGGCTCGACGAGGGCACCCGCTTCCAGCAGCCGGCGATCCTCTGCGCCAGCCTCGCCGGCTGGACGCGGGCGCGCGCCGAGGCGCCGACGGTGCTTGCCGGCCACTCGCTCGGCGAGCTGTCGGCGCTCGCCGCCGCGGGCGTGATCGCCGAGCGCGACGCCGTCCGGATCGTCGCGGTGCGCGGCGCGGCGATGGCCGACGCCGCCGCCTCCGGGCCGCCGAGCGGGATGCTCGCCGCACGTGCCGGGATGGACGTGGCGGCCGAGATCGCCACGCTCGCCGGGGCGGCCGTCGCCAACGAGAACGCCGCCGACCAGGTCGTCCTCGCCGGCACCGACGAGCAGCTCGACGCGGCCGCGGCGGTGCTGCGCGAGCGGGGCCTGCGCAGCATGCGGCTGCCGGTCTCGGGCGGCTTTCACTCGTCGGAGATGGTGGCCGCCGAGGCGCCGCTGCGCGCCGCGCTCGCCGCGACCGAGATCGCCCCCGGCGAGGTCGAGGTGCTCTCCTCGCTGACCGGCTCCCCCTTCACCGACCCGCGCGCGGAGCTGGTCGCGGCCCTCACGCGGCCCGTCCGCTGGGTCGCCGTCACCGAGGAGCTCGCCCGCCGCGGCGTCGCCCGCTGCGTCGAGGCCGGTCCGGGCTCGGTGCTCACCAAGCTCGTCCGCCGCGCGCTGCCCGGCGTCGAGGCGGAGAGCATCGACGCGCCGGAGGCCGCCCGTGCCTAGCGGCGTCGCGCCCGCGGCCGCACCCGCCGACGCCGCCCGCGGGCTCGTCGCCGCCGGCATCGCCGGGCTCGGGATCGCGACGCCCGCGACCGTCGTCGACAACGCCGAGATCGCCGGCCGGCTCGGGCTCGCCGACGGTTGGATCGAGACCCGCACCGGCATCTCCGAACGCCGCCACGCCGCGCCCGACGAGCGGCTCGCCGACCTCGCCGCGCTCGCCGGCGAGCGCGCGCTCGCCGCCGCCGGGCTCGAGGTCTCCGCGCTCGACCTCGTCGTCGTCGCGACCACCACCCCCGACCGGGTGATGCCCAACGCGGCCCCGCTGGTGGCCCATGCGCTCGGGGCGCCGACAGGCGCGGGCGCCTTCGATGTCGGCGCGGCCTGCACCGGCTTCGTCAACGCGCTCGACGTCGCCGCCGCCCAGGTCGAGTCCGGGCGCGCCGCCACCGCGCTGGTGATCGGGGCCGACATGATGAGCCGGCTGCTCGACCCCGCCGACCGCAACACGAGCATCATCTTCGGCGACGGCGCCGGGGCCGCCGTAGTTACCGCCGCTCCCGGCAACGGCCGGATCGGGCCGACGGTGCTCGGCTGCGACGGCGAGCAGGCCGAGCTGGTCTGCGTGCCGCGCGAGAGCGCGACGATGCGGATGGCCGGCCAGGACACCTTCCGCCACGCCGTCGCGCGACTCACCGCGGCCACCGAGGATGCCGCCGCCGGCGCCGGCCTCGAGCTGGCCGACATCGACCTCTTCGTCTACCACCAGGCCAACGCGCGCATCCTGCGGACCGTCGGTGAACGGCTCGGGGCGGATCCCGAGCGGGTCGTCGACTGCATCGCCCGCTATGGCAACACCTCGGCCGCGAGCGTTCCGATCGCGCTCGCCGAGGCACGTGCCGACGGGCGCCTGTTCGCGGGCGCGCGAGTCCTGATCGGCGCGTTCGGCGCCGGCCTGACGTGGGGAGCCACCGTCATCGAATGGGGAGACGCATGAGCACCGCCGCGCCCGCGCCGCAGGACACCGAGGCACCGCCGCCGACCGCGACCGGCTGCGCGCTGGTCACCGGAGGCTCGCGCGGCATCGGCGCCGCGATCGCCCGCGGTCTCGCCGCCGACGGCTGGGCGGTCGCGGTGAACTACCGCAGCGGCGCCGACGCCGCCGCCGCGGTCGTCGAGGAGATCCGGTCCGCCGGTGGGACGGCGGCCGCCGTCGGCGGCGACGTCGCCGGCCCGGACGCCGCGGCGACCCTGCTCGGTGGCGCCGAGGACGCGCTCGGCCTGCCGCTGCTGGCGCTCGTCAACAACGCCGGCGTCCGCCACGACGCGCTCTCGCCGCAGATCACCGACGAGGAGTGGGACGCGGTCATCGACACCAACCTCTCCGCCGCCTTCCGACTCACGCGCGCCGCCCTGCGCCCGATGATGCGCGCCCGCTACGGCCGCGTCGTCAACATCGCATCGGTCGTCGGCCAGCGCGCGAACCCCGGCCAGGCCAACTACGCGGCGGCGAAGGCCGGGCTCGTCGCCTTCACCAAGACCGTCGCCGCCGAGGTGGCGCGCCGCTCGGTGACCGTCAACGCGGTCGCGCCGGGGCTGATCGCCACCGACATGACCGAGGGCGTCGGCGAGGCGCTGCTCGCGGCCGTGCCCGCCCGGCGCGCCGGAACCCCCGACGAGGTCGCCGCCTGCGTGCGCTTCCTCGCCTCGCCCGGCGCGTCGTATGTCACCGGATCGCTGCTGACCGTCGACGGCGGCCTCAGCGCCTGAGAACTCCCTTCCCCACCCGACCAACCAAGGAGACAGCAACAGATGGCAACCGCAACCCGCGACCAGGTCGCCAAGCGCGTCGAGGACGCCCTCGTCGAGTTCGGCGCCGATCGCGACGCGATCTCCGACGAGGCGACCTTCGAGACCCTCGACATCGACTCGCTCGACCTCGTCGAGCTCGCCCAGATCGTCGAGGACGACTACGGAGTCGCCCTGACCACCAAGGACCTCGAGGGCATCGACACCGTCGGCAAGGCGATCGACCTGGTGGTGGAGCGCGTCGCGTGAGCCGTCGCGCGGTCATCACAGGCGTCGGGGCCGTCTCGCCGCTCGGCGTGGGCGCCGACGTCCTGATCGACCGCTGGAGCGCGGGCGAGTGCGGCATCGCCGACGGCCTCGGCCGCTGCGACGACTTCGACGCGGTCGAGCTGCTCGACCGCAAGCTCGCCCGCCGCTCCGATCGCTTCACCCAGATGGCGCTCGTCGCCGCCGACGAGGCGATCGCCCAGGCCGGCTGGGGTGGCGGGGCGCCGCTGGCGGTCGAGCGGATCGGCTGCGTGATCGGCACCGGCATCGGCGGCATCGGCACGATCGAGGACCAGCACGACGTGCTGCGCGACCGCGGGCCGGACAAGGTCACCCCGCTGGGCATCCCGCTGCTGATGGCCAACGCCGCGGCCGGCGCGGTCGCGATGCGCCACGGCCTCAAGGGCCAGTGCTTCGGCACCGTCTCGGCCTGCGCGGCCGGCGCCCACGCGATCGGCACCGGGCTGCGGATGGTCCAGTACGGCGACGCCGACGCCGCCGTCATCGGGGGCACCGAGTCGGCGCTCACCGCGCTCGCCGACGCCGCCTTCGCCGCGATGGGCGCGACATCGCCGACAGGCATATCCCGTCCCTTCGACGCCCGCCGTGACGGCTTCGTGATGGGCGAGGGCGCCGGCGTGCTGGTGATCGAGGAGGAGGAGGCCGCCCGTGAGCGTGGCGCGACGATCCTCGGCCGCCTCTCCGGCTACGGCGCGACCGCCGACGCCCACCACATCACCGCCCCCGAGCCCTCCGGCGAGGGTGCGGTCCGTGCGATGCGCGCCGCGCTCGCCGACGCCGGCCGCAGCGCCGCCGACGTCGACTACGTCAACGCCCACGGCACCTCCACTCCGCTCAACGACCGTGCCGAGAGCGCCGCGCTGGCGACCGTGCTCGGCGACCGCGCCGGGCAGGTCCCGGTCTCCTCGACCAAGTCGGCGATCGGCCACCTGCTCGGCGCCGCCGGCGCCGTCGAGGCCGTCGCCACCACCCTTGCGCTCGCCCGCCGTGTCGCCCCGCCGACCGTCGGCTGGGAGCAGCGCGAGGAGGGCCTCGACCTCGACTACGTCCCCGACCTCGGCCGCCGGCTGCCCTCCAACGGCCGCCCGCCGGTCGCGATCTCGAACTCGTTCGGGTTCGGGGGCCACAACGCAGTGCTCTGCCTGGAGGCCACATGACCCGTCTCGCCGTCGTAGACGGAACCCGCTCGCCCGCGCCCGGCGTCCCCGCCGGTCGGCTCGACCCGCGCGCCCGCCTCGAGGCGCTCTGCGACCCCGGGTCGCTGGAGATGATCCGCTCGGCGGTCGACTCGCGCTCCAAGCGGGCGCAGCCCGGCGACGGACTGATCGCCGGCGCTGGCACCGTCGACGGCCGCGCGATCTTCTGCTTCGCCCAGGACGCCAGCTTCGCCGGCGGCTCGCTCGGCTCCGCTCAGGCCGACTCGATCGTCCGGCTGATGCGGATGGCGGCCGCCGCCAACGCGCCGATCGTCGCCTTCGTCGAGTCGGCCGGCGCGCGCATCGACGAGGGCATCGCCGCGCTCACCGGCTACGGCCAGATCTTCCGCGAGCAGGTCCAGCTGTCGGGCTGGGTCCCCCAGATCGCGGTCGTCTGCGGCACCGCGGCCGGCGGCGGCGCCTACTCGCCTGCGCTCGCCGACTTCGTCGTGATGACCCCCGAGGCCCAGATGTTCCTCACCGGCCCCGGCGTCGTCCGCGAGGTCATGGGCGAGGACGTCTCCGCCGCCGAGCTCGGCGGTCCCGGGGTCCAGAGCCGCAACGGCGTCTGCCACCTCGTCGCCGACGACGACGGCCACGCCGTCGCGCTCGCCCGCCAGCTCGTCGACCACGTCGCTGGGGGCAACCGCGACAGCGACGGCGAGGACGAGCGCGGCGACGGTCTCCGCGACCCGTCTTCGGCGGTGCCCGACGACCAGCGCAAGGTCTACGACGTGCGGGCCGTGATCGAGGCGCTCACCGACGGCGGCCGCTCGCTGGAGATCGCGCCGCGCTGGGCGCGCAACATCGTCACCGCGTTCGGACGGATCGGCGGCCGGTCGGTCGGCTTCGTCGCCAACCAGCCGCGCCACCTCGGCGGCGTGATCGACGCCGAGGCATCCCAGAAGGCCGCCCGCTTCGTGCGCACCTGCAACACCTTCGGGCTGCCGCTGGTCGTGCTCGTCGACACCCCCGGCTTCCTGCCGGGAACCGCCCAGGAGTCGGCCGGGGTGATCCGCCACGGCGCGAAGCTGCTCTACGCCTTCGCCGAGGCGACCGTGCCGCGGTTCACGGTCGTGCTGCGCAAGGCCTACGGCGGCGGCTACATCACGATGAACTCCCACGGCCTCGGAGCCGACCTCGTGATGGCCTGGCCGAACGCCCAGATCGGCGTCGTCGGCGCCCAGCAAGCGGTCGGCATCCTGCGCCGCCGCGACATCGCCGCCGCCGCGGACCCGGTCGCCGAACGCGACCGACTCGCCGCCGACTACGCCGAGGAGCACCTGACCGCCGGCGTCGCGGCCGGCAGCGGCTTCGTCGACGAGGTCGTCGCCCCGGCCCAGACCCGCCAGCGGCTGCGCTGGGCGCTGCGGACGATCGGCGCCGGCGAACGGCGCGGGGTCGACCGGGGAAACGTCCAGCTGTGACCGAGCGCCGGTTTCGCAGCTTCGTCGCGATCGGGGACTCGCTCAGCGCCGGCGCCGAGGGCGACACCGCCGAGCCATGGCCCGAGCACGCCGCGCGCGCGCTCGCCGGCGACGGGCCGCCGCTGGCCTTCCGCAACCTGTCGGTCGCCGGGGCGACCAGCACCGATGTCGCGATCTGGCAGCTCCAGGAGGCCGTCGCGCTGCGGCCCGAGCTGGTCTCGGTGATCTGCGGCGCCAACGACGTGCTGCTCTCGGTACGGCCCGACCCAGAGGTCTTCACTGCGGTCTTCGACGGCATCGCCGACTCGCTCCGCCGGCGGCTGCCGAATGCCGAGATCATCACCGCGACCTACCCGCGGCTCGGCACGCTGCTGCCCGTCCGGCCGCGGACCGGGGCGCGGATCGAAGTTGGCATCGACGCCATCAACGCGTCGATCCGGGCGGTCGCGGCACGGCGCGGACTGACCTGCCTGGAGTGGTCCGACCACGCCGGGGTCAACGATCCCTCGAACTTCGCCGACGACAAGTTCCACCCCTCCGCCGACGGCCACCGGCGCGCCGCCGCGGCGTTTCTCGAGGGGCTCGCCGAGCACCTCGGCGCCCATGTACCCGACGACGCGGAGGACGCGGCGTGAACGCCCAGCTGGACCCATCGACGATCGGATCGCGAACCGTCAGCCGCGGCCGCACGATCACCGAGGCCGACGTCGTCGGCTTTGCCGCGCTGACCGGCGACATGCACCCCCAGCACGTCGACGCCCACTGGGCGGCCGGCTCGCGCTTCGGTGAGCGGATCGCCCACGGCATGCTGCTCCTCTCCTACTGCGTCGGACTGGTCGAGTTCGACCCCGAGCGGGTCGTCGCGCTGCGCAAGGTCTCCAACGCGACGTTCAAGCGGCCGGTCGCGCTCGGCGACACGATCCGCGTCGAGTCGCGCGTCGAGTCGGTCACCCCGCTCGACGACGACCACAGCCTCGTCGCCTGCGCCTGGCGGGTGCTCGACCAGGACGACCGGCTCGCGCTGCGCGCCACCGTCGAGCTGGTCTGGCGCGAGGCCCCCGGGGCGCCCGCCGCCGACGCCGCCATCGCCGACGACGGCTTCGTGCCGATCCCGCTCTGATGCTCGACGGACGCCGGCTCCTGCTCACAGGAGTAATCACCAACCGCAGCATCGCCTTCGCGACCGCCGTTCGCGCCCAGGAGCTCGGCGCCGAGATCGTGCTGACCAGCTTCGGCCGCGCCCGCCGCCTCACCGAGCGGGCCGCCAAGCGGCTCCCCGAGCCCGTCGACGTGCTCGAGCTCGACGTCAACAGTCCCGACGACCTCGCCGCCCTGACCGCCGAGCTGCAGAGCAGGTGGGGCGGCGTCGACGGCGCGCTGCACGCGATCGCCTACGCGCCCGGCGACGCCTTTGGCGGCGACTTCCTCGCCACCCCCGCCGCGAGCGCCGAGGCGGCGTTTCGCACCAGCGCCTACTCGCTCAACGCGCTCGCCGTCGCCATGCGCCCGCTGTTCGCCCAGGCGGGCGGCGGAAGCCTCGTCGGCCTCGACTTCGACGCCACCGTCGCCTGGCCCGCCTACGACTGGATGGGAGTCGCCAAGGCGGCGCTCGAGGCCACCTCGCGCTACCTCGCGCGCGACCTCGGCGGCGAGAACGTCCGCGCCAACCTCGTCTCCGCCGGCCCGATCCGGACCGCCGCCGCCGGCGGCATCCCCGGCTTCGACGACCTCGCCACCCTCTGGGAGACCCGCTCTCCGCTCCCCTGGGACGTCGATGACGCCGGACCCGTCGCCGACGCCGTCTGCTTCCTGCTGTCGGACATGGCCCGCGGCATCTCAGGCGAGATCGTCCATGTCGACGGAGGGTTTCACTCACAAGCAGCATGACCCGGAGATAGTTCGCTAAGGTAATTACCTAGGCGAATGAACTCTCCGACCGACACCCAGCTCGAATTGGCGGCGCGGCTGCGCTGGGCGCTGGTGCGGACCGCGCGGAGGCTGCGCCAGGAGGCGGGGAGTGGGTTGAGCCCGTCGCTGACGGCGGCGCTGGCGACGGTCGAGCGTCACGGTCCACTGACGCCGAGCGAGCTGGCCGACCGCGAGGCGATCAAGCGCCCGGCGGCGACGCGGATCCTCGCGCGGCTCGAGGAAGAGGGCCTGGTCGCGCGGACGGCCGACCCCGACGACGGGCGCGTGTCGCTGATCGCCGCCAGCGCCGCCGGGAGCGCGCTGCTCGCCGACGCCCGCGCCCGCAAGAACGAGTACCTCGCGCGCCGGCTGAGCGACCTCCCCGCCGACGACCTCGCCGCGCTCGAGCGCACCGCCGGCGTGCTCGAGCGCCTGCTCGAGGAAGAGCGCCGGTGACCGCCGCGCTGCGCCGCCCCTTCGACTCGCTCGCCGTCCCCAACTACCGCCGCTACTTCGCGGGACAGGTGGTCTCGCTCAGCGGCAACTGGATGCAGATCGTCGCGGAGATGTGGCTGATCCTCCAGCTGACCGGCAGCGGCGTCGCGGTCGGCCTGACGACCGCGCTCCAGTTCGCCCCGATCCTCGTGCTCGGCGCCTACGGCGGCCTGCTCGCCGACCGCTTCGACAAGCGCCGGCTGCTGATGGTCACCCAGGCGGCGATGATCGTTCCCGCCCTCGCGCTCTGGGCGCTGGTCTACACCGACTCGGTCACCACCTGGATGGTGATGGCGCTCGTGTTCGTGCGCGGCGCCGGACTCGCCGTCGACAACCCGACCCGCCAGGCGTTCGTGATCGAGATGGTGGGTCCCGATCGCGTCGTCAACGCGGTCAGCCTCAACAGCGTGCTCGTCCACGCCGCGCGGCTCGTCGGGCCGGCGATCGCCGGCATCGTGATCGCCACCGCCGGCGTCGGCCCGTGCTTCGCGATCAACGCCGCCTCCTTCGCCGCGATGCTGATCGCGCTGCGGCGGATGGACCCTGAGCTGCTTCAGCGGCCGCGCCGCGTGCCGCGCGAGCCGGGCGCCCTGCGCGCCGCGCTGCGTTATGTCGCGCGCACCCCGGCGCTCGCCGTGCCGCTGGCGATGATGGCGCTCGTCAGCACGCTCGGGCTCAACTTCCAGGTGCTGCTGCCTCTGCTCGCCCGTTTCAGCTTCGACGGCGGTCCCCAGACCTACGCGCTGCTGGTCAGCGCGATGGCGGTCGGCTCGCTCGGCGGCGCCCTGGTCGCGGGCACCCGCGGCCGGGTCTCGACCCAGCTGCTGATCGGCGCGTGCGCCAGCTTCGCCGGCTTCGCGCTGCTCGCCGCCGGCGCCACCAGCCTCGCGCTGGAGGTCGTCGCGCTCGCGCTCGTCGGCGCCTCGGCGGTCACGTTCGCGGCCGGTGTCAACTCGACGCTCCAGCTCGAGGTCGCGCCGGCGATGCGCGGCCGCGTGATGGCCCTCTACTCGGTCGTCTTCCTCGGCTCCACGCCGATCGGGGGGCCGCTCCTGGGCTGGCTCGCCGAGGTCGCCGGACCCCGCGCGGGGCTGCTCGTCGCGGCGCTCGGCGCGCTCGCCGCGGCGGCGCTCGCCTGGCTCTGGACGGGCCGCCTGGCGCGCGCCGCGCCGGCCGTCGGCTGACCGCGCGGGGGCGCTTTCACAGACGATCCGCATAGACTCGACTGCTGCGGCCGATGCCCTCGACGGCTCGGCGGCGACATCAGGCCCGACCCCACAAGGAGATCGTGACCACCCAGGAGACGCCCCCAGCCATTGCAACCGACCACCGTCCGGAGCTGGAGATCCACATCCCAGCGGCCGCCGCCGAGGCGCGCGACCAGGACGAGGAGTGGTGCGAGGTTCGCGTCGACGGAGAGACGCGCCGCATCCGCTTCCACGACTACGCCGAGGTCTACTCGGTGCCCGGCCTCTACGAGCGGCTCTTCTACGAGGAGCTCGAATGCAACTCGCCCGAGACCGTCTGCTCGCTGCTCGGCGACGCGCTGCGTGACGACGAGCACGCACCCGGCGACCTCAGCGTCCTCGACGTCGGCGCCGGCAACGGCATGGTCGGCGAGGAGCTCGTCCGGCTCGGCGCCGAGAACGTCGTCGGAGTCGACATCATCGAGGAGGCCGCCGCCGCCGCCGAGCGCGACCGGCCCGGCGTCTACGACGACTACCACGTCGTGGATCTGACCGATCCCTCCGCCGCCGACCAGCACGCGCTGGCCCAGCACGACTTCAACTGCCTGACGACGGTCGCCGCGCTCGGGTTCGGCGACATCCCACCGGAGGCGTTCAGCGCCGCCTACGACCTCGTCGAGACCGACGGCTGGGTGGCGTTCAACATCAAGGAGGAGTTCTTCGAGGGGGCCGATCGCAGCGGCTTCGCCGAGCTGATCCAGGGCGGTCTCGACGACGGCGCGCTCGAGCTGCGCTCCGACCGCCGCTACCGTCACCGGCTCGCCGCCGACGGCGAGCCGATCCACTACGTCGCGATGGTTGCGCGCAAGCGCGGCGACCTCCAGCCGGTCACCTGACCGCCGCGCCGGTGGGGCGGGTGGCGGCCCTGGCCGCCCCGTCCCGCGGCACGCGGCGAGGGTGTCAGCGGCGCAGCACGGCCTTGACCTGGTAGACCGACAGCGTGCCGTTGAGGAACGCGTTGCGGGCCGCGCGCAGGTAGAGCCGCCAGACCCGCAGCCGCTCTGGTCCGGCGAGTCGCTCGGCCGTCGCGAGGTCGCGGTCGAGGTTCTCGTACCAGTGGCGCAGCGTCTCGGCGTAGTCGGGCGCGAACCCCTCGACGTGCAGGGTCTCGAAGCCGGCCCGCTCGAGCGCGAGCTGGACGCGCGAGAGCTGGAGGGTCTCGCCGTCTGGGAAGACGTAGCGGTTGTTGAACGAGCCCGGGTCGGGGTCGGAGTGGCGCAGTCGAGCGATGCCGTGGTTGAGCAGCCGCCCACCCGGCTGCAGCAGGCCCGCGAGCTGGCGCGCGTAGAGGTCGATCCGCTCGTTGCCGACGTGCTCGACCATGCCGATCGAGGAGATCGCGTCGAACCGCTCGCCGGAGATGTCGCGGTAGTCGGTCACGCGGATCTCGATCAGATCCGATAGCCCGGCGTCGGCGACCCGCTGGCGCGCCTCCTTCGCCTGCTCGGGCGAGACGGTGATGCCGACCACGCGCGAGCCGTAGCGCTGGGCGGCGTGAATCGCGAAGGCGCCCCAGCCGCAGCCGACGTCGAGCACCCGATCGGCGGGCGTGAGGTCGAGCTTGGCGCAGACGAGGTCGCGCTTGGCGTCCTGGGCCTCGGCGAGCGTGGTCGCCCCGCGCGAGAAGATCGCGCAGCTGTAGGTCATCGACTCGTCGAGGAACAGCGCGAAGAACTCGTTGCCGACGTCGTAGTGATGACGCACCGCACGGGCGTCGCGCTCGCGGCTGTGCATCCTGCCCTTCGGGCGCAGCTCGGCCTTCGGCACTCGCGGCGGCGCGACGATCCCCATCGCGCGCGTCGCGGCGACCATCAGCCGGGCCTTCGCGCGGCCGTCGATGGTCGGGGGCCGCCAGTGGTCGACAACCCCCATCACGGCCATCAGGTCGTCGACGTCGAGGTCGCCCGCCACATTGGCGCGGCCGAGCCCGAGCTGCCCCGGCGCCCGCAGCAGGTGGGCGAGCGCGCGGGGGGAGGTGACGGTGAAACGGGGTCCGTCCCCGTCGGCGGTCGAGGGGATCGTCGTGCCGTCCCAGAGGTCGACGGTGAACGGTCGGTCGGGTAGCGCGTGCGCGATCTCACGGCGCAGCGGCTCGGTGCTGGTCAGCGGCATGGCACGACATTAGCGCCGGCCGCCGACCGCCAGCCAGCTCCGCGGCCCGCCGATCCCGCCGTTCGGGGGTGGTCGGTCAGCCGGCCTTGGCGCGGCGCGCGATCCGCACCCGCGCGGAGGAGTCCAGAACCGTCTTGCGCATCCGCACGGCCGCCGGGGTCACCTCGACGCACTCGTCCTCCCGGACGTGCTCGAGCGCCTCGTCGAGCGACAGCTCGCGCTTGGGCGACAGCCGCACCAGCACGTCGGCGTTCGCGGAGCGCATGTTGGTGAGGTGCTTCTCCTTGACGGCGTTGACGTTGAGGTCCTCGGCGCGCGCGTTCTCGCCGACGATCATCCCCTCGTAGACCTCCTCGCCCGGGCCGACGAACAGCGTGCCACGCTCCTCGAGCCCGATCAGCGCGTAGCCGGCGGTCGAGCCGGCGCGGTCGGCGACCAGCGACCCGGTCGAGCGGGTGCGCATCTCGCCAGCCCACGGCTCCCAGCGGTCGAGCACGTGGCTCATCACGCCGCTGCCGCGGGTCTCGGTCAGGAATTCGGTGCGGAAGCCGATCAGGCCGCGCGCCGGCACCAGGTAGTCCATCCGGACCCAGCCGGTCCCGTGGTTGGCGATCTGCTCGAGCCGGCCCTTGCGGTTGGCGAGTACCTGGGTGATCGCGCCGACGTACTCCTCCGGGGTGTCGATCGTCAGCCGCTCGACCGGCTCGTGGAGGCGGCCCTTGACCTGGCGGGTGACCACCTGCGGCTGGCCGACCGTCAGCTCGAATCCCTCGCGACGCATCGTCTCGACGAGTACCGCGAGCTGCAGCTCGCCGCGCCCCTGGACTTCCCAGGCGTCGGGGCGGTCGGTCGGGCTGACCCGGATCGAGACGTTGCCGACCAGCTCCCGCTCGAGTCGCGCTTCGATCTGGCGGGCGGTCACCTTGTCGCCGGAGCGTCCCGCCAACGGTGAGTTGTTGACTGCGATCGTGACCGACAGCGACGGCTCGTCGATGTCGATCAGCGGCAGCGCGCGCGGGTCGTCGGGATCGGCGAGCGTCTCGCCGATCGTGATCTCCTCGATGCCGGCGACGGCGATGATCTCGCCCGGTCCGGCCTCGGCGGCGTCGACGCGATCGAGCGCCTCGGTCACGTAGAGGTTGGTGATCGTTGCGTGCTCGACGGTCCCGTCGCGGCGGCACCAGGCGATCCGCTGGCCGGCGCGCACGACTCCCTGATGGACGCGGCAGAGCGCGAGCCGGCCGACGTAGGGAGAGGCGTCGAGGTTGGTCACGTGCGCCTGCAGCGGATGGCCGTCCTCGTACTCGGGAGCGGGGATGCGGTCGAGGATCAGGTCCATCAGGGGGCGCAGGTCGCTGCCCTCGACACCCTCCTCCAGCGACGCCCAGCCGGCCTTGGCGTTGGTGTAGACGATCGGGAACTCGATCTGCTCCTCGTCGGCGTCGAGGTCGAGGAACAGCTCGTAGACCTCGTCGACGACCTCGCCGATGCGGGCGTCGGGCCGGTCGACCTTGTTGACGACGAGGATCACCGGCAGCCGCGCGGCGAGCGCCTTGCGCAGCACGAAGCGCGTCTGGGGGAGCGGCCCCTCCGAGGCGTCGACCAGCAGCACGACGCCGTCGACCATCGTCAGTCCGCGCTCGACCTCGCCGCCGAAGTCGGCGTGGCCGGGGGTGTCGATGATGTTCAGCTTCACCTCGCCGTAGCGGACCGCCGTGTTCTTGGCGAGGATCGTGATGCCCTTCTCGCGCTCGAGGTCCATCGAGTCCATCACGCGCGTGGCGACGTCCTGGTTCTCGCGGAAGGCACCCGACTGCCAGAGCATGGCGTCGACCAGCGTCGTCTTGCCGTGATCGACATGCGCGACTATCGCCACGTTGCGGATGTCCTCCCTCCTGGACATGAGGCCAGCCAATCTACAGGGTTTGGCCTGGCCCCCGGCGTGGAAGCCTTCGAGCGTGACCGTCGTCGCACAGCCGGGCCGCGAGCAGATCCGTCGGCTGGCTCGCGCCGAGGTCGCCGAGGGGTGCGTGCTCAGCGTCTACGTCGATCTCGACCCGCGCGAGTTCGCCACCGGACCGGCGCGCCAGAGCGCGCTGACGTCCGCCGCCGACGAGGCCGCGAAGGCGGTCGAGGCGCGCAGGCTCTCCCACGAGGTCCGGCTGGCGCTGCGCGAGGACGTCGAGCGGATCCGCGCCTACGCGGGCGAGGCCGACTTCGACGGCACCCACGGCCTGGCGATCTTCGCCGCCGGCCCCGAGCGGTTCGAGGCGCTGCACCTGCCGCGCCGGGTACCGAGCGGGGTCTGGGTCGGCGCGGCGCCGCACGTCGCGCCTCTGGTCGGGGAGCCGAACGGCTCGTGGTGCGTGGCCCTGGTGAACCGCCGCGACGCGCGGCTACTGCTCGGCGGACCGTTGCGCCTCGCCGAGGTCGAGCGGATCACCGACGACGTGCCCGGCCGTCACGACCAGGGTGGGCTGGCTCAGGCGCGCTACGAGCGCCACATCGACGAGCAGGCGCGCCGCCACCTCGAGCGGGTCGCCGGGCGGGTCGGAGAGCTGCGCCGGTCCGGACGGTTCGACCACCTGCTCGTCGGCGGGCCCGACGAGCCGCACGCCGAGTTCTGCGCGCTGCTCGACCGCGAGACCGCCGCGCTGGAGTGCGGGCGGGTGTCGGTCGACTTCGACGCCGCCTCCGAGACCGACGTGACGGCCGCCGCCGAGCCGGCGATGCGGGCCTGTGAGGCGCGCCAGCGCACCGCGCTGCTCGACCGCGTCGACGAGGGCCTCGGCCCCGACGGCCATGCCGCGGCAGGCGTCGACGAGGTCCTCGGCTGCCTCAACGAGCAGCGGGTCGCCACGGTCCTGCTCGACGACGGCCTCGCGGGCGAGGGCGCATGGTGTCCGGCCTGCGGCTGGCTGACCGCCTCGGCCGCTGAGCGCTGCCCCGCCGACGGCAGCCAGCTGCGCGGCGGCGCCGACCTCGTCGAGGCGATCGTCGACCGCGCCCTGCTCCAGGACGCCGACGTCCTGCGCCTGCGCGACGACGACCGCATCGCCGGCCATGGCGGTGTGGCGGCGGTGCTGCGCTTCTAGCCGCGCGGCCGTGCGGGCGAACGGCCTCCATGATGAATCGTGCAGTCCAGGGCCGAAAGATCCACCATCGGCGCTGACTGGAGGGGGTAGGACTACTCGCGGCGGTTGCCCTCGGGGGAGGGGCCGGGGGCGCCGATCGCCCCGGCGGCGATCTCCTCGATCCGCTCGCGGGCCGCGGCGTCGAGCGTCAGCTCGGTCGCGGCGACCGCGGCGGCGATGTGCTCGGCGTTGCGCGAGCCCACGATCGCGACCTGGACCGCCGGGTTGTCGAGCACCCAGGCGATCGCGAGCTGGGCGACGGTGACGCCGAGGTCGTCGGCGACGCGGGCGAGCTGGCGGACGATCGCCAGGTTGCCGGTCAGCGCCGGCTCGGAGAACATCGGGCTCTGCGAGCGCCAGTCGTCGGCGGCGAACTCGGTGGCCCGCTCGATCGCGCCGGTCAGCATGCCGTGGGCGAGCGGCCCGTAGGCGAGCACGCCGACGTCGTGGTCGCGGCACCACGGCAGCGTCGAGTCCTCGATCTCACGCTCGAAGAGGTGGTAGGGAGGCTGGAGCGTCTCGACGGGGATCGTCTGCGACAGCTCCGCCAGCTGCTCGGCGTCGAAGTTCGAGACGCCGACGTGGGCGATCAGGCCCTCGTCGCGTAGGGCGGCCAGCGCCGCGCCGGTCTCGGCTAGCGGCGTGGCGGGGTCGGGCCAGTGGAGCTGGTAGAGGTCGATCCGGTCGATGCCGAGCGCGTCCAGGCTCGCCTCGCAGCCGGCGCGCAGGAAGTCCGGGCTGCAGTCGCGCTCGACGCCGCCGTCGACCGGCCGCAGCCCACCCTTGGTCGCGATCGTCAGCGCGTCGCGGGCCGAGCCGCGCAGCTCGTCGCCGAGCGCCTCGGCGAGCAGCCGCTCGGACCTCCCGAAGCCGTAGGCCTGGGCGGTGTCGAAGAAGTCGATGCCCAGCTCGCGGGCCGCGCCGATCGCCGCGGTCGCCCGCTCGCGGTCGACCGCGCCCCACTCGCCGCCGAGCTGCCAGGTACCGAAGCAGATCGGCGAGACCTCCAACTCGCTCCGTCCAAGCCGCACACTCTTCATCCTCAGCCGATTCCCGGCTCCCCCTGCGCCGAAACGCCCACCCAGCCCCGCGTCTCGCGATACTTGCGTGGATGTGGCGGGAGCGGATGCGGCGTTGGGAGCGGCGCTTGGGGATCCTGGCCGGTGCGGCCGCCTTCGTGGTGCTCGGGACCGGCACAGCGGTGTGGGCCGCCGACGAGGTCGTGCCGGCGGTGGGGACGCCGGACACCGGGGCCCTCCACATCTCGGTTGCGCGCGGGCTCGACGGTTCGACTGGGTACGACGACGAAGAGCGGTGCAGTCCTGTGGCCGACGCCGAGATCCGCTGTTCGGTCAGCCAGCCCGGTCATCGGAGCGGCAGCTACGAGTACCGCGTGCGGCGCGAAGGCCGCCGCTGTTGGCAAGCTCGGCTGGTCTACGAAGCGGGCTCGGACCTTCGCGACGGTCCCCCGGTTCGGGCTCGCGGCTGCGTGATGCTCGGCGACCAGATCTGGTCCCGGTGAACCGCCGCGGGCGCGAGCGGCCGTTCCGTCTGGGCGGTGCGCGACGCTGGCTGGCCTGATCGATACGAAGGGAAGCTGATGGGTCCGGTTTGGCTGTTGCTCGGTGTCGCGATCGGCGCGGGAGTCGCGTTCCTCGCGCTGCGCGCGCGGCTGGACGCCGAGCGGCGCGGCGCGGCGGAGCGTCTCGACGCCGAGCGCGCGGCGGCGGCCGAGCGGGTCGAGCACGAGCGGGCGATCGCCACCGAGCGGGTCGAGGCGATCACCCAGGCGCGCGACGAGCTCGCCAACCAGTTCACGGCGCTCTCGACGGCTGCGCTCGAGCAGAACAACACCCGCTTCCTGGCGCTCGCCGAGGAGCGGATGAAGGCCCAGCAGGCGGCCGGGCGGACCGAGCTCGACACCCAGAAGCAGGGCGTCGAGACGCTCGTCAAGCCGGTCCGCGAGAAGCTCGAGGCTGTCGACCGGGTGCTGCGCGACATCGAGAAGCAGCGCGCCGAGGCCTTCGGCGGCATCAACCAGCAGCTGCTGGAGGTCACCGAGACCCAGCGGCGCCTCCAGACCGAGACCGCGAACCTCGTGACGGCGCTGCGCGCCCCGCACGTGCGGGGCCGTTGGGGCGAGGTGCAGCTCAGGCGCGTCTGCGAGATGGCCGGGATGATCGACCGCTGCGACTTCTACGAGCAGCGCAGCGTCGCCGGCGAGAACGGCGTGCTGCGCCCCGACCTCGTCGTCCGTCTGCCGGGCGGCAAGGACGTCGTCGTCGACGCCAAGACGCCCCTGTCGGCCTACCTCGACGCGGTCGAGGCCACCGACGACGCCGCCCGCGAGGCCCATCTCGACAACTACGCCCGCCACGTCCGCGAGCACATCCAGAAGCTGTCGGCGAAGTCGTACTCGTCGCAGTTCGAGAGCTCGCCCGAGTTCGTCGTGATGTTCCTGCCCGGCGAGGTCTTCTACTCGGCGGCGCTCGAGCGGATGCCCGACCTGATCGAGCGGTCCGTCGAGGAGTCGGTCCTGATCGCCACGCCGACCACGCTGATCGCCCTGCTCAAGGCGGTCGCCTACGGCTGGCGCCAGGAGCGGATGGCCGAGTCGGCGCGCGAGGTCTCCGCCCTCGGCCGCGAGCTGTACCAGCGGATCGGCGGGCTGAGCGAGAAGGTCGTGACGCTCGGCCGGCGGCTGGAGTCGTCGGTCAACGCCTACAACGAGACGGTCGGAACCCTCGAGCGGAGGGTGCTGGTCACCGCGCGCCGGCTCGACGAGCACGGCGTCGCGCCCGACGGCGCCGAGCTGGACGCTCCCGCGCAGGTCGACATCTCGGTGCGGCGGCTGCAGGCGCCGGAGGTCGACGGCACGGCCGAGTCCGAGATCGGGCCTGGCGGCCTGGCGGCCGGCGAGCGGCTGCTCTGAGCCGCGCGGCGCTCGCCGCCCGCGGCCGGGCCGGATAGGGTGGAGCCATGATCGGCTTCGTCGTCGCCGGAATCTTCATCGGCATCCTCGCCCGCCTCATCACCCCCGGCCGCCAGCGGATCGGCGTGCTGATGACGATCTTCGCCGGCATCCTCGGCTCGATCGTCGGCGGGCTGATCGCGTCGTGGATCGGCACCGGCAGCATCTGGGAGCTGAACTTCCTCGGCTTCGTCTTCGCGATCGGGGCGGCGATCCTGTTCGTCGCCGCCGCCGAGGGCATGCGCCTCGGGCCGGGCAACCGCCGCGAGCTCGAGCGCTAGCTGTAGAACCTGATCGCGTTGTTCCTATCCGGGCCTCCTTGGAGGCTGAGGGCTGCCAAGCACTCTCAGTTCCAAGGAAGGACACCGGATGGAGCTTCACGCGAATGCCGCGCTCAGCCTTGC
>Ga0307505_10000895_pt1 | contig 27836 bp, 28 predicted proteins | sample 23_S_MG_FD_202183 | JGI IMG/M metagenome (GOLD analysis project Ga0307505, IMG submission 202183) | Soil microbial communities from Populus trichocarpa stands in riparian zone in the Pacific Northwest, United States - 23_S | ecosystem: Environmental > Terrestrial > Soil > Riparian zone > Trees... | reverse complement strand
TCTCGTCCCGGGTCATGGACGCGCCCGGACTCTGCTCGACGTCGCGCATGGTGGTGTCGAAAATGATCAATTTGCCTTGGCTCATGGTCTGGTCCTCGTGGATAGGGATGGACTGATCCCTGGCCGCCTTGTGGGCGGCACGGGCACTGCCGGATTGTGGGGTTTAGTTTGTGCGCGCGGGGCGCAGCAGCAGGCCGCCCAGCGCGAGGAGCGCCAGGGAAAGCAGAGCGGCGAGGAAGACCTGATGCATGGAGCGACTATAGCCCCTGGCCCGCGCGGCCGTCAAGGACGCGGCTTGGCGCGCCGGCCCGTCGCCCACAGCACGTAGCCCGACAGCCCGTAGGCGCAGAACAGCAGGAACAGGACGATCGGCGGGTCGGAGGACACCAGCACGAAGCCGAGCACGATCAGCAGCAGGGCCCAGAACGGCACGCTTTTCCTGAAATTGATGCCCTTGAAGCTGTAGAACGGCACATTGGAGACCATCGTCAGCCCGGCATACAGGGCGAGGAACCCGGCCACCCACTGCAGTCCCCAGTCGTCCAGCGGGATCTTGTTGTCGTGCGCCAGCCAGACGAATCCCGCCACCAGCGCGGCCGCCGCCGGGCTCGGCAGGCCCTGGAAATAGCGCTTGTCGACCACGTCGATCATGACGTTGAAGCGCGCCAGGCGCAGCGCCGCACCGGCGCAGTAGACGAAGGCGGCGATCCAGCCGAAGCGGTCCAGGTCCTTCAGCGCCCACTCGTAGAGCACCAGGGCGGGCGCCGCGCCGAAGGACACCATGTCGGCGAGGCTGTCGTACTGGGCGCCGAATTCGCTTTGCGTACGCGTCAGGCGCGCCACGCGGCCATCCAGGCCGTCGAGCAGGCCGGCGACGAAGATGGCGACCGCCGCGTCGCTGAAGCGGCCGTTCATCGCCTGCACGATGGCGTAGAAGCCCGCAAACAGCCCGGCGGTGGTGAACAGGTTCGGCAGCAGGTAGATGCCCCGCCGGCGCAAACTGCCACCGCGCGGCGGCACCATGCCGGGCAGGCAGTCCTGCTGCTGCGGGTCCTGCGGCTCAGGCATTTCCGCTCAGCCTCGCAAGCACGCTTTCCGCCGCATACACCTTGTCGCCGATGGCGGCCACCGGCTGCGCATCGGGCGGCAGGTATACGTCCACGCGCGAGCCGAAGCGGATGAAGCCGAAACGCTCGCCCCTGCCCAACTCGGTGCCCGCGCTAACGTAGCACAGGATGCGGCGCGCAATGAGGCCGGCGACCTGCACGCAGGTCACGTCCTCGCCGGACCGGGTGCGGAACCACAGCGCGTTCCTCTCGTTCTCGAGGGAAGCCTTGTCCAGCGCCGCATTGAAGAAGCGCCCCGCGTGGTACCAGACCTGCTTGACGGTGCCGTCCACCGGCGCGCGGTTGGAGTGCACGTTGAACACGTTCATGAACACGCTGATCTTGAGCGCGTCGCGCTCCAGCCAGGGGTCGCGCGCCTTCTCCACCGCCACGATGCGCCCGTCGGCGGGCGACACCAGCGCCGCCGGATCGTCCGGCACTTCGCGCGGCGGGTCGCGGAAGAACTGCAGGACGAACAGCGCCGCAATCCACAGCGGTAGCGACCACCACCAGCCGGCGAAGACAGCCACCAGCAGGGCGGCGGCGCAGGCAACGCCGAGGAAGGGCCAGCCTTCACGCGCGAGGATCGGGTGGGGATAGGCCGGCCGCACTACTTGTCGCCTTCCTTCAGCCGCTCGGAACCCTGGCCTTGCTGCATCGCCTTGTTGATGTCGGTCGCCACCTTGTCGAGCGTCTTCTTCGGAATGCGGCCGACTTCCCGGGACTGCTCCGGCGTGCAGGCGGCCAGCGCCAGCGCGGTCGCCAGCGCCAGGCTAGTTCTTCGAAGTGTCGACAAGGCGGTTCTTCCGGATCCAGGGCATCATCTCGCGCAGCCGCGCGCCGACCTTCTCGATCGGCAGTTCCGCGGTCATGCGGCGCCGGCTGAGCAGCACCGGCGCGCCGGCGCGGTTCTCCAGCACGAACTCCTTGGCGTACTCGCCCGACTGGATGCGCGCCAGCACTTCCTTCATGCGCTGGCGCGTGCCCTGGTCGATGATCTTCGGGCCGCTCACGTACTCGCCGTACTCGGCGTTGTTGGAGATCGAGTAGTTCATGGTGCCGATGCCGCCCTCGTACATCAGGTCGACGATCAGCTTCAACTCGTGCAGGCACTCGAAGTACGCCATCTCCGGCGCGTAGCCGGCCTCCACCAGCGTGTCGAAGCCGGCCTTCACCAGTTCGACGCAGCCGCCGCACAGCACGCTCTGCTCGCCGAAGAGATCCGTCTCGGTCTCCTCCTTGAAGTCGGTCTCGATGATGCCGGCCTTGCCGCCGCCGATCGCCGCCGCGTAGGACAGCGCCAGCTCGCGCGCCTTCCTGGAGGCGTTGCGGTGCACCGCGATCAGCATCGGCACGCCACCGCCGCCGGCGTAGGTCGAGCGCACGGTGTGCCCCGGGGCCTTGGGCGCGACCATCCAGACGTCGAGATCCTTGCGCGCCTGGATCAGGCCGTAGTGGATGTTGAAGCCATGCGCGAAAGCGAGCGACGCCCCCTTCTTGATGTTGGGCTCGATGAAGTCCCGGTAGATCTGGGCGTGATGCTCGTCGGGCATCAGGACCATGACGATGTCCGCGCCCTTGATCGCCTCGGCCAGGTCGGCGACCTTCACGCCGCTCTTCTTCGCCTTGTCCCACGACGCGCCGTCCTTGCGCACGCCGACGGTGACCTTCACGCCCGATTCCTTCAGGTTGAGCGCGTGGGCATGGCCCTGCGAGCCGTAGCCGAGGATGGTGACCTTCTTGCCCTTGATGAGCGAGAGGTCGGCGTCCTTGTCGTAGTAGACCTTCATGTTTCTCCTCTGGATGAAAAAGCGGGGCCAGGCCCCATTTGCCGGCCGCTAGACGCGCAGGACGCGATTGCCGCGGCCGATGCCGCTGGCGCCGGTGCGCACGGTTTCGACGATCGCGCCCGGATCCAGGGCATGGATGAAGGCGTCGAGCTTGCGGCCGTCGCCGGTCAGCTCGATCGTGTAAGTGTTGTCGGACACGTCGATGATGCGGCCGCGGAAGATGTCGGCCATGCGCTTCATGTCCTCGCGCTCCTTGGCGCCGGCGCGCACCTTGATCAGCATCAGCTCGCGCTCGATGTGCTCGGCCTCCGACAGGTCCACCACCTTGACCACCTCGACCAGCTTGTTGAGCTGCTTGGTGATCTTCTCGATGACCTCGTCGGAGCCCACGGTCACCACGGTCATGCGCGACATCGAGGCGTCCTCGGTCGGCGCCACGGTGAGCGACTCGATGTTGTAGCCGCGCGCCGAGAACATGTTCGAGATGCGCGACAGCGCCCCGGCCTCGTTTTCGACCAGGATCGAGATGATGTGCCTCATCAAAGATCCTCGGAGAGGATCATCTCCGTGATGCCCTTGCCGCCGGGGATCATCGGGTAGACGTTCTCGGCCTGGTCGGTGAGGAAATCGAGGAACACCAGGTCCTTGGTCCGCTTGAAGGCCTCGCGCAGCGCCGGCTCCACGTCGGCCGGCTTGTCGATCAGCACCCCCGAATGGCCGTAGCCTTCGGCGAGCTTGACGAAGTCGGGCAGCGCGTCCATGTAGGACTCGGAATAGCGGTTGCCGTGGAAGAACTGCTGCCACTGGCGCACCATGCCCATGTACTTGTTGTTCAGGTTGACGATCTTGATCGGCAGCCGGTACTGCTTGCAGGTGGAGAGCTCCTGCAGGCACATCTGGATCGAGGATTCGCCGGTCACGCAGGCCACCGTGGCGCCGGGATTCGCCATCAACACGCCCATCGCCGCGGGCAGGCCGAAGCCCATGGTGCCCAGGCCGCCGGAATTGATCCAGCGGCGCGGCTGGTCGAACTTGTAGAACTGCGCCGCCCACATCTGGTGCTGGCCGACGTCCGAGGTGATGAAGGCGTCCCCGCCGGTCACCTCGTAGAGCTTCTCCAGCACGAACTGCGGCTTGATGATCTTCGAATTGCGGTCGTACTTGAGGCAGTCCCTGGCGCGCCACGCCTCGATCTGCTTCCACCAGGCCTTGAGGTCTGCGGTCTTCGCCTCCGCGAGCAGCTTCAGGAAGTCCTCCAGCACGTCCGGGATGTTGCCGACGATCGGCACGTCCACCTTGACGCGCTTGGAGATCGACGACGGATCGATGTCGATGTGGATGATCTTGCGCGGGTTCTGCGCGAAGTGCGCCGGGTTGCCGATCACGCGGTCATCGAACCTCGCGCCGATGGCAAGCAGCACGTCGCAGTGCTGCATCGCCATGTTGGCTTCGTAGGTGCCGTGCATGCCGAGCATGCCGAGGAACTGCTCGTCGGTCGCCGGGTAGGCACCCAGCCCCATGAGCGTGCTGGTGATGGGAAAGCCGGTGCGCTTGATGAGTTCGCGCAGCTGTGCCGAGGCGTTGGACAGCACCACGCCGCCCCCCGTGTAGACCATCGGCCGCTCGGCCTGCTGCAGCAGCTGCACCGCCTTCCTGATCTGCCCGGCGTGGCCCTTCCGCACCGGGTTGTACGAGCGCATGCTGATCGTTTCCGGGTACTGGTACTCGCACTTGTTGACGGTGATGTCCTTCGGGATGTCCACCAGCACCGGCCCGGGGCGTCCGGTGGTGGCGATGTGGAAGGCCTTCTTCATCGTCACCGCGAGGTCCTTCACGTCGCGCACCAGGAAGTTGTGCTTCACGCACGGACGCGTGATGCCGACCGTGTCGCATTCCTGGAACGCGTCCTCGCCGATGGCGTGCGTCGGCACCTGGCCGCTGAGGATCACCATCGGGATCGAATCCATGTACGCCGTGGCGATGCCGGTGACCGCGTTGGTCAGGCCCGGGCCCGAAGTCACCAGGCACACGCCGACCTTGTGCGAGGAGCGCGAATAGCCGTCGGCCGCGTGCGCCGCGCCCTGCTCGTGGCGCACCAGCACATGGCGCACCTTGTCCTGCTTGAACAGTTCGTCGTAAATCCACAGGACCGCGCCGCCCGGATAGCCGAAGACGACCTCGACGCCTTCCGCCTGCAGGCAGCGGATGAGGATCTGGGCGCCGGTCAGTTCTTCGGTCTTGATGCGGTCCATGACGAATTGGCCTGAGTCAGGAAAAGCGTTCGAGATTAACGGCTTGCCGCAATGCGGTCAAGCTGCAGGCGCGCGGTTTTCCGGGCCGGTTTGATACCATCGCCGCGGGAGCCGGACCACCGGCCGGGAGGGAGAGAGCCTGGCTTCGCGCAGCGAACTATCGGCGTTTCTCGAGGGCGCAGAGCGGCGCGCCTTCAAGCAGGCCCTCTATGCCGTGCGCGAGGAGCAGGCGGCGCTCGACATCGTGCAGGACGCCATGCTGCGGCTGGCCGAGAAGTACGGCGATCGTCCGCTCGCCGAATTGCCGATGCTGTTCCAGCGCATCCTGCAGAACGCGATCCGCGACTGGTTCCGCCGGCAGAAGGTGCGCTCGCTGTGGGTCACCCTGTTTTCCTCGCTCCTGCCCGGCCGCGGCGAAGCCGAGGACCAGGACCCCCTGGAAACTTTGGCCGCCGCCGGCGAGTCGAACGCCGAGGAGGCCCCGCCGGACCGCCTGGAGCGGATGCAAGTAATTGAAGTCATTGAACAAGAGCTGGAGAAGCTCCCCGCACGTCAACGGGAGGCCTTCCTCATGCGTTACTGGGAGGAATTGGACGTCGCCGAAACTGCCCATGCCATGGGCTGCTCCGAGGGCAGCGTGAAAACGCATTGCTCCCGGGCAGCGCATGCATTGGCGGCGGCACTCAAGGCGCGCGGAGTTACCCTCTAGCCATGAACGAACTGCATTTCGCCCACCGCATCCGCCAGCTGCTCAACCAGGGCGCCAGGCTCCAGGGACCGGTCGCCGAGCGGCTGCGCGCGGCGCGCGAACTGGCGCTGGAGCGCCGGCGCGGCGAAGCGGCCGCCGGCACGGTGCTGGCGGGCAATGTCGCGGGCCGATCGGGCTTCGGCAGCCTGTCCTTGCGCGTCATCGTGCCGCTGGTGGCGCTTGGCGTGGCCTTCGCCGTCACCTACAACTGGGAGCAGAAGCAGCGCGCCAAGGAGGTCGAAGAGCTCGACGCCCTGCTGCTCACCAGCGACCTGCCGATCGACGCCTACCTTGACCGGGGATTCGAGGCTTGGCTGAAAAAACGCGCCTCCTTCTAGCGGCGGCGGCGTTCGCCCTGCTGGCCGCGGGGCCGGCGCTCGCCGCGCCGCCCAAGCCGGGGCCGGCCTGGGCCGAACTCAGCGCCGAGCACCAGACGGTCCTCGCCCCGCTCAAGGACAGCTGGGAGCAGATCGTCCCGGAACGCCGGCGCAACTGGATCGGCGTCGCCAAGCGCTACCCCAAGATGACGAGCATCGGGCAAAAGCGGGTACAGACGCGCATGCAGCGCTGGGCCGCGCTGACGCCCGAGCAGCGCAAGCAGGCGCGCGAGAACTACCGGCGCATCAGCAAGGTACCCCCCGAAAAGCGCGGCGACCTCAAGGAGAAGTGGTCCGAGTACCAGTCGCTGCCGCCGCAGGAACGGCAGAACGCCGCGCCGCCGAAGAAGAAACCGGTGCCGGCGAAGTGACGCCGGGCATCGCGCGGCGCCTCGCCTGCCTGCTCTACGAGGCGGTGCTGCTGTTCGCCATCGCTTTTTTCGCCGGCTTCGCCTTCCACTTCGCCTCGGGTGGCGCGCCGCTCGAGGGCCGGGTGCGCTTCGCGCACCAACTGCTCCTGTGCGCGGTGTTCGCCGCCTACTTCCTCTGGTGCTGGCTGCGCGGCGGCCAGACGCTGGCGATGAAGGCCTGGCGCATCCGGCTGGTGCAGGTGACGCCGCGCAAGGCGCTGCTGCGCTTCGCGCTGGCCCTGCTGCTGGTGCCGACCGGAATCGCGCTGCTGTGGGCGCCTCTGGACCGCGAGCGCCAGTTCCTGCACGACCGGCTCGCCGGCACGCGCCTGGAGCTCGCCTAGCGCCGCTCCACCAGCCACATCATCAGCACCGCGGCGAGGAAGAAAGCGGCGGCGGGCAGCGCCGCGGCGGCAAACGGCGGCCAGTTCTGCAGCAGGCCGATATGCGAGAACAGGCCGTTCAGCATGTGGAAGAAAATGCCGAGCATGATGCCGAGGAACACCTTCAGGCCGACCATGCCGGCGCGCGACTGCATGTAGGCGAACGGCAGCGCCAGGGCCATCATCACCAGCGCCGCGATCGGGTAGAACAGCTTCTTCCACAGCGCGATCTCGTAGCGCTCGGTCTTCTGCCGGTTGCCGGCGAGGTGCTGGGTGTAGCGGTACAGACCCCAGGCCGACATGCGCTCCGGCACCACGATGAGGACGTTGAGCAGTTCCGGCGTCACCGCCGTGCGCCAGTCCGACTGCGGCAGGCGCGTGGTGCGCGGCCCCTCCGCCGTGAAGCGCGTCTGCACCACGTCGTTCAGGCGCCAGGCCCCCGGGTCGCGGTACTCGCCCCTCGCCGCGGAGGTGATGCTCTGCAGCTGGTAGCCGGCGTCGAATTCGTAGATGCGCACGCCGGTGACGCGATGCGCCTCGCGCGCCTCGCGTACGTTGATGAACGAGCGCTCGTCCTTGAACCACAAGCCGGAACTCATGTTCTGGCCGATGGCCGCGCTGGTGGCGCGCAGGCGCACCTGCTGCGCCGCCTCCTCGGCCGCGGGCGCCACCCATTCGCCGATGACGAAGGTCACCACGGCGAACAGCAGCCCGACCTTGCACAGCATCCAGCCGGCCTGCCCCGGCGACATGCCCGCGCCGCGCATCACGGTGAACTCGGAGTTGTTGGCGAGGTGCGCCAGCACGTACAGGGTGCCGATCAGCACCGCCACCGGCAGCAGCTCGTAGGCATGCGTCGGCGCCGACAGCAGCACGAAGGTGAACACCTGGCGCAGGTGGTAGTCGCCGCGCCCGAGGTCGTGGAATTCGGCCAGCAGGTCGAAGAACGAGAACAGGCCGAGAAAACCGAGCAGGATGAAGCTCACGGCGGCGATCACCTCGCGCGCGAGGTAGCGGTTCAGGGTCGGGCTGGCGGCGGCCATCAGCTCGCGAACCTGAGCCGGCGCAGGGAGGTGCGCTGGAGGAACAGCACCAGCATGGCGGCGAACATCACCGCGTGCACCAGCCACCAGCCGACCGAGAAATCCAGCCTGCCCTGCGACACGCGCGCCTGGCTCACCGTGAGCAGATTCGAGTACACGAGGTAGGTCAGCAGCGCGAACAGCAGGTTGATCGAGCGGCCGGCGCGCGGGTTGACGAAGCTCATCGGGATGGCGAGCAGCGACAGGATCAGCGCCGACAGCGGCACGCCGATGCGCCACAGCAGCTCGCCTCGATTGACGTTGCTGGGGTCCTTGAGCAGCGCCGCGGTCGACAGGCTCTTGTGCGTGGGGGCGGGCTCCTCCCCGGTCGAGGACTCGACGCGGGCCGCATAGCGCTGGAAATCCATCACGCGGTAGTCGGCCTCGCCGGGCACGCCCTCGTAGCGGCGGCCGTCGAGCAGGACGATGAAGCGATCGCCGTTGGGCGCGGTCTCCACCGTACCCTTCTGGCTGAACATCACGCCGGTGCGGCCATGCTGCACGGAATTGACGAACACGTTCTGCACGGCGGAGCGGTCGCCGGCCACCGATTCGACGAAGAACACGCGGTCGCGGGAGCGCGACTCGCCGAACACACCCGGATCGACGCGCGACAGGTCATCGCGCGCGTCCACGCGGCTGCGGTACTTCTCCGCCATCTGCACCGTCCAGGGCGAGAGGACGAGCGTCAGCGCGGCGATCAGCCCCACCAGCGGCAACGCGAAGGCCAGCACCGGCCGGATCCAGGCGGTGAGCGACTGGCCGGCGCTGAACCAGATCACCATCTCCGAGTCGCGGTAGCTGCGCGTCAAGGTGAGCAGCACCGTGACGAACAGCGTCAGCGACAGCAGGACCGGCAGCGCGTTGAGCGCGAAGAAGCCGAGGAACGCGACCACCGCGTCGGACGGGATCTTGCCGCTCGCCGCCTGCCCGAGCAGCCGGACCAGGCGCGTGGTGACCGCAATCAGGAACAGCGTCAGGAACACTGCCGTCGCCAGTTGCCCGAACTCGCGCAGCAGCGCGCGGAGAAAGATCATGCGATACTTAAATGGCTCATTTCAAGGGAGAATCCGGTGGAATTTAGCATACGGACGCTGGCGCCAGAGAGCGCGAAGACCGGTTGCCTGGTACTCGGCGTCACCAAGCCGGGCGCCGCGGCCGCGCCGGCGCTGACGCGCGCGGCGCAATCCGCCGACCGCGCGGCGCGCGGGCGGCTGCGCGAAGTGCTGGCCCAGGGCGACCTGAGCGGCAAGCCGGGTTCCACGCTGCTGCTGCACAAGGTGGCGGGCCTGGCGGCCGAGCGCGTCCTGCTGGTCGGACTGGGTGAGCCGAAAACCTACGGCGAGACCGCGTTCAGGGACTCGGTGCGCGGCGCCGCCACCGCGCTCAAGGCGCTCGGGGCGCGCGACGCGACCCTGTACCTGCTGGATCCCAGGGTGGGCCGCCGCTCCGCGGCCTGGAACCTGCGCCATGCCGTGCTCGGCCTGCGCGAGGCGTTCTACCGTTTCGACCAGCTGAAGACCGAGAAAAAGCCGCCCGCCCCCGCGCTGGCATCGGTCACGCTGGCGCAGCAGGGCGGGCCCGTGACGCTGCAGGCGCAGGCCGCGCTGCGCGAGGCGGCAGCGACGGGCGACGGGGTCGATCTGGCGCGCACGCTGGGCAACCTGCCGCCCAACATCTGCACGCCCGCCTACCTGGCCGGGGAAGCCGGCAAGCTCGCGCGCCAGTACAAGCTCGGCCTCGAAGTGCTCGAGCGCCGCGACATGGAGCGCCTCGGCATGGGCGCCCTGCTGGCGGTGACGCGCGGTTCGCACCAGCCGCCCAAGCTCATCGTGCTGCGCTATGCCGGCGGCGCGAAGAAGGACCGGCCCGTGGTGCTGGTCGGCAAGGGCATCACTTTCGATACCGGCGGGATCTCGCTCAAGCCCGCCGGCGAGATGGACGAGATGAAGTTCGACATGTCCGGCGCCGGCAGCGTGCTGGGCGCGCTGCGCGCGCTCGCGGGCATGAAGGCGCCGGTCAACGTGATCGGCCTGATCCCCGCCTGCGAGAACATGCCGGGCGGCGCTGCCGCGCGGCCCGGCGACGTGGTGAAGACGCTCTCGGGCCAGACGGTCGAGATCCTCAATACCGACGCCGAAGGCCGCCTGATCCTGTGCGACGCGCTCGCCTACGCCGAGCGCTTCCAGCCGGACGCCGTGGTCGACATCGCCACGCTGACGGGGGCCTGCGTGATCGCCCTCGGCCACGTCGCCACCGGATTGTTCGCCAACGACGAGAAGCTCGCGGGGCAGCTGAGCGCGGCGGGCGACGAGGCCTGGGACCGCGTCTGGCGCATGCCGCTGTGGGAGGACTACCAGGAGCAGCTGCGCTCCAATTTCGCCGACATGGCCAACATCGGCGGCCGGCCCGCCGGCAGCGTCACCGCGGCCTGCTTCCTCTCGCGCTTCACGCGCAAGCTGCGCTGGGCGCACCTCGACATCGCGGGCACCGCCTGGAAGAGCGGCCGCGACAAGGGCTCCACCGGGCGGCCGGTGCCGCTGCTGGTGCGGTTCGTGCTGAGCCGCGCGGGCAAATGACCAGCATCGATTTCTACTTCAACGCCGGGGACCGCCTGCAGGTCGCCTGCCGCCTGGCGGGCAAGGCGCTGGCGCAGGGCAAGCGCACGCTGATCTACGCGCCGGACGCCGAGACCGCGCAGCGCGTCGACCGCCTGCTGTGGACCTGGCCGGCGACCGGCTTCGTGCCGCATTGCGCCCTGCACGATCCGCTGGCCGCGCAGACGCCGGTGCTGATCGGAGACGAGCCCGCGGCCGCCGCGGGCTGCGACGTCCTGCTCAACCTCGCCGCCGCCACGCCGCCCGCTTTCGAGCGCTTCGAGCGCCTGCTGGAAGTCGTGCCGCGTGAGGACGCGGAGCGGCAGGCCGCGCGCGAGCGCTACCGGTTCTACCGCGACCGCGGCTACAAGATCGCCGATCACGACCTGGCCGGCAAGGCCGGCGCATGAGCGACGCCGACCCCCTGGTGCAGCGGGTCGACGCGCTGCTCAAGCGCCACGCGGAGCCCGCCGCCGCGGTCGATGACGTGCCGGTGCTCACCGAGATCGTGAGCGCCGAGGCGCCCGCCGCCGAGGCGCTGGCGCTCGAGCTGGAGCGCGCCGTGCTCGCACGGGTCGAAAAAGAGCTCGACGGCACGCTGGCGGCGCTGCGCGAGGTGCTGCGCGCGGCGGTCGCCGCCGCCGTGGCCCGCGAGCTCGAGGCGCGCGGCTTCGCGGCCAAGACTCCCCCGCCCCCGGGCGGCTGAGCATGGCGCTGGACAAGAGCTTCGAGCCGCGCGCGGTCGAGGGACGCTGGTACGGTCGCTGGGAAGCGGCCGGCTGGTTCGCCCACCGGGGCGATGCGCCGCCCGCCTACTGCATCCAGCTGCCGCCGCCGAACGTCACCGGCACGCTGCACATGGGGCACGCCTTCCAGCAGACGCTGATGGACGCGCTGGTGCGCTACCACCGCATGCGCGGCTGCAACACCAACTGGGTGGTAGGAACCGACCACGCCGGTATCGCCACGCAGATCGTGGTCGAGCGCCAGCTCGAGGTCGAGGGCAGGACGCGTCACGACCTCGGGCGCGAGAAATTCATCGAGCGCGTCTGGCAATGGAAACAGCAGTCCGGGGCCACCATCATGGGTCAGATGCGCCGCCTGGGCGCGTCGGCGAACTGGGGCTACGCCGATGCCGACGGACAGAGTGCCGGTTACTTCACGATGGACGCGCAGATGTCGCGCGCGGTCACCGAAGTGTTCGTCCGCCTCCACGAGGAAGGGCTGATCTACCGCGGCAAGCGCCTGGTGAACTGGGACCCGGTCCTCGGCACCGCGGTGTCCGACCTCGAGGTCGACACCGAGGAAACGAACGGCACCCTGTGGCGCATCGTCTACCCCTTCGTCGACGGCCCGCAGGACTCGACCGACAAGGAAGGCCGGCCGCTCAAGCTGCGCGGCATGACGATCGCCACCACCCGCCCCGAGACCATGCTGGCCGACGGCGCGGTGGCGGTGCACCCGGAGGACCCGCGCTACCGTCACCTTCTCGGCAAGCACGTGATTTTGCCGCTCTGCGACCGCACCATTCCGGTGGTGGCCGACACGATGGTCGAGCGCGAGTTCGGCACCGGCTGCGTGAAGATCACCGGCGCGCACGACTTCAACGACTACGGCGCCGCGCTGCGCCACAACCTGCCGCTGATCGTGATCTTCACGCTCGACGCGAAGATCAACCAGAACGGCCCGAAGCAGTTCCAGGGCATGGACCGCTATGTGGCCCGCAAGGCGGTGGTGGCGCAGCTCGAGCGCGAGGACTTCCTCGCCGGCGCCGATCCGCACCGGATGATGCTGCCCAAATCCGGTCGCACCGGCGCGGTGGTGGAGCCGATGCTCACCGACCAGTGGTTCGTGAAGATGGAGGGCATGGCGAAGGACGGGCTCGACGTGGTGCAGCGCGGCGAGGTGAAGTTCTTCCCCGAGCACTGGGCCGCCACCTACAACCACTGGCTGCAGAACATCCAGGACTGGTGCATCTCGAGGCAACTCTGGTGGGGGCACCAGATCCCGGCGTGGTACGACGCCGACGGCAAGATCTACGTGGCGCGCACCGAGAAGGAGGCCCTGGAGCAATCGAAGGGCAAGCCCCTGACGAGGGATCCCGACGTCCTCGACACCTGGTTCTCCTCCCAGCTGGTGCCCTTCTCCTCGCTCGGCTGGCCGGCGCAGACGCCGGACCTCGAGCGCTTCCTGCCCTCCGACGTCCTGGTCACCGGCAACGACATCATCTTCTTCTGGGTGGCGCGCATGATCATGGCGACGCGCCACTTCACCGGCAAGGTGCCCTTCCGCCACGTGTACATCAACGCCATCGTGCGCGACGCCGAAGGCGAAAAGATGTCGAAGTCCAAGGGCAACACCCTCGACCCGCTCGACCTGATCGACGGCATCACGCTCGAGGGCCTGCTGGAGAAATCCACGCAAGGGCTGCTGAAGGGCGAACACCGCGAGCGCATCGGGAAGTACGTGCGCGCGCACTACCCCTCGGGCATCCCCGCCTTCGGCGCCGACGCGGTGCGCTTCACCTTCGCCTCGCTCGCGAGCTTCGCCATCACCCTGAACTTCGACCTCGGGCGCTGCGAGGGCTACCGCAATTTCTGCAACAAGCTGTGGAACGCGACGCGCTTCGTGCTGATGAACACCGAGGGCGGGGACTGCGGCCAGGACGAGAAGCTGGCGGTCGAGCTCTCCGCCTGGGACCGCTGGATCGTCAGCACCCTGCAGCGCACCGAGGCGGAAGTGGCCAGGGGTTTTGACGAGTACCGCTTCGACAACGCCGCGGGCGCCCTCTACCGCTTCATCTGGGACGAGTACTGCGACTGGTACGTGGAGGTCGCGAAGGAGCAGCTCGCGAAAGGCAGCGAAGCCGAGCAGCGCGGCACGCGGCGCACGCTGGTGCGCGTCCTCGAGGCCGCGCTGCGCCTCGCGCACCCGGTCATCCCGTTCATCACCGAGGAGCTGTGGCAGATGGTCGCGCCGCTCGCCGGGAAGTCCGGCGAGACCATCATGCTCGCGCCCTACCCGAAGTCGCAGCCCGAGAAAATCGACGAGGCGGCGGAGCGCGAGATCGCGGGCGCCAAGGAACTGGTGAATGCCGGCCGCAACCTGCGCAGCGAGGCGAAGGTGCCGCCGAAGGACCGCATCCCGTTCTACATCGTCGGCCAGCCGGGCGCGGCGGCGGTGACGGCATCGACGGCGTTGCTGCGGGCATCGGAATTGCGCGTCGTCGCCGACCTGCCGAAATCCGATTCCCCGGTGGCGGTGGCCGGGCAGCACCGCCTGATGCCGCACATCGAGGTCGACCCGGTCGCCGAGCGCGAGCGCGTCGCCAAGGAGGTCGCGCGCCTGCGGGGCGAGATCGCCAACGCGCGCGCCAGGCTCGCCAACACCTCGTTCGTGGAGCGCGCGCCCGCCCCTGTCGTGGCGCAGATGCGCGAGCGCCTTGCCGCATTCGAAGCAACGCTGGAAAAACTCTCCGCCAAGACGTGACCCTGCCGCGCACGCTGCGCGCCTTCCGCCACCGCAGCTTCCGCATCTTCTTTCTCGGCCAGGGCGTTTCCCAGTTCGGCACCTGGCTGCAGCTCATCGCCACCAGCTGGCTGGTCTACCGCCTCACCGGTTCGACGTTCTGGCTCGGCCTGGCCGGCTTCGCGCTGCAGATCCCGTTCCTGGTGCTGGCGCCCATGGCGGGCGTGTGGGTCGACCGGCTGAGCAAGCGCACGGTGCTGCGCACCACCAACGCCATCGCCCTCGCGCAGTCGCTGGCGATGCTGGCGCTGGTGGCCTCCGGCCAGATCCAGCCCTGGCACCTGATCGCCGGCAACCTGGTGCTCGGCATCGTCAACGCCTTCGACAGCCCGGCGCGCCAGTCCTTCCTCATCGAACTGGTCGAAGGACGCGAGGACCTGCCCAACGCCATCGCCTTCCAGTCCATGCTGATGAACGGCGCGCGCTTCGTCGGGCCGATGGTCGGCGGCGCAGTGATCGCGCTGGGCGGCGAAGTCTGGGGCTTCGGCCTGAACAGCGCCTCGTACGTCGCGATCCTGGCGGCGCTCGCGGTGGTGCGCGTGCAGGCGCGCCAGCCCGAGAGCACGCACCAGGGCTGGCTGTCGCAGCTCGCGGCCGGCTTTCGCTGGGCGTACGGGTTCCTGCCTTCGCGCAGCGTCCTGCTGCTGCTCGCCGCGGTCAGCGTCGGCACCCAGCCGCTGCAGGCGCTGGCGCCCTTCTTCGCGCGCGACGTGTTCGGCGGCAATTCGCAGACGCTCGGCTGGATGATCGGCGCCGGCGGTTTCGGCGCGGTGTCGGGCATGCTGTTCCTCGCCCTGCGCCCGACGGTGCGCGGCCTGCTCACGGTGGTCGGCTGGGCCGGCGCCGCGGCCGGCATCTCGGTGATCGCGTTTGCCTGGTGCACCCGGCTCTGGCCTGCGCTCGCGCTGACCTACGTCGCCGGCATGGGCATGATGCTGGCCGCGGGATCGATCAACACCATCCTGCAGACGATCGTGGAGGACCGCCTGCGCGCGCGCGTCGCCGCGCTCTACATCATGTCCTTCCTCGGCATGAGCCCGCTTGGCGCGCTCGGCGCCGGCTGGGCGGCGCAGTACATCGGCCCGCCCGCGGCGCTGGCCGCCGGCGGCGCGCTCGCGCTATGCGCCTCGCTGGCCTACCTCGCGCAGCTGCCGGCCATCCGCCGCGCGATCCGCCCGGTCTACGAGCGGCTGGACATCGTGCCGCGCGCGGATCGCTAGCCCTTGTACTGGCTTTGGTCGAACGGCACCTGGCGGCCGACCAGCGTCTCGAGCATGATCAGTTCGGCGTCCGTGTGGTTGATGACCGGCGCCCGCATGATCATCTGCGGGGCGCCCTTCGCCATGATGTAGCGCGGCTGGTCGTGGTGCGTGGTCCGCACCGTCTCGCGCACCGCCGGGTCGTCCGCGGGCACCAGTTCCGCCTCGCCGTAGCAGGTGCAGGCGTAGGTCCGGTCCGCCTCGCTTTCCACGTAGATGCCGGTGCCGCGGATGCCGATGGTGGCGGTCTGCGTGCGCAGCGTCTTGCGCTCGCCCGGCTGGAACACCGACAGCAGCGCGCCGGTGACCACCCGGAACACGTCCGCCGCGGCGCTTCCCACCTCGAGGCGCGAATTCGCCCGCAGCAGGAACGCGTCGCGGTTGATCACGAACACCACCTCGCCGCCGCCGGCAGTCGCCAGCGCATCCCCGGGCATCACCCGCAGGCCCTTCTTTGCCGCGACGCCATTGATGCGCACCTCGCCGCGTACGCGGTAGACACCCTCTTCCACGCTGCCCGCGCCGAGAGCGTCGCGCACCACCAGCAGCGCCGCAGTGCCCTGCAGCCATGCGCGCCGGCTCAGCATCGCCGCTCTTCCTCCGCCGTCGGCCAGGCGGTATCGAAACGCCAGCCGTGCTGCGCCTCGATGCGCGCCCGGAAGGCCGCCTCCAGCCCCGGCACCGCAGCCAGGGGTCCGGGGAAACTCGATTCGATCAGCGCGCATTCGCCGACTTGCGCCGCCTCGACGCTGGCCACCAGCCTGCCGTGCAGCCAGATTGCGGCGTCCTGCAGGTAGGCGGGCAAGCCGTACTGCCGGCAGGTGGCGATCGCCGGCATCGCGCCCCAGGCCGCCCAGCGCCGCGCGCGCCCGGGCGCCAGGCGCTGCGGGGCGATCAGCGCGAAGGCGCTCTCGCGCAGCCCGTGCATCCACAGCACGATCGGGACGGCGGCGGCGCTCTGCGCCGCGGCCAGGCCCGCCGACGCCAGCCGCCGCTCGCCCGAGAGGTGCGTTCGCATCCAACGCGCTGCCTGCGCCATGATCAAGGCTTATATATCAGGCGCGCCGCCCTGTGCAATAATCGCCGCGCGCCATGGAACCGGAACGCATCGCGACCGCGAACGATACTCCGGCCGCGGGCAGTCGCTGGCTGGTGACCGTAACGCAACTGCCCACGGAGGACCCGGCGGGACGCATGCGCATGCTGCGCACGCTGGAGTCGCTGGGCGCCGCGGTGATGCGCGAAGGCGTGTACCTGCTGCCCGACTCGGCCGACAACCGCCACGCGCTCGAGCGCCTTGCGCGCTACGTATCCGAGAATGCGGGCCTCGCCAGCGTCCTGCGGGTCGAGGCGGCGGACGACGCGCAGCGGGCCCAGTTCGAGCGCTACTTCGACCGCTCGGCGCGCTACGACGGGCTTACCAAGATCATCCACAGCCTGCACGTCGGCTTCGGCGTGTCCGACGCCTCGTCGATTTCGCGCGTCCTGCACAAGCAGCGGCGCGAGTTCGAGGCCATCGCCGCGCTGGATTTCTTTCCCACCCAGGCGCGCGGCCGCACCGAGCAGGCGCTGGCCGAGGCCGAGGCGGCGGTGCGCCAGCTGCTGTTCCCGGCGCTGCCGGGCGCCGGCGTGAAGGCCGACGAACCGATGCTCGGCCGCACCTGGGCCACGCGCCGCCCGCTGTGGGCCGACCGCCTCGCCTGCGCGTGGCTGATCCGGCGCTTCCTCGACGCCGAGGCCAAGCTGCAGTGGCTGGACAAGGGCGCCGAGTGCCCGCCGGAGGCGATCGGTTTCGCCTTCGAGGGCGCGCGCTTCGCCAACAGCGACGCGCGCATCACCTTCGAGCAGATGCTGGGCCAGTTCGGCCTCGGCGCGCATGCCGCGCTCGGGCGCATCGGCGCCATCGTGCATTACCTCGAGGTGCGCGGCACGCCGGTGCCCGAAGCCGCCGGCGTGCAAACGCTGCTGCAAGGCGCCGTGCGGCGCGCCTCCAGCGACGACGAACTGCTGCGCGAAGCCGAGAAGACCTTCGACCTGCTCTACGAAGCGTACTCGGACGCGCGTGAAGTAACCCGCGCCTGATCAGCGCTTGGCGTCGCGCAGGTCCTGCGCGTGCTGGCGGCGCAGATCCTTGAGCCGGGCCTCCACCGCCGACAACTCGTAGAAATTGCCGTCGCCGGCAGCCTGGGCGAGTTGCAGCTGCTCGATCGCCGCCGGCACGCTGCCGCGCAACACGTAGAGCTCGGCCTGCGCCTGGTGCTGCAGGAGCCGCTTGCCGAGCGCGGCGTAGGCGCGCGCCTGCAGCGTGCGCAGGCGCGCATCCCCGGGATGCTGGCGCAGCGGCGCCTCGAGGGCCGCCAGCGCCTCCCGGCTGCGCCCCGCCTGCTGCAGGCCATCGGCATACGCGTACACCAGCGGCAGCCGCCCCGGGTAGCGCTGCAGCGCCTGGCGCAGCGTGTCGAGCGCGCCTGCCGCGTTGCCCGCCGCCTGCTGCACGCGCGCCGCCAGGGTCTCCAGCATCGGGCTCGCGCCGCCGGCGCGCAGCGCCACGAGCTCGGCCTGCGCCTCGCGCACCTGCCGCGCCCTGAGCCGGGCCACCACCAGCCCATAGCGGGCCGCGGTCTCGTTGGCATAGCGCCGATCCTTGAGCGCGGCGGCAAGGCTCGCCACGGCGTCGCGGGGTTCGCCGCTTTCGGCGCGCAGCTTGGCGCGCACCAGGTGGAAGTCGAGGCTGTCCGGATGCTGGCGGTAGGGTGCGTCCGCCGCCCGGTTCTGCGCGTCCGCGATGCGCTCCGTGGTCATCGGGTGGGTGCGCAGATAGCTCGGCACGGAGCCGTCGTCCGACAGCCGGGAGCCGCGCTGCATCTTCTCGAAGAACGCCGGCATGGCGCGCACGTCGAAGCCGGCGGCGGCCAGCGTGCCGAAGCCGACGCGGTCGGCCTCGCGCTCGAAATCGCGCGTGTAGCTGAGCTGCTGCTGCACCACCCCGCCCTGCACCGCCGCGGCGGCTCCGGCGGCGAGGTCCGGGCGCGACCCGCCGAGGAGGATGGCGGCAGCCAGCGCCACCATGCTCGGCAGCTGCATCTGCTGCTGCGCGCCGATCAGCCGTGCGATGTGGCGTTGCGTCACGTGCGCGATTTCATGCGACAGCACCGAGGCCACCTCCGATTCGCTGGCCGCCGCCACCAGCAGGCCGGTATGCACGCCGATGAAGCCCCCGGGCAGGGCGAAGGCGTTGATCACGGCATCGCGCACCGCGAAGAACTCGAAGTCCTGGCGCGCCCCCGGCACCGCGGCGAGCAGGCGCCGGCCGAGGTGATCGAGGTAATCGGCGATTTCCGCGTCGTCGACGTAGGCTGGGTCGCGATTGCGGATCTCGCGCACGATGCTCTCGCCGATGCGCCGCTCCACCTGCGGCGCGATCGCCGCGCTGGCGGCGTCGCCCAGCTCGGGCAGCGGCTGCGCCAGCGCGCTGCCGGCAGCCAGCGCAGCTGCCAGGACAAGGGTCGGGACGAGCGTGCGGCGCATGCAGATATGATACCGTCGCCCCCTCCAAGTTCCGGCGCCGTCATGGCACGAAAACCGCAAAGCAGCCTGACCCATTTCGACCGCCACGGGCGCGCGCACATGGTGGACGTCGGCGCCAAGGCGCGCACGCACCGGGTGGCGGTAGCCTCCGGCCGCATCCGCATGTCCAAGGCGACCCTGCGGCTGCTGGCCGCCGGCCGCGCCGCCAAGGGCGACGTGCTCGGCGTGGCCCGCGTCGCCGCGATCCAGGCCGCCAAGCGCACCCCGGACCTGATCCCGCTCGCCCATCCCATCGCCATTACGCGCGCCGCCGTCGAGTTCGAGCTCGACGCGCGCCACAGCGCCGTCGGCATCGTTGCCACGGTGGAGTGCCGCGGCCCCACCGGCGTGGAGATGGAAGCGCTGTGCGCGGCAGCAGCGGGGTTGCTGACCGTCTACGACATGCTCAAGGCGGTGGACCGCGGCATGGTGCTGGAAGCGCTGCGCCTGGAAGAGAAGCGCGGCGGCCGCTCGGGCACCTGGCGGCGCGGCAGCGCTTGAATCCCGGGACCCCACGCCGCGTCCGAATCCGGCCCCTGCCATGAGCCGCGCCATGATCAAGATCGCGCTCGCCGTCGCCGTCCTGTTCGGCGCGGCGGCCGGCTACGTGTGGCTGCAGGAGCGCAACGGCGCCGAGGGCGCCCGCTATCGCCTGGCCAAGCTGGAGCGCGGGCCGCTCACCGCAGGGGTGGCTGCGAGCGGCACCCTGAACGCCGTGACCACGGTGCAGGTCGGCTCGCAGATCTCCGGCCAGGTGAAGGAGATCTTCGCCGACTTCAATTCCGCGGTGAAGCAGGACCAGGTCATCGCGCGCATCGACCCGGCGACCTACGAGCTGCGCGTCAACCAGGCGCGCGCCGACCTGGACGCGGCGCACAGCGCGGTGGCGGTGGCGCGCTCCGGCCTGGCGGCGCAGCGGGCCGAGGTGAGCCGCGTCAAGGTGACGCTGGCCGAGGCGCTGCGCGACCTGGAGCGCAAGCAGTCGCTGGTGGACAAGAACTACATCTCGGGCGCCGAGCTCGACAAGTCGCGCAGCCTCGTCGAGGCGACGCGCGAGCAGCTGAAGTCGGTGGAAGCGCAGATCCAGGTGAGCGAGGCGCAGGTGCGCAGCGCGCAGGCCGCCGTGAAGCAGCGCGAGTCGCTGCTCAAGCAGGCGCAGGTGGACCTGGAGCGCACCATCATCCGCGCGCCGGTGGACGGCACGGTGATCCTGCGCAACGTGGACGCCGGCCAGACCGTGGCGGCGAGCCTGCAGGCGCCGGTGCTGTTCACCATCGCGCGCGACCTGCGCGACATGCAGGTCGAGGCGGCGATCGACGAGGCGGACGTCGGGCGCCTGCGCGCCGGCCAGGCGACGACGTTCACGGTGGACGCGTTCCCGCGCCGCAACTTCTCCGGCGAGATCGTGCAGATCCGCAAGTCGCCGGTCAACGTGCAGAACGTGATCAGCTACACCGTGGTGATCTCGGCGCGCAATCCCAACCTGTCGCTGCTGCCGGGCATGACCGCCAACGTGCGCATCGTGGTGGAGCACCGCGACAGCGCGCTCAAGGCGCCCAACGCGGCGCTGCGCTTCCGCCCCGCGGGCGCGCCGGACCAGAAGCCTGCGGCGGAGGCGGCACAGACACCGGGCGCGCAGGCGCTGCAGCAGTTCCGCCAGCGCCTGGCCGAGGAGGTGAAGCCCGATGCCGCGCAGCAGGCGCGGCTCGAGGAGATCTTCGCCGAACTGCGCAAGGAGATTGCGGGGCTGCGCGAGGAGGCGGACGAGGACGCGCGCCGCCGCCTGGGTGCGCGCGCGCGCGCCGGGATGCGCGCGCGCATCGCGGAGATCCTGCGCCCGGAGCAGAAGGCCGCCTACGAACGGCTGCTGCGCGAGTCCGGCGGGCGCGACGCCGCCGCCACCGGGCGCGTATGGATATTGCAGGCGGGGCAGCCCAAGGCCGTCGACGTGCGGCTGGGGCTGAGCGACGGCGCCAGCACCGAACTCCTCGGCACGACGCTCACCGAGGGCGCGGAGGTGATCGTCGGCCTGGCCTCGAGCACGGACAGGCAGCAAGGCGGGGGCGGGCCGCGCCCGCGGCTGTTCTGATGGCCGAGGCGCTGATCCGCACGCACGAGCTGGCCAAGACCTACCAGGTCGGCGACAACGAGATCCACGCCCTGGCCGGCGTGAGCGTGGAAATCGCGCGCGGCGAGAGCCTCGCGGTGATGGGCCCGTCGGGCTCCGGCAAGTCCACTTTCATGAACCTGCTCGGCTGCCTCGACCGGCCGAGCGCCGGCGAGTACCTGCTCGACGGGCAGCGTGTCTCCGACCTGGCGGGCGATGCGCTGGCCGCGGTGCGCAACCGCAACCTCGGCTTCGTGTTCCAGAACTTCAACCTGCTGGCGCGCACCAGCGCCGTGGAGAACGTGGAGCTGCCGCTGGTGTACGCCGGCGTGGCGGCGCCCGAGCGCCGCGCGCGCGCCCTCGAGATGCTGGCGCGCGTCGGCCTCGCCGCGCGTGCCGACCACCTGCCGCAGCAGCTCTCCGGCGGCCAGCAGCAGCGCGTGGCGATCGCCCGCGCGCTGGTGACGCAGCCGGTGCTGATCCTCGCCGACGAGCCCACCGGCGCGCTCGACTCGCGCACCAGCCTGGAGATCATGGCGCTGTTCCAGGAGTTCAACCGCCAGGGCATCACCCTGCTGCTGGTGACGCACGAGGCCGACGTGGCGCGCTTTGCCCGCCGCGTGCTGCGCTTTCGCGACGGCAGGATGATCGCCGACGAGCGCAACGCGGCGCCCGACGACGCGCAGCGCCTGCTGCAGGGCGAGGCGGCCCCGGCATGAGCCTCGGGGCGCTCCTGCAGGTGGCCCTGCGCGCGCTCGCCGTGAACAAGCTGCGCAGCGCGCTCACCATGCTGGGCATCATCATCGGCGTGGCGGCGGTCATCGTGATGGTCGCCGTCGGCGCCGGGGCGCAGGCGCGCGTCGAGGAGCAGATCCGCTCGCTCGGCTCCAACCTGCTCCTGATCCTGTCGGGCGCGCGCACGCAGGCCGGCGTGCGCCTCGGCACGGGCTCCAACTACACCCTGTCGGAAGACGATGCCATCGCCATCGGCCGCGAGATCCCGGATGCGCTCGCCGCACCCGCCTTGCGCGGCGGCAGCCAGGTGATCTGGGGCAACGCCAACTGGGCGACGCAGATCTACGGCACCACGCCGGAGTACCTGGACGTGCGCCAGTGGCCGCTCGCGGCCGGGCGTTCCTTCGAGCCCTCGGAGCTGACCGGGGCCGGGAAGGTGTGCCTGGTCGGCCAGACGGTGGTGCGCCAGCTGTTCGGCAATACCGATCCGCTGGGACAGGTGATCCGCATCAAGCGCGTGCCGTTCACCGTGGTGGGCGTGCTGGAGAACAAGGGCCAGAGCATGATGGGCAGCGACCAGGACGACCTCATCGTGGTGCCGATCGCCACCGCGCGCGGCCGCGTGCTGGGCTCGGCCAGCCTCGCCAAGCAGCGCGCCGTGAGCACCATCTGGGTCAAGGTCGCCGATGGCGCCGACACCAGGGTGGTCGAGGAGCAGGTGCGATTGCTGCTGCGCCAGCGCCACCGCCTGCAGCCCGGCACGGAGGACGACTTTTCGCTGCGCAACCTGGCGGAGGTGATGGCGGCGCAGGAAGCCTCCAGCCGCGTGCTCGCCCTGCTGCTGGCGGCGGTCGCCTCGGTGTCGCTGGTGGTGGGCGGCATCGGCATCATGAACATCATGCTGGTGTCGGTGACCGAGCGCACGCGCGAAATCGGCCTGCGCATGGCGCTCGGCGCGCGCACGCGCGACATCCTCGGGCAGTTCCTGGTCGAGGCGGTGACGCTGTCCCTGATCGGCGGCCTGGCCGGGGTGGCGCTGGGCGCGGGCGCGGCGCTGGCCATCGCGCAGCTCGCCGACTGGCGCATCGCACTGTCGCCCGATGCCGTCGTGCTCGCGGTGGCCTTCGCCTTCGCCATCGGGGTGTTCTTCGGCTACTACCCGGCGCGCAAGGCGGCGCGCCTGAATCCCGTGGAAGCGCTGCGCTTCGAATGAGCCGCGCAACGGCCTGGCAGCTGGGCGGTGCCGGGGTGCTGGTCGCGTTGACCGCTGCACTGTACCTGCCGTTCCTCGGCAATCCCCTGGTGTTCGACGACCGGATCTTCTTCAGCGGCCGCCTGTTCTCCTACTACGCGACGCATCCGCTCGGCCTCGACCTCCGCCTGCCGGCATACTTCTCGCTGACCTTCACCGAGGTGCTGTGGGGCGGCGTCCAGGCGCAGCGCGTGGTCAGCCTGATCCTGCACGTTGGTACCGCGCTGGCCCTGTACCGGCTGCTGTCCGACCTGCAGGGCGCCGCCCTTCCCCGGCAGTCCCGCGAGGACGCGACGCTGCGTGCAACCCTCGGTGCGGCGGCCTTCGCCCTCCATCCGGTGGCGGTCTACGGCGCCGCGTACCTGGTCCAGCGCAGCATCGTCCTGGCGACCCTGTTTTCCGTGCTCTCGGCAATACTGTTCCTGCGCGGATTGCGGCGCGGCAGCCACGCCGACGCGTTGTCCGCCGCGCTGTTGTATTCGCTGGCGGTCCTGTCCAAGGAACACGCCATCCTGCTGCCGGCCGCCGTGCTGCCGGCCGCCATGTTGGGTGCCGTCGACACGCGCTTCGCGCTGCGCCACGGAACAATTTACCTCGCCGCCTGCACGCCAGCCGCGATCTTCGTCGTACTGCGCAGTACGGGGGTGATCGGCGAGGCCTACGAGGAAGCGTTCAGCGCCATCGCCGCGCAACTCGAGGAAGCCTCGGGCGTCGACGTCGCAGGCCGGCCCCTGCTCATGAGCGTGGTGACGCAAGCGGGCCTGTTCTTCAAGTACCTCGCGTTGTGGCTGTGGCCCGATCCAGGCGGGATGTCGATCGACCTGCGGGTGGATTTCCTCGCCTCATGGTCACCGGCATGGATTGCGGCGAAAGCGCTCGCCTTCCTCGGCTGCGCCGCGCTGGGGGCGGTGCTGCTGGCGCGGCGAGGAGCCGCCGCGCTTGCCGGATGCGGATTGCTGTATGCGTGGGTAATGTTTCTGGTCGAGTTCAGCGCCGCGCGCTTCCAGGAGCCGTTCGTCCTCTACCGCAGCTACCTGTGGGCGCCCGGTATCGCCTGCGTCGTCGTGTCCGCGCTGACGCTCGCTTCGCGCCGCGGCGTGATCGCCGCCGGCCTGGTGGCAGGCTTGCTGCTCGCATACGCGGCGCACGACCGGCTGAAGACATTTTCCAGCCCGCTGCTGCTGTGGGAGGACGCGGCCGCAAAACTGCCCGAGACACCCGTGCCGTTGGGCTGGCGCACGCTGTACGGCCTGGGCCGGGAATACCTGTACGCCGGTTTTCCGGGCAAGGCGATCGGTGTGACCGAACGGTGCATCGCGCAGTACCCGCAGACACCGCAGTGCTACTACGCGCGCGGCGCGGTCCACCTGCAATTGCGGGAATTCGGGCACGCGCGCAACTTCCTGCTGCGCACTCTGGAATTCCAACCCGCCAGCGGCATCGTGCACCACCGCCTTGGCCTGGCGCTGGAATGCATGGACCGCGTCGACGAGGCCAAGGCCAGCTACCGCAAAGCCGTGGAACTCGGCTATCAGGGTGCGCTCCTCGAGCTGCAACGCCTCGAGTCGCCCCGCGGCACCTTGCCGCCGGGGGAGGAGCGGCCCCCCGCCTGCCGCTGAGCGGAGCGGCGGCCCACCTGCCGCGCCTATTGCCGCCCGACGCGGCGCACGAGTTCCCCGGCGGCTTTCGCGATCGCGCCGGACCAATCGCCGTCGCGCTCCTGGCGAAACAGCCGCATCGTCGGATACCAAGGCTGGTCGTCGCGTCCGAGGTGGTAGCGCCAGTCCGGCGCGTGGGCGACCAGCACCCACACCGGGACCCCCATCGCGCCGGCCAGATGCGCGACCGACGTGTCGATGGTGATCACCAGATCCAGGTGCGAAATCAGCGCCGCAGTGTCGGAGAAGTCGGCGATCCCCGTGGTGAGATCGATCAGCGGCATGCCCGCAGGCGGCGCGGCGGACTGGGCCGCCGCGGCGCCAACCTGCAAGCTGAAAAACGAGACGCCGGCGGCGCGCGCCAGCGGTGCCAGCATGTCGAGCGAGATGGAGCGCTTGCGGTCGTCCCACTGCTGCGGCCGCCCTGCCCACACCAAACCGACCTTGAGCCGGGTGGCGCCGGCGTGCGCTGAGAGATCCCAAGACCCGGCGCGCGCCGGGGCAGCGTGCACGTACGGGCCGCTCCACGGGATGGTCTCGAGCGTCGTGCCGAAAACGGCGGCCAAGCTCATCAGGGGCGCGTGGGCGGCGAACGCAGGGAGCGCCTCGCCCCTGGTCACCACCCGGTGAACGCCGGCGACGCCGCGCATGAGCGTTCCCAGCTCCGGCTGACATTCCAGGACCACCGCGGCGCAGCGCTGCGCCACCAGCGGCGCGTACCGCACGAACTGGAGCGTGTCCCCGAGCCCCTGCTCCGCGTGCAGCAGCACCGCTCCGCCCTGGACGGGCTTTCCGTCCCAGATCGGCTGGGGAAACCTGCGCGCCGGCGCATTGAACACCGGAATGCGCCAGCGCCATTCGTATTCCTTCCAGCCGGCGTCATAGTCGCCGAGCAGCAGCAAGACGAACGATCGGCTGAAATGCGCTTGCGCCAGGTCCGGCGCGAGCGCCAGAGCGCGCTCGTATGCCGCCAGCGCGTCCCGGTGCCGCCCGAGCTCGCGGTAGGCATTGCCGAGATCGTTGAACGCCATCGCGTCGTCCGGGTGGGCTGCGGTGTGCCGGAGACAGGCCGCGACCGCGCGCTCGAGCGCGCCCGCATCGCGCACGATCGCGGCATAGTTCTGGTTGGCCTGCGGCAGGCCCGGATCCAGGTCGAGCGCCCGGCGATACGCCACCAAGGCCGCCTCGAGCCTGCCCTGCATGTGCAGCACGCTGCCGAGGTTGTTGTGCGCGCGCGCATGTCCCGGCTGCAACTCGACGGCGCAGCGGTAACTGGCCTCGGCCTCCGGCAGGCGCCCCGCGTCCTGCCAGAGCCGTCCGGCGACGTAATGCGGTGAAGCCGATGCCGGATCGGCGGCTTGCGCCCGCCGCGCCCAGCGCAGGCCCTCTTCGGTGAGGCCGGCGTCGGCGGCGATGGCAGCCATCAGCGACAAGGCGCGCGCTTCCTCCTGCGGGGCTTGCTGGAGTGCCCGCAGGCACAACTCCTTTGCGCGCTCCGGTGCGCCCTCACCGTACGCACTCTCCGCCTGTTGCAGCAACTGCGCGGCATCCGCCCGTGCAGGACCGAGAAAGGAGCGGATCCACTTGGGCATCGCGCCCGATGATGCCAAAAAAAAACGCCCCGGAGGGCGTTTTCTTCGCTGCGGGATTCTTGCGCTTACGTGCCGCGGCAGGAGCCGGGCAGGTACTTGCTGCTCACGGTCGTGCCGTCATCTGCGGCGTTGCCGCAACGCCAGCCAAAAAGACCGGCGCCCATGTTACCGGGGGTACCTGTGGTCGCCGGCTGCGTGCCGCTGGCCATCGGCACCAGCGTCACCGCACTGCCGTCCACGAGGGAACTGATGCCTCCCACCAACGCGGTTACCTTGCCGTTGTCGTCCGTCGCGATGCTCGCGACATACTTCGACGACCCAGTGGCTTCGCAACCCCAGTTGGCGCCCCCGGGCGGCGTGCCACCCGTCTGGTACACCTCGGTGATCGAGGTCCGGCAAGCGCTCATGGCGAGCAGCACCTCGGACATCTTCGCCCGGATGGTGTAGTCCTGGTAAGCGGGGAGCGCCACCGCAGCCAGGATGCCGATGATCGCAACCACGATCATCAACTCGATCAGCGTAAAGCCTTGTTGCAGGTGTTTCATGTACTTCTCCTTTAAGGGTTCGCGGCTGAGCCGCTGGGAGTATTCAAAGCAACCCCCATGCCAGAGCGCTATTGCCAATAATCTCACTCAATTCAAGCCACTGACCGGATCGAAAGTGACGAAAATTGGCAGTCTGCTGACGATTTCTGTCCTCCTTCCCCCATGCCCTGCCGTGTGAGAATCAGCGCGCCGTGCCATTGCGCAGAATCCTAAATCTATTCACTTTTCCGGGCCGCCTGCAGCGCGGCGAAGGGCGCAAGAAGGCCGACCGCCTCATCGCGGCCGGCAACGCGGCGGAACGCCAGGGTCGCCTGGAAGACGCATGCCGCGACTATCGAGCGGCCGCTGCGGCCGCCCCTGCGTACCCAGCCCCCTTCCTCAATCTGGGTATCGCGCTGGAAGCTCTGGGGTGCGCTGGTGAAGCGCTGGAGTCCTACGAAGCGGCGCTGCGCATCGATCAAGGCGAACCCTACGTCAATTACAACCTCGGCAAGCTGCGCTACACCTTGGGCGAGCTGGGGCAAGCGGAGACGCGCCTGCGGGCCGCGCTGGCCGCCAGGCCGGAATTCGCGGAAGCCCTGGTTGTGCTGGCTGGCGTGCAGGAGAATGCGGGCCATCTGGATGCCGCCGTGACCGACCTGGAGGCGGCCTTGGCCCAGCGGCCAGGCTATGCGGGCGCCCTGCGCAATCTCGGATTTCTGCTGGGAAGACTGGGCAGATGGGGAGAGGCGGAGGCCGCGCTGCGGCAGGCCACCGCGGCAGCAGCAGAGGATGCCGACGCGCAGCACTGGCGGGGAAACGCCCTGGTTCACCTGAACAGGCCGGATGAAGCCGCCGCGTGCTTCCGC
>Ga0307505_10000894_pt1 | contig 27836 bp, 21 predicted proteins | sample 23_S_MG_FD_202183 | JGI IMG/M metagenome (GOLD analysis project Ga0307505, IMG submission 202183) | Soil microbial communities from Populus trichocarpa stands in riparian zone in the Pacific Northwest, United States - 23_S | ecosystem: Environmental > Terrestrial > Soil > Riparian zone > Trees... | reverse complement strand
AACATAGTGTCAACTATGCCTTCGTCGCGAAATCGCCGTTCGACTCGCATCCAGGCCACTCTCGGCTGTCTCGCGACGAAGGGCTGTGAGAAATGCGGGCTAGCCTTGGGCACGTGCGGTCGCTCCGCGGGCTAGCGTGCTTTCTACCGGGCCGGTTGTCAGTTGTCGGTTGTCGGTTGTCCGTGAGGCGGCGCGCTGAATCGTAGACAACCTGACAACCGACAACGGATAACCATTTTCTGCGCGACTCCCAGCAACTCGCCACAAGCAGATCGACTACTTGCACTCCGCCGTGTTCGTCGAGAGTCTCCGGTTTGGTGTGCGCAGAAGGGATTGGCGAAAGGCGTCGCGTGATTCGTCGCAGCGGCCGGCGGCGGCGAGGAGTTCGCCGTAGAGCTCGTGCGAGGGCTTGAGCACGTCGGGAGGACCCGAGGGCGCGCTCATCGTTTCCTCGAGGGCGGCGGCTTGTGCGGCGAGCTCGATCGCTTTGGCGAGGTTGCCGCTCTTCTGTTCGGTGAGCGCGCGCAGCGTGAGCTCCATGACTTGCGCGGTCTTGTTGCTGCTCATGCCGGCCAGCGCCGCGATGCCGCTCCTGGCGGCGTCGAGATCGCCGCGGCGGATGGCGGTGAAGGCTTGCGCGTAGTTGGCGACATCGCTGGAGGTGGTCTTGGCCGCGGCGCAATGGGCGACTTCGTCCTCCGCGCCGACGATGGTCTCCAGCGAACGGCCAGTCTCCACCGCGAACGCGGCGAGCATGCGCGCACGCGTGGACCGTTCCCGCTCGCTCGTGCCCTTCTCTTCCGCCACCTCGGCCAGGAGGCGCTGCGCGTCTTCGACGCGGCCCTGTTGCAGGTAGATGTACTGCAGCCAGGTCAAACTGTGCAGATCGCGCTTGCTGGAAGGGAGCTTGGCGCGCTCGACCCAGGCCAGGGACGCAGCGTACGACTGCTCGTTGGAGCGGGCCGCGTCGTCCCACATGCCCAACTGCAGAAAGATGTGCGAGGGCATGTGCAGCGCGTGGTGTGCGGACGGGGCCACTTTCGCATAGCGCCGCGCGGCGCGGAGTCCCAGCGGCGCGTGGAGAGGGTCGTCGTACGCGTGGATCATGTAGTGCAGGACGCCGGGGTGATCGACGACGCGATCGGCCAGCGGCTCGAGAATGGCCGCCGCGGCGATCTGGCGCCGCGCGTCACGCGCGTCGCGGGTCATCGTGCCGAGGATGGACAGGGCGTGAAAGGCCTGCGCCTCGATGTCGTCGGGGTACTTTGCGGCCATGGCACCCAGGGCCCTCTCGTAGGCGACGTCGCGCGAGCGCTTGTCGCCGTCGCCGCCGTAGAGCGCATCGAGCGTGACCAGCCACTCTTTCTCGCGCGCGTTGCCCGCTCCGGACGGCAGCGCCGCGAGCACGGCGCGCGCGGCCTCGCGATCCTGCTCCATCCAGATCGGATGGTTGTACGACATGGCCTCGCCCCAGTACGCCATCGCGAGCGCCGGTTCCAGCTCTCGCGCCGCCTGGAACGCCGAGGCCGCCTCCTCGTACCAGAAGCTGTGCAGCGCCGCCACACCCCGCTCGAACAACGCCTGCGCCTTGGGGTTGGTGGCACTGGTCGGGAAACTGAGCGACCCGAGGTCGCCGGCATGCACGGACAACGTGAGGAGCAGCGTGACGAGCGGAATCATGCGCATGACGCGAATATACCGGTTTCCCGTTGCCGGTTTCGGCGAGTGGATAGTTGCCGCCGTGAAGTTCCCGGTCGGTTGGGTTGTCAGTTGTCGGTGATCGGTTGTCTGCGGACGATCGCGCCGTCGAAGGACCACCTCCCAACTGAGAACCGACAACTGACAACAGCGTGGGGCGGACACTCTCTTACTGCCGCGCCGTCTAGACTTCGTGTTCTTCGCCGGTGACGGCGACGAACAACATCAAGAGCACTGCGACGAAACCGATGCCTGCCATGGGGTCCTCTCCTCACGCGAGCGGGGTGCATCGCGTTGTCCGTAATCTGGTATACGTGTCCGATCGCGTTCTGGATTCCGATCGCGCGATATTCCCGCGCAGACTACGGACGGCCTCTTACGGAGCGCTTACCGGGCCGGCGGTGAAGACTTGCACGCTGCGTGGGGTCGCCTCGGCGGACGCGTCTTCCGGGAGCCAGGTGCGATCGCAGTCCAGGACCAGCCGGGCCGTGCGGCCGTCGCCGAGGGTGGAGCGGAAGGGGGCGGTCGAGAAGGTGAAGGACTGGACGCCGTCCCTCTCGAGCTTTGCCTCTCCGATGGGGAACGAGAGGGCGGCGTTCTGCGCGTCGACGAGCGTTGCGCGTATGGTGAGCGATTCCAAGCCGAACCGCCGCCGAAGCTCGGTGATGGGCGCAGCGAGCGTGACGATCAAGTCCTTGGGGCCGATGGTCAATCGGATCTCGCTCCGCCGGCCCATCCAGCGATACGGGCTCTGCCACGGCTCGAAGCCACTGACGTGCCGTTCAAACGCGGCTTGCGCGAAGTCAACTCGCCAGACGAGACGGGTGTTCACCAGCCGTCCTTCGACGACGCGGAGGAAAGGCAGCGGCTCCCCGGTCTCACGCGCCCACTGATCGAGCACGGTGTTGAGACGCGTTTCGGTTGCCGCGTCCACCGTCCTCCCGGACCCCAGACGCAGTCGTTCGCATCCTCGGCAAAGCACATCGGTGAGGACGGACGTGCGGAGTTGTCCGTTGTGCAGATCGGAGAACCAGACGGTCTGCCTCGGGAGCTCGATCGGGCCGGCGCGGTCGAGCATGTGCGCGAGCCGCGTGAGTGATGCGAAACGCGCTTCATGCTTGTCATAGACGATTCTGGGGATGGGCCCGAGCATTGCGCGTCGCTGCAGCGCGACCTCTCCCAGCACGGCAATGGAGAGCGGGAGGAACAAGAGCACTCGCGCGGTCCGCGTCCAGCCCGCGGTCGAGATCGACGCGACGATCGCACCCGCGAGCAACGATGCAGGAATGAGCAGCGGAAAAAAATAGCGGTCCGTCTCGTAGAGCGAGTGGTACGTCGCGTTCGAGCGGCCGAGCCCGATCAACAGCATCACCCCGAGGGAACCGGGCAGCGAGAGTGCGGCGACGACCGCCAGCGGCGGTGTCCCGCGGCGCCAGAGCGCGGCCAGGAGAGCGCTCACCGTGGCGGCGATGATGACGCCGATCACGCTGCCCAGAATGGCGAAGCGGGCGGCCGTGCTGGCCACGACATACGCTCCGGGAAAGAAGAACCGGAACGGTGCGACGAGCATGAGATACGCGGCGCGCGGGATTCCTTTCGCGAGATCGACGGACATCCCATCGCCTCGGAACGTGGCCATCAGCACCGCGGTGGCGACGATGGCCACGAGAGTCCAGACAGAGAGCAGCCCGAGGCCGCGTCGTCCCTCGCGCCGTCTTTCGTACTCGTCGACCATGGCCGGCAAGAGGGCCATCGGGGCGAATGCGCTTTCGGTGATCAGCGCGAGCACCACGGCCGCACCTGCGAGCAAGCGTCGGTACGGGAGACGGTCCCGCCAGGCCAGCAGCGCCGCTGATCCCGTGAGCAGCGCGGTCATCAATGGCACGGGCGCGGCCGTCGGGAACCAGATCCACATCGAGGTGAAGCCGCATGCGCCGATGTAGACGAACGCGGCCACGAATCCGGCGCGGTCGGATCCCGAATACCGTCGCGCGAGCAGCGCCAGGAAGATCGCCGAGAGTGCATGCACGACCGCGACGCCGGCGCGCCATGCCATTGCGTCGACGCCGAAGAAGCGCAGGTACGGGAAGAACAGGGCCTGAAATCCGACCACGAGATGCTCCGCGTGGGGGTGAAAGAGCGCCGCCCACATCCCGGTCTCACCGGACAGCGCGGCCGCGCCGACGTTGAGGTAGTCGACATCGTCGTAAGCGAACGAGAGGTCGAACGTCGGTAGGTAGAGGGCGACGGAGAGCGCGACGGCGAAAGCGCCGGCGGCGGCAACGAATCGGGATGAGCTCATGCGGAATGGCAATCGTAACAGTGGGCACAGGTATGATCACGTTCGCTTGAAGATTGTCGCCGTCGTGGCCGCGTGGAATGAGCAGGAGAACATCGCGGCGCTGACCAGGCGGCTGCACGAATCGCTGCGCTCGATCCCGGAGTCGGCGTTCGAGATCCTCTACGTCATCGAAGGCGAAGACGACACGCGGAGGCTGGTGGAGAGCCTCCAGATCGAACTGGGCGGGATCCGCATGCTTTACGAGGCGGCTCCTCGCGGGCTCGGCGCAGCATTCCGCCGGGGATTCGCAGCCGTCGGTGAGGATGCTGACGTGGTCGTGACCATGGACGCGGATCTCAACCATCAGCCCGAGGAGGTCCCGAGGCTGGTGGCGGCACTGCACGACTCGAACGCGGATGTGGTGATCGGCTCACGAGTGGCGCGCGGAAGTCGCGTGACCGGAACGCCTGCATGGAAGCGAGTGCTCTCCGGAACCTTGAACGCCATCATGCACGCGCTTTTCGGCGGAGCGGTCCGCGACAAGACTTCGGGATTTCGCGTCTATCGCGCCGAGGTGTTGCGGCACGTGCGGCACCAGCAAGACGACTTTTCGTTTCTCCCGGAGATCGTGATCCGCGCTCACGACGCCGGCTACCGCATCATCGAGGAACCGATCCACTTCATCTACCGTCGCGAGGGCCGGTCCAAGATGCACTTCCTCCCAACCAGTCTCAGCTACCTCTCCCTCCTGCGAACCTGGCTCCGTCGTAAACGCTCCTGACCCGTGGAGCGCGGGCGGCGTGGTGCTCTGGTGTTTGGACATTCTCAGGCCCGCCGAAGGCGGCCACCTCGCCCGCGGTAGCGGGCCAGAGAAAATAGCCCACGCCTGGCGTGGGAATGCGCCGTCGCAAAACGTCAGCGCGCGTAGCGTGCGACAGACGATCCAAGGCCCACGCCATTGTCGCCCGCTGACGCGGGCTGACTTTGAAAATCCGCGAGATCACCACGCCTGAAGGCGCCTGACACGCCCGCTACCGCGATACTACGAAGCCTGGCCGCCCACCTTCACGTCGTCGCCGACCACGTCGTTGACGTACAGCATCTTGGTGGTGACGAGCACGACCGCGAGCAGGGGCTCGGCGATGAGCATCCCCACGACACCGAACACCACGCCGAGCGCTGCGACCGTGACGACCGTCAGGACGGGCGGGATGTCCAGCCGTTTCTCCAGGAGCAGGGGAGTGATGACGTTTCCTTCGAGTTGCTGGAGCACCAGATAAAGAATCAGCACGGACAGGCCCTTCTGCGGCGAGTCCAGAAGTGCGATGCCGATGGCCGGCACGGCGCTGGCGACCGGGCCGAAGAAGGGCACGAACTCCAGAATCCCCGCGAGCACTCCCAACGCCGCCGCACCGCGGACTTGCAGCAGGGACAGGGCCACGCCGGTGATCGCGCCGATGAGCACCATGGCGATCAGTCGCGCGATGAGCCACTGCCGCAACGTCACGGCGAGCGCCTGCAGCACTTCCTTCGCACGGGGACGATGGCCATGCGGGACGAGGTGCAGCAGCCCCGCGCGATAGAGGCCCGGATCGATCGCGATGTACATGGCGATGAACAGCACCAGCACAAACCCGCCAATCCCCCCCACCGTGGAAGTCATCACGGGAAAGAGAGCCTGAGCGGAGCCGTGGAGGTCCTTGCCGAGCCGATCGCGAAGCCCTGGCGGCGGCGGTGCGGCCGGGGCGGTCTGCGCCGCCGGCGTTGGCGATGGTGATGGCGACGGCCGGACCAGGACCTCGGCCGGACTGCGCTGCAACCACTTCTCCGCGGAGTCGAGAAGCTTCGGCAACTCGGTGGCGATCTGACGTGACTGTTCCTTGAGCGAGGGCGCGAGGGTGGCGCCGAGAGTCACCAACAGGGCCAGCCCCGTCAGCACGACCAGCGGCGCCCCGAACACTCGCCGGATGCGAATGCGCTCGAGGAAATCCGCGGCCCGCGCGACGGCCAGTCCGAGCAGGATGCCCAGGAACGTAACTACGAAGATCGTGTGCGCGATCCAGAGAAAGCGCAGCGCAACCAGCACGCCGAACACGATCGCCGCGACGCGCAGGACCGTTGACGAAGACACCGAACGAATCTCCACGGCGAACGACCGGAGCAGATGTCACGCCAGCCCGCGGGCGATGCGTTGTTGCCACGTAATCGGCACGAGATACTTGGGACGTGCGACGGCTTCTTTGCCTTCAAGCTGAAGCGCCGCGGCGCCGAGGTCGTGGCCGTCAATTGCATGGCCATGAGGGTTAGCCCACCCGCGAGCGGGCGACTGGAGTATGGACAATTTTGGGGCGGCCCAAGGGGTACCGCGTCAGCGGTACAACGCCGCCTATGGCGGCGAAAGCGGAGCGCCGGCGTCCCGCCGGCTGGCCGGGGGGCGTCCTCGCCCCGGGAGGGGGAACGCGCCTTGCGCGAAGGACGCTCGTCTCGCGATGCTGGGTTTCGGCTCGAATGCCCCCGCCCGCGGCGGGACGCCGCATGGCCAGCCGGCGGGGACGCCGGCGCTCCTCGGCTCGACATGCGCTCAAATTGTCCAAACTCCAGGTACCGCTACGCGGTACATGCGCCCGCTACGCGGTACGGCTACGGCCGGCGCGCGAGGACTCCGTCCATGGTGAGATAGAGGTTCGCGAGTTGATCGCGGGAGATGGGATCGCCGGCGGCCAGAAGGGCCATCAGCTCGTCGCGTTGCGCGATGTAGCCGAGCAGGGCCACTCGGGTGCGGGGCTCGTCCTCGAACGTTTCCGTGCGCGCGAGGGTGGCCGAGGTTTCGAAGAAGAGGCGCGCGGCCTCGGCGGCGCTCGCGTAGTTGCTGCGCTGCGCCTCGTGGCTGGCCAGGCCCAGGAGGCGGTGAGAGTTGGCCAGGCGCAACTGCAGGTCGCAGGTCGTCAGCTCGGCGCGCAGCTTTCGCGCCTCCAGCCACTGAGGAACATAGCCGCCGCCAAAGGCCGCGGCCAGCAGAAAGACGATCAGCAGGAACCGCACGCCGCTGCGGCGCTGTGGGACAGGCGAGGACTCGGCAGATTGCATGTCCGCATGGTACGCCGCTCAGGCGAAACGTCGAGCAAGGCCGCGACACAGCTCTCAGTGCAGCTTCCCGGAAGTCGGTTTCAGCGGGTTGGGGTCCGTTAGCACAGCGCGGGCTTCGCCCGTCAACCAACGCAACCTTGGCCTGACAGGAAGGGAGAGCGTGCAGAACCCAACCGACTGGCAGCAACGACCTTCGTCATCCCGTCACACCCAACCGCTCTTCGCTCCAGTGTCGAGCGAGGGCGGGCGCAACCTGCGACCTGCCCCTCGCTCCTAAACAGCGTGCCGGTATAATCACCGCCGTTTTGCGCGATCTCAAAGTCTTCGCCGGTCGATCCCATCCATCCCTCACCGAGGAAATCTGTGCTCAGTTGCAGGTGGAGCAGGGGCATGTGACGCTCTACAGCTTCTCGGACGGTGAGCATTACGTGCAGATCGACGAGAACGTCCGCGGCGCGGACGTCTTCATCATTCAGCCGACCTGCCCTCCCTCGGTGAACGATCATCTGATGGAGCTCTTAATCATGCTCGACGCATTCAAGCGCTCCTCGGCGCAGCGGATCACGGCGGTGCTGCCGTACTACGGCTACGCTCGTCAGGACCGGAAAGACAAGCCGCGCGTACCCATCACCGCCAAGCTGGCTGCCGACCTGATCAGCGCCGCCGGCGCCGATCGTGTGCTCACCCTCGACCTGCACGCGGCCCAGATCCAGGGCTTCTTCAACATCCCCGTGGACCATCTCTTCGCCGCACCGGTCATCGTCGGGCACTTGAAGAGTCTCGAGCTCGACAATCTGACCATCGTCTCTCCCGACGCGGGAGGCGTGGAGCGCGCGCGCGCGTACGCGAAGCGCCTCGGTGCGTCGCTGGCCATCATCGACAAACGGCGCTTCGCCGCGAACCAGACCGAGGTGATGAACATCATCGGCGAGGTGGAAGGGCGCAACGTCTTCATCGTCGACGACATCATCGACACGGCCGGGACGCTGATCCACTCCGTGCAGGCGTTGCAGGAGAAGGGTGCGCGCTCGATCTCGGCGGCGTGTACACACGCCGTGCTCTCCGGTCCGGCCGTGCAGCGCATCAACAACTCGGCCCTCGATCTGGTGATCACCACCAACAGCATCCCCACGCAGGAGAAAGAGGCAGACTGCGCGAAGCTCAAGTCGCTCTCCATCGCCTCCCTCCTCGCCGAAGCGATCCGGCGCATCCACAGCGAGGACTCGGTGAGCTCGCTGTTCGAGATGTAGTCTTCGGTTGGCGGGGGCTTGGGCCGTGGGGTGCTGGGTGCTGGGTGCTGAGTGAGGCGTCCTGCGGTGTTCTAGCACTCAGCACTCAGCACCCAGCACTCACCCTCCCGTCAACCGCCAACTGCCCACCGGCAAGGGAATAACCACCTGTTTCCTAGCCTTTACGGCGGTTTGCGAACTAGTTCATAAGAGGAGTCAGCAATGGCTGAGGTTACTTTGGAAGTCAGTCGCCGCGAAGGCACGGGCAAGGAAATCGCGAAGAAGCTTCGCGCGAACGGGAAGGTCCCGGCCGTCGTCTACGGTGGCCACAAGGAGCCGGTGGCGATCACGGTCGACCGCAAGGCGGTCTCGGAGCTCGTGCAGAAGAGCGAGCATGGGATCCGGTCGGTGTTCCTGCTGAAGATGGCGGGCAGCGATCAGCAGCGGCACGCGATGATCAAGGAGATCACGATCAATCCGATCAGCCGCAAGATGCAGCACATCGACTTCGTCCGCGTGGTCATGGACGAGATGATCAAGGTCACCGTACCGGTGCACCATCACGGCACGGCCATCGGCGTGAAAGAGGGCGGCCTGCTCGACTTTCAGGTCCGCGAGCTCCACGTGGAGTGCCTGCCGACGTCGATCCCGGACTCGATCGAAGTGGATGTGACGGCGCTGGGTGTTCATGACTACCTGCGCGTCAAGGACCTCACGCTCCCCGAGGGCGTGAAAGTGTTGGATGATCCGGAACGCGTCGTGATGGGCGTGACCGTCGCCCGTGCGGAAGTCTCCGATGCCACCGCCGAGGCAGTCGTGGCCGAGCCCGAGGTCGTGAAGAAGGGCAAGCCCGAGGACGAGAAGAAGTAACGTCTCCCCAGAAGTTCTTCCCCAGCCCCGCGCCGGTCGCGGGGCTTTTTTGTTGCTGAGATAATGAGGAGCCAAATGCGAAAGATCATCCCCGTCCTCGCCATCATGATCGTCCTTGCAGGCTGCAAACGCGCGGAGCAGAAGGCCGGCGACACCACCACGGCCGCCGACGGCAGCACGGCGCAGGCGGAGACCACGGCTCCCGAAGAGACCTCCACCGGCATCGACGTGGGCTCGGTGATGCCCGTCTACACGGCCATGAATCTCGACGGCACGAGCTTCGAACTCGCCAGCAAACGGGACAAGGTCGTGCTGCTGAACCTGTGGGCCACCTGGTGCGGCCCCTGCCGCTCGGAGATCCCGGAGCTCCAGCGCATCCACGATCAGTACGCGGCCCGCGGCTTCGAAGTGATCGGCGTCAGCGTGGATGAAGGCGACGTGGAATCGGTCAAGGATTTCCTGACGGAACGCAACGTCACGTATCCCCAGGTGTTGGACCCGCAGGGCAGTCTGGCCAACATCCTCCAGACGTCCGTCCTCCCGACGACGGTCCTCGTCGACGGCAAGGGCAAGATTCTCTGGAAGAAGTACGGAGCGATCGAAGCCAACGACACCGAACTGAAAGCGGTCCTCGACAAAGCCCTCTGAGTCCCGGCAGAAGTTCAGAGAGGCTGGGCCCGACAACAACGCTGAATTGGGCATGTAGGTTGTGAAGAGATTCGCGGCGTTTCCCCACCTGTCATCCTGACGGAGGCTGTGCAGGAATCCGCAGCTTTCCAGCCTGTCATCCTGAGCGGGTGGCGGGTGGGTGCGAAGGATCCCCTGCGGTTAACGAAGCCCTCGCAGATTGTGAGAGGAGTTCCCGTATCCGCGCGCTCATCGTTCTTTGCACGAGATCCTTCGCCACCCACTCCACCGCCCGCTCAGGATGACAGGCTGGGAAGCGCGCGGATTCTCTGCACAACCTGCGTACCTGCCGCGAGGGTATTTCAATCAGATCTGGCGGCGATCGGGGGTTTCGCGAGCGACGCGGCGGCGTTCGCGCTGGCGCTTGATGAACTGCGAGATGTCGGCGGCCATTTTTCCCATGAGCAGGCGCATCGGCAGATAGGCAAGGCCGACTGCGATCACGAGCGTGACGGCCAGCGCAAGCAGGAGAACGATCAGTGTGACGAGTGACATCCAGGCCCTCTTTCTGAAGCTCGTCTAGAGCAAACGTCCTGCCGAGTGTCCGCCCGATCTTCCGACCGGACACTCTCCTCCGGTCGTACCGGCTCAGGCCCGCCGGAACAGCCGGACCACTCCTCGGGCGCCCCGCCGGACGTAGAGCCAGGGGAGGATCAGGCGGTTGGTCGTGCCGAAGCTTTGCTGGATGAAGGCGGCCGGAGGAAACGCCAGTTGCCACGCGCGCTGGACGCGTTGGCGCCAGGACAGCGCGCGGAAGTCGGCGGCCATGGTACGGCCGTAGGTGAGGTCGCGATCCAGGTAAGCGCGCGAAGGCTCGTCGCGCCCGAGCTCTTCCGCGCTGAGCCACTCCTCGGGCCGGAAGCCGGCGCCGGGCATCCACTCTTCCGCCAACGCAAGCGAGCGGACACAAACGCCGATGACACCCGCCGCGGAAGCCTGCGTCCAGAAGCGACGGCGATCCTCCGCCTGCATCCGCCGGGAGAGCAGAGCAATGTCGACGAGCCAGATCAGCCGCTCCGTATCGTGGTGATGCGCCACGCGGTGGATACACGCCAGCAGCAGCGCGTCCGCGTCGTCCAGACCACGGGCGTCCGAACCCAGGGCGGCGATGGGGATCGCGCGCGGTCGCGACTCTTCGAAGCCGAGGGCAGTGGCGAACAAGGGAGTGTTGGTCACCGCCCAGTGCAGGTCGTAGTGGTGCTGAAGCCCGAAGGCGTCCGTCCGCGAGAGCGCGACCTGACGCACGGCGTGCTCGTCGCCGCTGGTTTCGGGTACATCGAAACCCATCGCCCGAAAGGTCTCGATCGCGCGAGGCACGTCCTCGCGCGAGATCAGCAGGTCGACATCCGCGCGCGGCCGGTGCTCCGGCTTCGTGTAGAGGTCGTAGGCCAGCGCGGTTCCTTTGGTGAGCAGCACCTCGATCCCGCGCGAGGCCAGCTCGCGCAGAACGAGCCGGAGATCCTCCGCGCGAAGAGGCTCCACGGTCGCGGCCCGGATCGCGGCGGCGCGCAGGGCCGCCAATGGTTGCACCGAATGGATCAGCGGCGCGAGACCATGGTCCACGAGCGACTGCGCCTCGCCATCGGACAGATCCTCCGGCCAGGCCGCGCGCTCTCCGCGCAGCGCCGCGCGCAACGGCTCGCGAAGCCGTGCCGGGATCGAAGCTGCGTGAAAGGGATCCACTTCGAGCGATGGAACGCCGGGGACGGCCGGGGAGTTCCCGGTCTTCGCCCGGCTCACGCCTCAGGTTCTCGGTTGTCGGTTGAGGTTCGGGGAAACCGGATGGCGCCACTCAGTCCGCGATGCGCCGCCGACGATTGCCGAGACATTGCTCACCTCGCCAAGAACACTCTCATGCGCGTATCGTTGGCGCATGGCATCGCTTGCGAGTGAGAAATGCGTCCCCTGTCGTGGTGGAGTTCCGGCGTTGCGAGGTCAGGAATTGCACGATCTCGTGCGGGAGTTGGGTGGCGACTGGCGTGTGGCCGGGAATCACCATCTCGAGAAGGACTACACCTTCCCCGATTTCGTGTCTGCCCTCGCGTTCACGAATCGCGTCGGCGCCATCGCCGAGGAAGAAGGGCACCATCCCGACATCTACCTGGCCTGGGGAAAGGTGCGCATCACGACATGGACGCACAAGATCGACGGACTGACCCGCAGCGACTTCATCCTGGCGGCGAAGATCGAGGAGCTTCCGCAAACCTGAGTCTCGACGACTACTCCGCCTTGCGGCGCACGCTCATCTCCGAAGTGTTGCCCGCGGCGTCGATGGCGATGGCGGAGAAGCCGCGGTCGTTGGGGTCGATGCTGGTCAGCACCTGCGTGGCCCAGATTCGCGTCTCCTCGGAGGTCTCCGAGCTGAGGTCCGTGGGTCTCACCATGGGGAGCGGGAACGTCGCGTCGAAGGTGCCGTCTGCCGCCGCCGAGGTGGCGCCGACATAGTTGAACTCCCCGATGGAGGGAAGCTGGAGGATGCGATCCTGAGTCGTCAGAGTCTCGCGCTCGATGTCCTCATCGCGGACCTCGGGCATGTCGATGTTGTTCTGGCGGATGCCGGACGTGACGAACGACTGATAGATCTCCACCACCTGTCCGGGGCAGGCCCGTCCGCGGATGCGCGCGCGCAGCCCGTCTTCCTCCCAGACCCGGACCGCGACCACGCGCGGCGCGGAAATGCCCGCATTGGGCGCGGTCGCTAATACCTTGCAGTCGTCGACGCCGGGAATGAGCATGTTCGGGTCCTCGACGGAGAGGTCGAGGATGATCGGACGCAGTCCGTTCTCGTCGAAGCGGTTCGCGCTGATGCGGTTCTCCCGCGGCGCCATGATCGCGTTTTGCGGCGTGCTGCCGGCCGGCTGCGTGTCTTCATACGGCGCGATGGTCACGCCGCCGATGCGATTCCACATGATGTCGTTGCGCGAGATGACATTGCGCGAAGACGAGGGGCCGATGATGATGCCGGCCTGATTCGCGCTGATGGTGGTGCGGTCGATGGTGTTGCCGGTCGCGGGAGACTTGCCGTCGATCGACCCGAGGACGATGCCCGCTCCGGGATTCGCGCTGACCATGGACGAGCGGATCGACGAGCCGGAGGAGAGAATGGCGATGCCTGCGCCGCTGAGCGGCTGGCCGTTGCGGCTGATGTCGAGATGCTCTCCATCCAGACGGGCCTTCGGTGCTACGGCCACGCCGATGTTCGACTGCGTCGTGACCATGAGATGCCGCGCGGTGAGCGTTCCGCTCTCCACCGTCACTCCCACTTCGCCGCGGTCCGTGGCCGGCGTGCCGTCGGCGGTGGCGCCGACGATCACATGCTCGATGCGCACATCGGCCCGCGTGACGATGCCCGTCGCCGACCCGTGCATCGCGATCGCCCGCAGGCCGCACGGCGCGGCGCAGACGATGCCGGCCGGACCATTGACGATGAGCTCGAGCTCGGGCCGTTTGAGACGGGACAGGTCGGGAGCGCCGGACTTGAGCGTGACGGGCTCGCCGAAGCGTCCCGGATGGACGTCCAGCTCGTCCGAGGGAGCGAGGTAGTTGTACGCGGTTCCGTCGACGATCGTGTCCGCATCGCTCAGCTCGGGCAGGGGGGACGTGAGCGTGATCATCCACCAGCGGGGAGGCACACCGTAGTTGATGTCCTTCTCGTGCGTGGCCCGTTCGACCGGCACGAAGCGCATGCGGTTGATGCCCGGGACGGCATTGGCGTTCACGAAGTACTGCCGCAGCGAGCCCTGGATGCGCTCTCCCTCGACAGTATTCGTGACGGCGTCGAAGCTGAAGCCGAAGTCGGCGTTGGTGACGGACTCGCGGACCGTGATCAGTGCGAGATGTTCGGAGGTCGTGATCGTCGACGCGTCGTCGGAGCCTTGCGCGGTACGCCCGCCGAAGCAGGAGCCCTCGAAGGGGATCGTGCGCGTCCCTTCCTCCGGATGCGCGCAGAGCGAGCCCCCGGGACCGAAGGTCTGTTCGGGCCAAGCCTCCGCATGGAACGTACGCGAGTCGACGGTCACCCAGTACGCCCCGGGTCCCGCCACCCGGAAGACGTAGAGCCCGGCCTTGTCGGTCTTGGTCGTGCCAGCCAGCGCGTCGGCGGCTGAAGGAGCGCGGTCGCCGTCGTCGCGGTAAAGCTTCACGGTCACGCCTTCCGCGGGCAGAAAATGCGAGCGCACGGAGAGGACCAGCCGGTCCTGCGAGACCGTGCCCGCGACCATCAGCTCACCGTTCTGCGCGCTCGCCAGGAGCGGACCCACCGCCACGCACCCCACCACCGCCCATCTCAGCATTCGAAGCATCTCAGGACCTCTCGCTGCACATTATGCCAGCAGCCTCAATGAAAATCGTGGCTCTGGACGTCATGCATTCCCGGGAGGGGCCAGAATTTCTCCGCGCGGACTGAGGGCTGGCCGCCCTGGTTCTGCACGATCCCTTCGACGATGAGGCCGGAATGGCTGAGGATCGTGGTGCGCTGCTCGGCGAACAGGGCCGGCGTGACGATGGCCTGCGAGAGGCCGGTCTCGTCTTCGAGCGTGAGGAACACGAACCCCTTCGCCGTCCCCGGCCGCTGCCGCACGATCACCGCCCCCGCCGTCGCCACCCGCCTCCCATCCGGCACCCTGCAGAGCTGCGCCGCCGAGAGCACGCCGTCTTTCTGAAGCTGAGCCCGGTAGTGCTCCATCAGATGCCGGCCCGTCGTCAGCTCCATCGACTGGTAGTCGGCGAGTGTCTCCTCGAGGCGGGACATCTCCGGGAGCGGGGAGGGTTTCCGGTTGTCAGTGGAATTCGTCGTTGAACGAAAGCCTGTCCGGCCAACGTCCGCGCGTCCCTGTGGAGCGGTGGGCTTGAGCCCACCGGGCACTCGCGGCGAGTGTGCCGGGAGCCGTGTGGGCACTGGGGACGTGTGTGCCGAGAGCCGCGACGGCATTGGGGAAGAGTCTCGCGAGAGCCCGGTGGGCTCAAGCCCACCGCTCCACAGGATGTCCTCGCGAGAGCCGTCAACCGGCACAAACAGCTCGCCCGCGTCGCGAGCCGCTTCCGCGGCCTGCCACAACGCTGCGCGTCGCGTCATGCCGAACGACGCGAGCGCTCCCGCGTATGCAAGCTTGGTGAGCTGATCGTCGCGTAAGCGCGCCCGTCGCGCGAGGTCGTCCGCGGACGCATACGGCTGCGCCGCCTCCACGCGCAGACCCGACTCGCCGCGCAGTCCCTTCACATAGCGCAGCCCCATGCGTACCGCGCCGTTCTCCCAACGGCATTGCCAGCCGGAATGGTTCACGTCCACGGGCAGGACCAGCACGCCGTGGCGCTGCGCGTCTTTGATCAGCGTGGCCGGATGATAGAAACCCATCGGCCACGCATTGAGCAGGGCGATGTAGAACGCCGCCGGGTGGTGCGCCTTCAGATACGCGCTGGCATATGCAATCAACGCGAAGCTGGCCGCGTGCGACTCCGGGAAGCCATAGAGCGCAAATGAAGTGATCGACTTCACGATCTGATCCTGTGCCGCGAGGCCGATGCCATTCGTGGTCATCCCTTCGCGCAGGCGCTTCTCGATCTCGGCCATCCGCTCCATCGAGCGCTTGAAGCCCATGGCCCGGCGGAGCTCCTCCGCCTCGCCGCCGGTGAAGTTCGCGGCCACCATGGCGATGCGCAGGAGCTGCTCCTGGAATAGCGGCACGCCCAGCGTGCGCTTGAGGATCGGCTCCAGACAGGGGTGCGGATACTCCACCGGCACCTTGCCCTGCCGCCGATCGAAGAACGGCTTGATCATCCCACCCACAATGGGGCCGGGCCGGATGATGGCCACCTGCACGACGATGTCGTAGAAGCACTTCGGCGCATTGCGGGGCAGGGAGGACATCTGCGCGCGGCTCTCCACCTGGAACATGCCCACCGTGTCCGCCTCATTGAGCATCTTGTAGACGAGCGGATCATTCTCCGGCAGGTGAGCGAGGTCCACCTCTTTCCCTTCGCAGCGCTGGATGGTGGGAATCATCTCTTCAATGGCCGCGAGCATGCCTAAACCGAGAAGGTCCACTTTGATGATGCCCAGGTCCGCGCAGTCTTCTTTGTCCCATTGAATGACCACGCGGCCGGGCATGGACGCGGGCTCGAGCGGTACTACTTCGTCGAGGCGTCCCTTCGCCAACACCATGCCGCCGGAGTGCTGTCCCATATGCCGCGGCAGGTTCTGGATCTGCAGATACAGCCGCATGAAGTGCTGCACGCGCAGATCCTCGGCGTCGAATCCTTGGAGCGCCAATTGTGCGCCGAGGTCCGCGATCTTCTCCTTGATCTCCCCGAAGTGCCATGTGCTGACGGTCTTGGAGAGCTTGTCCCCCTGCTCCAATGAAAAGCCCAGTGCCTTGCTCACCTCGCGCGCGGCGGAGCGGTCGCGGTATGTGATCACGTTCGCGGTCATGGCCGCGCCGTGCTGGCCGTACTTCGTATAGACGTGCTGGATGACCTTCTCCCGTTGATCCCCCGAGGGGAGGTCCAGGTCGATGTCCGGCCACTCCCCGCGCTCCTCGGAAAGAAAGCGCTCGAACAACAACTCCATCTTCACCGGATCGACCGCTGTAATCCCGAGCGCATAACAGACCGCACTGTTCGCCGCCGAGCCGCGGCCTTGTACGAGAATCTTCTCGCGCCGGCAGAACTGCACAATGTCCCAGACGATGATGAAGTAGCCCGCCAGCGCGAGCTTCTCGATCATGTTCAGCTCCTTCTCGAGCTGCGCCTGTGCTTTTGCCGTGAGCGGCCGGAACCGCGCCGTGGCCGCGTTCCAGGTGATCTTGCGAAGAAACGAATCGTTCGTCTCGCCGGGAGGCAGGGGATAGTCCGGAAACTGATACCCGAGATCCGCCAGCGAGAACTGCAGCGTGTTCGCCAGATCCCACGCGCCGTCGATAGCCTCGGGCAGATCCGCAAACAACTTCGACATCTCCGCCGCGCTCTTGATGTGCCGCTCCCGATTGACCCCGAGCAACCGCCCGGCGCTGTCGACATTGCGCCCCTCGCGGATGCAGGTCAGCACATCGTGCAGTTCCTTCTCCGCCGGACGGGCATAGCGAACGCCGTTCGTCGCTACGAGAGGTAGACCCAGTCTTCGGGCCAGATCGACCAGCCGGACGTTCTGATGCTCCTCCTCCCGCAACCGATGCCGCTGCAACTCGACGTGAGTGCGCCCCGGGAAGATGCCCATGATCTTGTGCACGGTGGCATCGTCCGCACGAGTCAGACAGCGCAAACCCGCCGCGTACTCCTCCACGAGCTTCCACGTGTACCGAGGCTCGCCCTTGGGCTGGTCGAGCGCGCCCGCGGTGAGGAGCCGGCAGAGGTTGCGGTAACCCTCGCGAGTCTCGACGAGGAGGGTGAGCTTGTGTTCGGTTGTCGGTTGCCGGTCCGTGGCGCCGCGTCGTGACTTGCGCGATCGCGTCGCGGCCTGGCCATCCTGGCGCTCGTCCTCCTGCCCCCCGCGCCCTGCCCCCTGCGTCTTGCTGTCTTCAGCGCTCAGATCCAGCACCAACTCCGCCCCCATCACCGCCCTCACTCCCGTCTTCTTCGCGGCGGAGAAGAACCGCGGCGCGCCATACACGCCATTCGCATCGATGAGCGCCATCGCCGGCAGGTCCCTCTCCGCCGCGCCATGAATCAGATCCTCGGGAAGCGAAGCCCCATTGAGGAAGGAGAACGCCGACGACGCACGCAACTCCGCGTAGGGCCTGGCCTTCGTCTTCGCGCCCTGCCGCCGCGGCACCACCGCCTTCGGTTCCTCCCGAAACGTCCCGCCCCACTTCTCCGGAACGTGCGGCGTGTGGTCGTACTCCCCCGACAACGGCACCGTGGCCCGTTCCCGGATCTTCTCCTTCTGCGCACCGGAAGAACCGTACGTGATGGAGAGCGCGCCGAGATCGCGCGTGGGCTTGCGTCCTGAGCTCAAGGGACAACCATTGTCCGCATGACTTCCGCGCGAGGCAAAGAATCTACGCGGGGTAGGGGGAGGATGGGTCGGGCTGTCCTGAAACCCGACGTCCGACTGAGGCCGTTTCGGCTGCACGCCGACGAACCCAGCGTGTTTCAGATCACGGGCAATGCGGTCCTCGATCGTCAGCGTGATGCGCATGGCGTCCGCTCCTTCTCCCCTCTGCGGAGGGGAGAAGGCTCTCGGTGTGTGTGCGTCGCGAGTAGGAGTGGTTCATCGCGAGAGTGTTCCATCGAGAGCCTTCTCCCCCCGGGCTTCTTGGGGGGAGAAGGTGGCCAACGGCCGGATGAGGGGGGATGCAGCCTCCGATCAGTGTGCATGATGAGACGCGGCTGCTCGAAAGCATCACCTTGATCACGAAGCGGTGATCGTCTCGGTTCCGAGATCGATCTGCATCGAGCGGGTGGTGGACGGGGCGCGGTCGAGGAGCCAGCGTCCGGCGGCGGCGACGTAGAGCCGTTGCGACCAGAAGGCTTGCAGGGCGTTGTAAGCGTCGCCGATCGCTTCCGGCGCGAGCTCTGTGGTCATGGCGGCGTGGAGCGCACGGGTGCCGCGGAGGAATTCGTCGAGGCGGGAGCGCAACTGCGGATGGCCTTGGCCCGCCGTCCAGCGAAAGGAGGCGGGTCCACCCTCCTTCTCGACGGCAGTCAGCACGTTGGGGAAATCGAACTGCGGGATCGGTGCGCCCGTCAGCCATGCGCGCCACGCGTCACGGTAGGCCGCGCGCCGGCCATCGAACGTGCGGCGTTGCGGGAAGCGGCTCAAGTAGGGCATCGCCATCGCGAGCGGGTCGGCCCAGGACGTGAGGGCGGGTTGCTGCGCCAGCGCGGCCACGAGGGCTTCGCGCTCGAAGAGGAGCTGCACGCGGAGGGTGCCCTTCCTGCCGATCGCTTCCGCGAGCTCGTCCGCGGGTGGGACGCGGACGTCCCACATGGCCGCGAAGTCGAGCATGCGCTGGAGGTCGGAGCGGCGCAGGGCCTTGCGCTCGAGCGTGACCAGGAGGTGCAGGCCGTAGTCGAAGTCGAGGGTCGTTGGCTTCCGCGCGAAGGTCTCCATCTCCGCCTTGAGATCGACCACCCATTCGAAGTCGTTCTGCGGGATGCCCTTCTCCACGTACTTGCGCGTCCCGCGGGAGACCACGAGGCGGAAGCCGTCGAGTGCCGTGCGCGTGGTCTGCCGAAAGACGCTTTCGTCTTTGGCCGCGATGTCGATCCATTTCCCGATGCCGAGGGTGAAGCCGAAGGAGGAGCGGCGGGTGAGGCTCGATTCGTTGAGGTAGCGGAGGATCGAGCGCGTGCCGGTGTCCTTGCGCAGCGCGTCGGTGATGGTCGCGAAGTCGCCGGCGCGGACGAGCGCGTAGTTGTCCGCGAGTGCGGCATCGTCGAGCAGCACGAAGTCGGCGATGGCCTCGTTCTCCTCGATGCGCGCGTACTCGTAGGCGAAGCCGGTGGATGCCTTCCAGCGCGCCGCCTCCGCGATGCGCTTCCGCAGATCGTTGCGCAGCTTCTCCAACTCGCCGGAGGCGGCCTTCTCGATTCGCTTCTGGGGGTCCAGCTTCGCGGTGATGGCGTCGAAGAGCGGATCGACGACCTGATCGATGGCCGGCATCGCGCTGACTTCCACTCCCAGCGAGGCCTCGATTCCGAATGTGTGATTGCGCGACGCGATCTTCTTCACCGCGAAGCGAAAGCGACCGTCATGGTTGCGGGAGACGATCACCGAGAACTGGTCCGTGATCTTGAGCCCGACCGTGGTCTCGAGGCCGCTCTTCAACTTCACGGAGACGGGTTCCGTGGGCAGCGCGTCTCCGACGATCTCCGCGAGCTTGTTCGCCAACACGTCGGACCAGGAGAAGGTCACGGACGCGGAGAGCGCGCCTCCCAGTTTCATCAGCAGGGCCTCGCCGGGCGCGAGCTTCTTCACGTCGCCCAACTCGAGGAACGTGCGCGGGGACTCGAGGTCTTCGTTGAGGGCGCCCCATGCGTTGTCGGTCGCCGCGTGGATGCGGTAGTCGCTCAGCTCCAGCTCGCGCGAGGCGGTCAGTGCCGCGGGTGCGAACGCAATCTTCCCCGAGACCTCGGCCGCCAGTGTGTATTCGAGCCACGCCGACTGCGACGCGAAGGGGATGTGCGCGTCCTTCCCACCGATGACCCGGTCCGCATCTTTGTCGTCCGCGCGGTTGAACACGCGCACGCCGAAGTTCGCCGTCGGAGTGAGGGTCAGACCGGTGATCTTCAGAGGCGAGGTGACCTTGATCTCGAGCAACGACGCACCCACCTGCGAGAGCGAACGGTCGAACAGCGCGTCGCGCAGCACTTCGAGATTCACCTTGAATGAAGGCATGGGAAGAGGATAGCAAACGGGTCGTAGAATGCCGTGCCATGAAGCCTCTCGTGAAGATGGCCGTGATCCGCCCCCACTGGGGCAGGCACTGGGAGCAAGCCTTCGGCGAAGCGTTGAAGGCCGGCGTGTATTGAACGCATTGCACACGGCCGTTTACGGCGGTCGGAGATCCAGTGCCGCGGGCAAGATGCCCGCGGCACTTTTCGTTCGCCTACGGTCTGCGTCTGCGGGCTGGAGCACCCGCGCCGGGACCGCGGCGTTCGCCTGAAGGTGCGGAGGCCCCGGGCCGAGAAGACGACGAAGGCCGCGCAGGCGACGAAGGACGCGCAGGCGACGAAGGCCGCGAAGGTGACGAAGGACGCGAAGAACCACCCGCCGGTCGCGCCGAGCGCGAAGGAGCCGCCGAACCACGTGCCGGCAGCGCCGAACGCGAAGCGCCGGGCGAGGCCTTGCGCTCCGCTTTCGCCTTCGAGCGCGCGCGATCCTCGGCTTTGCGCGCGCGGATCGCCGCGATGCGCTCCTGAATCGGGATCTCCAGCTTCTCCGCGGGACGGCGTGCGTAGTCGAAGTCCGGGACCGTCACGCGCGGCAGGCGCTTGCTGATGGCCCGCTCGATCGCGCGCAGATCGTTCTCCTCATCCGGCGCCACGAACGTGATCGCGTCGCCCGTCATCTCCGCACGCGCCGTGCGTCCCACCCGGTGGATGTAATCCTCCGGCAGATTCGGCACATCGAAATTCACCACGTGCGACAGCGCCTCCACGTCGATGCCGCGTGCGGCGATGTCCGTGGCCACCAGGATTTGATACTTGCCCGACTTGAATCCCGCCAGCGCTTCCGTGCGAGCGGCCTGGCTGCGGTTGCCGTGGATCCGGGCCACATTCACCTTGTGCTTCTCGAGCTGCTCGAACACCCGGTTCGCGCGGTGCTTCGTGCGCGTGAATACGATCGCGTTCTGGATCTCGCCCCGCTCCAGCAGCGTCTGCAGCAGCGACAGCTTCAGATCCTGCGGCACCGGGAACACCGACTGCGTGATGCCCGTGGCCGGCGCGGCCTTGCGCTCGATGGCGATCGTGGCCGGATTCTTCAGCATCTCCTTCGAGAGCTCCACGATCGCGTTGGGCATCGTGGCGGAGAAGAACAGCGTCTGGCGCTTGGTGGGCAGATGGCGCAGCACGCGCCGGATGTCGGGCAGGAAGCCCATGTCCAGCATCCGGTCCGCTTCGTCGAGGACCAGGATCTCCAGACCCTCGAGCTTCGCGTACGGATGCTGGAAATGATCGAGCAGCCGGCCCGGCGTGGCCACGAGCACATCCACGCCGCTGCGGAATGCGTGCTCCTGCGGCCCCATCCCCACGCCGCCATACACCGCGGCGCCGGAGAGGGGAGTGTGCACGGCCAGGTCGCGCAGATGCTCATCGATCTGCGCGGCAAGCTCACGCGTAGGTGTGAGGATCAGCGCGCGTGTGGTCCCGCGCTTCTTGCCGATGAGGCGATTGAGGATCGGCAGCAGAAACGCCGCGCTCTTGCCGCTGCCGGTCATGGCACAGGCCAGCACATCCTTGCCGGCCACGGCCGGCGGAATCGCGTCCGTCTGAATCGGAGTGGGGCGTTGAAACCCCAGTTCTTTGACTCCCCGGAGCAGATCCGGGTGGAGTCCAAAGGAGGAGAAAGGCATGCGAGTACTCTTCTTTCTGAGCGGACGCGGAAGAACCGCCGTCCACATGACGCCGAGAAAATCAGCCTGGCGGCCGCGGCGAACCCCCGGATGGTCTCACACATTGCTCTGAATGCGCGAACCCGAGGCAACTGTGGAGCGGTGGGCTTTAGCCCTCCGGGCACTCGCGACAAGTTCGCCGGAGCCGCGTGAGGCTCTCGGGATGCTCGTCCCGAAAGCCGCATGCTTCGTCGAAGCCGAACACGTCAGAGGGGAGGTGCCTCGCGAGAGCCCGGAGGGCTAACCCGCATTTCTCACAGCCCTTCTGCTACGACAGCCGATAGCGGCCTGCCTGCTTCGCCGAACGACGATTTCGCTCCTCAACATAGTGTCAACTATGCCTTCGTCGCGAAATCGCCGTTCGACTCGCATCCAGGCCACTCTCGGCTGTCTCGCGACGAAGGGCTGTGAGAAATGCGGGCTAAAGCCCACCGCTCCACATCTCAAAATCTCTGTGCCTCCGTGCCTCTGTGGTGAACGTCCCCCTGTCACCCACCGCTGACCGCGGGCAGGATGAAGATCTGCGCCCCGTCGCGGAGAGGAGTGGCCAGGCCGCCGGCGTCGCGGATGCTCTCGCCGTCGACGAAGATGTGGATGTGCGGACGCACCTCGCCGCGCTCGGTGAGCACGCGGTCGCGCACGGCCGGGCAAGTCGCCCACAGCAGAGGAAGCGCTTCGCCCACCGAAGAGGCCGAGCCTTCCACGTGCACCTCGCTGCGATTGCCGGCCAGCTCGCGCAACGGCCCGGGGATCATGAACGCGAATGCCATCACACCACCGCCGTCTTCACCGCCACAATCGGCGGCAACCCATCCGCGATCGCCGTCCAGGACTCGCCCTCATCCGCCGAGCCGAACAACTTCCCGCTGCGCGTGCCGAAATAGATCCCGGCCGGATCGAGCGAGTCGCCCGCCATCGCGTCGCGCAGCACCGTCTCGAACGCGTCCGCCTGCGGCAACCCGTTCGTCATCGCCTGCCAAGACGCGCCCGCATCCCGCGTCCGATAAACGCGCAGCTTCCCCTCGGGAGTGCAGCGGAACTCATCCGACTCCAGCGGAATGATCCACGCACTGTCCGGATCGCGCGGATGAATCGAGATCGGGAACCCGAAATCCGAGGGCACCCCGTTCGCGACATCCGTCCACGTCTCGCCGCGATCATCACTGCGGTAGAGACCCCAGTGATTCTGCAGGAACATCCGCTCCGGGCGCGCCTTCGACTGCACCACCTTGTGCACGCACTGCCCGAACTCCGGATACGGCTCCGGGAGGAACTGCGCGCGCACGCCCTGATTCGAAGGTCGCCACGACGTGCCGCCGTCCTCCGTCACATACATCCCCGCCGTCGACACCGCCACGCGAATGCGCGCGCGCTCCTCCGGGTCGGGCAGAATCGTGTGCAGACAAAGACCGCCGCCGCCCGGCTCCCACTTCGGCCGCTGCGGATGATTCCAGAGTCCCTCTTCCAGAGACCACGTCGCGCCCGCGTCCTTCGACACGAACAACGCCGCCGGCTCCACGCCGCAATACAACGTGTCCGGCTCGTCCGCGCGGCCGGGGCTGATCTGCCAGATCTGTTTGAGAGCCGCGTCCGTTCCCGCCGGGAACTTCACATTGCCCTCCTCGGGATTCGTCCACGTCCGCCCGAAGTCATCCGACGAACGCAACAGCCCGCCCCAGTGCATGCTCTGCGGCCCGGCCCAGAGTCGCGTGCGTCCCGCGCGCCCGTCATACCCGAGCGCATTCACCGCACTCCCCGCGAAATATGGCCCACCCCGCTCCCACGTCCCGCGCGTCGCATCCGCGCGAAACACAAAAGCCCCCTTCGTCGTGCCCACCAGCACCAGCACATCTCCAGCCCGCGGCGCAACGTGATGACTCTCCGGCATCGTCTCCTCCGTTCGCCGCGATTCTACCTGCCTCGCTGCTGTCGAGAGAGCCGGTAACCCCTTTGCAACAATCACCCGCCTGCCAACGTACAAGCGGCCACGATGATCCTCACCATGATCCTGGCCGCCACCGTCAACCTCACCGTCGCGCCGCAGCGCGTGCTCATCGAGCAGAGTGCGAGCGCACAGATCGTCAACTTCGACCTCATCGTCGAGAACACCGGTGACGAACCATTGGACATCGACCAGGTGCAAGTCGAAGTGCGCGACCGTGCGGGCAAGCTCATCCTGCGCCGCTTCGTCGACGGCAACGGCACACGGCCCAGCATCCGCACCATCGACATCGCCGAAGTGCCGGCGAAGGGGAGAGCGCTCGTCTTCAATCCCTTCCACCGCTTCGACCGCGACCTCGACCTGGCCGCGCTCACCTACGACCTGCAGCTCAGCAGCAAAGACGGCTCGCGACGCTTCACCGCCAGCGCCACAGCGAAGCCCGAGGCGTACACGAACAAGTCCGCGTTGATCCTGCCGCTCAAAGGCCGGCAGATCGTCTATGACGGCCACGACTTCTACGCGCATCACCGCCGGTGGGACTACACCATCCCCGGTCTCCAGCAACTCGGCTTCAAGACCAACTTCATGCGCTACAGCTACGACCTCGTGCCCGTAAACGACGACGGCGCCATGTCCTCCGGCGATGCGGCGAAGAACGAGAACTGGTTCGGCTTCGGCCGCGACATCCGCGCTGCCGCGGGCGGCACCGTCGTGGCCGTCCTCGACGACCAGCCCGACGACCGCAAATTCGATCCCGCCTCCATCCTCGAGCACGGCACCATGCGTGTCTTCGGCAACTACGTCGTCATCGACCAGGGCCACGGCGAGTTCGCCCTCTACGGCCACATCCGCCAAGGCAGCGCCCGCGTGAAACAAGGCGCAATCGTCAAACGCGGCGACCCCATCGCCGCCATCGGCGCCAGCGGCAGCTCCATGTTCCCCCACCTCCACTTCGAGCTCCAGACCGGCCCCGGCACCGACGTCGAAGGCCTCCCCTCCACCTTCACCCACTTCGAGCGCCGAGGCGCCGCCGTGGCCTCGGGAACCATCGACTCCGGCGAGATCGTCGTCGGGAAGTAACGGGGACCGAAGGATCCCTGCGGCGAACCGTTCCCGTGGAGCGGTGGGCTTTATCCCTCCGGGCTCTCGCGAGGCACTTCCCTCTGCCGTCCCGGCTTCGACGTTGCACGCGGCTTCCGGCACGAGTGCCCCCAGAGCCGAATCCGGCTTCGGCATAGTCATCGCGAGTGCCCGGAGGGCTAAAGCCCTCCGCTCCACCGGCCGCGCGGCCTCCAGCAGCCACGGCCACCGACGCGGAAGCCCTCGCATTCATCGAGCGCCGGCGACTGCAGACGATCGCCGCTCAGCCGCCGAGTGATTCTTCTGTGGAGCGGTGGGCTTTAGCCCTCCGGGCTCTCGCGAGGCACTTCCCTCTGCCGTCGTGGCTTCGACGTTGCACGCGGCTTGAGACACGAGTGCGCCCAGAGCCGCACCCGGCTTCGGCGTACTCATCGCGAGTGCCCGGAGGGCTAAAGCCCTCCGCTCCACAGTTGCAATCAGCGTCGGGTTGTCGGGCGCAGCCCGCGCTGTGCCTCTGGGGTGAACCGTCCCCTGTGATGCTGCATGCATGCATCACCTGATGTACCATCCGGCCATGCGCACCACCATCAACCTCGACGAAGAGCTCATCGCACAGGCGCAGCAGGTGACCGGCACGCAGGAGCGGACCGCCTTGATCCATGACGGTCTCCGCGCGCTCATCGCCCGGGAGAGTGCCAGACGCCTGGCCCGCCTCGGCGGGAGTGACCGCAAGGCCAAAGCGCCAGCGCGGCGACGGCCCGCATGATCCTCGTCGATACCTCCGTCTGGATCGATCACCTTCACCGGTCCGTCCCGTCCCTGATCGAGGCGCTGGAGAGGGAGGAAGTTCTCACCCATCCCTTCGTCATCGGAGAGCTCGCCTGCGGCACGCTCGCGAAACGGCGCGAAGTCCTCGATCTCGTGGCCGCGCTGCCCGCAACGGCCACGGCCACCGACGCGGAAGCCCTCGCACTCATCGAGCGCCGGAGACTGATGGGCAAAGGCCTCGGCTACATCGACGTCCACCTCCTGACCGCCGTCCTCCTGACCGAAGGCGCGCAACTCTGGACCCGCGATCGGCGACTGCAGACGGTCGCCGCTCAGTTGCGCATCGTCGCCGCCGAGTGATTCTTCTGTGGAGCGGTGGGCTTTAGCCCTCCGGGCTCTCGCGAGGCACTTCCCTCTGCCGTCTCGGCTTCAACGTTGCAGGCGGCTTGCGGCACGAGTGCGCCCAGAGCCGCACCCGGCTCGGAAGTGCGCGAAGATGCCCTTCGATCCACCCGATGGAACTGTGCGAAGCTGTCGCGCATGCGTAGACTGCCGGAGGGGACGAAGGACGCTGCGCTTGCCGTCGCGCGGAGGTTGCGCGAGCGCGCGGGCAGTCTTCGGCCGGATGAAGATCTGGCGGTGTCGATCGCGGTGAACGCGGCGATTGGCGATGAGTACGCTCGGGCCTACGCGGCGCTCCGCGAGCTGGCGCTGCAGGACAAAGTCCTGGACCGGTTCGGCTTGGAGAATGCGACCGCGGGCGAGATTCGCGAGGCTGCCGAGCTTCTCGAGCAACTGGCGCAGTCGGCCCATGTGCCGGGACGAAGGAAGCAGCGGGAGCGGGTGGTGGGCGCGCAGGAAGTGAAGAAGTTCCGCATCGCCGCGATCCTGATCCTGCTCGTGATCGGATTGCCCCTGCTGGCGTTCGGCGGCGCGATGGCCTACGGCGCGCTGCAGGCCGGCAAGGAGTGGTGGCTGCAGCGCGACTCCGCGAATGTGGTCGCTGCTGACCAGGCCAAACATTCACCAGTCGTCCCTCCGGCGCGCTCCGCATCCGCCGTTCCCGAAGTGGAACTTGCGCCCATCAACCCCGGGTTCGAGCGTACGCCGTCGAACCAGCTCGTGCCGGCGAAACCGCGCGACCACGTTACCGACCGGGCCGGCATCCTCGACGCGAAAGCGGCGCGTACGCTCAACGCGCACCTGGCGCAGTTCGAGCGCGAGACATCGAATCAAGTGCTCGTCTTCGTCGACCAGGCCTTGCCACCGGACACCACCATGGAGGAGCTGACCGCCGCCAGTCTTCAGCACTGGGGTGTCGGTCAGAAGGGGAAGGACAACGGAGTCATCTTCTTCGCCTTCATCGACGATCGGAAGATGCGCATCGAAGTCGGCTACGGGTTGGAAGGCGCACTGACGGACGCACGCTCGCGACGCATCACCAGCCAGATCATCCGCCCGATGTTTCAACAGGGCCGCTTCGCCGAAGGCATCGAGGCCGGCGCTCGCGCGATCATGGGCGTCATCCGCGAAGGCGATGGCGCGCTGGACGGGGCATCGCTCTCCACCCAGTCCCACGCCACCCTTCTCCCCGTCGTGCTCTGGCTCTTCGGCAGCGCCCTGAGCTTGTTCGTTTTCTTCTTGACCCTGCGCAGCGTCGTGCTCTTCCTCAACGGACGCGGCGTGGGCCTCTTTCTCAGGCCCGTCGGGCGCGGCAGCGGCAGGTACGCCGGCAGCAACTCCTCCGGCGACAGCGACGGCTCGTCGAGCTCCGACGGGTCTTACTCCAGCGGCGGCGGCAGCGGCGGAGGCGGCGGCGCCAGCGACTCGTGGTGACACCGGGTGCTGGCGCGGGAAGCAGGACTGCGCACCCCCTGCAAGTCACGACGCGCCGGAATGCGCGGCCAACGTTTCCTCCACGGCACGGCGGAAGCTCTTCGGATCGATGGCGGGATAGCGATACAACTGCGGCTCGGTGCGAAGAAAGTTGGTACCGCGTTAGCGGTACCTCGAGTTTGGACATTTTGAGCCGCTATATCGAGCCGAGGAGCGCCGGCGTCCCGCCGGCTGGCCCTGCGGCGTCCCGCCGCGGGCGGTGGGCATTCGAAGCCGAAATCCAGCATCGCGAGACGAACGTCCTTCGC
>Ga0307505_10000893_pt1 | contig 27907 bp, 21 predicted proteins | sample 23_S_MG_FD_202183 | JGI IMG/M metagenome (GOLD analysis project Ga0307505, IMG submission 202183) | Soil microbial communities from Populus trichocarpa stands in riparian zone in the Pacific Northwest, United States - 23_S | ecosystem: Environmental > Terrestrial > Soil > Riparian zone > Trees... | reverse complement strand
GCTCGCGTACTTGTCCTGCTTGCGCAGGAAAGCCATGCACTCCGCACCGTTCTCGACGTGGTGCAGGGAGACCGCCATCCTCGAGCGCTGGAAACCTTCCCGGGTCAGGATTACGTCGTCCTCGTTATCCTCCACCAACAGGATCTCCGCGATGCGGGCGTTTTTCAGATCGTCGCTCATGAAATCACCCATCTTCCTTGGGAATCGAAAATCGAAAGCTGCTTCCCACGCCGGGCACGGACTCCACCCAGAGTCGCCCACCGTGCCGCTGGACCACGCGACGGCAGATCGCCAGGCCGATGCCAGTACCGGGAATCGCCTGCTGCGTGTGCAGACGCTGGAACACGTCGAAGATCCGTTGTGAATGCTCGGGCGGAATTCCCATGCCGTTGTCGCGCACGGTCACGATCCATTCTCCCTCCGTCTCCGTGACGAAGACCTCGACCCGCGGCGGTTCGTCGCCCCGGTACTTGATGGCGTTACCGATCAGATTCTGCAGGAGCTGAACCATCTGAGGCCGGTCGCCGAGAACCTCGGGCAAGTCGTCGCCGGCGACGACCGCGCCCGATTCGCGGATCGAATCGCGAAGGAGGTCGACCACTTCAGCGAAGACGCCGGCCAACGAAACCTTGGCGAACGGATGGACGTTCGCATCGACTCGAGAGTACGCGAGGATATCGCGGATGAGGGATTGCATTCGTTGGGTGCTCAAGACGGTCCGCCGGATCCACTCCGCCGCGCGGTCGTCCAACTTGTCGCCGTATTCCTGGTCCAGAAGCTGCACGAAACCGCATATGCTCCGGAGCGGCGTTTGCAGGTCGTGCGAGACGATGTAGGCGAAGTGCTGCAACTCGATGTTGCTCTTCTCGAGTTCCTCCGCCTGGCGCGTCAGGGTCGCGTTGGCCTGTTTGAGTTCCTCGGCCGCGAGTTTCTGCGCCGTGACGTCGCGGATGGCGGCCGAGACCAACCGCCCCTCCACGTCGTCGAGAACGTTCAGACTGATCTCGACCGGAAACTCCCGACCGTCCTTCCGCAACCCATACAACTCCATTCCGCTGCCCATCGGACGGGCGTGCGGTGCCTCGTGGTATGTCTTTCGGAACTCGGGATGGCGCGCACGGTAGCGGTGCGGAACCAGGGTCTCGACGGGCCGGCCGATCAGCTCTTCGCGCGCGAAGCCGAACAGTTTCTCGGTCTGCGCGTTCACCAACAGGATCTGCCCGTCCTCGTCGCTGACGACGACCGCATCCGGCGCGCTTTCCACGAGACTCTGGTACTTCATCCCGTGGAGTTTCCGGGCTCGACTCCGACGCAGGGGCACGCGTTCACCCATAGCGTCACGTATCGCGAGCGGGTTCGGGAGAATCGAGACTGGACGTGCATGTTTGTGTGCATACCACATCGTCAATCGACCAAACACGTAAAACTACGGGGGTCGCGATCGATCGGCGATGTTTGGCCTACCTCTCCCAATACGCCCACGGCACGTTCATGCCTGTTTCGCGGAAATGACCCCAAACCGCAGGGATAACGCTCGTTCCCGCGCCGCACGACACTAAGACGCGGCATCAGGGATGTTGGCACGCGACGTGCGTTGTTCATCGACCAATGGGATTGCTGATAGTGCCCAGGGCCCCCCAGAAGGGCTCTCCTCCTAGCGCCACCCCTCCCCGGTTCGCGTACTCGCCGCGCGTAGGCGGCGCGATCGACCGCGACTCGCACACGGAGGACCCCGCGGTAGACCTCGCTCAGTTCCGCGCATTGGTGGAAAACGCCGTCGAAGCGCTGTGGCTGTTCGACATCAACGGCACCATCACCTACGCCAGCCCGGCCAACGAGCGGTGCTTTGGGCGCAAGCCCGACGCGGTCGTCGGGCGGCTCGGCCGCGACTTCGTCCACCCGGACGATATGGCCGGATGGCGCGCGATGTGGCAGGAAACGCTGCGCCGCCCCGGCGAGAGCCTGTCCGGCCCGTTCCGGGTTCCGCACCAGGACGGATCGTGGCGCTGGGTGGAATCCCGGGTGCGCAATCTACTCGATCATCCCAGCGTCCAGGCCGTGGTGGTGAGCGCGCGCGACATCACCGAACAGCGCGAGGCGGAGCAGGAGATCCTGCGGTTGAACAGCGAGCTGGAGCAGCGGGTGGCTGTGCGCACCGAGGAACTGGCGTCGATCAATCGCGAGCTCGAAGCCTTCAGCTACTCGGTCTCACACGACCTGCGCGCACCTCTGCGCCTCATCGATGGATTCTCCAAATTGCTGCTCGAGGAGTGTGGCGATCAACTCGACGATACCGGCCGGGGATACGCGAAACGCGTGCGCGCGGGTGCGCGGCGGATGACGGAGCAGATCGACGGACTCCTGGAGCTCTCGATCGTGACCCGCGCAACATTGATCCGACAACCGGTCGATCTCAGCGCCGTCGTGGCCGATGTGGTACGCGATCTCGTGGCCGCGGATCCCACGCGGGCGGTGACGTTCGTCATCGCCGAGGGCGTTGCGGCGAACTGCGATCCCCGGCTGCTCTACAACGTGATCGAAAACCTCGTGGGCAACGCGTGGAAGTACACGGCCCAACAGGCGACCGCGCGGATCGAGTTCGGGACGACGTGCCGTGAAGACGAGACCGTTTACTTCGTTCGCGACGACGGCGCTGGATTCGACATGCGGTTCGCCGAACGAATGTTCGGAGCCTTCCAAAGGTTGCATGACAGCCGCGACTTCGCCGGCACCGGTATCGGGTTGGCCACCGTGCAACGGATCATTCACCGCCACGGCGGCCGGGTCTGGGGCGAAGGCGCGGTCGGACGCGGCGCGACATTCTCCTTCACGCTCGGTTGTTGAATCGCGCCGACGGCGAAGCCTGGGCACGCAACGGCGCGACTCCCCGCTGCCGCGTAACGAGGGGAACGAGTATCAGCGCGACACTCGGGCGCGCTCAGCGACGACGCGCTCGGTCACGTTGATGTGCAGGACGACCGCCCCGACTCCGCCGGTTCGCAGTGGCGCGACCATGACACGGAACCAACGCTCTTCCGACGGTGAGTGACATGCGTACTCGTGTTCGAACGAGATCGCCCCGCCGTCGATAACGGAGCGGATGCCGCGCTCCGCCGCACGGGCGTCGGCGGCGTCGGCGCCAGTTGCCCGCATGCACACCGCGAAGTAGTTGATGCCGACTCCGCAGACGGCGTCCGTGAGTTCGTTGGCGCCGGCGAACTGCCGCCAAGCGCGATTTACGGCGGTGATCGTCCCGTCGGCGTCGAGTACCGCCACGTGCGCGGGCAACGCGTCGAGGATCTCCGCCTGACGAGCGGCAACCGCCGCGATCGTTTCCGCCGCGGCCTTGCGTTCGGAGATATCCTTGGAGACTCCGATCACACCCGTAAGGACCGCCGCGTCATTGCGCACCGCCGAGATCGTCACCGAGATGGCGATCTCGTGGCCGTCGCGATGGCGCCCGCGGATCTCGCCGGTCCAAGAATCGGAGACCGACAGCGCCGCGAACACATGTTCCGCCCCGAGCTTCTCTTCGTCAGGCGCGAGGTCGGAGATCCTCTGGCCGATCGCCTCGGCCGCCGACCACCCATAGAGCGTCTCGGCCGCCCGATTCCAGTACGTGATTCGGCCATCGAGATCGCCGGCGATCACCGCTTGCCCGACCGCGTCCAGGAGATCTGCCTGAAAGCGGACACGCGCCTCGACCTGACGGTGGGCGCGTCGCTCGGCCACTTCGCGCAACTCCCGCTCCACCGCGGGCAACAGGCGGACGAGATCGTGTTTGCCGACAAAGTCATGGGCGCCGGCCTTCATCGCGGTAACCGCGTACTCTTCTCCGACCTGGCCGGTAACGACTATGATGGGCGCGTCGACCTTGTGCCGGCGCAGCAGTTCCAGCGCGGCAGGGCCGCTGAAGCCCGGCATCACCCAGTCGCACGTGATCAGATCCCACGGCCCGTCCTGTAGGGCGGCGACCAACGTGTCCTCTGTATCGACACGAGCCCACTCGGGCCGATATCCGCCGCGGCGAAGCTCGGCCAACGTCAACAGTACATCGTCCTCGTCGTCGTCGATGAACAGCGCGCGCTTCAATGCGACCCCATTTGCACAGTCTGAACCGCTAGCCCAGCCCCCATAGTGCGCGCAAGCGCCAAGATGGTGCACGCAAGCACCAAAGCCGGCATCCCGCTGGATAGCGGCTGCGTCATGCCGGCGGAAAGCCTCAGTCCAAACCACCGCCGGCGTTGACCCAGGGGCTCGGTCGAGTACGCTTCGACCCATGAGCGATGAACACGGGGGCAGACAATGAGCGCAGGCGTCAAAGCGGGGATCGCGGCCGCGATCGCAATCGCGGTCGGTTTCATCTGGATCGCCATCGACGTCCGCAGCGGCAACGACACCGACCAGGCTGACGAGCGAACCGTCGGCCGCGAGATCCGCGGTCGCGAGGGCATCGGAGCCGTCCAGCCCCGTGACGCCCGCCCAGCCGATACGGGCCACGTGCAGCGACCAGTGGCCCCGGCGCAGCGCGACGAATTCGCGCTCGATCGGCGTGTCGTCCCTCCCGCCGGCGCCGGCGCTGACACGATCGATCGCGACGCGCCGGTCGCACGCCGCGACGCGGGCGCGAATTCACCCGTCGACCGTGACATGCCCGCGGCGGCGGATGGCGCACCGGCGGCGGTCGCCGGTACCCAGGAGCGAGCTTCCGGAGCGTCAGGCGCGGCCGACGCCCCGGCAGCGGCGGCAAACGACGCGACCGCACAAGGCGAGGGTAAGGCGCGCTTTGTTCCCGGCCCCGGCGATCTGAAACCCGATGCCAATCTCGCCGGAGCCGATCTGAACAACGCGAAACTCGAGGGCATGGACCTGCAGGGCGCCGATCTCAGCAAGGCCAAGCTGCAACGGGCGAACATGCTCGAGACCCTTCTCAACGACGCGGTCCTGGCCGGCGCCGATCTTTCCAACGCCAACCTACGACGCGCCGAGCTGGTCGACGCCGACCTCAACGAGGCGTCGCTGAATCAAGCCGACCTGCGAGGATCGAAGTTGAACGGCGCCGACCTCTCGCAAAGCTCATTGGTCAAAGCCAACGTCGCGGGCGTGAACTTCTACGGCGCCGATCTGACCGGCGCCGACTTCCGCGAAGCAATCCTGTTCGGCGTCGATTTGCGCGATTCTGTTCTCGAAGACGTCGACTTCCAAGGCGCTGATATGCGCGACGCGAACCTGACCAACGCCGATCTGACGAAGGCCCGCAACCTTTCCTGCGCTCAACTCACGACAGCGCGCGGCTGGGAGTCCGCGTTTCGCGGCGAAGACCTCGGCTGCGGCGCGTCCATCCCTGGCGTCGATCCTTAAAGATCCAACTCACCACAGAGGCACGGAGTACACAGAGAACTGGCTTTGCCCGCAAATTCAATCGCCATCCCACTTCGTCACCCCGGCGAAAGCCGGGGTCCAGGCCGCATGCCACCGCCGCCCCACCTGGATCCCGGCTTTCGCCGGGATGACGTGCTTTTCGGCTTCGCGCTTCCCACCTACTCGAATTGGCGGGCAAAGCGCAGAGAACTGAGAGAGACGCGTTCCGTCTGAATCCTCTCGGTGCTCTCGGTGTCTCCGTGGTGAGTTTTTTTCTTCAGAACTCCTCGTCGTAGAGACTCCAGAAGAACTCGCATTGCGGGCGCCGAAAGTCGGCGACGATGCTGTTTTCGGCGGCGAAGTTGATGCGGCGATCATCGTCGTCGCTGTAACGCGGCCACTCCAGTGCGCCGCCGCCATTCGGATCGCCGTGGCGGGCGAAGCGCGTCCAGTAGCCCTGCATCGACATCGCGATCACCTCATCCACCGGCTCCGGGGCTTCGGCGGATCCGAAGACGAATGCGATCTCGGCACCGTGGGTCGCCCCCAGTTCCGGCAGGACATCGACCAGAACGGGCCAGTCGAAATTGTAGAGGTACACCTCGGCACCGCCCGCGGCCGCCCTGCGCGCCGTGTCGTACGTGCCGCACACCAAACCGGAATCGCCAGAGATGCGCACCCATGCGTCATTGGGACTGTCGAAGTCCGCGACCGGGTAGAGAGCGAGGACCTCGTCGGCGCGGTCGCCGTAGCGGTCTTCGACAGCGGCGACGTACTCCGCCTCGGTCTCGATCGGGGCAGTTCCGAGGAAGAAGAGAGTTCCTTCGTCCGAGTTCGATCCCAGGATGTACGGCACTTTGGCGAACTCGCCGCGGTCGAAGATCGCTCGCGTCTGATCGGGAAGGAAGCCGCCGTCGACCGCGGGACCGAATCCGGACGAGAGCGCTAGCAGCTCCGACACCGGTGTCGCCCGGAGGCACGCCAGTGGATCCGGCGCCGCGTCACATCCCGTCTGCGCGATGAGGCCGACAGTTCTCTGACGGGCCTCGTCGTCCATCGTTTGGCGCGTCGTGCAGCCGCCGCTCTGGCTGATGGCGCGGTGGAACAAACCGCGGCTCAGCGGCGACGCGACGTGATAGCAAACGTCGAACGATCCGGCGCTCTCGCCGAAGATCGTCACGTTGTCCGGGTCACCGCCGAAGGCGGCGATGTTGTCACGCACCCACTCGAGAGCGGCGCGCTGGTCGAGTAGCGCCTGGTTGCCGGAGAAGGGATACGACGGATCCTCCGCGGCGAGACCAGCATGACTGAGGAAGCCGAAGATGTTGAGCCGGTAGTTCGTCGTGACGATCACGACGTCGCGCGACTCCGCCAGCGAGCGACCGTTGTAGAAGAGGCCGCCGACGCCGAGCGGAATCAGGTCGCCGGTCGAGCCGCTGGTGTTGCCGCCGCCGTGGAACCACACCATGACCGGCAGCGGTTCCGCCGGCGCCGGGTCCGGGTCCGGGGACCAGACGTTGAGATACAGGCAGTCCTCTGTGTCGCTGGCCGGAGTCGTCAGCCCTTCCAGCTGCGCGCAGGGCGCGCTGATCTGGTTCGCCTCGAGGACGCCGGTCCAAGGCCGTGGAGGTTGCGGCGGACGCCAGCGAAGGTCTCCTACCGGAGGTGCCGCGAAGGGAATGCCGAGAAATCGCCGCGCCCCGCCGTCGACCTCGCCGCGCAACGTGCCGTCCGCGATTTCAATCAGGGTGCCCCCTTGGATGACGACGCCGGATCCGTCGTCGTCATCGGAGCCGCAGCCACTCCAAGCGAGCAAGCCAAGCAGTAGAAACGCCAAACACGAGAACGATGCCGTGCTTCGCATGGTGATTCCCCTTTCGTGATCAGACGTACGACGGATCGATCGGCAGGTCGTTCTTCGATCGCCACTCGAGGAGCGCCGCGTCGGCCGCCTCGTCGTAGTGGTCGGTCATCGCGACAATCAAGCCGTCGCGAAATCGCACCGTCGACCGACCGCGCAGGACGTACGGCTCGTATCCCTGCTTGCGGTAATGGACGTTCCAGGCAAGGCGGACCTCGTCGCCGTCGACTTCCGGACGACCGACCAATTCGATCTCGCGTTCGTCGAACATCCGGTCGAAGCCGTTGACGGAGTTGCGAATTCCGGCCGCGATCGCGGCTGGACCGACCATCGCCCCGCCAAACGCGCTCGATTCGACCGTGTAGACCGCGTCCGACGCGAAGTACGGCGTGATGCGACTCCAGTCGTCATCCGCGAAGGTCTGCTCAAATGCCGCCGCGTACGCCAGAAACTGATCCATCGCGCTCATGGGGCCGATTCCTATCATCGCCGCAGCGCGGAACGCCACCGCGAACGCCGCGTCGCGGCGCTGCGCCATCCCTCAACCGGCGGCGGCCAACGCGGCGCGGGCGGCGCGGCTCAGGGCCGCGTCCGGCGACTGCGCGGCCAATTGCAGGGCCTCGCTCGCGGTCGCACCCAACCGCGGCAATCTGCCGAGCGCCGCCGCCGTCGCACGGCGCATCCGCGGGTCGGCGTCGTCGAGGTAGGGACACAGAACGCGAGCGGCATCCTCGGGGTCGACCGCGAGTACCGGCAAAGCAGCGAGCGCGGCGAGGCGAACGCCGATGTCGTCGGCAGCCAGCGCGGCGACCGCGAGCGATGCGTTGGAATCGGACGCGAGGCCTAGATCGCGCAAGCAATAGAGCGCCATCTTACGGCGCTCCGCATCTCCGTCGGATGCCGCGCGACATACCGCCGCGATCGCGGATTCGCCCACGCGGGGAGCGTACTCGACCAACAGTTGGTGAGCCGCCCAGCGCAGATCGCGATCCGCCGACGCCAGGTGGTCGATCCAGACGGCGCACGCCTCCGGCGAAGCACGGCCCGCCCGGGCCTGGCAGAACGCGGCGCCCCAGCGGACCGCGGCGCGGTCCGAAGCCAACAGCCCGTCGACCATCGACGCGACCGCGTCGTCGCAACCGACGGCGGACGCCAGCACTTCGCCGACGCGACGCTGCACCCGCCTGTCGGGGTCGCCGAGGAGGTCGACCAGCGAGGGCAATTCAGGGATCGCCCCGTCACCGCGCGCGGCGATCATCTCCACGGCGTGCAACCGCAGCGACGCGTCGGTCGAGAGAAGATCGGCCGCGACTCCTACCACGGCTCGCCGCGCAGAATCGCGTCGCGCACCGAGCTCGGCGGACCGATACCGAGGAGAAAGTCCTGTGGCCGCGAGCAAGCGCCGGTGATCGCTCGATCGATGGCCTCCGCCTCGCGCGGACACCCGCGCAGCGCCGCCTCGAGCTGCCCGACTCCATCGGAGTTGGCGATGAAGTCGCCACTGATGATCACTTCGCCGAGCACGCCATTGATCTGTTCGAAATACACGTCCATCTGCCCTGCGCCGCCGAGCAGCGAGCCGCGGTGGGTCAGTCGCTCCGACCGGCAGCGCCCGTACACCCACTGCGAGAGCACCGCCGGGTCGTCGGCCAACCGTCGCACTTCCTTCTCTTCGTCGGCGTCCAGTCGACCGGCGACCATCGTCGCCGCGAGCTGTTCCCCGAAGCCGTGCCGCAGCAGTCGCGCGAAATCCTCGAACGCCAACTTCTGGTCCAGCTCGCGCTCGAGATCCGTCACTTCATCGGGGACGAGGATCTCGGCGGTCACCACGCCGTCCGGATCGGCGCGGTCGATCAGCGACGGGACTTCGTCGAACGCGCGCCAGACGGCGACGACCATTTCGAACACCGCCGCGCCGCGCCTGTCGGTCTCGAGCCCCACCGACGCGATGATCTTCTTGTCGATCGTGACGACGTCGCGGCCCGGGTAGATGGGATCGGCGCCGAGTTCGCGACAGCCCTTCAGGAAGCCGCGCACGTGACGGTTCATCACCTGCGGCGCGCTGAGCGTTCCGGGCGTGTCGTCCGTCATCGCATCGCGACGCGGCAGAATGAGTGCCACGCCGGCGTACCCCGGGCCGATCGGCAGCACCCGGCCGCCGGCGACACGCCGGTGCAGATCGGTACCGCGATCGTCAGGCGCGAGATGGAATCGGCCGAGCGCCGCGTGATCGTCGCGAAACGAGTAGGCAAATAACGCCGCCGATCGGCGACCTTCCGCCACTGCGTTCATCAGGTGCAACTGCATGGCGAGACAACTCGCCGGGTCGGAGTCGGGCTGGCTGAAGCACTCGACCACACGGGACTGGGTTCGCATGTCCCGTGAGAGAACACGGCAGGGGGAAAATGGGAAGAGCTAACAGCAAAAGACAAAAAGCCTCACCACGAAGGCACCGAGAACACAGAGAGGACACCGATGGAACGCGGATCACACAATCGACCTCGACCCTCACGGGAGAGGGGGTTCGCGGCCGTGCATTCGAGTCTCCCAAAGCCCGGCACCGTCCGTTGAGAAACGGGACACCCGCCACAATTGACGCTTCGGGGGCTTGGACTGGTCTGTGGCGGCGGATATCTTGTCGGGATGTCGCGCGCGATCCGCCCCCTCATCTCGATCTCACTCTGGGCGTCGCTGGCACTGTGGTCCACCGGCTGCCCGCAGACCGCACCCGTAGCGATCCCACCGGCGCCCCTGCCGCCTGCCGCAGTCTCAACTCCGAGAATCGCACTGAGCGCCAACCCCCTGTTTCGATTGGTGATTCCTCCCCGCTCCCTCGACGCCCCCGCGCGCCTCGTCGCGATCTTCGTGCGCATCCAAAGCACCCACGACCAGCCGCTCGCCGTACGCCCGGAACGAGTCCTCCTCGAGCTTCCCGACGGATCGCGGCGATCCGCTCTCGACCTTCCGCGCGCCATGGAGATCGTGCAACGAACCACTCCGGCGCGGGCGGAGCTGTTCTACCTGGAGCGCGACCGGGGACTGCCGCCGGGTGGCCTGACGTACCTCCAGCAGGAGTATTGGCGCGGTCGACTCGAGTCCGAGCTCCTGCGCGACCGCCTCATCGCACCGGGTGAAATCGTCGAGGGGATTGTCGTCGTCGATACCGGCCGGCGGTTCGTGTCGCTACAAGACACCGTCGTCGAGGCCATCACCGACCCCGCCGCCGAGGACCCGCCACGTCCACTGCGGGTTCTGCTCGGAGCGCCGATCGACCTCGGACCGTAACCGCGATGCCCGAGCACAGCTCGTCGATCGAACCCGTTTCGCTATACGTTCCACACGGCGAACGGCGCCTTCACCTGCTCGACTGGGCCGGCGATGGCCAGTCGACCATCCTCTTCGTACACGGTGGCTGCGCCAACGCGCACTGGTGGTGCCACAGTGCGAGGCTGCTCGCCGGCCGCTATCGGGTCCTCGCGCTCGACTTGAGCGGCCACGGGGAGAGCGACACCTTGCCGGACGGCGCGTACTCCCTCGAGGGACACCGCGACGATCTGGTCCACGTCGCGCGGAGTCTCGATCTGCGGGGCTTCGCGCTGGTCGGTCACTCGTTCGGCGGCTTCGTCTCCCTCGCCGCCGTGCCGGAACTCGGCGATCGGCTCGGGACTCTCACCCTGGTCGACAGCCGCGGCCACATACGCCCGCGCGCCGCCCGCTACCTGACGGCGCTGGGCAAGTTCCCCAACCCGATCTACGCGAATCGCGACGACGCGCTCCGCGCGTTCCAGCTTCTGCCGCGCGATAGTGCGGCACCGGCCGAAGTGTTGAGCCACGTCGCGCGGCACTCGATCCGCCGCGCCGTCGACGGCACCTGGTCGCTGGCCTTCGATCGGCGCGCCCTGCGCGCGGCGACGGTGCGTGAGTTCGCGGCCGAGATGAGCCAGCTGCGCCAGCCGACACTTCTCGTGCGCGGCGCCGCCAGCGGGGCGCTGTCGGCGCGCGCCCTCGCGCAGCTCGCCGACGAGATCCCGCACGCCGAGGCCATCGAGATCGACGGCGCGCACCACCACGTCATGCTCGATCGCCCTGGGCCTTTCGCCCGCGCGCTGGACTCGTTTCTACTGCGCGCCGCGCGACCTTGAAGGGAGCGCGCGGCGTGGACGCGGCGAAATCGACGGGCTAAGACTGCGCCCTGATCATGGAGCGGATCGAGACCAGAATTCGAACCGGCGACGCCGAGTTCGCGGCCAACCGCGAGCGGATGCTCGCCCTGGTAGGGGAGCTGCGGGAACGCGTCGCCAGCGCCTGCGCCGGGGGAGACGAGCGCAGTCGCGAACGCCACAAGAGCCGCGGCAAGCTGCTCGCACGCGAACGCATCGAAGCACTCCTCGATCGCGACACGCCCTTCCTCGAACTGTCACCGTTGGCGGCATACGGGCTTTACGACGACGAAGCGCCGAGCGCGAGCATGGCCACCGGCATCGGGCAGATTCACGGCCGGCAGGTCGTGATCGTCGCCAATGACGCCACGGTCAAGGGTGGCACCTACTTCCCGCTGACCGTGAAGAAGCACCTGCGCGCGCAGGAGATCGCGCGCGAGAATCGCCTGGCCTGTTTGTACCTCGTCGACTCCGGAGGCGCCTTCCTGCCAATGCAGGACGAGATCTTCCCCGACCGCGAGCACTTCGGCCGCATCTTCTACAACCAGGCGCAGCTGTCGGCACTCGGGGTGCCTCAGATCGCCGTGGTCATGGGCTCTTGCACGGCGGGCGGCGCGTACGTTCCCGCCATGTGCGACGAGAACGTGATCGTGCGCGGCAACGGCACGATCTTTCTCGGCGGGCCGCCGCTGGTCAAAGCGGCGACCGGCGAGGAAGTGACCGCCGAGGAACTCGGCGGCGGAGAAGTGCACACGTCGATCTCCGGAGTGTCGGACCACCTGGCGCTGGACGACCGCGACGCGATTCGCATCACCCGGCGCATCTTCGCCAACCTCGGCGCGCCGCCGCCGCTGGCCTACACGCCGCTGGAGTCGGAGGATCCCGCCTACGATCCCGCCGAGCTCTACGGCATCGTCGCCGCCGACCCGCGCAGGCCGTTCGATATCCGCGAGGTCATCGCCCGCATCGTCGACGGCAGCCGCGTGCACGAATTCAAACCTCGCTACGGCCCCACGCTGGTCACCGCGTTTGCGCGCATCCACGGTTATTCGGTCGGCATCGTCGCCAACAACGGAGTCCTGTTCTCTGAGTCGGCGCTGAAGGGCACACACTTCATCGAGCTGTGCTGCCAGCGCCGGATCCCGCTGCTGTTTCTGCAGAACATCACGGGCTTCATGGTCGGCAAGAAGTACGAGCAGGGCGGCATCGCCAAGGACGGTGCGAAGATGGTGCACGCCGTCGCCACCGCGAACGTTCCCAAGTTGACCGTCGTGGTCGGGGCGTCGAACGGCGCCGGCAACTACGGCATGTGTGGGCGCGCGTATTCGCCGCGGTTCCTGTTCATGTGGCCGAACAGCCGCATCTCCGTGATGGGCGGCGAACAGGCCGCGAGCACGTTGCTGACCGTGAAGCTGCAACAGCTCGAGGCGCGCGGCGAGAGCATGTCGCCGGAGGAGCAGGCGCGGTACACCGCTCCTGTTCTGGCCAAGTACGAACGCGAAGGCAGCGCCTATTACTCGACCGGGCGGCTGTGGGACGACGGGATCCTCGACCCCGTGGACACGCGCGATGTCCTCGGCTGGACCCTGGCCGCGTGCGCCAACGCGCCGATTCCCGAGCCGCGCCCGGGCGTCTACCGGATGTGACGCCGCCCGCCGCTGCCCAACATCGTCAACCGCCGGCGAGCGGATCGCCGACGCGCAAACCGAGCGCGGCAATCGCCTCCGCCGCGGCCACCTTGCCACCATCGGCGCGCATACGGCGAATGCGAATCGACCCGCCCTCCGTCGCGACGACGACACCGCTGTCGTCGATGGCGGCGATCGTACCGGGCGGGTGCGCCAACGCCTCTTCCCGCCGCGCGTCGTAGAGCCGCAACAGAGTACCCTCGCGGCGCACGTAGGCACCCGGCTGTGGGTCACAGCCGCGGATCAGGTCGTACACCGCGGACACCGGCTTGCTCCAGTCGACCTCGGCGTGTTCGTCACGACACAACGGATCGTAGGTCGCCTGCGATTCGTCTTGCGGCACGCGCGGCGCCGTGCCGGCCTCTATGCGGTCGACGGATTCGAGGACCACATCGACGCCGAGCGGGAACAGCTTGTCGAAGTACAGCGATCCCCCGGTGTCGTCGGCCGCGATCTCGGCATCCCGCTGCATGAGAATCGGGCCCGTGTCGATGCCGTCGTCTGTCCAGAAAACGGTCACACCGGTGCGGGTTTCGCCCTTGATGACCTGCCACGGGATGGCACTGCCGCCGCGATAGCGCGGCAACAGCGAGGGGTGGAAGCAGATGCTTCCGAGACGCGGCGCGTCGAACACAGCGGGGGGGACGATCTGCGTGACGTACGCTAGCACGCCGAGGTCGGCGTTCAGCGCCGCAAACTCTCCTCTCGCGTCCTCGCTCTTCAACGAGCGGTGTTGTCGCACTGGGATACCCAGTTCGAGCGCCCGTGTTTTCACCGGATCGGGGCGCGCACCGGTGTCCGGTGGACAGTACACGGCCGCGACGTCGTGCTTTCGCGCGACGAGGCCGTCGAGCACCTGCTGTGCAAACGCCGCCTGCCCGATCAAAACGATTCGCATGATGACCTCCCCGGAGCTCGGCGGCGCGCCGCCAGAGGGCGCGCGTTGGCGCGCCCGCGTTTCAACCGACTACCGCGACGCGACGAAGCGGGCAACGGCGCCGGAGATTCCAGCGGCCACGGCGCGGGCTTCGTCCTCGGATCGCAGCAGCCGGTTGTTGATCTCGATCTCCAGGTAGGCGCGCTGGAAACGGCGGCCGTGCGAGCGCGCGCTGAAGATCAGTCCGTCGAGACCCGAGTAGGGCTCGTTCATTCGCACGGCGAACTGGCTGCCCGCGAGGTCCCCCGCCAGCCGCACCGCGTGAGCCTCGCAATCGTCGAACAGCACACCGATGTCGAAGTCGCGGCCGTCGTAGTCCGGCGTGAACGAATGCACGCTGAGGAGCACCGCGGACTCGGACAGCTCGAGCAGGCGATCGATCTCTGCGTGGTACGGATCGTAATACTCGCGCGATCGGCGCGCCCGCTCCGCCTCATCGAGATCCCGATTGGAAGGGATGATCACACCGTGCGTGATCGAGGGGATCCAGTCGTGATCGGCCGGGTCGCGGTTGCAGTCGACCACCAACCGCGACACCGACGACAGCACGGCCGGCGCCGCCAAGCGGTCGCTGAGCGCGCGGGTCACCCATGCCGCGCCGATGTCCCAGCCGATGTGATCGGACCGCTGCGCTTCGGTAAGCCCGAGGTCGCCGAGCCGGTCGGGCACCAGAGGCGACGCGTGCTCGCAGGTCACCACCAGTTCGGCACGATTGTCACCGCGCAAAGTTACCGGACGATCCGTCATCTGCCGCGCCCTATTCGAAGGAGCTCGCCCGCTCCAGAACCGCGGCCATCGATACCGAGCGCGAGCCGCACTGCCAAGCCGCCCTCACGCCGCGTGCGCCGGGGCCGCGCCGTCGCCGGCAGAGCCTGGTCGGCCCTCAGCTGAAGGCTGATCGCTGAAAGCTGATGGCGAGTGCTGTCCGACCAGGACAGCACTCCTCGCGGCCGCAAGCTTGACAGGTCGATTCGAGTCCATCTAATTAGAACGCCTTTTCTTTTGGACTGGGACGGAGGCCACGGTGCGGCGCGAGAAGACCAACTACATCATCCAGTCGGTTTCGCACGCCCTCGACGTGCTAGAGCAGTTCGTCGGCGACGTCGACGAACTCGGCGTGACCGAGCTCTCCAAGCGCTTGAAATTACACAAGAATAACGTCTTCCGCTTATTGGCGACCCTGGAGTCCAGAGGCTACATCGAGCAGAACAAGTCGAGCGAGAGCTACCGCCTGGGAATCCGCTGCCTGCAGGTGGGGCAAAACTACGTTGCGCAAATGGGGCTTCTCAAGCAGGCCCAGCCGATCATCCAGGACCTCGCCGAGGCCGCCGGCGAGACAGCGTTCGTCGCCGTGCTACGCAAAACCACGGTCGTTCAGCTCGCCGCCGTCGAAGCCGACCGGCCCATCCGGCTGCGAGCCTGCGTCGGCGATACCCTGCCCCTGCATTGCACGGCCTCGGGCAAGGTCCACCTGGCCCATATCCCGCCCGCGGAGTTGCAGGAGAACTACCTGTCGACGCTGTACCGCCACACCGAGAACACCCTGACCGACCACGTCGCCCTGCAAGCGCACCTGCGGACCGTCGCCGAGGTCGGCTACGGGTTGGAGCTCGGCGAGCACATCGCCGACGTCAACGCCGTCGCCGTGCCGATCCGCGACTACACACGCAACGTCGTCGGCAGCATAGCGGTCGCGGGCCCGTCGCACCGCATGGACGACGCGCGCATCGACCGCGAGCTGGTGCCGCTGATGCGGCAAGCCGGCCGCGACCTCTCCAGCCGATTGGGATTCGAAGCCTGAGTCGTTGGGCGAGCGCGGCTCGGCAGGAGCCTCGCCCTCCTGGTTCGAGACGGGTTCTCTTCGCCGCTGGATTTAGCGTCTCGCCGGCGGCGCACACGGATTGCCCCGTCCCGGATCGCGTGGTAGCGAGTGGCGATTCACTCAGATTCAGGAGGGCCACCCGTGAAAATCTTGGTAGCTGCCAAGCGGGTTCCGGATCCGAACGCCACGATCAAGGTGCGTCCGGACGGGACCGGCATCGTCACCGACAATCTGAAGTACGTCGTCAACCCCTTCTGCGAGATCGCCATCGAAGAGGCGCTGCGTATCAAGGAAAAGCTCGGCGGTGCCGAGGTCGTCCTCGTCAGCATCGGCGCGCAGGTGTCCCAGGAGCAGCTCCGCACCGGTCTGGCGATGGGAGCGGACCGCGCCATCCTGGTGCTGGCCGACGGTGACGTCGAGCCGATCGTTGTCGCGCGCGTGCTGGAGAAGTTGGTCGCGCAGGAGAGCCCCGACCTGGTGCTGATGGGCAAGCAGGCGATCGACGACGACTCCAACGTGGTCGGCCAGATGTTGGCCGAGATGCTCGGCTGGGCGCAGGCCACCTTCGCCTCGGAGATCAAATTTGCCGACGACAAGAGTTCGGCGGTGGTCACCCGCGAAGTGGACGGCGGCCTGGAGGACATCCAGGTGTCCCTGCCGGCGATCATCACCGCCGACCTGCGGCTCAACGAGCCGCGCTACGCCTCTCTTCCGGGCATCATGAAGGCCCGCAAGAAGGAGCTGAAAGAGATCCCTCTCGCGGATCTGGGCATCGATCAGGCGGTGCAGATCAAGGTCCAGAAGATCGCGCCGCCGCCGGCGCGCCAGGCCGGCAAACGGGTCGAGACGGTGCAGGAGCTGGTCGATCTGTTGCACACCGAAGCCAAGGTCATCTAGCACCGCCGCATCACGGAGGAGATTTCGATGAGCAACGTACTGGTATTCGCCGAGCACCTGCACAAGAAGTTCTCGAAGAGCACGTTCGTCGCAGTCGGCGCCGGCAAGGCGCTGGCCGCCCAGAGCGGCGGAGAGTGTTACGCCGCGGTGCTCGGAACCGGCATGGACGCGCTGGCCGCGGAGTTGGCCGAGTACGGCGTCAAGGGAGTGTTCGCCGTCGAGCACGCCGCGCTCGAGCACTACACGGCCGACGCCCACGCACAGGCGCTCGCGGGACTGGCCGAGGAAAAGGGTTGTGACGTCGTCGTGGCTACGGCCAGCAGCATCGGCAAGGACCTGCTGCCTCGGGTCGCCGTCCGCCTCGGCGCCGGAATGGCAAGCGACATCACGGAGATCAACGCCGACGGTACGTTGGTTCGGCCGACGTACGCCGGCAACGCGATGGCGACGATCTCGATCGAGACGCCGCGCAAAGTCATCAGCGTGCGGGCCACCGCCTTCGAGCCCGCCGCCAAAGGTGGTTCGGCTTCGGTCGAAAAGGTCGCGGCAAAGATCGACGAAGGCGCCCTGAAGATGAAGTTCGTCTCCTTCAATGAGACCAAGTCCGATCGCCCGGCGCTGACCGAGGCGAAGATCGTCGTATCGGGCGGCCGCGGTCTCAAGAACGGCGAGAATTTCCAGACCGTTCTCGAGCCCCTGGTCGACGCGATGGGCGCGGCGATGGGCGCCAGCCGCGCAGCGGTCGACGCCGGCTTCGTACCGAACGACCTGCAGGTCGGGCAGACCGGGAAGGTCGTCGCACCGGAGCTCTACATCGCCGTCGGCATCTCGGGCGCGATCCAGCACCTCGCCGGCATGAAGGACTCGAAGGTGATCGTGGCGATCAACAAGGACGAGGAAGCACCGATCTTCCAGGTGTCCGACTACGGACTCGTCGCCGATCTCTTCAAGGCGGTTCCGGAGATGAAGGAAGCGGTCGAACGCCTCAAGTAGTTTTCAGTGCTCAGTTTTCAGTTTTCAGTGATTGTGGGGCCTGCGGCCCATCACTCAAGAAAGGGGCGGCCCGCCGATGACGGGCCGCCCCTTTTGTTTTGGCGGGAAACTGAAAACTGAACCACTGAAAACTGAACACTGAATTGAAACCTGAAAACTGAAATAAGGGGACAGCCGAAGGCTGTCCCCTTATTTCATGGCCTCCGCGACGATCTCCATCACGTCCAACGCGGGCAACTCGTTCTCTTCCTTACCCTTCGCCTTGAGGCCGTCGTCGATCATGGTCATGCAGAAGGGGCACGCCACGGCGACGGCGTCGGGGTTGGTCTGCAGCGCTTGATCGACGCGGATCAGGTTGACGCGTTTGTCGGCGTCCTCCTCCATCCACATGCGACCGCCGCCGGCGCCGCAACACATTCCGAATCGGCCGCTGCGCTCCATCTCCACCAGCGACACGCCGGGGATGTTCTTGAGGATGTTGCGCGGCGCTTCGAGGACGTCGTTGTAGCGACCGAGGTAACACGAGTCGTGGTAGGTGATCTTCCGCTCGCCGTTGACGTTGAACTCGATCTTCCCGTCTTGAATCAGATGGTCGACCAGCTCGGTCGCGTGCACGACTTCGTAGTTGCCGTTGAACTGCGGGTAGTCGTTGCGCAGGGTGTTGAAGCAGTGCGGGCAGTTGGTGATGACCTTCTTCACGTTGTAGCCGTTCAACACCTCGACCGTCATCTCCGCCATCGACTGGAACAGGTACTCGTTGCCGATGCGGCGCGCGGTCTCGCCGTTGCACGGCTCTTCGCTGCCGAGGATGGCGAAGTCGACGCCGGCGTTCTTCATGATCTTCACCAGCGACTGCGCCGTTCGCTTGTTGCGATCGTCGAACGAGCTGGCACAGCCGACGAAGTAGAGGTACTCGGCGTTCGGATTCTCGGCCATCGTCGGGATGTCGAGCCCTTCGGCCCAATCGCCGCGCGATGACGCGTCGACGCCCCAGGGGTTGCCCTGCGTCTCCATCGCCTTGAAGGTGCGCGTGAGCTCCGCCGGGAAGCGTGCCTCCTCCTGCACCAGGTGGCGGCGCATGTCGACGATCTTGTCGACGTATTCGATCAGGACCGGGCAGGCCTCTTCACAGGCGCGGCAGCTCGTGCAGGCCCACAGCACTTCGTCGTGGATCAGCTTTTCGCCGACGATGTTCTCGCCGACCCGTACCGGCTCCTGCGCGTCGGCGGCGAGTTCGGGGGTGTTCATCACCGCCGTCTCGTTCTCGTACAGGTAGTCGCGCAGGTTCAACATGAGCTGGCGCGGCGCGAGTTCCTTGCCGCTGATCGTCGCCGGACAGTGAGACGAGCAGCGCCCGCACTCGGTGCACGAGTACATGTCGAGCACCTGCTTCCAGTTGAACTGGTTGATGTACGACGTGCCGAAGTTGAGGGAGTTCTCCAGGTCCTGCTTGGAGAGCGAACCGACCGGCTCCAGCTTTTTGAAGAACACGTTCGGCACCGAGGTGATGATGTGAAAATGCTTGGAAAGCGGCAGCAGGTTCAAGAAGACGAGAATCACCAGGTTGTGAATCCACCAGCCGGCGTTGCTGGCCGTCGCGGCCAGGCTCGCCCCGCCAATGCCGTACAGGGTCCGGCCGACGAGATTGCTCAGCGGCTGCCAGAAACGCTCCTTCTCGATGTCGGCTCCCTCGTGCGCATAGAGGTGCCCGCCGTCGTAGAGGTAGCCGCTGATCATGATGGTGGCGATGAACCCGAGGATCAGGATCGCCTCACCGTGCGACTGGCCGCGCAATCGATCCTCCGACGGGGCGTAACCGTAGAGGCGAGCCGGATGACTGACGAGCCATCGGTAGAACGCGTAACTGATGGCGACGAGGACGATCAGCTGGATCAGGTCCTTGAGAAGGAGGTACGGGCCGCCGAGAAGATCGACGGACAGTAGCGGCAAGGTGAAGCCGTCGATGAAGCCGCGGCCGAACATGTGAATGACCTGAATGGCCAGAATCGAAAAACCCCAGAAGATGAAGAAGTGCATCCAGCCCGCGCCCTTGTCGTGCGCGGGCTGTTCGGGGGTCACAAACTTCTTCTGGCCGAGGACGTAAACCATCACGGCCTTGAGCCGCTCCGGGATCTCGTCGAAGCGCGGCACCGCGGCAACCTTGGTGAGGACCGTAAAGCGCCGATACAGCGTACGGCCCAAGACACCCATCGCAACCGCGATACACAGAAGAAAGATTAGCGTGCTCATATCGGTCGCCCTCGCTTGAAGTCGCGCCGCTTATGCGGGAAGTGTTGACGCTGAGTTGGAGACCTAAGAGATCGGGCCAACCATTGCAAGGCGACACGCGCGCAACGAGCTCGAGCACCGCACGCCCACATCGAATTTCCTGAAGCGAACTGATAGCCCACTCACGGACCCGCGAGGAGCGACGATGGCGAACGACGATCTGGCAAAGGCCCGCACGGCCTGGGATGGCGGCATTCTCAAGAAGGCGCTCGATCGAGCGCCCGAGCGCCGCGAACGATTCGCGACGACGTCGGACATCCCCGTCGAGCGGCTGTACACGGACGCGGACGTCCACAGCGACTACCTGACGGACCGCGGGTTCCCGGGCGAGTTGCCGTTCACCCGCGGCGTCCAGCCCACCATGTATCGGGGTCGCTTCTGGACGATGCGCCAGTACGCCGGCTTCGGGACGGCCGAGGAGTCGAACGAGCGCTATCGCTACCTGCTCGACCAGGGCCAGACGGGTCTCAGTGTAGCCTTCGACCTGCCGACACAGATGGGCCGCGATTCCGATCACGCGCTGGCATCGGGCGAGGTCGGTCGTGTCGGTGTGGCGATCGATTCCCTGGCCGACATGGAAATCATGCTCGACCGGATACCGCTCGACAAAGTCACGACATCGATGACGATCAACGCGACCGCTTCGATCCTGCTGGCTCTGTACCTCGCCGTGGCGGAGAAGCAGAACGTGCCGTGGAGTAAAATCGGTGGCACGATTCAGAACGATGTTCTCAAGGAGTACATCGCCCGCGGCACCTACATCTATCCCCCGGCCGGATCGATGCGCATCGTCACCGACATCTTCGCCTTCTGCGAGACGGAGGTGCCGACCTGGAACACCATCTCGATCTCCGGCTACCACATCCGCGAAGCCGGCTCGACGGCGGCGCAGGAGATCGCCTTCACGTTGGCCGACGGCATCGCCTACGTCCAGGCCGCGCTCGACGCCGGCCTGAACGTCGACAAGTTCGGCGGACGCCTGTCGTTCTTCTTCAACGTCCACAACAACTTCTTCGAGGAAGTGGCGAAATTCAGGGCCGCTCGACGTCTATGGGCGAAGATCATGAGAGACCGCTTCGGCGCGAAGGATCCGCGTTCGATGATGCTGCGAACGCACGCCCAAACGGCCGGCTCGAGCCTCACCGCACAACAGATCGACAACAACGTCGTGCGCGTCACCTTGCAGGCCCTCGCGGCGGTTTTGGGCGGTACCCAGTCGCTGCACACCAACGGCCGCGACGAAGCCCTCGCCCTGCCAACGGAGACCTCCGCCCGCCTGGCGCTGCGGACCCAGCAGGTGATCGCCCACGAGTCCGGCGCGGCCGACACCATCGATCCCCTGGGTGGCTCGTACTTCGTCGAGGCACTCACCGACCAGCTCGAAGCGAAGGCCGTCGAGTACCTCGATCGGATCGACGCCATCGGCGGCGCGGTCAAGGCGATCGAGTCGGGATACCAGCAGCGCGAGATCCACAACGCCGCCTACAAGTACCAGCAGGCGATCGAATCGCGCGATCAGATCATCGTCGGCGTCAACGAATTCGTCCAGGCCGACGAGCAGCCGCCCGACCTCCTGAGGATCGACCCGTCGCTCGAGCGGCGCCAAAGCGCCAAGGTGGCTTCGGTCCGTGCCGAACGCAGCCAGGATGCGGCCCAGAGGGCCCTCGCCGAGGTCACCCGCGCCGCCAAGGAAGGCAACAACCTGATGCCGCCAATCCTTGCGGCGGTTCGCGCCTACGCGACCCTGGGCGAGATCTCCGATGCCATGCGCGAGGTCTTCGGCGAGTACCGCCCCGCCGTCACTCTGTAATTGAGGCACCACGAACCCAAGCGCCAAACGACACTGCCTCCCCCAGTAATCTTCAACACCAAGCCGCGCGAGACGCGATGGCTCGATTCCGGTTGGGGCGTGCGCAGGCTTCAGAAAACGCAACGCGATCAGGGCAGGACTCGGCCCCACGCGACTTTGCCCGCCAATTCGAGCCGGTGGGAAGCGCGAAGCCGAAAAGCACGTCATCCCGGCGAAAGCCGGGATCCAGGTGGGGCGGCGGTGGCATCCGGCCTGGACCCCGGCTTTCGCCGGGGTGACTAAGTGGGATGGCGATCGACTTGGCGGGCAAAGCCGCCCCACGCCCTCCGGAGTAGTCCAAAAACAAAGGGCCAGCCGTTTCCGGCTGGCCCTCATGTCGACATGACACCCTAAGAATTACGGTAGGCGGATGAAGTCCAACTGATCACGCACACCGAAATGATGGATGTTGAACGCGGTGCTACTCGAGGTCGCTGTGACGTCGTCAAAGTCATCCGCACGGCGGTAAAACTCCTCAGCTACACCAAGCAGACCAAATCCAACATCCTCTTGTTCGCTGCTGGTCCCGCGAATTCGGGTTTGGCCCGTAAGCGTTCCATTCACAAAAGCACTGAACACCGACCGCTGGCAGCTCCGGAAATTCGGGTCGTCAAACCCAGGAGCGTTGAGGGGGCGATCCCGTCCCGTTCCCAGGGCACACAGCTCGTACTCCTTGAAACAGGTCAGCGGCTGACTTGATGAGAACCGCTGTTCGAATTCGTTGAACACCAAGAGCTGGATATTCGTTTCAATCGGAGCCTGGAGTTCAAAGTTTTCCGAACACGGAACGATCGTGAGATGCGTCTTTACAAAATCGCCGCTGATCGGCTCGACCGCATCGTCGAAGAAGTGATCCATGATCAAAACGCCAGGGCAGGAATTATACTCTTCGCCAATGCGCAGAGTGTTGTCCCCGTCGTTAGCGCCCTCGATCGCTTGGATTCCGACAGCGTTGTATCCGCGGGCATCGACCGATTGATCCTCACCCGGGCGGGTCGTAACGATCGTCGCCTCACCCTTGATGTCGTTTCGATCAATCGGCTCGTTGTTGGGACCGACCTGAATGCACTTCAACTGACCCATGAAGGGATCTTCGTTCGCCGGCGGGATATTTCCAACGTTGGAATACAGCGTTGATGTACCGGCCGGAGCGCACGGAGCGTCCGAGCAGGGGAGCGACGCTCTGCCGTCACCCAAGTTCCAAACGACCGGCTGATGCGGGGTCAGATTGATCTCGAAGTCGATCTCGATCCATCCCGGCACACACAGGTTGTTCGGAAACTCCAGGTTGCAGTCTTCGACGCTGCCGCAGACGCGATCCGGCTCATTGCTGCAATGCGAGTTGGCATTCACGTAGAAGCACCGCAGGAACACTTCCTGATCCGACGTGTTGGTGAGTTGGATCGTCGTATCGATCGTCACACCCGCCGGCGAGAGATATGTGTCTTCGGCAGAACTGTAGATTAGTTTCGGCCACACCAAAATGGCGGCCGCTCGATCCGAGGTCACGTCTGCCGACGCAGCCCCAGTTCCGAGGAACACCGTCCCAAGCACCGTGAGGATGCCGGCGAGAACAGTTTTCCGCATCACCGTACGCATTGCCCTTCTCCTTTCAAACCAAGGGGAGAATCCAGCCACTTCCGCTACCATGACTAGAGCCGACGACCGATCATTGACCCGAGAGAATGACACGATCGACGATCTCGCCGCCCGAGGCACTCCACCTGTCGCCTACCATGTGGATGTTCATCAAAGTGCGCGCCACCACACTGTCGGCGTCGGCGCGGAGAATACCTGCGACTCCCAGCAGACCGCCTTCGTCGGCGTTGGGGGTCAACACCGTCTGCAGGCCCAGCGTGCCCTGTACGGGGAACGAGAACTGACTGGTCGTGGGATTGAATGGCGAATCCAGCTGGAACATGAAGAAGTTCTTCCAGCACTCGACCGTCGTGCTGAACGACGTCACCTGCTCGAACTCGTTGTAAGTCAGAAACTGAACCGTTACGGCGTTTTCCTCAACGCTGGTAAACGGCTCCTCGAAATTCTGCGAACACGGGATCAGGGTCAACTCGGTGAGCATCGCGCTCTGCAAGCTGTCAACCGTGCCCGTCGGTCCAAGCAACACTTCGGGTCCGTTGGCGCAAACGCCGCCTTCCGGGCAATCCGCGTCGGTCGTGCACGGCTGAACGGCCGGCGGACCTGAGGTCGTCGCCGGGTCGTCCTCTTCGCACACTCCGCCCTGGCCCGTCCCCAGAACGGTCGGGTCCGTTGCCAACTCGGCGAAGTGATTGACGATCAACTGGTTGGGGCAGGCGTTGTACTGCCCGATCACGTCTTCGGTGTCGGACGGCTGATCGAGCAGCAGCTCGTCGCCGGTCGCGCCAGCGATCTCGGTGCCCAGAATTCCCAGCGCGTTGTACTTGGCGGCGTCATAACCGCCAGCACTGACGGTTCGGATCGTCGCTTCGCCCTTCAAGTGGTTTCCGCCGATCGGGCTCCCCGAGACGTCGACCTCGATGCACTTGAGTTCGCCGGTGAAACCCAGCGGCACCGGCGGAATCGCGCCGGGGTCGAGACCTGCTTGAGCGCACTCGATCGACGGTTGCACCAAACCACTCGGTAGGGTTTCGCATGAGTCCGTAGGATTCACGAATCGCCCCCGGCTCACCTGCCAGCTCGTCGGCTGTTGCTTGGTGAGCCAGATGTTGAAGTCCGTGACCTGCCACTGCGGCCTACCGGCACTATCCGGCGCTGCGTTCACATAGAAACAACGCGCATGCACCATGTTGTTCGACGTGTTCGCGATCTGAATGATCGTATCCGCGGTTTCGGTCGCTAGAACCTTGGGGAAGGCGAGGATTGAAGCTCCCCTCTCCGTCGTGACGATCGCGTGGGCGCCGCTCGTCATCACTCCCAAGACCACCGCGAAACCGCAGAAGCCTGAGAGAAGAGCACTCCACTTCACCGTTCGCATTTCCCTCCTCCTTTCCAGACGGCCGAGACTTTACCTACTACGGCCTCACACTTGGCCTTCACACGCAGTCTCGCGCCTACTGGAGCGCGCCTGCTGAAGTGGCGCGTTACATACTCAAAATCGGATTGCATTGTCAACATGAGTCCGGGTTAGAAGACATACTCGTGGCGGTGTGGTGTGACTACCGCCTCAACCTTGCGGCAGATGCGCTCGCTATGGGCGATGCGCGTGCTGACCGCGTGGTTATTCCTCCGCCCCTGCCTCAATTTCCTCCTCAAACGGGTGCCCTTAGATCACTTTCGCCGGAGGTCGTCAAACAAAAAAATGGAGGACGAGTGCTGGGATCCTCAGATCGCGGCGAAGGCGAGCTCGGGATCTGGCCAAACGAACCACCGCCGCACTGCGCCGATCGGCCGGGGGAGGGTCACGCGAGGACGATATGGTGCCGGGGACCAGCCACGCCGCGGGTCGCGTTTCGGGTGTCCACCACCAGGGGCGCATGGCGGACAACCGCTTGGTAATCGACGTCGCTGTGGTCGGTGACGATGACCACCGCGTCGCAGGTCGACAGTGACTCGGCGGTCAGGGGTGTCGATTCGAGTCGGAAGTCATATCGCCGCGACCGGCGCAGGGCTGGCACGAAGGGGTCGTGGTAGGCCAGTTCAGCGCCCTTGTTTTTCAACAGGTCCATGATGCGGAAGGCGGGCGACTCGCGGTCGTCGTCGATGTCGCGCTTGTAGGCCACGCCGAGGATCAGAATCCGGGCGCCGGCCAACCCGTTGCCGCGCTCGCTCAGGGCGTCCGAGAGCCGGCTGACGACGTAGTCCGGCATGGCGTGGTTGACCTCGCCGGCCAGCTCGATGAAACGCGTCTCCATGTCGTACTGACGAGCACGCCAGCTCAGATAAAACGGATCGATCGGGATGCAGTGTCCGCCGAGCCCGGGGCCTGGGTAGAACGGCGTGAAGCCAAACGGCTTGGACGATGCGGCGGCGATGACTTCCCAGATGTCGATGCCCATCCGCTGGAACAGCACCTTCAGTTCGTTTACCAGGGCAATATTCACACTGCGGTAGATGTTTTCGAGCAGCTTGGCCGCTTCCGCCACCTTGGCATCCGACACCGGGATCACCGTCTCGATCACCTCCCTGTACAGGGCCGCGGCGACCCGCCCGCACTCAGGTGTGATGCCGCCGACCAGCTTCGGAATCGTGCGGGTGGAAAAATCGCGATTGTTCGGATCCTCGCGCTCCGGGGAGAAGGCCAAATGGAAGTCGCGCCCGGCGGTCAATCCGGACCGCTCGAGAATGGGACCGACCACTTCCTCCGTCGTGCCTGGGTAGGTCGTGCTCTCGAGCACGACGACCTGCCCGGCGCGGACGTGCATAGAGATGGTCTCCGCGGTGTTTCGCACATACGAAAGGTCGGGGTCGCGGTCCTCGGTCAGCGGCGTCGGGACACAGATCAGGATCGCGTCACACCGCGACAACAGCGCGTAGTCACTGCTGGGGTGGAACCCGGCCGCCGCAGGCGGATCGGCGCGTACAATTCGCTTCAGCCGCTCCGCATCCACGTGTCGTATGTAGGAGCGACCCGCGTGCAGCGCATCGATCTTGGCGGCGTCCGTATCGAATCCGATCGCGGCGAAGCCCGCCTCCGCGATGGTCGCCGCCAACGGCAACCCCACGTACCCGAGACCGATCACACCGACCGTCGCGGTGCGATCGCCGAATTTGCGGATCAGATCCTCAGAGTGCGACACCGCGACAAGATAACCGGGGGATCGAACAACAGCAATCAGGTTTCGCGGACCTAACCCGGACTATTCATGGATATTCGGCTGCAATCGCCAACTGCACGCCATCTCGGGCCGTGCTCGCTCTTCGCTCCTCGACATAGTGTCTACTATGCCTGCGTCGCTCATCCCTGCGCGCGCCCCGATCTGACGCACATTTGGCGCTTTCGCTTTCGAACATCCATGAATACTCCGGGCTAACAACGACGACGGGGGATCCCGATTGGAATCCCCCGTCGTGTTGGCGCCGCGCGGCGGCGGCGCCATGGTTTCGCGGAACCGGCCTAACGGCGGCGGCTCCACAGCAGAGCGACCGGCAGCAGCAGGAACAGCAGGCTGCGGATCGGGTTGGCGTTCGCGGACACCGGCGCCACGGTACAACCGTCGTCGTCGAAGTCCATTCGCGGCGTCGGCGTACTGGTCGCCGGCACCTGGGTATGGGTGCGGGTCACCGTCGGGATGACCGTCGGCGTATTCGTCGGCGTCGGCGTCGGAATCTCCTCATCGGTGACCTGGATGGTCGCACCGGTACAGGGAACCGAGGCACCGTTCACCATTGCGCCCGAGCAGCCGATCTCACGCGGGCCGTTCGAACCTTCCGCGATCGCCACCGAGCATTCGTACAGGCTGCCCGACGGCGCCCCGCTCAGGGTAGCGCTCGAACTCGCGCCACCGACGATCTCGACCGCCCCTTCGGCGACCTCGGCCGCGACGGTGCAAGCCACCAGCGCGAGTCCCGCGCCCGCGTTCAACGCATTGCTCACGGTGTCGGCTTCCGCGCCCGCCGGCACGCTGCTGAGCACGACTTCCACCGACACCGTCGTTCCGGCAACACCCACCTGCGAGGCCGGGCTCACCGCCAACGAGTACGTCGTCTCGACCGTCATGCAGCTGTTGTCGACACAGACGCCGCCGGGACACTGACTGTCGTCGCGGCACTCGACGCAGCCGCCGTCGACGCAAACCTCGGGGTCGCACTGTTCGTCGTTCTCACAAGAAGGCGTGCAGATGCCGTCCGGACCGCAGACGTCCTCGCCTTCGCAGTCTTCGTTGTCCAAACAGTACTCGGGACGGCACTCGCCGTTCTCGTCGCAAAAGCTTCTCTCTGGGCAATCCTCGTCCGTTTCGCACACGATCGGCACACACTCGCCGATCGGGCCGGTTCCGCTGGTGGTCGCACCGTTGAACTCGCACTCGGAGCCCGGCGGACAGTCCGTATCATCCGTGCATTCGACCGGCATGCACACTTCGTCCTGGCAAGTCTCCCCGGTCGGGCAATGA
>Ga0307505_10000892_pt1 | contig 27915 bp, 21 predicted proteins | sample 23_S_MG_FD_202183 | JGI IMG/M metagenome (GOLD analysis project Ga0307505, IMG submission 202183) | Soil microbial communities from Populus trichocarpa stands in riparian zone in the Pacific Northwest, United States - 23_S | ecosystem: Environmental > Terrestrial > Soil > Riparian zone > Trees... | reverse complement strand
CGGCGGTCACCCCATGATGCCAGGAATGCCCGTCGAGGTCTTCGTCTCCACAGACCAGAGAACCGCAATCTCATACATAACAAAACCATTCGTCGACCAGCTCAACAGAGCATTCCGCGAACGGTAGAAACAATCGCAGCACGAGCAACCGGCACCCACGGGGGCAGGGTACGTCGACGAGTCAACGACGCAATAGGCTGGATTTTGGCAAACCCGATGTCCTGCGCTCAGCGCCGTGCCGATGAAAAAACGCCATGGTGCGCGGCGGCAGACGGTGCCTTGAACATTACGCTCTCGAGAATGCCACAGGCGGTCAACCCCGTCAGCCGGAGACCTGCAGGCAGGACTTTCCAACCGAATCCTCCCTGGCAGAGGGTCAGCTGTCTCCTGCCAGTAGGTATTGAACAGTTTGTTCAAGCTTGACAAAACAAACTGTTTGAACGATATGGTGCCTATGACCGACTATCATGACGATCCGATCATTGAGTTCATCGAGACGATGGGCGTGCGCTTCCAGGAGCAGAACACGCCCCGGATCGCCGGACGCCTGTTTGGCCTGTTGCTCATCGAAGGTGGTCCGCTGAGCTTCGCCGAACTCGCGGAGCGGCTGCAGGTCAGCCGGGGCAGCGTTAGCACCAATGCGCGCATGCTGGCGGATTTCGGCCTTATCGAGCGGGTCGGCAAACCCGGAGATCGGCATGATCATTACCGGATTGCTCCCGATGGGATGGTGAGCGTGTTCCAGAAGCAACTGGAGAGAATGCGCTGGTCCGACAATTTCTATCGGTCGATAGAGGCGCGCCTGCCCGAGAACCGCCGTCAGGCCAAGCGCAGGTTGCTCGAGATCGCGACCTACACGCGCAAGGCTGTCGAGGGGCTGGAGCGCGGTCTGGAAGAAGCCGAAGCGATCCTGAAGGAATTCGAAGCAGCCTGATCATGTCGCTGGCCGCTTGCGTGGCCTGAGGCGGTACATTGTGCGGCTGTTACGTTTAGTTAGTACTGAACAAACAGAGGTAATGGTATGTCAACGAGATGGGCGAGGCGCCTGGCAATGGCCGGATTGGTCGCGGGCGGTGCCTATGCGGGTATCGTGTATTTCGATGCCGCGAATGCGCGTCAGGAGCCGACCGATGCCGTCGAGAATTCTGTCCCCGGCGAGGCGACTGGTCCGCGTCCTTTGGAACTGGCCGCCATGGAAGTTGTCCGTGTGGCGCCCGACGCGATGGTCGAGCGTCTGCGCGTCAGTGGCGAATTGCGCCCGGTGAACCGCGTGGTCTTGAAGGCCAAGGTTGGCGGGACTGTGAATGAGGTAACCGTGCGGGCCGGCCAGCCTGTCAGCGCTGGCGACGTGCTTGTCCGTTTCGAGACCGAGGACCTGCAATCCGCGCTCGTCCAGCGCGATGCCAACCTCGATGCAGCCCAGGCTCAGCTTCGGCTAGCCCGGCAAACGCTCGAAAAGACCGAGGAGCTTTCGCGGCGCGGCTTTGCGACGCGCGCGGCACTTGAAAAGGCGCAAAGCGATGTCGCCGCTGCGGAGGCAAACGTTCAGTCGCTTGCCGCCCAGACCGACACGGCGCGCACCGCCTTGCGCGACGCGGAGATCATAGCGCCCTTCGACGGCATCGTCGCGAGCCGGGCGATCGAGCCGGGCGCACCGGCGACCGCCAATGCCGATTTGCTGACCATCGTCGACACCTCTGTGCTCGAGGCAGAAGTGCTGGTTTCGACGCGCGACATTGCCAGGCTGCAGGCGGGCCAGCTCGCCGAACTCCAGATCGACGGTCTCGATGGCCAGGCCCTGACGGGCACGGTCGATCGCATCAATCCGATCGCCAATGAAGGAACCCGTTTCGTTCCTGTCTATGTCCGTCTGGAAAACCCCGACGGCCGCCTGTGGGGCGGCATGTTCGCCACCGGCACCATCGTCGTCAGGGAAAGCCGCGATTCCTATTTTGTGGCCTCGACCGCATTGCGGGAGGACGCGGAGGGTCCGTTCGTCTTCAAGCTGGAGGAGGGACGCCTCATGCGTCAGCCGGTGATCGCCGGCGCGCGCTGGAACGGCGGCGCCGTGGTCGAGATATCCGATGGCTTGGATGACGGCGACACCATCGTCGTCGCGCCGCTGCCCGAGCTTCAGCCGGAGACGGCGGCGATCGTTTCCGAGGCAGGCTGACATGTTTCTTACCCGCATCTCCGTCAATCATCCGGTCTTCGCCACCATGATGATGGTGGCACTCGTGGTTTTCGGGCTGTTCTCGTTCCAGAGACTGGGCCTCGACCAATATCCCAACGTCGACGTGCCGGTCGTGGTGGTCATGACCACCTATGCCGGCGCGACGCCCGAAACCGTCGAAACCGAGATCACACGACCCGTCGAGGAGGCGCTCAACACCATCAGCGGCCTCGACCAAGTCACCTCGACCTCTTACGAAGGCCGCTCGGTGGTGGTCGCCTTCTTCAAGCTCGAAGTAGAAGGCTCGGCGGCGGCGCAGGATGTGCGCGATAAGGTTGCGCCATTGGAAGCGCAATTTCCGGCGGGCGTCGACAAGCCGATGGTGTCGCGCTTCAACCCGTCCGACCAGCCGATCCTGTCGATCGCCGTCAGTTCCCCGTCACTAAGCGTCCCCGAACTTACCACGGTAGCCGACCAGCGGGTTGTGCAGCAGCTCACGACCATATCGGGTGTGGGGCAGGCGACGCTCATCGGCGGGCAGAAGCGACAGGTCGACATACGTATCGACGACACTCGCATGCGCGCGCTCGGCATCGGCATCGACGAGGTGCTGAGCGCACTGCGCACCGGCAACCAGAACCGCCCGGCCGGCAGCGTCATAAACAGCTTCAATGAGCGCACCATCCAGGTGCAGGGCCGCATTGAGCAGCCGGCGGATTTTCTCGACATGATCGTCGCGCGTCGCGGCGGCAGCCCCGTTTATCTGCGCGACGTCGCATCCGTCGTCGACGGCGCGGCGGATGCTGCGAGCCTCGCGATCTACGACGGTCAGACCGCGCTCGCCATCGACGTACTCAAGGTGCAGGACGCGAACACCGTCCAAGTCGTCACGGATGTGAAGCATCGGCTCGAACAGCTTAACACCGAGCTGGCTGCGCAGGACGTCCAGCTCCGCGTCGTCACCGACGCGTCCACCGCCATCCAGGAATCCGTCGATCAGGTGCAGGCGACGCTGGTCGAAGGCGCGATCCTGGCCGTTGGCATCGTCTTCCTCTTCCTAAATTCCTGGCGCAGCACGGTCATCACCGGCCTGACCCTGCCCATTGCGATGATCGGCACGCTGGCTGTCATCAGCTTTCTTGGCTTCACCCTCAACACGATGAGCCTCCTGGCGCTGACACTGTCGATAGGTATTCTGGTCGACGACGCCATCGTGGTGCGAGAGAACATCACGCGCCATCTTCACATGGGCAAGTCGCACCTGCGGGCGGCCCTGGACGGCACCAACGAGATCGGTCTCGCGGTGATGGCGACGACGGCTACCATCATCGCGGTGTTCCTGCCGGTGGCATTCATGGACGGTATCGTCGGCCGCTTCTTCTTCGAGTTCGGCGTCACGGTCGCTGCCGCCGTCCTGATTTCGCTCCTGGTTGCCTTCACGCTCGACCCTATGCTGTCGAGCGTCTGGTATGATCCCGACGCGCAGCCCGACGCGAGGCGAGGGCCGGTCGGTCGCCTGATCGCCCGCTTGGAGCATGGCTTCGAATGGTTGGCCGGCAGGTATCGTGGCCTTATCGGATGGACCCTGCGCCATCGCCTGGTCACGCTTGCGGCGACGGCTGCAATCTTCGTCGGCAGCATCTTCATGATCCCGCTGGTCGGGGCCGAATTCGTGCCGAACGCCGATCAGGGTCGTTTCCAGATCAATGTTGCTGCCCCGGTCGGATCGTCGCTGGACTATACCAAGGCGAAGGTGCGGCAGGTCGAGGGTGCCCTGCGCGAATTTCCGGAGGTGTCGGCGATCTATTCGACGATCAATACCGGCGGGGCGATGGGAAAGCACAAGGCGGCCGTGTTGGTGCGGCTGGTGCCCAACGAGGAACGCACGCGCACGCCTGCGACGCTTGCAGGCCCGATCCGTGAACGTTTGGCCGCGATCCCGGGCATTGATATCGCCATCGTGCAGGAGGGTCTCGGCGGTGGTCAGAGCCCGATTCAGCTCAGCGTTCTTGGCGACGACCGCCAGGTTCTCGAACAGATCGCTGGCGACCTGGCCGAGCGGATGCGCGCAATTCCCGGCATGGTCGACGTGGCGTCGAGCGCCGAGGAGACTAGCGCCATCGTGGCGGTTCGCCTCAAGCGCGAGGCGGCCAGCGATCTCGGCATCGGCGTCCAGCAGCTCGGTGCCATGCTGTCGCCGCTGGTTGGCGGCGAGGAGGTGACCACCTGGACGGATGCCTTGGGCGAGACGTACGAGGTTGTTGTGCGTTTGCCGCAGGAGCAGCGCGCCGACACCGAGTCGCTCGGCGAGCTGATGATGACGACCGGGCGAACCGATGCGAGCGGCAAACCGGTCATGGTACGGCTCGACCAGGTTGCCGAGTTCGACACTGTTCGGACGGCATCGGAAATCCGCCGCATGAAGATGTCGCGTGAAGTGCTGGTCTCGGCCGATGTTGCGGGTCGAACCGTTGGCGAGGCCACCACGAATCTTCAGTCTGTAATCGCCGAGATGGAGTTGCCTGCCGGCTATCGCATCCAGTTCGGCGGCCAGTCCGAGAGCATGCAGGAGACGATGGGCAGCATGGTAACCGCGCTGGCGATGGCGATCATCTTCATCTACATCGTGCTTGCCTCGCAGTTCGGCAGCTTCATGCAGCCGATAGCCATCATGGCCGCGCTGCCTCTGTCCCTGGTCGGCGTCATCCTCGGCCTGATGGCGAGCGGAAGCACGATCAACATGTTTTCGCTGATCGGCTTCATCATGCTGATGGGGCTTGTCACAAAAAACGGCATCCTGCTCGTCGATTTCTACAACCAGGAGCGCAAGCGCGGGCTGACACTCAATGAAGCGCTGGTGAGCGCGGGCGCCATCCGCTTCCGTCCGATTGTCATGACCACGCTTGCGATGATCTTCGGGATGATCCCTCTGGCGCTGGCGGTAGGCGGTGGGGGCGCGCAACGCGCGCCAATGGCGCATGCGGTCATCGGCGGCCTGATCAGCTCGACCATCCTTACGCTGGTGGTTGTGCCGGTAATCCTGTCCTATATCGACGGCATCACCCGGCGGGTCGCGCGCTTCCTGCCCAAGGCCCCGGACGACCACGGCGGTCATCACGATAGCGATCAAACGGGATCGATGGCACCTGCGACGCTGGCGGTTGCGGGCAACGCCATGCCCCTTCTTTCCGGAATACCTCCAAGGCCAGCTTGAAGGTTTGCCGTGGCGTCAGATGACGGCTTCGATCAGGAACGGTCCGCGGCGCGCAAGCGCCGCGTCCAGCAGTCTGGTGAATTCGTCAACAGTCGTGGCTCGACCGGCTTCGACACCCATTCCCTTGGCAATGTTCGGCCAGTCGAGGTCAGGTTGGTCGAGATCTAGCATCGCCCTGGCGTTCTTGCCGAAGTTCTCGACGCCGACATTGCGCATCTCGCCCTGCAGAATCGCATATTTGCGGTTCGAGAAGACGATGGTGACGACATCGAGATTCTCGCGCGCCTGCGTCCAAAGACCTTGCACCGTGTACATGCCGCTGCCGTCCGCCTGCAGCAACACGACTTTGCGGTCGGGGCAGGCGATTGCCGCGCCGACCGACAGCGGAATGCCGATGCCAATCGAGCCGCCGGTCAGTGGCAGATGATCGTGCGGCGGCAGGCCGAAAGCCAGCTGCGCGAAGTTTCGCCCAGACGTCACGGATTCGTCGCAGATGATCGCGTTTTCGGGCAGCCGGCGCGCAACGGCACGGCCCACCGCATCGGATGTCAGGGCACCGGTCGCATCGGCGATTTCGTTCTGGTTGAAAGGCGCGATTTCCGGCTGCGCATCGGATGCGCCGAGTTCGTCGCATAGCATTGCGAGCGTCAGCCGCAGGTCGTCGCGCGGGCCGGCCAGCTCGATTACCGTGCAGTCGGGCGGCAACATCTCGCTCGGCTTGCCCGGGTAGGCGAAGAAACCCACCGGCGACTTTGCGCCGATACAGATGGCCACGTCGAACGGCTTCAGCGCCGCGATGGTGACATCGATAGGCGAGGGGATCGGCTTAACCGGAACGCGCCCGGCTCCTCGCTGGTGCCGTGCCGAATGCTGGGAGAAGAGCGTTGCACCAGTGGCCGCCGCGATGCGCCCCGCAGTCTCGATGCAGTCGGCGCGCAACGCGTCCGACCCGAGGATGATCGTCGCTTTGCGGGCGGATGCGATGGCTTTCGCTGCTTCGCGGATCAACTCGGCAGGCGCCGCCTTGGGAGCCGGCACTTCGACCGGTGCGAGCGGCTCAGGTGCCACCTCGCTCCAGGCAGCGTCAGCCGGCAGGACCATGGTTGCGGAGCCACGCTGGGCGACTGCGTTCACATAGGCCTGCTCGGTAACCTCCCGAACGTCTTTTGCGCTTTCTGCGCGGCCGACCCAGGCCGACATTGGCCTCGCGAGGCTCTCGATGTCGGAGGTCAGCGGCGCGTCATGGCGAAGATGGTAGGTTGCGTGATCGCCGACCACATTGACGATCGGCGTGAACGCGCGCCGCGCATTGTGCAGATTTGCAAGTCCGTTCGCGAGGCCGGGACCCAGATGCAGCAGAGTAGCTGCCGGCTTGCCTGCCATGCGGGCATAGCCGTCCGCCGCTCCGGTAACCACTCCTTCAAACAGCCCGAGCACGCAGCGCATCTGCGGCTTGCGGTCGAGCGCGGCGACGAAGTGCATTTCGGATGTGCCGGGATTGGCGAAGCAGACATCGACATCGTTGACGAGCAGCACATCGCATAGCCTGTCGGCACCGTTCATGAGCTGGATCCTTCCGTATTGGTGGTTCCGGCGCTGGCACCGCAATTTGGATGCCGGACGCGCGAGCGAACTCGTTGCAGCTTAGGCCGTGATGTCCCTGAGGCGGTAATAGCTGCGCACTGCGCCGACATAAATGTTGCGCAGGAAGTGGAACGGGATCGGCCTCAGGTCCGAGGTCGGGAAGGGCAGGGCCGAGGCCGGTTCGCCGGATACGCGCCGTGCCAGGAGCTGGCCGAAGGCGGTGCCCATCGCCACACCGCGTCCGTTGTAGCCCAGCCCGGAATGCAGGCCGGGTGCCAGCTCGTGCAAATGCGGCATGAAATCGCGCGTCAGGGCAACTTTTCCGTACCAGTGGTAGGAGAAGGGCACCGTGAGCTGCGGAAAGATCTGGCGTGCGGCGCGCACCAGATGGGCGAACTGCTTGTGGCGATCGGGCTCGCCCGCGGCGCCGACGCCGCCCATCAGGAAGCGGCCGGCCGGGTCGAAGCGGAAGTAGAGCAGCACGCGGCGCGAATCCGACGAGACATGGCCCTGCGGCAGGATCGTCCGCCGGATCTCCTCCGGCAGCGGGTCGGTGGCAACCTGAAAGCTGTGCGTTGCGATGATGGTGCGCTTAAGGGTCGGGTAGAGGTTGTCCGTATAGCCATTGGTCGCGATAACCACCTGATCGGCCTCGACATGGCCGTGCTCGCACTTGACCTGAAACTTGCCATTTTCACGGACGATCGCTTGCGCCGGGCTTGATCCATGGATCGTCACGCCGGCAGCAAGCGCCGCGCGGGCAAGGCCCCTCGCATAGCCCAGCGGATTGATGGAGCCGCCGCGCCGGTCGAGCCAGCCCGACATGTAGGCGTCGGTTCCGAGCAGTTCGCCGACGCGGGCCCGGTCGAGGATTTCGACATCCGCGCCCCGCGCGGCCCAGCTCTCGGCACGGCGGCGCAGCGTATCTTCAAGCATGCTGCTGTGGGCGGGTTGTATCCATCCGCAGCGACGCGCATCGCAATCGATGCCCAGTCGGTCGATGAGATCGAACACGAGGCCGGGCGCACCTCCGGCGAACTCGGCCATGCGGCCGCCGAGATCGTCGCCGAATTTGGAAATCATCTCCGGGGGATCGTACTTCAGTCCGGGGATCACCTGGCCGCCATTGCGGCCCGAGGCGCCCCAGCCGGGTTCGCGGGCCTCTATCAGCACGACGTTCACGCCGTTCTCGGCGAGATGCAATGCTGCCGACAGGCCGGTATAGCCGCCACCGACGACAACGACATCGGCCGTCACGCGGCCGGTCAGGGGAGGGAAGCTGTCACCCGCCGCCGCAGTTTCCTCCCAAACGCATTTGAAGCCCGGCAGATCAGCGGGAGCGTTGGGCTTTGCCGACAACAACATTATCGATCAATCTCCTGAATTGGCTTCGAGGAAGCCGAGCATGCTCGCCCGCGCCTGCATGATGTGATTGCGCGTGGCCTTGAACGCCGCGTCCCGGTCGCCCTTGTTCAGGGCTTCGGAAATTTCGCGATGCTGTGCCTGGAAATGGCGCCAGAGGTCCTGGTTGACCGTCTGGTGCTTCAGCTTGAACCAGCTGCCTTGAAGGCGCGCGGTATGGAACGCCTCATAGATCGTGATGATGAGCCGATTGTGCGTGGCGCGCGCCATCGCGCGATGGAAATCGTCGTCGGCCGAGTTCCATTCGGCCTTGCTTTGGGCAAATTCGCCATTCGCGACAGCTTGGGCGATAGCGTCCAGGTCGGCGCGGCTGGCGTTGAGCATGATGAGGTCGATCTTGCCCGGTTCGATGATCCGCCGGAATTCCATCATCTCGGCCGGCGCGATATTGTGGAAGATGCTGGCGTCGATACCCGGCTCCCGCTCGGCGTCGACGACGAACGAACCACGGCCGACATGGCGCAGCACCTTGCCGTTCTCCACCAGCGACATGATTGCCGAACGCGCGACGGAGCGGGAAACGCCATATCGGCCGGCGAGTTCTCGTTCGGTGGGCAGCCTTTCTCCCGGAGCCAGAAGGCCCTCCAATATTTGCTGCTCCAGCACGCTCCTGATCTTGTCGCTGATTTTCCGGGTGCGCTCTCGTGACGCTTCGCCGTCAGCGGTCTCGGATATGTCGGTCGCCGTGTCCTGCGAACTCATGCGATTCTGCTCCACCCAAAAAAAGAACCAGTATTGTTCAGCGGTGACCGGCAGTCCATCGACCAACCGAAGTGATCACCAGGACCGGCAGTACAGAAACCGGCAGGAGATTGCCGCCACATCTTCACAGGTGGCTGTTGGCCGACAACGCACATCATCGCGCTACGGCGGTGGTGGCCGGCGTCGCATTCTGTCGCCCTTCCACCGCGAATCCATCGAGGCAATTGGCGGAAATTTCCCGCGCCGTGGCATGCAGGCGATCCACCAGGTCAAGGATCGCGCCTTCGTCCAGACCGGCCGGAAGCTGACGAAGCTGGAGCGAAACGACGATGTCGCCGCCAGCCGCACGCACCGGTACGCTGAGCACGCGGATCCGCGATGCACCGATCGTGGCAAGTGAAGGCGGCTCATAGGCGTCGACCAGCGACGATAGCTGCTCCAGCAACCTGCGGCGGTGCGCCGGCGTCAGGTCGCCCTTGGCCAGTGATTCCAGCGTCCTGTCGATCTCGGTATAGGCGGGCGAGTGAAGCACGATCGAGAAGCCGCGCTCGCGCACGCGCTTCAGCCCGGCGAGCACGGTTTCGCGCGCTTCCGCCGCCAGCGGGACCGGGCTGCGGCCGAACCAGCCATCCACCGCCGCTTCGCTGGCCCACGCCATGAAGTTGGAGCCGGATGGCGGGACGAAAGGCATCCGCGTGCCCACACTGTGGGGGGTGCGCGCCGCACCCAGCGGCGCATAGGCGGCGACAAGCATCAGGTCATCGCCAAGGGCGGCCTGCAAGCCGCACTCGAAGCCCACGCTTTCGCCCAGTCGCTCCAGCATCGGGCGTGCTCGCTCGGCAATCTGCAGCACCGGGATGAGTTCTGTATCGATCGCCGAAACGATGGATCGCGGCGTGAAACGTCCGTAGCCACCCTGGAAGAAGACGAGGGGGAGACGATCGCTCGTCGCATCAAGGTCCACGACGCGCCCCAAGACGACGTCATGGTCGCCCGCGTCGAGGGTCGAGGAAACCTCGCACTCGATCCAGGCCACCGCGCCATCAAGGATCGGCAGCCCCCGCTTGGAGCGCCGCCACGACACCCCCGTCCATTTGTCGCTGGCGTTCTTGACGGCGAATTGCCGGCACAGCGCGATCTGGTCGGCGCCAAGCACGTTGACCACGAAATGCCGGGCGTCGCGCAACTGGCGATAGGAGGAGGAGCTCTTGCTGGGCAGGTAGGCGACAAGCGGCGGGTCGATCGAGGCTGACGTGAATGAGCCGACGATCATGCCGACGGGCTCACCAGCCTCGTCCAGCGAGCTGATCAGGACTACGCCTGTCGGATAATGCCCCAGGACCATGCGGTAGCGGTTGGGCTCGATGGCGGAGATCTGTTCCGGTTCAGTCATGCCGTGCCTCTCGCGTTCCCTTGGCAATCCGGCTCGAACTTGCCCGCTCGAACCATTCATGCCGGGTCGACCGCAGTCGACCAAATTGGCATGAAAATTAACAACCAAATTTGCCATCTGTCGAGCCATTTTCGGGACAATCGCGCACTTTGCGCAACATATGCTGAATTGGCCTTAGTGTGGGCGCCCGAAATTTCCGCTTTACGGGGTTGATTTATGTGCTTAGGCTGCAATCAATCGAACCGCAAGAGAAATTGGTCCATATTGGCCCAGAAATTGGCTGATATTGGATGGAAACCAAACGGGCGAATTGATGTGTGCCGGATTCCGGCCAATCCTGACGATTGGCCGGGCGAATGAATGTGTGCCGCGCTCGGCGGATGCGATCCGACGACCGCCAACTCAACAGGGGAGAGTTGTCGCATGTCTCGAAAGTCTGTTGCCTTCCTGCGCAGAGCGTATGTCACGACCGCACTTGGCCTGCTCGGCGTCATGCCGGGCTTCGCTGCGGATACCGATCCCGTCAAAGGTGGAATTCTGACCATCGGGCAGGATTCGCTGCAGCCCAACCTCGAACCGCACCCGCCGACCATCACCTATCCGCAGCGTGTGTCGTTCGACCTGTTCTACGAGGGGCTCCTGCGCTTCGATGTCGAGCGCAATCTCCAGCCTTCGCTTGCGGTTTCATGGGAGCAGGAGAGCGATACCCGCTACCGCTTCAAGCTGCGTGAAGGGGTGACCTTCCACAACGGCAACCCGTTCACCGCCGCCGACGTCGTCTATACGATGGAAAAGATACTCGACCCCGCGCGCCCGAGCGACGCCGGGACAAAGATGCGTCTGGTCGATAAGGTGACGGCTGAGGACGACCATACGGTCGTGTTCGACCTGAAGCAGCCCTTTGTGCCGTTCCTCGCCTATCTGGCGTCGCCCGAAGTTCTGCCGATCCTCGATGCCGAATCCGCCGACAGCGTCAATCTTGCGACCGAAGTCAACGGCACCGGCCCATTCGCCGTTGCGGAATTCACCGCAGGCGACGTGATGCGGCTGCGCCGTTTCGATGGCTATTGGGTTAGCGATGCGCCGCATCTGGACGGTATCGACATCCGCGCCATCCCCGACGATTCCACGCTGATCGCGGCGATGCGTACGAACGAGGTCCAGATGGCAATATTCCGCCCGGACTTCGTGCGCCAGTTGCAGACGCTTCAGGACGTAAATATCACGCATGGCGACTTCACCAGTGGCATCGAAATCCTGCTCAACTGCACTGTGAAAGGTCTCGATGACGTTCGTGTCCGTCGCGCTCTTTCGCTGGCCATAGACTTTGACGCGTTGCGCAAGATCGTGATCCCCGGCGGCTATGCCGGCCCGTCCTGGCATGCCCCGTCGGGCGACAAGGTCTTCGGCTACCAGGGCGACGGGTCCGATATCCCCTACCAGCAGCGAGACGTTGCAAGGGCGAAGGAATTGCTGGCGGAAGCGGGCTATCCTGACGGCATCGAGCTGGAGATCGCCTTCGTCAACGTCGCGTCGCTGGCCAGCTACGCCCGGGCGTCCGAGGTGGTCATCCAGCACGCAGCCGAGGCAGGCATCCGCATCAAGGCCGTTCCGGTGGACTATGCGGCCGCCACCGCGCTGCAGACGCAGGGCAGCTACGTCATGTACACCGGCACCGGCACGATGATCGTCGATGTCGACCCGGACTCCTACTATGTGGCCAGCCACTCTTCGAGCGCGCGTTCGACCTGCAAGGACCCTGAGCTCGACAGCCTGATCGAGGCGCAGCGCGTAGAGAGCGACGTCGAGAAGCGGAAGGCGATCGTCAACGAGCTGAACCACCGCATCGCCGACCAGGTCTACGCCATCACGCTGATGGCAATGCAGAACCGCTTCGAGGTGTGGAGCAGCGACGTGAAGGGCTATGAGCCGCGGCCGATCGTGCGCCGATATTCTCTGCAGGACGCCTGGCTGGTTCAGCCGTAACGCCCGCATCTACCAGCCGCTTCAGGAAGGCCCACATGCGCAAGATCCACCTCGCATGGTTCAGTGGAAAGGGTGAGGGCGTCACGCCCTCACCCGGATACGACCCGCTTGATCCGCAGCTCTACATCGACGTCGCGCGGCTGTGCGAACGCTTCAAGCTCGACATGTGCCTGATCGGCGACACGTTGGCGATCGCCAACCAGTTCCGGGGCTCGCACGACTACTACGTCGAGAGTGGTCGAGGGCTTCAGAACCCGATGGATCCGATTCCGCTGATGGCTGCCATGGCGGCTCACACCAGCAGGATCGGACTCGCGGCCACCATCTCCACGACCTTCACCCACCCCTATACGGTATCGCGGGCGCTTTCGACGCTCGACCACATTTCCCGTGGCCGTATAGGCTGGAACGTGGTGACGTCGTGGAGTTCGCTGGCGGCGCAGAATTACGGCATCGACGAGATTCCGCCGCACGACACACGTTATGACATGGCGGACGAATATCTGGCCGCGTGCCGCGCGCTTTGGCAGACATGGGACGCCGACGCGCGCTTCGAGGACCGTACCGATGGGCGTTTCGCCGACCCGGCGAAGGTTCGTCCGGCCCACTTCAAGGGCAAATACTACAGCACTCGCGGCCCGCTCAATATTCCGCCTTCGCCGCAGGGTCGCCCCACGCTGATCATGGCCGGAGCCTCGCCGCGTGGGCGCCGCTTCGCCGTCGAAAACACGGATGCGTTGATCGCCCACCTCAACTCCGTGGAGGATATGGCGGCCTATACGAAGAGCATCCGCACGCAATTGTCGGACGCGGGGCGCGACCCGAAATCCTGCAAGGTCTTCTATGCGATCAAGCCGATCCTGGGCGAGACGATGTCGATCGCAAATGAACGCAACGAGGCGCTGAATGATATGGCCAAGCTCGAAAACGGGCTGGCAACGCTGTCCGACAATATGGGCCACGACCTGTCGCAATACCCGCTCGACGAGCCTCTGCCGACCAATCTGGAGCAGCGCGCCGTGCAGGGCAAGTTCGACCAGTACCATATCAGCGAAGGCAAGGGTCCGACGTTGCGCGAGATGGCGCTTCACGAAGCCCGCAACCTTTCGTGGGAGATCGTGGGCACGCCTGAACATGTCGCAGACGTGCTGATCGACGCAGCCGAGCGCGGCGACATCGACGGGTTTCACGTTCGGGCGGGCTATACCAACTACCGCTACTGCGCGGAGTTTCTGACGAAGGTTGTTCCGGAGCTCCAGCGCCGCGGCGCGTTTCGCACGGAATACAGCGGCAATACGCTTCGCGATCACCTGAATGAGTACTGAGCCGCTACTTCAGCTGCAAGGACTGACGGTGAAGTTTCGCCGGGGAGAACGGGTAGTTCACGCCGTCCGGGATGTCTCGCTGACAGCGCGCGCCGGCGACAGGATCGCGATCATCGGCGAAAGCGGAAGCGGCAAGACGATGACGACGCTGGCGATGCTCGGCCTGCTGCCGGCCGGTGCTGAAGTGTCCGGCTCGTTCAGCCTTGGCGGCGAACGCTACGATCCGCTCGACAAGGCTGCCGTCGATCGCGTGGTGCGGCGACGGATGGCGGCGGTGTTCCAGGATTCGCTGTCGGGGCTTAATCCTATCAAGCGGGTGGGCACCCAGCTTGAAGAAGTGCTGCTGCTGCGTGGCCACGATGCTTCGACAGCCTCCACGAAGGTAGTCGAGGCATTGCGCCGTGTCGGCATCAGCGACCCGCAGATGCGCGCGAGATCATATCCGCACCAGTTGTCGGGCGGAATGCGCCAGCGTGTAATGATCGCCATGGCGCTGCTGGCGTCGCCACAGCTTCTGATCGCCGACGAACCGACCACCGCGCTGGACGCGCTGGTGCAGGCGCAGGTGATCGACCTGGTGCTCGAACTCCAGCGAGAAATCGGCCTCGCACTGCTGCTCATCACCCATGATATCGCGCTTGCCGCTGACGTTTGCGAGGACGCGATCGTCATGTATGCGGGATACGTTCTGGAGCAGACCAGCATGGCGGCTCTGCTCGAACGCCCCGCACATCCCTATTCGGCGGCGCTTCTGGGCTCGATGCCGCGACTGGACAGCCCGCGCGACGTGCCGCTGCAGGCGATTTCTGGTGAGGCCCCTTCCGCCTATTCGACGCCTGATGGGTGCCCGTTCGCACCGCGCTGCGATCATGCCCGCGACATCTGCGGAACGGCCATGCCGCCACTACGCCCGGTGGAGGGTGGCGCGCTGACGCGCTGCGTCCGCATCGACGAGATCCGCCACGAACTGGCTGGGCCCGAAAGGCTCTCGGCATGACGCGGCATGTGCTGGAATTCGTCGGCGTCTCGAAGGTGTATGGCTCGCGCCGGAGCGGCATCCGGGTCTTGCGCGACCTCAATGTCTCGGTTGCCGCTGGCGAAACTCTGGGAATTGTCGGCGAATCCGGAAGCGGCAAGTCGACCTTGGCGCGGCTGGCGCTCGGCATGGAGCAGCCGACCACCGGCGTCGTCCGAGTCGATGGCAAGTCGACCGGGCGTGCGGGCGCCGGCGTCGGGGGCTCCGCACAGATCGTCTTTCAGGACCCGGCAAGCTCTCTCAATCCTGTACTGGAGGTGGTCACCAGCGTCAGGGAGCCGTTGACGGTTTCGAGGAAGTTCGACAAGGCGGGCAGGACCCGGCGCGCCGACACAATCCTCGACGAGGTGCGTCTCAACGACGAACTTCGCCATCGGATACCCGGCGAACTCTCCGGCGGTCAGAAGCAGCGAGCATCCATCGCGCGGGCTCTGGCCGCGCTGCCACCTCTCGTGGTCTGCGACGAGGCTGTCACCGCCCTCGACGTGTCGGTGCGCGCGCAGGTGCTCAACCTGCTGCGCCGCGTTCGAGAAGAATATAACAGCACGCTGCTGTTCATTTCGCACGACCTCAGCACGGTTGCCTATATGAGCGACCGAATTCTGGTGCTCTACCTCGGCAAGGTGATGGAGATCGGTACCACCGCCAGCCTGCTCCGGGACCCCGCGCACCCCTACACGATGACACTGCTGAGCGCCGTGCCGCGTATGCAGCAGGGTCGACTGCGACGCGAGCGCATCGTGCTTGGCGGCGAGGCGCCGAGCATTGCGAACCCGCCGGCGGGCTGTCCTTTCAGCACGCGATGCCCGATCGCTCAGGACCTGTGTCGCCAGCAAGAGCCGCCGCTTGCGCCGCTGGCGAACGGCAATAGCGCCGCATGCCACTTCCCGCACGTGCTCGGAGCCGATGGCAGGCAGGGGGCGGTGGCATGAGGTATCTGCTGACGCGCCTCGCAGGCCTGCCGCTGACTTTGGTAGCCGTCAGCCTGCTGACCTTCGGCATTCTGTTCCTCGTCCCGGGCGACACCGTTGACGTCCTCGCTGGCGAAAGCATCGACGATCCGGTGGTGAAGGCCAGGATCGCCGCCGAACTTGGGCTCGATCGTCCGTTCCTGGTGCAGTATGCGGATTGGGTCTGGCGCGCGGCCCAGGGCGACCTCGGCATCTCGACCAGCAGCCAGCGGCCGGTGGCCGACCTGATCTGGGCGCGACTGGGCGTGACCGTGCAGCTGGCGGTGCTTGGAACGCTGATCTCTGTGTTGATCGGGGTTGCCGCCGGCTTCCTTGCTCTGCGCTTCCGTGGCCGCCTGATCGACCGCCTCATCATGACGTGGGCCGCAGTTGGCATGTCGATTCCCAGCTTCGTCTCGGCGACGCTGATCGTACTTGGCATATCGATCATGCTGCCGAGTCTTGGCGTCGTGTCCTACGTGCCCTTCAGCCGTGACCCGCTCGGCAGCATGGCGTCGCTCATGTTCCCGGCACTCTCCCTGGCCATCGTGTCCGGGGCGATGTTCTGCCGATACGTGCAGGGTGCCGGTGACGATATTTTCCGCAATGCTGACTATGTGCGCACTGCGCGTGCAAAGGGTGCCGGAGAACGGCGCGTGCTCGCCCGCCACGTCATGCCGAACGCGATCCTGCCTCTGGTCACGGTCGCAGGGCTTCAGTTCGCCCAGCTGCTTGGCGGTTCGGTGATCGTGGAGACGATTTTTTCGCTTCCCGGCGCCGGCCGGCTCATCATCACCGCCATCGGCGAGCGCGACTATCCGGTCATCCAGGGCGGGGTCCTCGTCATCACGCTCAGCTATGTGCTGCTCAACCTGCTGGTCGACATGATCTATCCGCTCGTGGATCCCCGCATTCGCGTCGGCGGCAGCGCGGGGCGCTCATGAACCAGATGGCCAAGCCTCTGCGCGGCCTGTCCGCTTTCAGCCTTCCGCCGCTGCTTTGGCTGGGTGGGAGCCTTGCCCTGTTGCTCCTCGCGGCTACGGTCTTCGCCCCTTTGCTTTCGTCTACCGGAGCCTACATGCCCAGCGCCGCCGTGCTGGAGAGCCCAAGCTGGGCACACCCGCTCGGCACTGACAGCATAGGTCGCGACATCATGGCACGCGTGTTCATCGGTCTGCGCTCCTCGTTTCTCATCGTCGGGACGAGCGCGGCGCTGGCCGTTGCCCTCGGCGGGGTGATCGGAATGCTGGCCGCCTATTTCGGCGGACCCGTCGATTGGGTCATGATGCGGCTGGTCGACATTTTTCTCGCGGTCCCTACGCTTTTGCTTGCGGTCGCTGTCCTTGCAGCGATGGGACCCAGCGCCATCGCGCTCACCGTGGTTCTCGTCGCCACCTTCATCCCGCACGCCAGCCGCGTGGTGAGGGTCGCAGCCTTACAAGTCACCGCGCAGGATTACGTTGCCTCGGCGCGCGTCTCCGGCATTCCCTGGTACGTCATTGTCGGCAAGCACATCCTGCCGAACGTGCGTGGCATCGTTTTCGTGCAGATGGCCGTGACCATGTCCTACATGCTCGTCATCGAGAGCAGCCTGAGCTTCCTCGGGCTCGGCGTGCCACCGCCTGCGCCGAGCATCGGCTACATAATCGCCGAAGGCCGCCAGTGGATGGAAATCGCCCCCTGGCCGATCATCTCAGCTTCGTCGGTGATCGTACTGCTGATCCTCGCCACAACCTTCATCGGACAGGGCCTCGATCAGCATTGGGGCAACGGGAACAGGGTCAGGAGAGCATAGGCTTGGCACGCATCGCGATCATCTATTACAGCGCCACGGGTAATACCCACGACCTAGCCGGGGCGGTCGCCGAGGGCGCGGCCGCTACCGGCGCGGAAGTCCGTCTGCGCCGCGTTGCAGAGCTGGCACCGGCCGACGCCATCGCCCGCAACGCGCGCTGGCAGGCCCACCACGATGCGATGTCGTCGGAACCGGCGGCTGAACTCGACGACCTCGAGTGGGCAGACGCCGCCGCATTCGGCACCCCGACGCGTTTCGGTCTGCCCAGCGCCCAGCTCAAGCAGTTTCTCGACCAGACCGGCGGTCTTTGGGCGAAAGGCGTCCTGGCTGGAAAGATCTGCACCGCGTTTACCGGCGCCTCGACCGGTCATGGCGGTCTGGAGTCGACCATTCTGGCGCTCAACAACACCTTCTACCACTGGGGCAGCCTGATCATGCCGATGGGCTACGCCGACAAGCGGGCGAGCGCTTTCGGCAATCCGTATGGCGCGAGCTGGGTGTCGCGAAAAGGCTCGGCGCCCGACGAAGTCGCACTGGATGCTGCGCGCTTCCAGGGCGAGCGCCTTGCTACGCTGGCAAGCCAGCTCGCTGACCACGAACGCCAAAGCTGACACGTGATCACAGGCATTGCGCCGGCCGCGGCCGGCAAGTTGAAAGAAGCAGGAACCGTCAAGTGAAGAACCCCACGCCACAGCGCAAAATGGTCCTAAGCTATCTGATGTCCGGCGCAGGCATGCACCAGTCGTCCTGGCGCCTGCCCGGAAGCCGCGTCGAGGAAGCCTTCAAGCTCAGCCTCTACAGCGACATCGCGCAGAAGGCCGAAGCCGCCAAGCTGCACCTGCTGTTCCACGCGGACTCGCCCACGCATAACCAGAGCGCGATCGCCACCCGGCCCCTGCGTTATCTTGAGGCCGTGACACTGGCGACGGCCGTTGCCGCTCGCACGTCGCGCATCGGTGTGATCGCCACCATGTCGACGACGTTCGGCGAGCCTTACAACATCGCCCGCCAGATCGCGTCGCTCGACCATATCTCCGGCGGGCGCGCAGGCTGGAACTTTGTCACCTCGTTCGGCGGAGCCGAGAACTTCTCGGACCAGCCGCTCCCCGAACACGCAGTGCGCCACCATCGCGCCGACGAATTCCTCCGACTTGTCCGGAAGCTGTGGGACAGCTGGGACGACGACGCCGTGGTGCTGGACCGCGAGACCGGTCTGTGGGCCGATCCTTCGAAAATCCGCCCCGTGGATTTCAACGGCGAGATATTCAAGGTGACCGGGCCGCTGAACATGCCGCGCTCCCCGCAGGGTCGGCCGATCCTCGTGCAGGCGGGCGCATCGGACGCGGGACGGACGATGGCGGCGCGGCATGCCGACCTCGTCTACACCACGGGCACGACCCTTGAGGAAGCGCAGACCTATTATCGCGATATCAAGCGCAAGACTCTCGCCGAGGGCCGACAACCCGATGACGTGAAGGTCTTGCCGGGTGCGGTCCCGGTGATTGGTGCCACCTTCGCCGAGGCGGAGGAAATTCACCGCGAACTCAGCGCCCTCATCAATTTCGAGACCGGACGCGGCGCTTTGCAGGCGATGATGCCCGAGGTGCCGTTGAAGGAACTCGATCTCGACAAGCCGATCCCTGAGGAAATGCTGCCGGACCCCGAAAAGCTGGACTCGTTCAAGTCGCGCTTCCTGGTCTACCGGGACATGACGGTCAACGAAGGTCGCACGTTGCGCCAGCTCATCGCCCATCATGCGATGTCGGGAGGTCACTGGGTTCCCTTCGGCACCGCCGACCAGGTGGCGGAGGCACTGATCGACCGCTTCAACAGCGATGCGGGCGATGGCTTCAACCTGTCGGCCCAGTACGTACCGGGTGGATTTGAGGCTTTGGCGGACAAGCTGGTGCCCGCTCTTCAGGAGCGCGGCTATTTCCGCACCGACTTCGAAGGCGAAACGCTCCGTGAAAACCTGGGGCTCCGACCGGTTCCGAACCGGTCGGAGGGCTAGCCGCATACGCATGCAAATTCGCAACAACCAACAATAAGGAAATGGGAACATGAAAACACAGTCGCTTGTCCGCGCGCCTGCCCGCGTCGCCATTGTCATGGCGGCCGCCATCGGGGCCGCCGCTCTCCTGGTCCCGGCTCCTGCCGCGGCCCAGATCGAAACCGTCACCGTCGGCATCGAACCTCTCACCACGCTCGATCCCGGCAAGGGGCGTGCGACCCGTGGCGACCTGGCGATCTCCAGCCAGATCTATTCCAGCCTCACCTCGGTGAACGAGGATGGCACGCTGGTCGGTGATCTTGCGTTGTCCTGGGAGCAGACTGCCCCGACCGAGTGGACCTTCAACCTTCGCGACGACGCCTTCTTCGCAGACGGCTCGCCCGTCGATGCCAATGTCGTGGCATGGAACCTTGACCGCATGCTCAAGGGACCGGACGCTCCGATGCCGGCCGCCACCGGCATGCGCCTGATCGCCGAGGTTACCGCGAAGGACGCAAAGACTGTGGTGTTCACCACATCTGAGCCCTTCCTCGACCTGCCGCGCCGCCTGGCCTGGACCTATTTCATCGAGCCGAAATGGGCGGAGGAGCACGATCCTTCGACCGAGGCCATGGGTTCTGGCCCGTACACGCTGGTGTCGTGGGACCCGGCCGGCGACGTAGTGCTCAAGCTCAACGAAAACTATTACGGCCCCAAGCCGGCAATTCCGAACGCCACCTATCGCGTGATCCCGAACGAGGCGACCCGTCTGGCCGCGTTGCGCGGTGGTGAGCTCGACGCCGCCTTTGGCATCGATCCGCTCAGCGTCGGCCAGTTGCAGGCGGAGGATAGCCTGAGCGTCGGCGCCATCGACGCCAACAAGATGCAGACGATGCGCATCAATTTCGGCGCGCCGCACATGGACGATCTGAGGGTGCGCCAGGCGATTAATTACGCGATCGACAAGGATGCGATCACCAAGTCGGTCTATGCCGGCCTCGTTGGCCCGGGATCGACGCAGATCCTCGGACCGCTCTATGACGGCTTCGAGGCGAACCGCGAAGCATGGCCTTACGATCCGGAGAAGGCTAGGGCGCTTCTGGCCGAGGCCGGCCTGAGCGACGGCATCACCATACGCCTCGGCACCGCAGAGACCGGCTATGTCGGCGCCGCGCAGGCAACGCAGGCCATCGCGGCCCAGCTCGGCCAGGTGGGTATCAAAGCTGAGATCGAGACGATCCCCTACGCCAACTGGGTCAGATATCTGCGCGACCCCGAAGGCCCGGCGCTGACCTTCATCGCCTGGGGTTCCCAGTCCGTTTCGACGCCCGAGATTCTGGCGCAGCTCGTCACAGGCGCACCTTACGCGATCGGCCCTGTGCCGGCTGCCTATGATGCGGCCGTAGCGGCCGCGACGGGAGCCGCCGACGAGGCCACCAAGCTCGCCGAGATCGCCAAGGCGCTGCAGGTCACCGAGGACGAGGCGATGACGGTGTTCCTGTGGGCTCAGCCCCAGACCTATGCCATCTCCAGGAAGCTCGACTGGAAGGTGCGCATGGACGACTGGGTGCGCGTCTACGACATCCACCCGGCGCAGTAAGTGACGGACGGGGCCCACAGGACGGAGACCATTTCGATGCCACCCTCGACCAGTGGGCCCACCCCTGCGAACACCGCATCGACAGGTGCCTTCCGATCGGCGCGTCTGCCGATCGGTCCCCGCGTTCTTGGGCATCGGCTGCTGGCCGCAGCCTTCGCCGTATGGGCAGCGGTGACGATCGTTTTTGTCATGATCACCGCAACTGGCGACCCGGCGCTGGCGCTTGCGCCGGAGGACGCGTCGGCCGCGCAAGTCGAGCAGATCCGCGCCCGATACGGCTTCGATCAGCCGATTCCCGTCCAATACGTTCGCTTCGTCGTCGACCTCGCCACTGGCGGCTTTCCAAGCTCGCTTTACTCGCGCCAGACGGCTGCGCAGGTCGTGCTGGGAACCTTGCCCAACACGCTGCTGCTGGGCGGCGCCGGCATCGCGATCGGTGTGCTGCTCGGAGGCACAGTGGGCTATCTATCCGTCTTCGCCCGCTTTCGTGTCGTGCGCGAGGTGCCGATCAGCGTGCTTATGGTGTTCCAGTCGATCCCTGCTTTCCTGACAGGCATCCTGCTCATCCTGCTGTTCTCGCTGCAACTGCGCTGGTTGCCCACCAGCGGTGCGCGCAGCTGGTGGAGCCTGATCCTGCCTGCCGTGACCGTCGGCCTGTCGCTTGCGCCGGCGATCGCGCGGCTCTTGCGCAGCGCGCTCATGGAGCAGATTACGGCAGACTATGTGAACACGGCGCGGGCCAAGGGCCTGACACGTCGCCGCATACGTCTGCACCATATTCTGGGCAACTCGCTGGTGCCGGTCGTCACGCTCGTCGGGCTGCAGGCCGGCAGCCTGCTCAGCGGCATCGTCGTGGTGGAGACCGTGTTTGCCTGGCCGGGGCTGGGCAGCCAGCTCGTCAAGTCGGTGAACCTGCACGACTACCCGGTGGTCGTGACCGCCGTCATCGTCGTCGCAATTGCCTACGTGCTGCTCAGCCTGCTCGTGGATCTGCTGGTGATGCTGCTGAACCCTAGGAGCCGGTATTGAACCTGCCGAAAAGCACGATGCGCCGCCGCGACCTTGGAAAGGTCGGCGAGTGGGCGGCAATCGCGATGCTCTCCGCACTCGTGATCGGCGCGGTATTCGCCCCGTTCGTGGCGCCCTACGACCCGCTGGCGCAGGACCTGACGAACATCATGCAGCCGCCCTTTGCCTCGATGGCGCATCCGTTGGGGACCGATTTCCTCGGTCGCGACATGCTCAGCCGCATCATCTACGGTGCTCAGCCGCCGATGGTCGTCGGTGCGTTCGCGGTGCTGCTTGCGCTCGTCATCGGCGTTCCGCTCGGCATCATGTCGGGTTGGCGTGGAGGCTGGCCGGACATGGCCATCGGCCGTCTGGCCGACATCCAGATGTCCATCCCCGGTCTCGTGCTGGCGCTGCTCGTGCTCGCCATGCTCGGCAAGCATCTGTCTCTTGTTGTGCTGATCATCGCGCTCGAATCCTGGCCGCTGCACTATCGCGTTGTCAGGGCCTACGTTCAGTCGGTGCGCGGCAATGGATACGTTGAGGCCGCGAGCCTGGCCGGCGTCGGCCCGGTTGGCATCACATTCAGGCACCTGCTTCCCGGCGTCGTGCCGTTGCTGGCGGTCACCGCCACTGCAAACGTCGCCACGGCCGTCCTGGCCGAAGCCGCGTTGAGCTATCTCGGCATGGGCGTGGTTCCACCGACGGCCGACTGGGGCAGCATGGTCGCGGAGGGGCAGACGCAACTCTCGGGCGCCTGGTGGATATCTGTGCTTCCCGGGTTCGCCCTGATTGCACTGCTTCTCAGTGTGCAGGTAATCGGCAACGCGATTTCCGCCCGGCAGTCCCTGGGAGGGCGCGACCTGTGAACAAGCCGCTCCTCCAGGTTGAAGGACTGCGCGTCGATCTCGACACGCCTCGCGGCGTCGTCCACGCAGTGCGCGACGTTTCCTTCTCCATCGGCGAGGGCGAAGTGCTCGGACTGGTGGGCGAGTCGGGCTGCGGCAAGTCGATGACGGCCATGTCGCTTGCCAACCTTCTGCCGCCGCGTGCGCGGATATCGACGCGCCACTTCCACATCGGCGAGCGCAATCTTTCGGGCGGGGTGGACGAGGCCGTTTGGCGCGAGGTGCGCCGGCACGACATCGGCTTCGTTTTCCAGAACCCGATGACCGCCCTCAATCCGCGGCTCACCATCGGGCGGCAGGTTGTCGAGGCGCTCGGCGTGGGCGCGGAACGCGCAGAGGCGGCGCGGCTGCTCGACATGGTAGGCATTCCGCACGCTGCCGAGCGCATGCACCAGTACTCGCACGAGCTGTCCGGCGGCCTCGCGCAGCGCGTCGTGATTGCTCTGGCGCTTGCCAGGCAACCGAAGCTGCTTGTCGCGGATGAGCCCACGACGGCGCTCGACGTCAGCGTGCAGGCGCAGATACTCGATCTGATCTCCGATCTTCGCGCGAAGCTGGGCCTTTCGATGCTCATCGTATCCCACGACCTGCATGTCATCGAACAGCGAACCGACCGCATAGCCGTGATGTACGCCGGCCGCATCGTCGAGACGGGGCCAACGCGACAGGTGCTCGCCGCGCCAACGCACCCCTATACGCGTGGCCTGCTGGCGGCGACGCCACGTCGAACAGTGGCTGAGCGTGTCCGGCTCTTGTCACTCGACGGTCGCCCGCCGCTGCTCTACGAGCCGCCGCCCGGTTGCGCCTTTAAGGCACGCTGCTTTGCCGCCACCGAGACCTGCTCCGTGACGGACCCCGACTTGGTCGATTGCGACGGCAGGAAGGTCGCCTGTCACAACGCCGAGGCGGCGGCGGGGTATGTGCGGCCCTCCGAGCCCTTCCAGCCTGTCCGTCTGCCCGCGTCCGGGTCGACCTTGCCGATCGTGTCGGCCGAGCAGGTCAGCAAGCGGTTCTCCGACTATGGGCAGTCGGCGCTCGACGCGGTGGACCTGAAGGTGATGCCGGGCGAATCCGTCGGCATCATCGGCGAATCGGGCTCAGGGAAGACGACGCTCGCGCGAATCCTGATGGGCCTCGTGAGACCCAGCGCTGGCGACGTGCGCTTCGGCGGCAAGTCGCTGGCCATGCTGCGCCGGCAGGAGATTACGGAATGGCGCCGGCAGGTGCAGTTCGTGTTCCAGGACAGTACCTCGGCGCTCGATCCGCGAATGAGCATAGGCGCCAGCATCATGCAGTCGGCGGCGCTGGTCGAGCGCGACCGGGCCAAGGCGGCACGCATGGTTGCCCGCGTACTGGACGAAGTCGGCCTGAGCTCGAGCCTCGCCGAACGGCGTCCGCATGAACTGTCCGGCGGACAACGCCAGCGCGTCGGTTTCGCGCGCGCGCTGGTCGTGGACCCTAGGCTTATCATTGCGGACGAGCCCGTGTCCGCGCTCGACGTCTCGGTGCAGGCCGTGGTTCTGAACCTGATCAACCAGCTTCGGGAGGAACGAGGATTGGCACTGCTGATGATCTCGCACGATCTCGGCGTGGTCAGCTACGTCTGTGAGAGGATCGTGGTGATGCGCCACGGCCAGATCGTCGAGGCCGGCCCGACCGACCTGGTGCTCGAAAACCCTTCCGCGCCCTACACGCGCATGTTGGTCGATTCCATTCCTGGCGCCGCGTCGGCCGCCATTGCGGCGCAGGCGTGACATTCAACTCCGCGCCGCAACGGCGCCCACCAGATTTCTGATTTCCAAAGAACGAGGGATGAAACGATGAAGAGAATTGAAGTCCTGAACAATGCGCCTTTCGCCGAAGGACGGCAGCTGCCGCTGCCGCCTGAAAAGCTTATCGAGGGCGAGCCGATGCTGACTTCCTGGGAAACCGACAACCTGCAGGAAGGCGCGATCCGCGCCGGCATGTGGGAATCGACGCCGGGAACAATCCAGGTCGCCAAGGGCGAGACCTGGGAGTTCTGCACCATCCTCTCCGGGCAGGCTGAAATCACAGAGGAAAACGGAGATGTCATTCGCGTCAAGGCAGGCGACACGCTGGTCATGCGCCCCGGCTTCGTCGGCGCCTGGAAGACGCTCGAGACCATGCGCAAATACTGGGTTATCGCAAAGTAGCGACCCGCACCTATTGGAAACGCGGTAGCGTCGGAAGCCAGCGAGGGTCGCGGTCTTGACCGCCGGCACAATATTGACCGACTGACGAACCGCGCGGCGGCATCTGCCGCCTCGTTGCATTGCGAAGGACACGTTTCATGGCCGCTTCCGCGAACAGCTATCCCGATACGAAACTGCTCATCGACGGCGAGTGGCGCGACGCGCTCGACGGCCGCACCATCAATGTGGTCGATCCGGCGACCGATGAGGTGATCGGCAGGGTGGCGCATGCGTCTAGGCCCGATCTCGACGCGGCGGTCGCAGCTGTCGACAAAGGCTTTCGCGTTTGGAGCCGGACATCGGCCTTTGACCGTTCGAAGCTGATGCGCCGCGCCGCGGACCTCCTGCGCCAGCGGGCCGACGCGATCGCGATCGTCATGACGCGCGAGCAGGGCAAGCCTCTGGCTGAGGCCAGAGGCGAAATTCTCGCGGGTGCCGATATTATCGACTGGTTTGCGGAAGAAGCCCGGCGGACATATGGCTGGGTCATTCCGGCGCGTCAGCCTGGCGTCATGCAGACGGCGATCAAGTTGCCCGTCGGGCCGGTGGCTGCTTTCACGCCGTGGAACTTCCCGATCAACCAGGTCGTGCGCAAGCTTTCCGGCGCGCTCGCGGCCGGCTGCTCGATCATCGTCAAGGCGCCGGAGGAAACGCCGGCCTCGCCGGCGGAACTGATCCGCGCCTTCGTCGATGCCGGCATCCCCGCCGGCGTGGTAAATCTGGTCTACGGCGTGCCGGCCGAGATTTCCGAGCACCTGATCGCGCATCAGGTGATCCGCAAGATCTCTTTCACCGGATCGACGCCGGTCGGCAAGCAGTTGGCAGCGCTTGCGGGCCAGCACATGAAACTGGCGACGATGGAGCTTGGCGGCCACGCGCCGGCGATCGTGTTCGACGACGCCGATCTCGACAAGGCGGTGAAGGTGCTCGCCATGTCGAAGTTCCGCAATGCGGGTCAGGTTTGCGTTTCACCGACGCGGTTCATCGTCCAGGAAGGCGTCTACGAAGAAGTCGTGGCGTCATTCACCGAAGCGGCCAAAGCCGTCCGTGTCGGCAACGGGCTTGAGCCCGGATCGCAGATGGGGCCGCTCGCCAACGAACGCCGCATTCCAGCGCTGGAAGAGCTGGTGCTCGACGCGGTCGAGCGCGGCGCCCAGCTAACCACAGGCGGCCGGCGCATCGGCAACAAGGGCAATTTCTACGAACCGACGGTGCTGTCGAACGTGCCGAAGGAGGCGAGGATCATGAACGAGGAGCCGTTCGGTCCTGTCGCGGTGTTCAGCGCGTTCGCCACGCTGGAGGACGCGGTGGCAGAGGCGAATCGCCTGCCTTTCGGGCTGGCCTCCTACGCATTCACCGGATCCGCCGACACGGCAAGCCAGCTCGGCCTGCGTATTGAGGCCGGCATGACGACGATCAACCACAACGGTCTGGCGCTACCGGAAGTGCCGTTCGGCGGCATCAAGGATTCGGGCTACGGCACCGAAGGCGGTGCCGAGGCGATCGACGCCTATCTGCACACTAAGTTCGTGAGCCAGGCCCCGCGCTGAGCGTGCTACGGCCGTCCGCAGCGGATGGCCTTTCGCGGCCTCAGCGTCGCAATACGTAAACTTGGATCGCGGAGAAGCCGCTTCTGGGCTGGCGGAAGCAATGGGAGCCAAAAACCTGACCGGAGGCGCGGCCGGCCGCCCGAGCGGAAGGCGTTGCGCGAAGCCAACCTGCCGTGAGCGAAACAATGGCGGAGAGGATGGGATTCGAACCCACGAGGCCCTTTTGGAGCCTACTCCCTTAGCAGGGGAGCGCCTTCGACCACTCGGCCACCTCTCCACGCGGTTCACCTAACTCGCGATACCTTGGAAAACAAGCGCTTTCCATCGCGCCGGCAAAAATCCCCCCAACAGGTAGTGGCCCCCGGGATCAGTAAGAAGCACAGCGAAAAGACCCGGGTTAAGTCGGAGTAAAGGCGGTCCATGCTCCGTGCTTCCACGTCAGGGTCGCGAGGCCCGCCGGCCACCGCTGCGAGCGGAATGTTCCTGTCGGCTCGTGGCATGTTCGATCACCGCCAGGCAACTGTCGAGGTCGTGGGTGGCCAGATGCACATAGCGCATCGTCATCTGCAGCGTCTGGTGGCCGAGCCACATCTGCACGCGGCGGATGTCGATGCCGCCCTGCACCAGTCTTGAGGCGCAGGTGTGGCGCAGCACGTGCGGCACCACAGCGCCATCGTCGGCGAGACCCACTCCCGCCTTTGCCTCGTTCCATTGCGGAAGCCTGCGCCTGCGCCGGCGTAGGCGCCGGGATACATGCCGCCGACGCCGTGGCAGGTGAAATCGCCCGACTGCACAAACCTGCCGTGCCCTGCAGGGTCGTGGCGCCGGTCCAGCCTCCCGAAACCCAGTCGATCTCACTTTGGCGAAGGCGCGCAGCGTGCCACACTCGGTCTCCGAACGGACGTCGAAGGTTGGCGTCGCGCCGGATCGCAGATGCGAACGTATTCCATGGGCTCCGGCTCGGCGATGACGATGGCATCGGCCGCGCGGGCGCCGGTAGCAGCGACCGCAGCCACTGCCGAGCCGAGAAGAAGGCTCTTGATGTTCATTTTCTGACCTCCAGTCA